>Ga0185299_10000077_pt1 | contig 304746 bp, 299 predicted proteins | sample PaiPotPPA55metaG_FD_128002 | JGI IMG/M metagenome (GOLD analysis project Ga0185299, IMG submission 128002) | Iron sulfur acid spring bacterial and archeal communities from Banff, Canada, to study Microbial Dark Matter (Phase II) - Paint Pots PPA... ...
TGCTCCGGCCAGCCCGAACGAGCTCGATGATTTTATGACGGAACTCCGGCGGGTAGGAATGTCGCTTTGCCATGGTGGACCCTTTCTGCACAATTCGCAGAGTGTCCACTAAACCGGGTCAGCTCCAGTTGGTTAGGAAAAATGATCGTACCCGGAGAGGGACCAGGAGGCGTGATAGGTGACTTGGTCATCGGCGTAATTGGAGCGATTCTGGGCGGCTGGATTTGGAACTATTTCGGGCATGTGGGTGCTACCGGGATAAACATCGGCAGCATTATCGTCGCCTTTGTCGGAAGCGTCGTGCTGTTGGTCATCATAAGGCTCGTAACCGGGAGGCGCGCTTCGGTGTAGCATTAGCATGACGAGGCGCTTTGGGGAGGCGCGCTCGGCGTTTGTTTCCGATTTGACTTTTCAATCATGCCCGATTACGCAATTTGGGTTAAGATCAAATCGGGTAGCTCAACAACTCAATCTTTGTCTCCGCTGTTGAAAGGGAACCATATGCCAGAAAAGTGCAATCACCAAGCCTGTAAATGTAACGATGGATCGCATGATGGAGCCTGCAGCGATAGTTGCAAACAACATAAGATGCAAGGCGATAAATGCGCCTGCGGCCATCCAGATTGTAAATAACGCAAATCAAAACAGAGGGACGCTGAAAGGCACCCTCTGTTAGTTTAACTATTGAAGGGAGATGCGATGCTCACCCACCGTTAGTTGTTGCCCAGGCGAGTGACCAGCCTACAATGGCTCCGACGACTCAATCTCAAACGTCAACCCCAGGACCTGCCGCTACAGTGGGAGCCTCGACAACCACCAACACTACAAACACCACCACAACGGGCCTAGACAATAATACATTGATAATTATTGGTGTTGTCATAGTAGCCGTTATCGTGATCATTGCCATAGTTGTGAATCGAAACAGAAGCAATACCACGATCATCCGCTAGCCAAGGTAGTTCATAGTCTTTGCCACGATCGGATCAAGAACAAGCTGAAAAATGCTGACCAGCACTCGGGGTTTATGGTGGGCGCGAGAGGTCTCGAACCTCTGACCTCTATAGTGTCAAAGAGCGAAAGAAGACCCAACTCGAGTAATTACGGTACTTCTCGTGCCATCCTGTATCAGCGAATTGCCACCCGTATCAAGTAGTTGGTCAGCATTTGGTCAGCAAATCAAACCCATCTTCCATAGACGTTTATAAAGCGTGCCTTCGAAGTTGGTAACTGGACCAGTCGGGTTAGAGCAAATCTACTAATACAAAAGAGCGCGGAGGTCCGCGGCATCGAGGTTGTCTCGTTGCTCGAACGAGGTGATTCGAAAGACCAAGGTTGGGCCCGGGCTCCTATTGGCGTAGTTTGAGATCGCGTTCGATCGAAGAGGGGGGACCACTGCTCATCGAATTGTTGACCTTTTCATGATAATCCACGATAAACCCGGTAGCCGGGTCGCAATCTCCGCTGGCGCTGATAGTTTGTGTCATGTATTGATTGTTGGAGTCGCCGGTCATCGAAACGGCTCCCATATGTTCCGCGAAAGTGAACGTACGCTGGCCGAAGATCGGGTCTGTCATGGTCTCCTGCCAGGATTTGCCAGCCTTAGCTTGCGAGCGCATCGCGCAGCCTTTCGCAAAGGCGTTGAAGTACAGAAAATGGGTCATCACTTGACCACCGACGTTATTGAGGTTCACCTCCTTTAAATTAGCAAATGCGCCACCGGCCCCCGTTTTTGGCTGCATATTAGGGTCATACTGTGCGATGATTTCTCCATCCGGTGCGAGCGTTGCAATGAAATTGCTGCCCGCATCACGCAACGTTGCCGGCGCGTTGACCGAAGCCGAGTTGACGAGGCTCGCGTTCGCGTGTGCCGCACCATCGGGCGAGACCTGATCAAGGTCAAACGTAAGGACAAAACTCTGCGGTTTATTCTGAGCGGCCTCCATCTTTTCGGCATTTTGCTGCGACATGCCGGATGGTATAATCGGCGTGCTATGAATCGATTCGCTGAAATCGTAGACAACCGTCTGCCCAACGGTTCTGGTCACCGCGAATGCAATTGTTGGAAGGAGGAGAAGTAATCCAACTAAGATCGTAACGAAGTGTTTCACAGGCACACCATTTTTTTCCAAAACTTAGGGCAGCCGCTAGCTTATTCGACGGAGAAAGGGAGCCCACTTCTCTGTCGCTGAGGGCTCGGGAACCATTCAGGCAACATCGTCGCTTTGGGCGAAACGGTCGTGATCGCCACTCTTCGATGGTCTGGACGTCATTTCGAAACCATGCAACGCCTCGTGCTCGCTGAGGACGCGCCGCACTCGACGTTGTTCTCGATCGGCTGCGCACGACACGCTGAAATCACTTGGGCGCGAGAGGTCTCGAACCTCTGACCTCTACAGTGTCAATGTAGCGCTCTACCCCTGAGCTACGCGCCCTCGGCCGTGATGGTTCGTGTGGTTCGCTTAGCTGCCCTGTGGATGTCAGCGTTTGTTTTCTGGGGAGAGCCGCGACGCGACATCACGATAGAGCGCACGTGAAGTTGACGTCAACAGTTCGGCGACGCGGAAGATTCCATCCCCAGAAAGTGTGATTCCTTGCCACGGCATGCCATGATGGCGCAACACAAGCGCGTAAGTGTCGTTCGGGAGTGCGTAGACGGCAAACTCATCCGATTCAGCAAGGCATTTTGATCCGGCCAGGACATCGTTTTCAATATCAGTCCACAGTTTCATGCGTGCTCTCCCAAGTCAAGCATCGGGTCTTGGGAAGTTCTGTATTGGGCATCGCCAACCTACAGGGAACCCGTTCGTTTGGAAACGAAACGCTCTGACCGCAGGGCGAATAGCTCAGCGGTAGAGCACTCGCTTCACACGCGAGGGGTCGTAGGTTCGAACCCTACTTCGCCCAAGTTTCCATGAAGCCTGATAGAGAGTGACAAAATGCCAACAATCGAAAGTAAAACCGAGATTACCCGCGCGAAGCTCGCCGAGTTGCTCAACGAAGACTTGTCGCGCGAGTATCAGGCGATCATTGCATATGTTGTCTATTCGCAAGTATTAAAGGGCCCCGAATACATGGACATTGCAGCGCAATTGGAACAGCACGCCAAGCAAGAACTTGACCACGCGCTCATTATTTCCAGACAAATTGATTATCTCGGCAAAATGCCCACTGTATCTCCCAAACCGGTGCGCGTTTCTAGCAAGGCGAAAGAGATGCTGCGCTTCGACCTGGCCAATGAGAATGAAACGATTCGCAATTATCGAGAGCGCGTTCGACAGTGCGAGCAGCTCGGCGAATTTGCCATGGCCGAGCAGATTCGTGGAATCTTGGTCAACGAACAGGATCATCAAATCGATTTAGCAACCGCGCTGGGCGAGAACCCGCCTGACCTTTCGCGCAAGAAATAATTCAGCGCGATCTATCGAGGACGCTGTCACATGGGTAAAGTCTGGCTTGTTGTCGGCTGTTTGATCGTCATGCTGTTGCCCCTCCGAGCGCTGGCTTGGGGGCTGGATGGGCATCGCATCATCGGCGAGGTTGCGGTGAAGAATCTCCCGGCCGAGCTGCCTCCATTTCTCCAAACGCAAGCGGCGAAAGACGAGATCACCTATTTAGGGTCTGAGGAAGACCGACTCAAAATTGGGGAAGACGAAGAAGCTGCCTGGGGGCGGGAGTGGCCAACCGATCACTATCTCGACGTCGAGGATGATGGTACAGTCGCCGGCGTGGTCGCTCTTTCGGCATTGCCACCAACGCGCGACGACTTCGAGCAGCTGTTGATGAACTCGCCTCATCATATCGACGCCTACAACACCGGCTTCCTGCCATACGCTATCCTCGAAGGGTACGAACAGGTGCGAAGCGACTTCGCCCTGTGGCGACAAGCGGTCGCTGATGCGCAAGCCCGCGGAGGCGATGCAGCCACTACGATTGTGAAATATCGCGAAACGCTCACGATTCACGATATAGGGATTTTTTCACATTTTGTTGGCGATGGCAGTCAGCCGCTGCACGTGACCGTTCATTATAATGGCTGGGGCCACTATCCAAATCCGCGTAATTTTTCGACTGATCCCAAGACGCATGCAGAGTTCGAGAGCGATTTCGTCTCGCGCTACGTGAACGCCGATACTGTGAATCCATTCTTTCATGCGCCGACCGAACTCACCACAGTGCCGCTTCCAGATATCGAGCGTTATCTTGCCGATACTAATGCGCAAGTTGTTCCGTTCTACGAGCTGAAGGCGCGAGCCAGCTTTGACCTTGGCGGGGTGGGATCGTCGGCACGCAACGATGCCATTCGATTTGCGAGTGCACGACTGGCGGCAGCAAGTCAAATGCTCGACTCGCTCGTTTTAACCGCGTGGAGAACGAGCGCGTCGCTGCACGGTAGCGATTAGCACGCGCGAATAAATTCGCGCGACTACAGCTAAGGCTCGCCCAGCGCGAATAAATTCGTGCAACTACAGTTTGTCTTCGAGGCCGGCCGGTGCAAGTCCGGAGAGCATGACATCGAGCCGATTGGGGGGCCGATCGGCACTTTCTGCGCGCTCCTTACGGATCACCGCACCGCGAACGAGCTGGCCAGCGAGAAAGCGAATCGGCTCCGGCGGAAAGGAGCGATACGGCCGGTCGACGAGGGCGCAGTGCGACCACTCGTCGTTACGGCCAAGCGCAAGGCTCGCAAGGATGTTCCCGCCGACAACGCTAGGCCCGACACCATTCCCGCTCCACCCGATCCCATAAAAGATGTGGTCGCGACCACCAAGCTTGCCGATCAGCGGAAGGCCATCCATGGTACGATCGATCGGCCCGCACCAGTCATCCGTGATCGCAACGTCGGACAGCATTGGATAGTAACGACGAAAATCTAATTCCACTAATCTCGCCCGAGTAGCGTCTCGATCGATACTCGGGCCGATGCGATCGCCGTACACAATGCCCCAGCCACCCTTGCCAAAAACGATGCGCCCGTCACGGCTTGTTCTATAGTAACAGACCATCATTTGAGAATCCGTAATACTCTCGCCACCCGTCCATCCGATCTGCGCGAGTCGATCAGGAATCGGACCGGTTGCGACGATGTCGCTGGAAATAACGGCGATGGCGCGATGCAGTTCGGGCAAGCCGACGGCCCAGGCGTTCATTGCTGCCACGACTCGCTCAGCCGTGAGCGAACCTTGGTCAGTCTCGATTACTACCGGCAACGTGCGCGAGAAGCGGCGAACCGCTGTGTGTTCGTAGATGCGAATGCCTTGCCGCAAGGCAACGGCGCGCATGCCGCGCACGAGCGCTGCGGGCTGGACGGTTGCGGCATCGCGCTCGAACACTCCGGCGCGATGGATCGAGGAACCAGTACGCTGCGCAATCTCATGCGGGGTCAGTCGTTCGAAGGCGTCAATGTCGAGGCGCTCGCAACTCCGAACAACTGCCTCCCATGCCCCCATTTGCGCGGAGCTTGTGGCCGTCCACAGCCATCCTCGCTGGACGAAGTCCGCATCGATGCCATGCTGCGTGCAAAACGATCCGATTGTCTTGATCGCGTCTTGCGATGCGGTCACCAAACGGAGCGCTTCGCGCTCGCCGAACGCCGCTGCCATTGAGGGGAACTTTGGCCACCAGGTGAGCGCAAAGCCGCCGTTGCGTCCAGATGCCCCGGCGCCACAAATATCGCGCTCGACAATGGCCACGTCGCATGACCGATCGAGCTGCTTGATGCGCAACGCAGTCCAGAGGCCCACGTAGCCGCCACCGATGATCGCGACATCTGCCCGAGCACGACCAGCAAGCGCCGACGCATCGGGTTCGTCGCCAAGAACGTTCGAAAGCCACAACGATCGATGGGTGGCCACAGGACACTTCCTCCGAAGCCGCCCTTCGTATCCTACGGGTCCAATGCTTCCTCGCGTTCCGGCACTTTGTCTCACAAAGTGGCACCTTTGCCATGCAAAGTCACCGCATGCGATCGAGCAAATCAGTTGACAAACATACCTTTTTTGGGGTATGAGTAAATTGTGAGCAGTGGGTTGCGCTGGGGTTTTGGTGCCTTCGGGATCGTGCTTGTGGGGGTCCTCACCCTCGCCGCGCTTTATACGTTCTCGACACCGAATCGCTTCGTCACGCTGGGCACGCCCATCCACCAGGATGATTTCGTGTACACGGTGACGGGGGTGGGTCGGACGCCGAAAATCTCCAACAGCGCGAGCCACGCCACTGCCCAGGGTGAGTTTTATATCGTTTCAATCCGCGTTGACAATGATGCGAAGCGTGTGGGCTTCGTGTGGGACGAGCGCATTCCACATATCGTTGACCGTCAGGGTCAGCGATACGACAAGTCGCCCGCAGGGCAAGCCGCCCTCGACGCCTCGCTCAAACCTCGTTTTTCGATCGCGCCCGGAGACAGCTCCACCTTCCAGGCGGTGTTTGACGTGCCGTCGAATACCGAAAAACCAGCGCTCGTGTTTGACAATGGCATTCTCATGGGCGATGTGTTTAATCTCGTTGCCTACCGGCGCATCGGTGTCGAGCTCTACTAACGGCGCGTAACGGTAAGACTGGGGGGGGAGCTTGTCAAAGCTAAAGCCTCATGAATGACGGCGATCTTGCCAAGCTCGACGGCAAGCGCGTCCGCGTCACCTTCAAAGACGGGAGAAAGACGATAGGCGTTTTGCAACGCGACCTGACACAGAAGTGTTGGGAGCTTTTACGGGCTGACGCCGACAAGCCGAAGCACTCGCCTCAGGGTGTTGGTGAGATACTCTTCTTGCAGGACGTCGAAAGTGTCGAAGAGTTTATTTTACGCCAATAGTCTCGAAAAGACGCACGCCCTTGGCTTCGAGGGCGATGCTGCCATCCATCTGCTCGCCTGATTCCAGATCGCGCATGGACTTGGGGGAATCAACGATCTCGGTCACGACACGTTCCCAGCTGTGATTGATTAGCAAGAGCCGCTGCGTTTTGGGATTCTGTTTCGAGCGCCAGACAAAACCTTGCACCTGATCACTTGTGATACCCACCGCGGGCAGGGCATGACCCAGCACGGCGACTGCCTTGTATATTTTGGCCAAGTCTGAGTTGCCGTTGCCGTCCAACCCGTTGAGTTGGAAATACTCGATAGGGTAGGTCAAGAAAACGATGCGGCCGGAACCGAGCGTGTGCTCCAAGAGAACTGGATTACCACTTGGATCGCACGCCACGACACTTGCTTCTTTGGGTACGCAGCGAATTGGAGCACAGCGGCGGGCTGCGCCAAGGATCGGAAATTCTAGTTGTGCGTCTTTTTCGATCCCGCCGAAGTCGCGTACGAAACGCATTTGCACCACATCCTCACCCCGTGGTTCAACTAGGCCATACCGGATCAGAAGCCTTGCTCCCACAAAGCGTCCGAGTTGTGGAAACCACGGTTCGCCGCCATAGGAGATGTAGACTGTGCCGCCGTCGCGCACGAAACGCTCAACGCCGGCTGCATCTTCGGTCGTGACTTGTTGCATGCAAGGGACGATCAGCATGGTCGCCTGCGAGGCGCGCGCCGAACGTAAGTCAATAAAACCAATGTCCAGCCCGGCTTGAACGGCGGTGCTGTACGCTTGCAGAAAGAGATCGCGAAGCTCTTGTTTGCTCCAGCCCCAATCAAAGGGAAAGTCGATCGTGTAATACGAGGTACGCCCGATAGCGGCGGCCGGTCGCACCACTTCCCATTCATCCGGATTCTGTTTCACAGCGTACGCCGCGAAGCGTTGGAATTCGGCGGCCTGAGGCTTGCGCGATCCGTCGGTGCGAATAACGCCAAAGTGCAGTTCGTACGGGTGATGCGAATATGGAGCTCGGTTCTCCAGCGTAAAATCATGCGAATTCCAGATGAGGGTGCCGCAATTGCCGGCTCCGAAGGCCGACCATAAGGTCGTTCGGTAGTATCCGGCCGCGAAGTCGTCATCTGCTTGGTCAGACGAACATCCAAATTCCTCAAGCAGCACTGGTCGATCTAAGGGCTTCAGCATTTTCATCGCAAAGCCGGCAAATGCAGCGTGGCGCAACGAATCAGTTTCTTTTGGATAGAAGTGCGGGCCGACAAAATCCACAAGTTCGCGCAGCGCACCCGTGTTTGGAACGCCGCGCTCACCCCCGATGACGTCCCACGCACCATCGCCGACGGAAACGTTGCACTCCGGATCCGCAGCGCGGAGGACATCAATCAGACGCTTCGCCCAACGCTCGCTCTGCTCAGCTCCGATCGTTCCCGCAAAGAGTGGCCACTCGTTTGTCAGCAGCCATGCCGCGATGCGTGCATCTCCCGAAAAGTGCGAGGCAACGGATCCAACCAGCAGCTCGCTCGCGTCAAGGAGAAGGGGATCCGTATACCAGTTCCTTCCCTTGCTCCACTCGGGCGCCCAATTCTCGCCAGACATGTGGCCAACCAAGAATGTAGGGATCGACCACATGCCCTCGCTGGCGGCAAGCTCGATGAGGGTACCAAGGCGGTCCCGCGCCTTCTCGTTCACGACGTCGGGTGCGGGCAAAAAATCGGGGAGAAAGCAAAAGACTCGAACCACGTTGGCGCCGAGCGCGGCAAGCTCGTGCAAGTCTGAGGCAACGGCACTGGGTTCGAAACGGTCGCGATACATCCACGGCCCGGTCTGCTTCGGCCAAAAATTAGCCCCGACAAGATACACGGGTTTGCCGCTCTCGTCTCTGAAGTAACCGTCTCGAACGCGCAGTCGCTGCACGCGGCCGCATTCTCTCGGCATGTAGCAACGGACCTCTAGGTTCCCGCGAATGAATTCGCGGGACTACATATTCCGCTTCGAATGAATTCGCGGGACTACGTATTCCACTTCGAATGAATTCGCGGGACTACGCAACGTATTGGACAAAGATTGGCTCCATGAAAGCTTTGATCGCGCACCGGCCCAAGGACGTCTCGATTGGCGATTGGGAAGATCCAAGTCCAGGCGAGCACGATGCGGTTGTGGCCGTCGCTTCATGTGGAGTGTGTGGCACCGACCGTCACATCGCAGACGGAACGTATCCGGCCAAATACCCCAACGTGCTTGGTCATGAGATTGCGGGCACCGTTGTGTCCGTTGGGCGCGGTGTAGATCGGGTCAATGAAGGCGACCGGGTTTCGGTCGATCCAAACATCGCCGATCACGAGTGCACGCCATGCCGCCGTGGCGACGTTCACCTTTGCGAGAACCTCAGCGCCATCGGGGTCACCCGCGCAGGTGGCATGGCACCCCAGGTACTGGTTCCGCAATCCCAACTCTATCGAATACCGGCCTCGCTTGGCTTGGATGAAGCGGCGTTTGCCGAGCCTTTGTCATGCGTCGTACATGGCTTAGAGCGGGTGAAAGTCCAATCCGGCGGTACGGTGGCGATCCTCGGTGCTGGAAGCATCGGGCTGCTCGCGGCGCAGGCTGTTCGAGAGATCGGCGCGGCGTCCGTTGTGATGTCGGAACCATCGACCGTGCGGCGCGATCTTGCCGAATCGTTGGGCGCCGATGAGGTCTACACGCCCGAGATGATGGAGCACGACAGCCATAGCGAGGAATACGACCTGGTTTTGGAGTGCAGCGGCAATCCCGAAGCGGTCCTCACCGCGGTGCGTCTCGCGCGCCGAGGCGCAGACATCTTGCTTTTCGGCGTGTCACCCCGAGGAGTCAAAGTAGCCATCGAGCCGTATGAGCTTTACCGCAAAGAACTGCGACTGGTCGCCTCCAACATTAACCCTTTTACCATGGAAAAAGCTGTTGCGCTGCTTGCCGCCGGCACTGTGAAAGTGCAGGGTATCGTTTCGCATCCTGTTGGATTGGCCGACCTTCCCAAGCTGCTCCTCGGGAAGCCTGCACCTGATGAAATTAAGGCAGCGCTGAGATTTTCGCAGACGTCAAGTTAACTGAACGGCCGATCCTCGCAGCTTCGCGAGCCGCAACGGCAACCTGGAGGCTCGGGAGGGCTCTTCGGACGTCGTCGCGTGCGATGTAACCTGGTTCGCGAATCGAGCGCGCCATATCTTCGATTGCCGCGCGAACGGCCGAAGCATAGAGCACTTGTTTCGGCCCTGCGTCGAAGATAAAGCCAGCACTCGCGTCGGGAACGCTCGCAACCGAACGGCCCATCATTCGGCGAATCGTGGTTGTGCCCACCGCCGCGCCTTGTCCGTGGAGTCGGAGCAGGTTTGGAATCCACCCATCCAAGATGAGATCGACGGATTCAAATGAGAGAACCGAGCGGGTCCGTTCCATTTGTGGTTGCGTCACGAAGGCGTGATAGTACGAAGCGATTGCGCCCTGCACGTGCTCGACCGCAGCAAAGACCCGATCTTCCCGCACTTTACTCGCATCGCGCGCAAGCGGACCTAAAGGTCCGCTGCTACATGTGAGAGCCACCACGCGCTGCGCGTCGCCTGCGATCCGACCGCACCAGTCGAAAAAGTGAACGCCGTGTTCAACGAAGATCCCGCCCGAGATCTCCTTGTTCCAAAACCAGTGGCTGTCGTCAAGCCCCTGGGAGCTTGCGATGCTTTCGACAGAAATGCGCAGCAGCGGTCCAACGAGCTGTGATTTGGCGAAGAGCGTGACGGCTTCAACGAGCGGCGTGTAGAGCATGGGGTAATCGACTGCCACGACGAGGGTGCGGGCGCTCGCAGCGTCGATGACGCGCTCGGCGAACTCCAGGGTTGTGGCCATGGGTTTTTCAACGAAGACGTGCTTGTCCGCGCCGAGAGCAGCAAGCGTTTGGGGCCCGTGCTCGGCCGGCGGGGTGGCGAGGATGATGACGTCAAGATCAGGGTCCGTTATCAGTTGCTCAAAGGTCTGGTGGACTCGCGAAATACCGTGCTGGGCTGCGGCGGCTGAAGCCCGCTGTGGCGTTCGGCTGGCAAGAGCGGACACTCGAATAACCTCGCTCTGCGCGAGTGCCTCTATAATGAAGCGACCGAACGCCCCCGTGCCGTAAAGTCCAGCCTTCAGCTGAAAAAAACGATCATTCATTAACAAAGAGTACGGAACCCAGCTTCAGAAGATATCTAGAAGTATTCGAAAACGACCAAAACTGCTGTGCGCTCGTAACAAATTCACCCTTCCGTTGCTATAATCCGGTATATGTGGCTGACACGCTTTGCCATTAAGAATCCAACGATTGTCACGCTCTTCTTCCTGGGCGTGACCGTCTTTGGCTTGGTCGGCTATAGGATGATGGGACAAAACGTCAACCCCAACGTTCAATTCCCGGACGTGAGCATTGAAGCCGACTATCCCGGCGCCAGCCCAGACGAAATGGAGCGATTGGTCGTCAAACCGATTGAAGACCAATTGCAAAACGTCAACCACGTTCAGCACGTCAACACGACGATTGAAGACGGCATCGCCTTCATGGACGTGTCGCTCAACTTGGGCACTGACGTCAATTTCGCCGCCAACGATGTTCAACAAGCGGTCGACGCAGCGCGCATTTACTTGCCATCGGATATGGACCCGCCTTTTGTTTCGAAGAACGATACCTCGGGCGACCCCATCGTGATCGAAGCAGTCAGTGCGCCCAGCCTCACCCCTATCGACCTTTCAAATCTCGTGAACAACGAGCTCATCCCAGATCTTCGAAACGTCCCGGGTGTTGGCGGCGCTTCAGCCGGCGGTCTGTATGACCGACAAATCACGATCGAGCCGGATGTCGCTCAGCTCAACGGTGTGGGAGGCACGCTGCTCGACGTGAGCAACTCGGTTGGCGTCGGCAATGTGAGTTTGCCTGGTGGCCGGTTGGACCAGCCGTTTCAAGAGACAACGGTGGGCGTGCGCGCGGACATTCGGAGCGCTGACCAAATCGCGGCGCTGCCGCTGACGTTGCCGGGCCAGCCCAATGGGCAAATCAAGGTAGGGGATGTCGCCAAGGTCATCGATGGATTCGCGGACCAACGGCTCATCTCGAGCCTGAACGGCGGTCCGGGCATTATTTTGCAGGTCGTGCGTGACGCAAACAGCGATACGAAGAACACGACCACTGCCACTCGCGCCGAATTTAAGACCCTTGCGGAGAAGTACCCACAACTTCACTTCAAGGAACTACAGGCAGACGCCGATTTTATGCACGACTCGATCAATGGCGTGCTGCAAAATCTTTTCGAAGGCATCTTGCTGACCGCGATCGTGCTGCTGCTCTTCCTGCACATTCTGCGCAGCGCGGCCGTGGTCATGATCGCCATCCCCACCTCGATCTTAGCGACGTTCTTTGTCATGTGGGTCATGGGGATGACCATCGACCTCCTCTCGCTGATGGGGCTGTCCCTCACAGTTGGCATTTTGGTGGACGACTCGATCGTTGTGCTCGAAAACATTACGCGTCACCGCTTGATGGGTAAAGGGCCTGAGGAAGCCGCGATCGACGGTCGTACAGAGATCGGGAATGCGGCGATTGCCATCACGCTGGTGGACGTCGTCGTGTTCGCGCCTATCGCGTTCATGTCGGGCATTGTGGGAGAGTTCTTGCGCGAGTTTGCGCTCGTCATCGTCGTCGCGACACTGTTCTCGCTGCTCGTCTCCTTTACGTTAACGCCATTGCTCGCCGCGCACTGGGCGCTCCTCAAGCGACCGCGGCCCCTGCGCTCAGCGACCGCTTCGGGTTGGGCCAGGTTCATCAATGGATTCGGCAACTGGTTTGAAGGCGTGCGCAAGTCGTATCATGACGGCGCGTTGCCTTGGGCGATGAAGCGGCCATGGCTCGTCATCGTCGGCTGTTTCACCCTGGTCTTTCTGTCCTTCGTGCCGATCGTGGCGCAGATCGTTCCATTTGAGTTTCAACCCACAACTGACTGGGGATTCGCGATCGTCGACCTGACGTATCCGCCTGGAACGCCAATCGGCGTCACCGAATCCGGCCTGCTGCGGCTTGAGGACGCTGTCCTCAAGATGGATGGAGTCGAGAGCGTCAATGGCACGGCCGGACACAAATCCGGCACGCGAGGCGGGCAAGTTGCGGAAATGTTCGTCACCCTCGACCAAAAGAAGCGGCACAACGAGGACCAAGTGATCGCCGCGGTGACGAAGCTCGGTTACCTCGTGCCGGGCGGGCGCATCGAGGCTTCACATGGCCAAAACGGCGGACAAGCCCCGATCCAGTATACCTTGACCGGCGCATCGAGCGAGGCCGTTGAGGCTGGCGCCAACAAGCTCAAGAATTTCATCGCCACCATTCCCGATTCGAACAACGTGCAGACAACGACGCAGATTGCCGGTCCGCGACTTGAAATCGACATTAATAGCGAGCGCGCCGCCTTACTTGGCGTTTCCCCGGAGGATGCCGCAACCGCTGCGCGGGCTGCCATCGGCGGTGTCATTGCGACGAAGGTGCGCATGCCCGAGGGTCTGGTCAATGCGATTGTGCAGCTCCCACCCGAAACGCGCAACGATGAAAGCCAACTGCGCGCCGTAACCGTACGAGCCACCAACGGCATGCTCATACCGCTGAGTTCTGTCGCCAATTTCAAGTGGATGCAGGAGCCAACCGAGCTCACGCGCGAGGACCGTCAGCGTATCGTGACGGTGAGCACCGACACGAAGAACGGCGCTCCCATCAGCAAGGTGAAGAACAAGATCGATGCTGCGTTGAAGCAGCCGAACTTCTTGCCTGCTGGGGTGAGCCTAAAAGAAGCGGAAGGCAGTGATAGTCAGCTGTTAACCGAGTCTATGCAAAAGATCGGCATCGCGCTGCTCACGTCCTTCGTGCTCATTTACATGCTGCTTGTGATTCTCTACCGGAGCTACTTAGCGCCGCTCATCATCATGTTCACTGTGCCGCTAGCGTTTATCGGAATCTCGTTTCTGCTGACGGGCGTCAATCTTTTGCACGGCGTCTTCCCGAACGTGCGGTACTTCCAAGGACAGACGCTGAACATATTCTCAATGCTTGGTATTGTCATGCTCACGGGACTCGTGGCCAAGAACGGCATTCTGCTCGTTGACTATGCCAATACGCTGCGCAAGCGCGGCTTCTCGATTGCCGAAGCCATGCGAGAGTCGGCGTCGGTTCGGTTCCGGCCAATCGTTATGACCACAGCATCGATGATCTTCGGCATGTTGCCACTCGCGCTCGGCATCACCGAGGGCGCAGAGTTCCGCAAGTCGATCGGCACCGTCATCATCGGCGGTCTGTTGAGCTCGCTGTTGCTCACGCTCTTCCTCATCCCGGTCATTTACCAAGGGCTCGTTGGATGGATGGAGCGCTTCCACGAGCGTCGCCAGAAGCGCATGCTCGAACTCGCCGAGGAAGACGAGGAAGAGGAAGAAGAAGTCGGCCCACTCCCGGAGCGCGTCACCGCTCATCTGTAACCCCACGTAGCAGCGGACCTTCAGGTCCGCTTGCTCGAACGTATTCGCGCGGTGTGTTCCGCATCGCACTTTCGTAACAAGCATCTAAGGCCCAGCGACTAGCCGAATTATTAGTTTATGAGGTGGCGGGGTGCAGGCGTAGTGATTGGGGTGCTGCTCTTTGCCGCTGCGTGCTCGGGCGGCTCGAGCGCACTTCCGGGGCCCCTGGGTCCCCAGCCGACGAGTCCTCCTAACGCAACGCCCACCCCGAGCTCCGCTCCATCGCCATCACCGACGCCCGTTGGTACGACACCCGCGGAGCCGATGATCGATAACTGCCAGGTCTTTCCTTCGGATAATCCCTGGAACACGGATATCTCAAGTTACCCGGTGGATCCGAACTCTGCGAACTATCTCGCGAGTATGAATGCGTCGACGAAGAACCTGCACCCAGATTTCGGATCGAATCCTACGTACGGAATCCCATACATTACCGTGCCTGGAACGCAGCCGAAAGTGCCCATCAACTTCACGGAGTACGGCGATCAAAGCGACCCTGGCCCATATCCATTTCCGGCAAACGCCCCGGTGGAAGGTGGTTCAGGTTCAACCGGTGACCGGCACGTGCTCGTCATCGATCGCGACAATTGCGTTCTCTACGAAACATATTACTCGTTCTATGTTGGTCCCGGCTGGAATGCGGGCTCGGGTGCGATCTTCCATTTTAACTCGGATGCGTTACGCCCCGACGGATGGACCTCAGCCGATGCTGCCGGCTTGCCGACCTTCGCGGGCCTCGTCCGCTACTACGAAGTGCAGCAAGGGGCGATCGATCACGCACTGCGATTTACGGTCCATCAGACACAACAAGGCTTTATTCACCCGGCGACCCATTGGGCGAGTAGTTCGACGAATGGCAACCTCCCGCCGATGGGTCTTCGCGTGCGCCTCAAAGCAAGTTATGACATTTCGCACTTCACGGGCGAATCAAAAGTCGTGCTCGTTGCGTTGAAGAAGTATGGCATGATCGTGGCCGACAATGGCTCTGACTGGTTTATTACCGGCGAGACGAACACAAATTGGAACGACAACGACCTAGACCAGCTCAAGACGGTTCCCGGAAGTGCATTTGAGGTCGTCAAGACAGGCCCGATCATTCACTAGTCCGAATGAGCCCCGGACAGGGTTTGCCTCCGAGGTAGCATTCATGAAATTTCCTTGGTTGTTGATAGGGGTCGCGGCCGGAGCCATAGCGGTTCTTGCCGTTGCAGGACCGGCGCGCGCGCTCTCCGTGGGAGACACGGCACCCGATTTCACCGCCAACTCGACGCTGGGCGGCAAGGTGAGCTCGTTCAACCTCAAAGAGGCACTGGACAAGCACGCCATCGTACTGTATTTTTTTCCCAAAGCGTTTACCGCTGGCTGAACCATCGAGGCGAAAGCCTACGCCGCCAGGTTGGCGGATTTTGAAAAGCTCGGGGCCGAAGTGGTTGGTATTTCCCCAGATGACGTGAAGACGCTCGCAGATTTTCAAGAAAAAACGCCCGCGCCGCAACGGTTCGTGAGCGACGCGAACCGTACGGTCATCAAAGCCTACGGTGTTGAAATCGGCGTTGGATCCTTGACGCTCGCCAAACGTGAAACGTTTGTGATCGGCAAAGACGGTAAGATACTCTTTAGCTATTTCGATTGGAGTCCGTTGACCAACGTCAACAAGACATACGCATGGTTACAGCAACACCCGCAAAATTGAGATGTCGTGTCGTGAATTTACTCACGGCAAAACAAAAATGTAGTGTCGTGAATTCATTCACGACTGTCGTCTGCTACGTCGCCTTGATCGTCGCTTCGCTCGCGCTCGCAGCGCGCGTCTGGGCGGCGGCCCCACCACACGTGGGATCTCCCGCGCCGGCCTTTTCGCTGCCCATCGTGGCGAATGGCGGTGGCACCGTTTCGCTCGATTCACTGAAGGGCCACGCCGTCTATCTCAACTTCTTTGCGACCTGGTGTCAGCCGTGCAAAGAAGAGGTCCCGTACATTTCAAAACTTTCGCAGCAATTCGCAAAGCGCAACGTGGTGGTCATCGGCGTGGACGAACTTGAGTCCGCGGACAAAGTCAAGCAATTTGCGCAGCAGTATAAGCTTGCCTACAAATTGACGCTCGATAGCGGCGGCGACGTTGGTGGTAACTACGGGCTTTTGGGTCTGCCCTTGCACGTTTTTATAGCCCCAAACGGTATGGTGGCCGCGTATCGGGTGGGAGAGATGTCGGAGGCGCAGGTCCGCGCTGCGCTACAGGCAGCAAGTTCTGCCCACACGTGATGTCGGCCCGCGAATAAATTCGCGCGACTACACCGCCTCACGCGCGAATAAATTCGCGCGACTACATTATCTTGAGCAGGCTGAGGACGACTGCGATGCCCAAAAGGGACGTTGCCACGCCAACAATCAGATTGCTCGCAGCGCTTGGACGGAATTGGTCCTTCGTTAGGTTACGCGTCGTGGAGTAAAAGCGCCAGACCCCGAAGATCGCAAGCAGACATCCAAACACAGCAAAAGCCAATCCCAAACGCTCGCTGCCTAAAGGCGACGACACTGTTGCTGCGCCAGGGAGGACCCGAAGGAACAGTCCGAACCGCGAGATGACAAACCCAAAGGCCATAACAGAAAGCGACGTTCTGACATATGCCAGAAACGTTCGTTCGTTTGCCAAAAAATCGGTTGGCCTCGAGGGCCCAAAGGGCGGAACGCTCATTCCTGGCGCGGTTCCATTTGTTTCGTCTTGAATCCCGGCTGTTCGACAAGGCACTGCAGCGGCGTGCGCACAACTATTCTCCGGTGCAGCTGGCGGTAAGGGGAATGCAGTTTCTCGTGGCAGCGCTTGTGTTGCTGTCACCGAGCGCATCGCTGCTCGCGGCCTCGAGCGTCATGCTACCAAACGGCTGGCATGTGACGCCGGCTGGCTCGATCGCACCGCTCGGCACGCTGCCTCTCCATATGGTTGAAGATCCCTTGGGTCGATGGCTCGCCATCACGACTGGAGGTTACGGAGCGGTGGCCATCTCTTTGGTCGACGAACAAACCGGCAGAGTCGTCTCAAGTGTGCCGGTCCCTGGGGCCTTCTATGGACTGGCGTTTTCGGGGCAATTGCTGTACGCATCCACGGCGAACGGCAACACCATCGAGCGCTACAAGATCGCGCGAGATACGGGAGCTCTTTCAAGCGCAGGATCCATCACGCTCGGCACGGGCGATCTTTGGATTTCCGGACTGGCGGCAACCAGCGGCATGCTGTACGCTGCCGAGCTCGATGCAGATCAGCTCGTCGCCATCGATGCGGGCCGAGGCAACCAAGTCTGGTCGACCAAGGTCGGCAGAGCCCCATATGCTGTCGTGCTATCGCCCGACAACCAGACACTCTACGTTAGCAATTGGGCGTCGTCTTCGGTTTCGGTTGTGAACGCGCGGAGCGGAAAACTCGAGAAAGAAATTACCGTCGGCGCACACCCCAATGCCGAATTATTGTCTCGCGATGGCGAGCAGCTCTACGTTGCGTGCGCCAACAGCGATACCGTCGCCGAGATCGACACGAAGAAGCAGGTCCTGCACGCGACCATCGACGCGAACATCTATCCCCACGCACTCGAAGGCGCAACGCCAAACGGTCTCGCCCTGTCGCCATACGGCAGGACGCTTTTTGTCGCGGACGCGGGCGACAACGCAATCGTCGCCGTGGATCTGACGACCAGCACCCCTACCGCATTCGGTGCGATTCCGACAGGTTGGTATCCGACAGACGTCACTGTGTCAAGGGATGGCCAGAAAATTTACGTTCTCGATGGGAAGGGCGTGTCAAGCCACCCAAATCCGTTCTACGCGCATTCCGACGTCATCGCGCATGGCGCCCCTCGAGATGACCGCTACTACGTGGCTGCGCTTGCCACCGGCGATCTCGAAATGCTGCCCTTGTCAAATCACGCTAGCCTGGTCGCGGGGCTCGCTGCCGTCCGACTGAACTCGCCTTACAAACCAAAGTTGCCGATGACCGCCGAGTTGCCAAAGAACGTGCACGTTATCTACATCATTAAGGAAAATCGGACCTACGACGAAGTGCTGGGTGACGATCCTCGTGGCAATGGGGATTCGGATCTGACGATTTTCGGCAGGCGCATCACGCCGAATATTCACCGGCTTGCGCAGTCGTTTGTCCTGTTGGATAATTTCGACACGGACGCCGCCGTCAGCGCAGATGGCCATAACTGGAGCACGGCCGCCTACGCGAGCGATTGGGTTGAGAAGTTCTGGCCCCCCGAATACTCCGGCCGACGGCCGACCTACGACTTCGAGGAACGCGGGCCGGCATCGCCTCAAGCAGGATATCTTTGGAACGATGCGATCGAGCACGGCGTGACCTTTCGCGATTATGGCGAATTTCTCAAACTGGGCGGCGATGCGCCGTTTGCCCCCGCCGATCCGTCGCTGGATGGTTGGATCGACCCGAATTACAGAGGATTCGATCTGCACCACTCGGATCAAGAGCGGATAGAAGAATGGTTGCGCGAGTTTCGCCAGTTCGTCGCAGACGGGAAGTTGCCGCAACTGGAAATCGTTCGACTGCCGAGCGATCATACCGCGGCGACCAGGCCCGGCTATAAGACACCGTATGCAATGCTGGCGGACAATGACTATGCGGTCGGGCGCCTGGTGGACGCCGTGAGCCACAGCTCATATTGGGCGAATACCATCATTTTCAGTGTGGAGGACGATGCACAAGCCGGACCGGATCACGTCAGCGACCACCGCGCCGAAGCGTTGATTATCGGCGGTCCTATTAAGCGGGGCCTCGTCGATCAGACGCATTACACGACCTCAAGCGTCTTGCGGACGATCGAGTTGCTCTTGGGTCTCCCGCCGATGAGCCAATTCGACGCTGGAGCAACCCCGATGACCTTTGACTTTGCGAACCAGGAGAACGCGGAACCGTGGACCGCCTCGAAACCGCTCATCGATCTTACGAGTGTGAATCCCAGCAGCAATCCGGACGCAAAGACATCGCAATCGTTGAATCTGAACGAAGCCGATGCCGCCGATCCGTCAACGCTCACCGCAATCTTGTTTCGCTTCGCCAAGGCCCACAAACACTAGTTTTTTTCGCTTTCGTTCTCATCAAGCTTTAAGAAATCTCCGAGATTCTCAGGAACTCTTAGCGCCTGTGGTTGCGTTAGGTCAACAGTGTGCTAGTTCTCACATAATTTTCACGCTAGAACATGGCTGTCGGGATACTATCTTAGTAGACTGAATCCGAATACCACTGTGAGGCCTTTTGAAATGCAAAACAAATATATAAAGAGCAATTGGAAAATCTTCCCACTTTCTTTGAGTTTTTTTATCGCCCTTGGGTGCTGCGCCGCACTGTCAGCGCAAGCAAAGGCGGATGACACGACCGATGCCGGCAGCAGCGTTGCAAGGATCAGCGTCCTGCACGGCAACGTCGCGCTGCAGCGCGGCGATTCAGGCGACACAGTGGCAGCAAGCATTAACGCGCCGGTGGACGTTGGCGACTATCTCTCCACGCCAGCTGGCGATTCGCGCGCCGAAGTACAGCTCGATGCGAACGATTTCGTTCGCGTGGGCGCCAACTCGCAGCTGCGCTTCACGCAGCTCGATGCGAACAACGAGACCTTACAAATGGCTGCCGGCACGATCGAGTTGCGCATGTTCAAATACGTCGCCGATCCCCAAGTGGACACCCCGTCGATGAGCATTCGGCCGAACGTCGCGGGCCAGTACCGCGTTTCGGTCGCGAACGATGGGAGCACGACGTTTACCGTTCGCTCGGGTAGCGCGGATCTTTTAGCGCCGCAAGGCACGCAGACGATTGGCGCCGGCCTCACAGTCGTCATTAGCGGAACCTCGTCCAATCCGGTCATTCGACCGGTCGCGGTCGTTGCGTACGATGGTTTTGATTCATGGAACGCACAACGCGATCAATACGCGCAGCAAGCCTACAGCGATCAGTACGTCAACCCCGACATGGTCGGCGCAGACGATCTGAATGCAGACGGCCATTGGGTATGGGAACCGGATTATGGCAACGTTTGGGTTCCCTACGGGGTCGCGCCAGGTTGGGCTCCGTATCATGACGGTCGTTGGGCTTGGGAGCCGTATTACGGTTGGACCTGGGTTGGCTACGAGCCATGGGGTTGGGCGCCCTACCACTATGGTCGCTGGTTGTACACCGGTGGCTACGGGTGGGCTTGGTATCCCGGCCCAGTGTACGTTCGCCCTGTGTACCGCCCAGCGCTGGTTGCGTTCTTCGGTTTCGGCAGCGGTGGATCAAGCTTCAGCTTCGCCTTCGGCAACGTCGGCTGGGTGCCGCTTGCGCCATACGAACCCTTCCATCCATGGTGGGGTCCGACGATTGTCAATCGCACGGTTATCAACATCACCAACGTGAACGTCACGAACGTCAATGTCACTCACATCTATCGCAACGCGCTGGTAAGGAATGGTGTGGCTGTCGTGTCGCACGCGAACTTCACCGATGGGATGTCATATCACTATGTCGCGGTTCGTCCTGAGGATCTCCGTTCAGTATCGCTCGTCAAGAGTACGGTGCCGATAGTGCCAACCCGGCAAAATCTCTCGTTCACGAAAGTCGAGCCGGGCCACGCAGTCGTCGCCGCGCCACTCTCGCCGCACTTTGCGCGACTCTCAGCGCCGACCAAGCTACCGCCGTCCTTCGATTCGCAACAAAAAGCAATCGAAGCCTCAAACGCACGCGTCTATCACGCTAACGGAGCGTCAACGAAACTCCCCGCTGGCAATGGAATCCAGACGAAGTCCACCACCGGCAGCGCACCATCGCAAGGAATGGATCCGTCCTCCGCTTGGGGTCGGTTCAATGCCAACCGAGGGACGGCGGCGCACGTCGATGCGCCGGCAGGAGCAGGAGCCGGCGCGGGCGCGCCTTCTAACCAGGGCTTAAAGGATCGCTGGACCAAGTTTGCTCCCGCAAACAACGTCTACACCGCCAATCCTGGTGGCGCGACCCATCATCCCCAGAGCGTCAACCCGCACCACGGTGGCACAAAACAAAAGAAGCCAATCGGTTCAAAGAAGCCCGCTGGCGGCTAACCCGTAGAGCAGCGATATCGGGTCGGGCACTGCGCCCGGCCCGGTTTTTTTCTTTAGTGGCCCGCTGGAGTAGCGTGCGTGTCTGAGACCAGATCGAATCGGAGCGTCAGCGTCCGATCTCTTGAGGTCTGAGAAGCAGACAGGTTTTCTGTCGCATTACCGTTCGTCGATGAACTCATCCTTTTGGTCACGCGCCCGGACACGGGGACGAGCGTGGTTGCTTCGTATTGGATTGTGCCTTCGGTGTAGACATCGAAGTTCTTTATCGTTTGTTTCTTTTGAATGGTGACGATGCTTCCGTTGACAGCGCTCACGGAGTAATCAGTCATCACGTTGCCGTTCATATACGGCTGATTCGTTTGCCAGCGCGAGGATGTGTCGAGACCATCGGATGGAGCGAACTTTGTGCCGAAATACGAAAGCAGTTCTCGCGTCACGTCGTGGATCGTCGACTGCTGGAACTGAACCGTGCCGTCGGGCGCAACGGCGCCATCAAAGGTTAAGGGGCGGGCGATGCCGTTCCACTGCTCGGTGACCTGCATGCCTAACGTGCCGTCGGGCGCCACCGCCATGATGTCGACGGTAACGGTCCCGGTGTTGCCGGTCGAGCCGCTGGAGCCAGGCGGAGCCGCATTATAACTGCCGATGACCCCAGACGGGTCTGGATTAAAGCCGCCATACGATTCGCTCGTGTCATTGATCTGCAGATTTGCGACCACTTTGTACACGACTTCACGCAATGGCTTGTAAGTGGGCTGGCCCACTGACGGGGCGGGCGTCGATGTTGCCGCCGCGGTCAGGGCTGCCAAAACAATTGCAGCAAGCATTGGATTCACTCCGAATTTCTCAAACGAATTCTCTTGCGGCGCCTGATGATCAATGCCGCTCAAAAAGACCGTTAGACGACCAATGCGTGGCTCCTTGGCCCTGCCGTCAAACCGAGTCCCAGCTGGCTTTGCGTTAGGGTTGCCAGCGCTCTGCGTGATAATACGGGGTTTCCAAACTAGGTCCGAATCCGCGCATGCCAGCAGGGATGGCTTCGATCTCGCGCAGTTGCGCGATGGCCACGAAGGGAACGTCGCGTGCCACCGCATCTTGCACCGAAGCATAGTCACGAATGCGTCGCAGGCGATCGTTCGTCACCAACGCATCGTTCAGAGACCGATCGACTTGCGGTTCGCAAAAGCGCGTCACGTTATATCCGGCAGGCGGTATCTGCGAGCAGGCGAGCAGCCAGGAGGTTTCCGGATCCGCGCCCGTGAGGATCTCGTGCAACGCGAGTTGATAATTGCCAGAAGCCAGTGGTCCAGCGTCAGTCGAGGTGGCTTCAAATTGCTGCGCGGAATAGGTCCGAATCGCGAGCGCAACCCCCACGTGCCGTGCCTCTTGCTGCATGATCACCGCCAGCGTGCGCTCCAGTTGGCGCGTGCCATCGATCGAGATCGTGAGGCTGGAAGGTAAGCTGGCAAAAGACGCAGGCGCGCTCCTTGGCACGTAGGCCCACGTGAAGAGACCTCGCGCCGCTTCGTGGGAGTCAAGGATGCCGTGTGACGCGAGCGCGACATCGCGACCGAAATCAAACGCATGCGCAATGGCCCGGCGCACTGCTGCATCGTGCAAAGCAGCATCGCGTGTTTGCATGCTCAAACAGAGAAAGCCATAGATCGGCACGATCAGAAGCTGCAGTCGCCGATTAGCGCGCAATTGCGCCAGCACGAAGGGATCCGCGGCGAGATACGCGTTCGCCTCACCGGTCTGCAAGCGCAACACGATGGTCTGCGGACTCGGCACGAATTGAATGCGCAAGCGTGCGATCTTCGGCGCGCCGCCGAAGTAGTCGGTATTGGCCGCTAGCTGTAAACTGTCACCTCGGTGCCACGCCTCGACGCGAAACGGTCCGGTGCCGATCGGCGTGGCGTCGAAAATAGAGCCGCTCAGGGAATGGATCCGCGCGAGCACGTGCGCTGGGAGAATTGGATAATTCTCGGTCTCAAAAAAATAGGTGAGAAATGGGGCGAAGCGTCCACGCAACTGCACGCGTAAGGTTGTTGCATCGAGCGCCCGGATGTCGGCGACCTGGTCGAACCCGAGACGCGTTGGCACGGGATTGCGGGGATCCATGACTGCGCGAAAGGTCGCGACGACATCCGCTGCGGTAAACGGCGCTCCATCTTGCCAGCGCACGCCGCGGCGCAAGTGGTAGAGAATCGTCTTTCCGTCGGGGGAGATGTCACCGTTCGCGCTGGTTGGAACCCGCGCCGCGAGGTCGGGCTCGAGTTGCCCATGCGAGTCTATTCGAACGAGGTAGGAGTAGACGAGGGATCCTATTTGTTCGGCTGTCGGGCCGCTCGCAAGCAGCGGGTCGAGGGTGAGCGGTTCGGACGTTTGCGCAATGACAAACGTTGGTGGCCCGCTGGGCGTCGTGGCACGGGTGCATCCCGAAAGCGCCAATGCAACGACTGCAACCGCAACCAGCGCCGCCACTGAGACGCGCGCGAATAAATTCGCGCGACTACATTTCATAGCGTTCGTTCACGGCGTCGGTTGGGTCAGGCGTGCTTACAGCTTCACCTGGAGTGTCACATATGCTTGGAACGGAATCTTCGTCCCCAAGAATTGAGTATTGTTGTTTCCGTTTTGCACCGTATAGGGAAACGCGTAGTTCGGATCTCCGGCTGCGCTGGAGAACGTGCTCGAATTGGGTGCCACGCTGAACGGGAGCGTTGTGTACGTGCAAAAGTCTGCGCGATCCCAAGGGTAACCGCGCTGATGGCACGCGTCGACGAGGCCGGTCATCGCCAGGGTGAGTTGTGCGGCGTTCGTCAGTGCATAGCCGAGTTGCATGTTAGCGGTAATACGCGAGGGCTGCATGAATGCGCCCATATTGTCGAACTTGCCGGTGAAGTCGTCGGGAATTGGGATCGTCGAAGAGTTAGCGGTTGCGGGATCGCTGCCGATCATGGCAAGCGGTGCCCCGTAAAACGTGCCTGAGGTAAACGTGACCGAAGGCGTCGCCGTGAAGCGTGCATGCTTGTATTGTGCAAGCAGCGTCGTGGTGATCGGCGGCCCGAAGCCGTTGCCTGCGGCGAGCGGTTCTTCCGGCAACACATCATAAGGAACATATGCTCCGTTCGGGTCGAAGAGCGGTTGCACGGGTCTGTTCCAATATGGGTTAGGGGTATCGCCGCCAGCGCAGCTTGGGTCCGGGGCGCCGCCCGGCGTGAAGCACTTGGCCGCCCCGGCGCCCGTGCTCGTGCTGCCGCACACAGTGCTTCCAAATTGCAACTGACCCGCTGCGCTGCCACCCGCGCCGCACGCAGACGTGTAGGCGTTGTACTGTTGCACCTGATGATTGATAAGGTCGAGCAAATTGAAACCGCTGGCGAACTTAGCGTAGTGGAAACGGCTGTAGTCGTAAGTGAACGCCAAGAGCCCGGAGACTCCGTCGCTTTGGAAATTGCCTTTCTGAAGCGCGAGTTCAACGCCGAACGATTTCTCGCTCCCCACGTTCACGCCCGATTCGTTGCCGCTCGTGTCGAGCAGGATGTTCTCGAATTGTCCCATGGTCCCGCGATAGTACGGCGTCAGCTTGAAGCTCATGTCCGTTCCGTGGAGACGTTGCTCCCACGAAAAATCAACGTTGTGCGACACATCCGGAACCAAGTCGTGCTGAGGCGAGGTGAAGCCGTAAGGAATAAATTTTTGCGCCATGGCCGTTGCGATATCTTGTTGCACCGTTCCGTATTGTACCCATGAAGCATTTGGCGGTCGAGCATAGGTTCCGTACGACGCCCGCAGCGTCGTATCGCCCGAAAGCTGGTACGTTGCGGCCAAGCGCGGCTCGAAGACCGAGTTCGATTCGGTCGAATCGCTCGCCAAGCTGAGCTGGATCGGGCCGCTTCCCGCCGGACACGCACTCGCCGCGCCAGTCGCGGGATCGATGGTTCGCTGCTCGATCGTAAGATTGGCTGACGTAACGCAAAACTCGTGGTTCCAAGCACTGATCCAAAACTGACGCGCCGGATAACCGGCGGCTTCGTTCACGAGCCGGTCATCGTAGCGTTCGACGCGCGCGCCCGCGTCCAGCGTCAGCCGATCGTTGGGGCGAAACCGGTCGGCGATCGAAAAGGCAGTGAGGATGGGACTGACTTGATTGATGAGACCGCCAAGGCCATTCTCAGTTGCGATCCAACGGGCGCCGTTGGTTGCGGCGGGCGTTCCAGCACCCGCGGTGGTGAACGGATCGAAAACTCCCGAGTTGACGTTCAGGGTCGCCTGCGAGGCCGATGAGAAACAGCTCGTGTACGCCCCGCTGGATTGGTCGTAGCAGTGTGTGCCGTCTGTGTAGCTGCCGATCAAGACGCTGCCGAGAAAATTGCCACCGATCTGTCCGTTGGCCGTCGTTCCGCCGCCGAGCAAGAAGTCGAAGCCCGAAGAGTAGCGGTACTCTTTCGAACTGGCGATTGACGTCGACAGCGTGAGGAGATGCTTGTCGCTGAGTTGATCGGCCAAGGCGATGCTTCCGCCGAACGTGATTTCGGGCAAGATGTACTGCAGGGTCGAGGGTACCGGAATGGGGTCATTGATGAACCAATTCGAATACGAACTAAAACCCAAGATGCGCAGGTAGGCGTGCGTGCCAACGTTATGCTGATACTGCAGCTTCGTAAGACTGAAACCATTGTCTGCAACCGCGCGAAGATTAAGACTGACTGTGCTTTGGAAGCTTCGCATGACATCTGGCGTGTCGGGAAAGAGGTACTGACCGACCGCCGTGGTGTTCAGGGGCGCGAAGACCTGACCCGTGTAGATGTACTGATCCGGATACGCGAACGTCGTGCCGAAGGTTGCTTTCCCACCGAAATCACCAAATGACCCATACGTAAACGTGTGCAGGTCGCTTTCAACGTGGAGGAGTTGGAGGTCATCGCTTCCGCTGTCGCTGCTGTGCGGGATTGCGTAGTGGAGATTGATGACCGATTCGCGATCGCGCGTCTGCGATGCGCCCAGCGTCGTGCCAGGGAGATCAATGGGGCCGCTTGCATTGAACTGAAATGACGGAAAAAAGAAGCCCGATTGGTTGAGACTCGCGCCGTTGAACGGATCGACGAAGCGATATGACTGATAGGCTAAGGCGCTTGCGATGTAATAGGTGAAGCGGTCGTTGGGTGAAGCTCCGCCGTATTCCAACGCGCCTTTTTGGTATCCCGCCGGGAAACCGAAACCGTACGTCAGAGAGCCGAACGGTATGCGCGTTCCGGTCTTGACAACCTGATTCACGTAGCCACTGATGCCTTGGCCATCCGAGCTTGCCGTTGCGCCGCCCGTGTACACCTGCAATTCTTGCTGACCGAGGTTGGTCAGGAGCGCCTCGGGTGCGTTGTCGTAGGAACGGTTCACGGGAACGCCGTCAAACTCGTATCCGATTTGGTCTTGATCGCCGCCGCGAATAAAGATCGGCTGATACCATCCCTGCTGACCTTGTGGCACGTAAACGCCAGGAACTGCAGCAAGCGCGCTGTAGGCTTGATCAACCCCGCCCGGTCCGGCAAGCGGCAACGCGGCCTTTGCAGCTTCTGGCGTCACCGAGTAAAGATCGATAGTCTGGCCTGGGCGCACCAAACCAATCCCCGTTCGCGCGACCACTCGTCCGAGCGATTTCACCTCAGACATCATGGTGATGTTGAGGTTGAGCTGCACGTCGGCTTGAATCGTCACCCCGGTTTGCGAATATGGCTGATAGCCATCCTTCGTGGCGCTCAACGTGTATGTATCGGGAGAAAGCGAAAGGAACGTATAGCGACCCCGCGCATCGGTCATCGTGCCGGCGGAGCCCGAAGGAGCGATCATGTGAACTTGGACGCCGGAAAGCGGCGCCGCTGTCGTCGCATCATCGACGCGACCACTAATGCCGCCGGTGGTTCCGCCAAGAATCGGCGTGCACCAAGCAAATATGGCGGCGCCCGCCACGAAGGAGACAATAATACGCACTGCGCGGCTCGCTTTGGATTGCATGAAGCCTCCTCCCTGATACGGTGCAGAAGTTTGACAAGACTGAACGAATCTACTACCATTGCACTTATCATCGCCGGAGATCGCTACGCATGCCGACCATCGCTTCGGAACGAGGCGCGAAGAAGCTCCCCCAGCGGTCCGTTGAAGGGGTCCAGGTAGCTCAAGAGATCGTGCGCCGCGTCTTCGCGGGCGTGCATGCCGGCATATCGGTCGTCCTTGCCGACGGCACGGTTCTGCGCGAGCCGGATGAGCCTCTTGAGGCTACGATCGTCCTCAATCACCCAGCCGTCCTGCGAGCGCTGCTCAGACGAACCTCTGATCTCGGGGCCGGCGAAGCAGTCGCGCGCGGCGATCTCGACGTCGAGGGTGATATCGAGCGCGGACTCGCGGCGATGGACCTCGTCGCCGATACGCGTACGCCCAAAGAGTGGATCGCGATCGCAGCGCTCGCGGCGAAGCTGTCGGCGCCTCCACGCGAACCGCCTATCCGAGATGGCCGTGGCCCCGCGCGGCTTCGCGGTCGGGTGCATTCGCTCCAGCGGGATCGCGAGGTGATCGCCTACCACTACGATGTCTCGAACGACTTCTATGCGCTGTGGCTTGATGACAGCATGACGTACTCGTGCGCGTACTTTAAAGATCAGGCTGATACGCTCGACCGCGCGCAACGCAATAAGCACGACCTCATCTGCCGAAAACTCCGCCTCCGCAGCGGCGAGCGTCTGCTTGACGTTGGTTGTGGTTGGGGAGGCCTTGCGAGATTCGCGGCCCGAGAGTACGGCGTCAGCGTCGTTGGCGTCACCTTGAGCCGAAGGCAGGCCGAATACGCACAGGCTCGCAACGCCCGAGAGGGTCTCGAGCGGCGGTGTCGGGTTGAGCTGCTGGATTATCGCGAGCTTGCCGCCCTTGGACCGTTTGATAAAGCGGCGAGCGTCGGCATGGTCGAGCATGTGGGCGACGCCAACTTGGGCGAGTACTTCGACGCGGTGTTTCGTGCCCTCGTGCCCGGGGGACTCTTCCTCAATCATGGCATCATCACGCAGCAGGCGAAAGCCACGGGCGTGCGAGCGTTTGCCGAGCGTTTTTTCCCGCGTCGGTCGCGTTTTACAGAAAGCTACGTGTTCCCCGACGGTGAAATGCCTCACTTGCCCGTGATGGCTGAGGCTGCGCAACGCGCCGGCTTCGAACTAAGAGACGTTGAGAACCTCCGCGAACACTATACGCAGACGCTTCGTCATTGGGCCCAGCGCCTTGCTGCGAGGGAGGCCGCAGCGCGATCTATCGTCGGTGACTCCACCTACAACGTCTGGCGCTTCTGGCTCGCAGGGTCTGCGCACAGCTTCGCAATAGGCCGCCTTGGGGTGGTGCAGATGCTGCTCGCAAAGTGGACGGCGGACGCGCGGGCGCTCGTACCCGCGACACGCGCCGACATCTACGCCGGCCCTCGCGCCGGAAAATAACGGCCGGTGGCGGGTCCGAGCTAGAGCGCAGTCGAAAGCCCTCGTCGCTATGGCTGCTGAAGTGATGAAGACGCTGTTTATCAATCCACCAAGCTTCGAGGGTTTTGATGGTGGGGCCGGCTCGCGCTACCAGGCGCGCCGCGAAATTCGCTCCTTTTGGTATCCGACTTGGCTTGCCCAGCCGGCCGCGATGGTACCCGGCAGCCGGCTCATCGATGCGCCGCCCGATGGCCTTTCCGTGGAGCAAGTCGCTCCGCTCGCCCGGGACTACGAGCTGGTGGTCTTGCACACGAGCACGCCGTCATTTGCCAACGATGCGAAATTTGCAGCGACCTTGAAAGAACACAATCCCGAGGTCATGGTCGGCATGGTCGGTGCACACGTCGGCGTGCTCCCTCTCCCATCGATGAAGGCCGCTCCCGCGGTCGATTGGATGGCAGTCGGCGAGTTCGACTATACATGCCAAGACGTCGCCTCGCGCACGCCACTGCGGGATGTGCCAGGCATAGCCTATCGCGATAACGGGCGTGTCGAGTTGACGCCGCCGCGGCCAAAAATTGAAAACATGGATGCACTGCCGTCTGTGATCGACGTATACAAACGTGATCTCACGGTTGAAAACTATTTCATCGGCTATTTGCAGCATCCATACGTGTCGCTCTACACCGGTCGAGGATGCCGGTCGAAGTGCACGTTCTGTCTGTGGCCCCAAACGATCGGTGGCCATCACTACCGCGTGCGCAGCGCTGACAGCGTGGAAGCCGAGATGACCCTGGCAAAGAAGTACTTCCCGTACGTTCGCGAGTTTTTCTTCGACGACGATACGTTTACCGACGATCTTCCGCGCGCCGAAGAAATCGCTCGAAGACTCGGACGTCTGGGACTCACCTGGTCATGCAACGCAAAGGCAATCGTGCCGCGCAAGACACTCGAAATCTTAAGGGCCAATGGGTTGCGTTTACTTCTCGTCGGCTACGAATCCGGGAATCAGCAGATTCTCAATAACATCAAGAAGGGCGTTCGCCTTGATATTGCTCGCCGGTTCTCGCGCGACGCGAAAGAACTGGGGATAACGATCCACGGCACGTTCATCCTTGGACTCCCCGGCGAAACGCCGGAGACGATCCGCGAGACCATCCGCTATGCGTGCGAGATCGAACCAGAGACGATTCAAGTGTCGCTTGCGGCGCCGTATCCGGGCACCGAACTCTATCGCCAAGCGCAAGAGCAGGGCTGGTTGCGCGTGGAGAGAGGCGACTTGGTCGATGACCATGGCGTTCAGGCTGCGGCGCTCAACTATCCAGGCCTGAGCTCCACGATGATATTCAACTCGCTCGATGAGTTTTATCGCAAGTTCTATTTCCGACCGCGCAAGATGTTCTCGCTCTTTGGCGGCATGTTGCGCGATCCGCAAGTCATGAAGCGGCGTTTGCGCGAGGGTGTCGAGTTCTTCAAGTTCTTGCGAGAACGAAAAGACGAGCGTCCGCCTGTGAAGCTGGGCGCGTAGCGCTACTCCGTGTAACCGAGCATGTAGATTCCAAGCGCCATAGCGAAAAAAGTCCACAGCGTCGCTCCCAGACGACCCTTTAAGATTCCACCATCGGCTAGAAGTTTCGCCGCCGCAAATCCCAAGCCCACAACGGAAAACCACAGGTGCTCGTGCTTGACCTCGCTCATGGAGGCCGTCAAGGTCTTCATAACGGGGTTGGAGGCCATTGCCGGATTAGACATGTGCTGCATTAATTGTTGCGTTTCTGGTCCACCATGCTTGTGGAAGAAAAGGAAGATGGCACCAAAAACCGCGAGGCTTGGAACGGCGTAGACCCGCAACAAGGGCGGCAGGCGGTCCGCGGCGCGAAGTAATTCGATGATCGCGAGCAACAGCAGGAGAAGCACAAAAGCGCGGTGTTGTTGCACCGAAGGGTCCGCAAAACTGATCCAAAACCCGTAGGGGCCATTCGGCCAAGTCTTCGGGTCGTTGCGCAGAACCAGGAATTCTACCAATCCGAACAACATGAGCGGCGGCACAAAACGTACCCATGTGCGGCGCGGCCACTGCAAACCGGCGATCAGCGCGGTCAATCCCCACAAGAACAGAAAAAAACCGGCGCCCCGGTGATTGAACACCGACCACTGTGTGCCCGAGACAGGCGTTGCCGGAAGCATCTCTGGGTTCTGCATGGTCTGGCTGGATTGCATGTTACCCATTGGCATGGGAGTCGGCGGCGAGTCGCCCTTGGCGGCGGACAAAGAGAAATATCCAGAAAAAATGTAGGCAAGTATGAGGGCGACCGTTATCATGCGACCGCATCGGATCATCAGTGACTCCTTGATTAAGGCGAAGCCGAGCTTGCCGTACAGTTACTGTTGTGGAAATCCCTTTTCAGAACAGGTTTCGCAACCTTCGTGCGTCGGAGCAACACCGGGCAGGCGAACGGTAAAACTAGCCCCATGCGAGCCTGAGGCGGCAGCGGTGACCAAGCCGCCGTGCGCTTCGACGAGTTGCTTGACGATCGCGAGTCCGTAGCCCGAACCGTCGGTGTCAGCGCTTGCTGACCCTCGGACCCCTGCTTCGAATACCTCGTCGACCTCGCTTTCGCGTATGCCCGGTCCGCTGTCGGAAATGCGAACCTGCAACTGATCGCTTGGGTGGTCGCAGTCCACAGACACGGTGCCGCCCCGCGGGGTATAGCGGACGGCGTTGAGCAAAATGTTTTTGACGATTTGCCCGATGCGGGCTGGGTCGCCGTAAAACTGCGCGCATCTCGCGGAAGGCATCGCACAGCGATGAATGGAGACCTTTATGTCCTTGGCGCGCGCGAGTGCCTCGATTGCGGCGTATTCGTGGTCGAGGAGCTCGCAGACGTTCATGAGGGTCGGGTGCAGCGACATCTGCACGTTTGGGTCAATGCCACCCAGGTCGCCGATAAGCGAATCGAGCTGGCTGAGCGCTTGAAGGATGCCGAGCAGCCGCTCGGGAGTGGGAGCGAATTTGCCGTCGATGAGACCTTCCAGATTCGCCGTCGCCACTGCGAGTTCGTTGCGCATTTCGTGGATCAATTCCGCGAGCTGTGTTGGTGCCTTCATCGCGTGCCCCTATGTCTGCGGGTTCTTCGCCATCTTGTAGCCCACTCCGAACACCGTCAAAACGTACTTCGGATTCGCGGGTTCGACCTCGACTTTGTGCCGCAGATTTGCGATGTGACGGTCGAGCGTGCGGTCAAACACTTCGAGATCATCTGCCCTGGTTGCATCGAGGAGTTGCGAGCGCGTGAACGTCCGCCCGGGATGCGTCGCCAGGGCTTCGAGGATGCGAAACTCTGTTGGTGTCAGCAAAACTTCCTGACCGCCAATCCACACCTCATGGTTTTCGGGATCGATACGAAGGTCGCCGATGACGAGCAGCGGCACTTTCTGTTGCCCCGCATTCGTCAGCGCGCTGTTACGCGGTGGCGGTGGCTGAGAGTTTCCGTAGCGGCGCAGGACGGCCTTGACTCGTGCGACCACTTCGCGCGGACTGAAGGGCTTGCTTATGTAGTCGTCAGCACCAAGCTCGAGACCGATGATTCTATCGATCTCATCCGTGCGCGATGTGAGCATGAGAATCGGCGTATCAGCCTCGGCCCGCATGAGACGGAACACATCGAAGCCCGACATTTCCGGCAGCTTGAGATCCAAGATCACGAGGTCCGGCCGGTGCGAATTGAACGTTTCCACTGCCTGGCTTCCGTCATGGGCCTTGCTGACAATGAACCCCTCGTCGGTGAGATACCGTTCCAGCACCTCGACGATCTTGGGTTCATCGTCCACCAGGAGTATTTTTTTAGCCTCGGCCACGAGTGTTCATTCGTGGCCGAGGACGGGTTCCACTACTAGTGCAGCGCACCAATCGTCGTGGCGTACCATAGCTGGCCCTGAAACGTCGGCGTTGCCCCTTGATTCAGAGATGCCTGGAGGTTGAAGATCAAGCCGTTGGCGTTTCTGTCGGTGACGTGATGATTCACGAACCACACGGCGTTGACGTAGTTATAGTGCGTTGAGGTTCCCAGCCCATCGTTCGTGTACTCGTTGCGATAGGACAGGATCACCTGATTGTTCAGCACTGGTTCCCAGGCTTCCGCGGTGTAGGCCGTTGACGTCGCGGCTCCTAAACCAGCGCCAGCGTGGCCGTCATAGCCGCGCTGGTAGACAACCAGTGCGCCAGGGAATCCCCGGGTAGGATCCACTTCGGCATAACCGGCCGCGCCGTTGTAGCGGTCGATTTGTCCATCGGAAGTTTGAAACGTTCCGGTGCCGCCATAAGCGCCGATCTCAACCGGTTTGTATCCTTGCGCGTCGACCACTCGCCATTGGACGGTTTTCTCTGTGCTCGAACTCCAATCGAGCGCGCCGTTGGTACCAGCAATGTCTCCGCTGGGTCCCAGATAACCAATTTCGGCCGTCAACCAGTCATGCGTGTACGCGAGCTTGCTTCCCCATCGATTGGTGGAGAAGGGCCACACGTGCTCTCCAACGGTGATCGCCGGCGTATTGAATGCCGCCAGGTCGAAGAACTGACTGTATGGCGACGGTGCTGGCGCTTCGATCTTGCCGACAAACAAGTGGCCATCACGATGCAACAGATTGTTGTACGTCACCCACATCGTATCGTAGAAGCCGGAACCGTCGTGCGATTGGATCCAGCCATGGAAGTGATAGGTCCAATCATCGCCGATGTAGCCAGCCGCGTGCACTGAGAGATTACCCCAAATAAGTGAATGCGGTTCCGTGGGATCTCCGGTATCGTAGGTTACCTGTTCGCCAACCCAGATCGGCATAGCGTGGCGGATCGTTGCGGAATCCAGCGACGCGTACCCGGTTCGTTGAACGTAGCGGCCATAGGCGTTGAGCGCGGGAACGACGGTATGGCAGACCTGGCAATCCATGCCGTACGCCTGCGCAAACGGTGGCATCGCCTGGGTAGGCCGCACCGCCTCAATCACCCAGGTTAGCGCGAAGAGGCAGGCGATCAGAATCGTCGCGCGCCGGAACTTCATGGCGTGACAACAACGGTCAGCGTCATGTCAGCATGACCCGGCCCACACACCACCGCGCAATGCAGAACGTACGTTCCGGGCTTGGTTGGCGTGAACGTGACGAGCTCAAATCCGCTGGGGGAGATGGTTGTCTTTGCGATGCCAAGATCGCTTGATTCAAGACCATGGACCCCGGATGAAGAAGTCAGACGAAGCGTGGTCGGCTCGTTGACGGGGATGGTAATCTTCGCCGGGGTAAACTTCCAATTCGATGCCACAATGTCGATGGTTGGATGCGAAAGTGCTATGCTCGCAGCGACCACCACCACACCGACGCTCGCGACGAGCGCCCAGATAACCTTATGAAATGCTCGATTCGTCATTTTCCGGTATCTCCTTATAGTCATTAACTTAACGAACGTTCTTGATAAAAGTGTCGGCCCAAGCATGCCATAAGGCGGTCCAGGGGGTGTGAATTGGATATGAAGGCACGAGAAAAGTCGCCGTTCCTTAACATCACCACGTTCTCATGCCTGGCGCGCCATAGGGATGGGCGGCGATGAGGTCGTGGACCGGGCCGGCATACGCAAGGAACGCGAACACGACGGCAACCACAGCCCACACGCCGATTCGATCCAGGAGGGGAGAGGTTACGAGCGCCTCGGGTTCGACCGTTGCGAAAACGATGGGATCTGTCTCCGTCTTTGGCGTGAAGAGCGTGCCCGCGGCCACTGCGACAAACATCAGAATACTCAAGAACAGAATGGAACCGCCGATTGCGGCCCAGTGCATTTCGGGCATCCACACGGCTGCGGTGGTTGAGCCAAAATAACTGACCTCATCCGTGCGTCGAGGCGATCCCAAGATGCCGGCCCAGTGCATGGCAGTCGACATGATCATCATGCCGACGAACCACGCATACGTTTGCGCAAGCGCCAAGCCCGGCGCCCATAACTTGCGCCCGGTGAGCCGAGGGATCAGCCAGTACGACACCCCGAGAAAAGACAATGCCACTGGACCGCCCACCGTCACGTGAAAATGCCCGACAATCCACATCGTGTTATGCACGATCGTGTCCATGGCGTACGAGGCGTTGATCACCCCACCGAGACCGCCAAAAATGAAGAGCAACATCCCCAAGGCAGGGCCGCTGAACGCGGGGTTCTTCCATGGCAGCCAAGCGATCGTCGCCAAGAATCCTTTGATGCCGGCACGCTGTGCTGCCAGTTCGAACGACGCGAACACGGCAAAGGCAGTGAGAATCGACGGGATGACGACGCCATAGGTCGTCATGGTGTGCACCCATTTCCAGTCCGAGGAGATTCCCGGGTCCATGAACTCGTGGTGCAGACCAACCGGCGTTGACAGCAAGAGCAGAAGAATGAACGTGAGTCTGGTCAATGAATCGCTAAAAACTCTTCCGTTGTAGAGCCGGGGCACGATGTTGTACCAGATCAAATACGCACCCATGATCCAGAAGTAGACGAGCGGATGTCCAAAATACCAAAACAGCATGCGCGTGAACATAACGTTCACGGTTGGTACCAAATTGAGTGACCACGGGATCAGGAAAAAGAGCATCTCCGCAGCCACGCCCAGCGTTGCGATGAACCACATCACAAACGTGGTCACCGAACCATGAACCACCAGCGGCAGTCGCTCGCCTGGGTGATTTCGCCCGAACCACAGCGCGTTGCCAGTCAGGTCGACGAGCACGATCCAGGTTCCAACGACAAGCAGCGTGGCGCCGATATAAAACCACGGGCTGGCCTTCAGCGGTGCGTAAAAGGTGTAGAGTACGCTGGCGCTGCCCGAGAGAATCGAGACGGCAGCCATCGCGGAGCCAATGGCCATAACCCAAAAGGCGAGCCACCCGATGGTGAGGGAGCGGTTGCGTGGGATGGCCCGGTACACCATGAGCGTTGCGAGACCGCAGATGAAGAACGTGGTGAAGACAAGAGCGTTGAGCACGCCGTGGGCCGTGAGCATGCGATAGTAGTCAAACCAGGAGGGCAGATGCAGCCAGCTCGCCCGCGAGAGCGCTTGGAACAAGCCGAAGCTCGCGCCGACCATAAGGGCGATCGTCGCAAAGTAGATGTGGGCGATAATGAGCCGATTCTCACGTTGGACGAACGCCTGATCCATCATTGCACCTCGACCGAGCCGTACATGAAATGATGCCCCGCGCCACAGTATTCATTGCAGAGCAACAAATACGTGCCAGCCGTGCGGAACGTATGCGTCTCTTCACTGACCCAGCCCGGAATCACCATGAGGTTCACCGCGGTGTTCGGAATAAAGAATCCATGCACGACATCCGGACTCGTCGCGTAAAACGTCACCGTCGAGCCGACGGGAACCGTGATCGTTGACGGTTGGAATGAAAAGATGTGCGCGATCACATAGTCATCGTATTGATGTGCGCCTGTTTGGTGCAGGCCAGGCTTGTCAAAAGGCGCTGTCTGAGCCACTTTCGTCGGATCGATGATCTGCATGTGGCTCGGCGGTGCGATGTCGTCGTGCAAGGCGGCGACCCCCATGATGCCCAGAAAAACCACCAGCGTGACAATGCTAAAGATCATCCATGCGTGCTCTGATTTGTGCATGCTTCTCCTAGCCTACCAGCGTTGCAGCAGCAAGTGGAACATGAGGAACCAGACGATGACAAGCGCGGCGCCCAGAATGCTGACAAACTTAATTGTGGCCGGCAACGAAAATTGACCCGGCTTCGGGGTATTTTTCATGCCCTAGATAATAGTCCGCTGAATTTCGCGCTCCTCTTTTCTGATATAGCGCGTATGCTTGTCGGGGTGCTCAGCCGGCGCGGCATGGCAGACAAGCACCGGAATGTGCGAACGGCGCAGGATGCCTTCTGCGATGCTGCCGAGGAATGCCCGCGGGATACCGCTTCTGCCATGACTGCCGATGACGATGAGATCCGCATTGCGCTGACGCGCCAATTGGAGGACGGAAGAAACGCACTCATCCTCGGGCTGCTCAAAAGATGCTTGGACATTGGCTTTTTGGGCCCAAGCTCGAGCATCGTCTAAGATAGCGCCCCCGGCCTTGCACGCCGCGTCGATTGCCAAACCTGGATCTATCCCCCCCGGTCCGGTCATTGCGACCACTTTGTTTAACTCCACGGCATGGACGAAGACAACCTCTGCTCTGTTTTCACGCCCAATTCGCAGCGCTAGCTCAATAGCGGCTTCCGAGGGTTTCGATCCGTCGATCGGCACGAGTATCTTGCTAAACATTGCGCGCCTCGCTCTCCAGAGCATCTAGCTCTACATCACCCTTGGGCTTTAGTATGCGTCCCACATATCCAGATCGAGCGAACGAGAGGTGAAGAAGGACGATATCGAAGCGCGGGACGGTCAAAGCCGACTTGATTTCCCACTTACTTTGTGGTACAAAGTAAGTGATGATCGACCGCCATCGTGGACAGAAAATCTACCGTGTCAGCGGCATTGTGCTCATCGTTCTTTCGCTCACAGCGTTGCTCTGCGTCCTTCCCTGGGAAGGCATTGGGCCGCCTCAACCGGATGAAGGCGCGCCGGCGCACATTTTTCAGCTGTCAATCGTAGCGCTCGTACCGACGATCTTGCTTTTCCTCACGACGCTGGATTGGAAGCAGCCGCTACGAAGTATGCGACCGTTGATGTTTGCCGGCGCCGCTTTGGTTCTCGCGTTTAGCATCCTGTATCACGTTGAGCATCCTTGACAGCGTTACGTCGATTGTGGTTAGGTTGTTGTGGTTCGCATTGCTCCTAAGCATACGACACAGAAAACAACTGGACATCGGCACAAGTACCTACCTCAAGTCCGCTCGAAGAACGGTCGCCTATCCAAGCCAGAGGAGGCGCTGCGGCTAGGCCGAAGCGCCAATCGCTATGAAAGCGGTCACGTGCTGCATTGCTGTGGTCGGGGCGTTAGCGTTTCTTAGTTTTGGTGCGGCCAGCGCTCACCAAGTGAATCCATCTGACCCGGGTGTAAAGAAGGCCTCCGCTCTCGATGCTCGACGACCACTTGCTGCCGAGCTCAAAATGAGTGTGGTCGATGGATTCACGCTCACCACAGTCGGAGATCTCATCATCTCGCGGCCGCTTTCCCAATATGCGGATCGAGAACCAGGTTTCAAATCCGTGCTGGATATCCTCAATCAAGGCGATGCGCTGTACGGCAACATGGAAACACCAATTCTCGACTTGCGAAACTTTAAGGGCTATCCATATTCGTTTGCCGGAGACTGGACGTTGAGCGCGCTCCCCGCGGTAGCAAGAGATCTCAGAAAGATGGGCTTCGATTTCGTCTCCCGCGCAAATAATCACGCGGAGGACTGGGGCATCGAAGGTATGCGTGAGACTAGCCGGTGGCTCGACGACGCCGATATCGTGTGGGCAGGTGTAGGAGAAGACCGGGGCCTTGCACGCGCGCCTGCTTTCTTCGAAAGTCGAAAGGGACGCATCGCGATCGTCTCGTTTGCCTCGACTTACCTGCCCACCGCGGCCGCCCTTCCTGCAGAGGGCGCAGCGCCCGGGCGTCCGGGCGTCAGCGCACTCACCGTAACGCAATACGTCGATCTGCCGCGCCACCTTATGAGCGCGCTCGCCGACGCTTCATGCCGCTTGCAAAAACTCAACTGTGGCAAGGTACCTCAGTCGCTCTCACTCTTCACGCAGAACTTCAAGCTGGCTAATTCATTCGGCTATGAGTACGTGATGGATCCCGAGGATCAGGCCGAGATCTACAAAAGCATTCGTGAAGGCAAACAAAACGCGGATTTTCTCGTAGCTACCATCCACTCACACGAATGCTCGCTGGATTGCGACGATCCGAACAAACCTGAACTCGCCGCCGGATTCCTGCGCACGCTTGCGCATAGCGCGATCGATTCTGGTGCGGATGAGTTTGTCACAACTGGCATTCATAATTTAGGGCCAATCGAGATTTACAAAGGGCGACCTATTTTCTATGGACTATCAAACTTCTTTTGGAGTGACATCCAGCTGCCGCTCTCTCACGATCTGTATCAGCAAAACCGGGCAGTATTAAATGAGGTCTTCGAGCATCCTGAGCGAGCCACGAGTTGGGATCTCTCCTCCCCACTTGACGTGTCGGGAGGTTTTGCGGAGCCGTTTATTTTTCAAACTGTCATCGCACAGACAGTGTTCGCGGGCGGCAGCCTGCAAAGAATAAAGCTCTACGCCGTTGATCTTGGGTATGGCGAGAAGCTCACCGAGAGCGGCATTCCCAAGCTCGCCGATGCATCGGAGGCGCAGGTCATTTTCAAGCGCATCGCAGACGCTACTGCACAATTCGGTTTGCCGCCCCTCAAGATGGCGATTGCTGGCAGCGTAGCCACTATCGACCCATGAGGTCTTCCACCGCGACGATGACGTCGCGGCGGAGCCGTCATACCTACTAAGTCGCTACGAGAGTCTTGGACCGCTCGGCCACCGAGGTTGCGAACGCCAAAAGATCATCGTTGACTCGGTCCTTCATGGTGGAGCACAGACCGTGCGGCCCTCCCTTGTAGATCTTGAGTTCCGCGTTCTTGATCAGCTTCGAAGAAAGCATCGCCGAAGCTGCAATGGGAACGATCTGATCATCGTCTCCATGGATGATGAGTGTTGGAACATCGATCCTCTTGCAATCTTCGGTGAAGTCGGTCTCCGAGAAGGCTTTTATGCAGTCGTAGGCAGCTGGGTAACCGCATAACATCCCCTGCAACCAGAACGAGTCGCGTAGGCCTTGCGAGACTTTGGAGTCGGGTCTATTAGCGCCATAGAACGGCGCGCTGAGGTCCTTCCAGAACTGCGAGCGGTCTGCGTGCACGCTCTTACGCAGACCGTCAAAAACCTCGATGGGCGTGCCGGTTGGATTGTTGGGCGTCTTGAGCATCAACGGCGGCACTCCGTCGACAATGACCAGTCCGGTTGCCCTTCTGCTTTTTCCATGGCGAGCAACGTACCGCGTAGCTTCGCCACCACCGGTCGAGTGACCGACGTGTATCGCGTTCTTGATCTCAAGGTGTTCGACAAGCTGGGCGAGGTCGTCGACATAGGTGTCCATATCGTTGCCATCCCAAGGCTGGCTCGATCGGCCGTGGCCGCGACGATCGTGACACACGCAGCGGTATCCGTGAGACGAGAGAAAGAACATCTGGTCTTCAAAGGCGTCAGCACTCAGTGGCCAGCCATGACTGAAGACGATGGGTTGACCAGTTCCCCAATCTTTGTAGTAGATTTCGGTCTTATCGTGCGTTTTAAAAATAGGCACTGCTCATTCTCCTTCGCGCTTTCGCGCGCACGTGCTTAGAAGCAGAAGTTTGGGGGGCTTTGCGGATTTGAAAGAGCGTTGACACCTACTTGCCGTCCGTTTCTTAAGTTCCTCGCGGTCCAGCAACGAGGCATACGTGTGTTCGCGATCCGCTTCATCGTCGCGGAAACCACAGAGCGGAAAAACTCGGAGGCTCGTCATGACAGCGCATTAGTGGATTCGATCGGCTACGATTAACTCCGTTCTCCCTGGTGCAAGCCAAAGCCGCCGTCGCATTGCAGTGCCCGAGCACATGAGAATTGACAGGCCCCTCTCATTGGGCGTGCCAATACACTCGCCCTTATGAGCACGCCTCAGGCGGGCATCTTCGCGTTAGGCGATCCGTCACATAGCTTCATGGAATTCACCCTGCACGGCGACGCGTCGGCGAGTAACGCAGTTCGGGCAGTCGCAGACCTGCACGATCCCCGCAGGACTATTGAGGGTGTTAATCTCGTGGTTGATTTTCGGCCCGAGTTATGGCGAAAGGTTGCACCCAGCGATACGCCACCTGATGCGAAGGCCTTCGACCAGGATATCGTGGGTTTCGACGGCTACACGATGCCAGCAACGCAGGCTGATATTTTGCTCTGGATTGCGGGCGCAGCCTACGATAATGTTTTCGACGTCGGGACCGCCATCGTCCAACGCCTCGGCTTGTTCTCGACGCTCGTACGCGAAGTCACCGGTTGGACATATCAACACAATCGCGACCTCACTGGCTTTCAGGACGGAACCGAGAATCCTGATCTTGTCACGGCGCCGGACGTTGTCCTCATCCCTGAAGGCGAACCCGGGGCCGGTGGAAGCATCGTGCTCGTTCAGCAATGGAAGCACAACAGCGAGATATGGCGTGAGCTTGAGGTCAGTACGCAAGAGCGCGTCATCGGCCGAACGAAGGCCGACAGCATCGAATTCCCTGAAGATCGCATGCCGGCCGACTCACACGTGACGCGTACGACGCTGGTAGAGAACGGAGAAGAGCTCAAGATCTTTCGTCGCAACATGCCGTATGGCGGAGTTGGCGATCACGGCACGGTCTTCGTTGGCTTTGCCAAGCAGCAACACCGCCTGCAGCGAATGCTCGAACGCATGGCGGGCATCGGAGATAGAGTGCGCGATGCGCTTACACTTTACACAATACCCCTCAGCGGTTCGTTCTATTTTGTACCTGCTCTCTCAACCCTTGCGACCCTAGCCACGCCCGTTCTTGCATCATCCTAAAGCGTTGCAGAAAGGTCGAAATGGTGGCCGCTGGGCAGAAAGGTTGATTCAAGCCTCGGCAAACGCGAAGTCGAACCGAGGCTCGGTGTCGAGCCTCGGTTCGATTGTTGTGCTACAGATTAATCTTCGCCGTGAAGACCGCCTCCACGGGCGATAGGAGCGGGTTTGGTTGGTACGGGAACTCGACGAGCGGTTGGAAGCTCGAGCCCGGATTGTAGATGTTCGCGCCGTATGGCAGCGGTGCGTTGTAGCCAGGCTGATTGTAACCCCCCGCACCATTGCCCGCAGTGCCACCAGCGCAACTCGCCTTCGGCGCATTCTTTGTCCACGGTTCGACGCTGCCACCGAAGCAGCTGTTGATGATGTTCGCCACGTTCATCGTGAATGAGACGCGCGGCGAAGCCACGTACGAGAGCTGGGCGTGCAGCAGCAGCTCATTAGGCTGCCGGAACGCGCCGATGCTGTCGAACACGTGCGTGTACGGATCGGGTATCGCTATGGTGCCGGAGCACTGCGTGGCATTGAAGGGGGTGCCCGTGCCTCCGTAGGGATAACGCGGGTCACCGCTTACGGATGAGGTAAGGCCAGCCGGACAATCCGCCGGGTTTACTCCGTAGCCGGATAGTGGATCGCCGTAGAAGCTTCCCGCGAGGAACTGCAGTTGCGGCGAGATCGCCCAGCGATTGACCTTGTAGTTGAGTACGAGAGCGAGTGTGTCCGGCACCTCGTACGAGTTGGACGCTGCTTCAATGTTGCCCGGAATTGTGCTGTATGGGATGTAGCTCGCACTCGGGTCCAGCCGAGCTTGGGCCGGTGCGTTGAAGTACGGATTGGCAACGCCCGACGGCTCGGTCGCCACGGCATTGGCGCCTCCGTTAGTCCCACACAAACTCATCGTGCTCGAGTTCGGAACAACTCCTTGACAGGCTTTGGTGAACGAGTTGTACTGCTGGATCGCGATGTTGATCGTGTCCAACACTGTGCCTCCTGTGCCCAGCGCTTTGAACTTGATCGCGGTGTTAGTGTACGTATAGGCGAGCAACGCAGACAAGCCGTTCTCGTTGAAGTTGCCCCAGTTGAGCTGGAACTCCACGCCGTCAGACGTCTGCTGACCGACGTTCAGGCCCGAAACGAAGAGTGTCTTTTGGTTGAGGTAGAAGTTCTGGATCTGGTTTTGAGTCACGCGGTAGTACGGGGTCACCTTGAAGCTTGCCTCCGTCCCCGAGAAACGATGCTCCCATGACAGATCGTAGTTATCCGATGTTGGCGGATAAATGGTATGGGTCGTCGCGGTGAAGCCGATCGGCCAGAAGTTGGTGGCGAGGTATGACGGGAGGTTTTGTTGGAGCAGGTTGTACTGCTCGAAGGCAGTGTTCGGCGCTTGGTCGTAGCGACCGGCGCTCACGCGGAACACGTCGTCCTCGTTCGCCGTGAACGTCGCGCCGAAGCGAGGCTGGAACTCCCAGAACGTCTCGCTGTCGCTCGGCAGGTTGGTGACGATCGCCGGACCCGTCTGGATGCCGTTGACCAGCGGACACGGCTGGCCGACACCAGTGTCATCCGCGGGATTGTAGAATGGCAATTGTCCGCCGCCCGGCAGCACGCAATACGACTTCCCGTACGCCGCGAACCAGAATGGACGCGCAAGGGTTGCCGGTGAGCCTGCCACTGCGTTCGTGTCCGACAGGTTGTACAAGAACCGGTCGTAACGAATGCCGAGGTTGAGGAACCACCGGCTGCTGGGCTTGATTTGGTCGGTGACCACGAACGATCCGAAGTTCGGCTTCGCGGAGTTACCGCCGCCATATCGACCGTTCTCAGCAACCCACCATTCACAAGGCCCAGAGCCGCAGGAGTTCGGTAACGTCGGTAGCGCAGTCCCTGCGTTCGCCGCCGCCAAGCCGAACGCCAAGGCGTTGGCCGAAAAGCAGCTTACCGGACTGCCGGCTGCGTTATAGCACACGCCGGCCGCAGGGTTGTTCTTATTCACCGCGTACGCGAACGAGTCGGCGCCCGTGCCCGGGTTCAGACCGACGAGCTCGTTGATCATCGTGTCGTCGTTCGCGCGATAATCAATCGCCGTGAAGTCTGAGAGCTGAACAGTCAAAAGGTTCTTGTCATTGAGCTGGTCCCCAAACTGTGCGCTCCCACCGTTTGTGTTCGTCTTCACGTAGTAATTATACGGACAGTATCCGACGAAGTTGGTCGCAAACGTGATTGGACACGTTTCGGCCCACTCCGAGTAATCGGAAAATCCGTAAATCCGGAAGTATGCCGACGATCCGAAGTTGTGCTGGTACTGCAGTTTGAGGACGTTGTTCGGGTTAGCGGTCCCGTCTCGCTGGTTAAACGGAATGGTCAGCAGACCTGTGCCGATGCTATTGGGGTTGTATGCGAAGTAGACGGGATTCGTCATCTGCCTGTAGTTCGCAACGAGGGGCTCGCCCACCGGGCCAAGGTATTGATAACCGAGTCCAAGACTCCCACCAGCATATGGGTACCCCGGAGCCCCGTATGCCGCCTGATAGGCAGGATCAGAGAATCCCCAGTCTGATGACGAGCTGTAGTACGGTTCCTTGATATACGAAGCGTCGTAAAGCAATTGAATGTCGTCTTTGCCCGCGTCGCTGCGGTGTGGCAAGCCGAAGTGCAAGTTGACGACGTTCTCGTTATCGTAGATATTCGCCGCGAGGACGGTATCTACAGGCGAGCTTAACAGATAGCCGCCAGGTCCAATATGTGTTGCGTAGCACTGGGTGAAGTTTTGGGCGACGCTAAGCGACGCAGAGGCGCACCCGCCTGCCGGCGTGAGCCGTGCGAAGGGGGCACCCCATTCGGATTGGAGGCTTGCACCGTTATTCTGATCGCCATACCTGAAGTCTTGATTGGAATTGGTGTTCGCAATGTAGTATGAGAAGTTGCGGTCCGGCGTCGCCCCACCCACCTCGAAATTGTAGCCGTTGTACAGCGTGGGGGCGCCCATGCCCATTGTGACGGTCGAAAAGCCTGGATACGTTCCTGACTTCACAACCTGGTTGATGTATCCGGAGAGCCCTTGGCCTTGGGCATCAGCGGGCGCAGCGCCCGTATAAACCTGAAGCTCCTGCTGTCCAAGCGTGTTTGCCGTAGTGGCCGGATAGTTGTCGTACGAGCGTAGCACTGGCACGCCGTCAAACTCGTATCCAACTTGGTCGTAGTCACCGCCCCGGATGTAGATCGCCTGGAACCATCCGTTCTGACCGGGAGGGACCGCGACGCCTGGCGTCGCCGCCAGCGCGGAATATGCCTGGTTAAGGCTCCCGCCGCCGCCCAGCGAGGCGACCTTGGCGGAGGTCGCAGCGTTCACCGAGTACACGTCGGCGGTCGTGCCAGGCTTGACGAGCTCGCCCGCGGCCCGTGTGGTCACCACGCCAAGGGTTTTCACGGCCGGCTGCGTCGTGATGGTGACCGTCCGCGTGTTGTCCGCGGTGACCGTGATCCCAGCCTGGCTGACCGTTTCGTAGCCGTCCTTGTTCGCGGTCAAGGTGTACGTGTCTGGGGACAACGAGAGGAACGCGAAGTGACCACGTGCATCTGTGTCCGACGTAGCAGTTTGTGAGGCCGCGGAAGCGGTAACTTTGGCGCTCGCGACCGGAGCGCCTGATTGAACGACCACATAGCCGGTCAGCGCACCGGTCGTCCCTGCGAGTGTCCCTGTTGCCTGCGCAGAAATGACCAGCAGCGCGATGAGCGCCATGTGGAGGATCGTTCGGTTCATTGACATCCTCCTTCGGAAGTTTCACGTAAGAAGAACCCACCTAGCCGCGGGCGCTTCGTCCTCGCGGGTGATTGGGTCTCACTTGTAAGAGTAGCAAAAGATAGGAGGCTGGTCGCGCACGTTCGGTTGTAAACAAGGACGGGATGACGATTGCGTCTATCGCTGTTTACAAAAAAAAGGACCTGGGCTTTGCGCCTCAGGTCAGCGTGGTGTCAAGCCTATCAAAGACTGGATTAGCTCGCGCTTCTCTTCACTTCCGCCGGTGTCAAGCCGATGACGCGCCGCATGCAACGCGCCATATGACTTTGATCTGCGAATCCCGATTTTAACGCTACTTCGCTAGTCTTCACTCCGCGGTTCGAAAGCAGTTCTACGGCGCGTTCAACGCGACACTTGATGACGTACTTGTGCACGGGCAAACCAATACTCTGCTTAAACAACACCCTGAAGTGAGAAGGGCTGATGCCAGTGATCGACGCGATGTTGTAAAGTGAAAGATCCTTTACAAGGTGTTCGAGTATATAATCCCTTACACTTTGCAACTGCTTATGCGTCAACCCCCGCTTGACGCCGTTTGACTGTCCTCGTCCGTATCTTCTGAGCAGGTGGACGGCCAACGCCAATCCCAACCCCTCCGCGTACACTCGATCGTGCGGCTCCTCTTCTTCAAGTTCTGCTTTTATCGCGAGAGCAATATGCTCGATCTTTTCGTCTCGCAACTGCATTTGGGGCGGCAAAGTAAAACAATCGAAGTTCAAATGCATTTCATCGGCAGCCATCCGCATGAGCGACGGCGTCAAGCTGATTCCTACGTACCGGGTCGGCCCGTCATCCTCCCAAGCGGGAAGGAACTCAGCCATAGGCACGATGTGTATGTCGCCTGAAACTTGAAGCCGGCGTTGGGTCAGGCCATTATGAGACCAGGTGGCCATTACAGGTGCACCGATGTGCATTCCCACATTGTACTGTGGCGCCGCGGAGTGTTGTATCAGGCCGCCTGGCGTATCGATTACGTCAGCGTCGAGACCAGACCAACCTCTACCTCGGCTCGAGGCTCGGAGCACGAAGTGCATGTGGCCCCCGCCGTCCTTAGCCGTCACCGTATTCCGCGCTCCTGCCGTGCTTTGGTCTGCGTTCGTAATTTTCTCTTGCATTTGATTGAGCTCTCGGTATAAGGCGTCCGCAGTGACATTTTCAGGGGTTTTTTAAACGTTTTGCTTGTTAGAGTAAATAGTACTTGCTTTACGCAACTATATCCCGCTCTTTCTCATGCAATCGCCAACTCGCAACAGGCGTTGATCGATTTGTACTCTGATTCGTCCAAAAGTACATACTTCAAGCTGGGTACCTGCCGCTATTTGATGCGTTGGGGCGTCCCATCCGACCATCTCTTTACGCCGACGATGAATACGCGTATCGGTGGCAAGGTGTCAGCCTGTGGATTATCATCGTTCGGGAACCAGTACTGCGAAGACGCTATTGGTGATTTGGGCAAATCCGCACCCCAAATTCGGCCATCTGAGAATGTGGTATAAATTTAAACCCGCATCATGCGAATCACGCTCCACCTTGCTGAAGGAGTCGTGAACGAGGGTAACAGAATCCGCGGTTCGTGCGTTGGGATACGACCGGAAGAGGTCTGTGGAGGTTCTAGAGATGATCCTGGTTCGCGTTTGCATCCTCTTGGCCGGCGTTTTTGCGCTTGCGGCGACTGCCGGAAACGATACGATGGCCCCGCTTTCCCAGTATCTGATGAGCCCTCAGGCCGAGATCGCGCTCGCGCGCAGCGCGGCGCCGGCGGTTGTTTCGAAGCGTGCGACGATCATGGTTCTCGGGGCGCGCGGCTATTCCGTCGCGCAGAAGGGCCAGAACGGCTTCACGTGCATCGTCGAGCGGGGCTGGATGCAACCGTTCGGCGCCCCAAACTTCTGGAGCGTTAAGATGCGCGCCCCCATCTGCTACAACGCGGCGGCGGCGCGTAGCGTGCTTGTTTACACCTTCAAACGAACGGAAATGGCCCTGGCGGGAGCGGGCAAATCGCAGATCCAGGACCGGATCGTAGCGGCGATCGCCGCCCACGCGCTGCCGACGCCGGCGCCCAGCTCGATGGCGTACATGATGTCGAAGTCGCAGTACTTGAACGACGACGCCAAAGCGTGGTATTCGCACGTGATGATTTTCACGCCTATGGATGACAGCGCGAATGCGGGAGCGAGCTGGGGCGCCGATCGCCGCCTCTCGCCCGTCGTCTTGGACGCGCAGGACAAGATGCCGGAGCCGTGGACGTGCTTCTTCATTCCCGTCGCGTACTGGTCCGATGGGACGCCCGCGCCACTATATTCGGGAACGTAGTGACGCTCAGCAGTGAGGATTTCGGCGGGTCCTTTTCCTTGCCGACCTTTGTATGCGTTGGCGATAGCATTTTGTCGTAGGACTAGTGATGAGTCGATAGCGCGGAGCGTGACCTGCCGATTTCACTGAAGCACTTCAACTATGAAACGACCTCGCGTGGCTTGGTTTTTGAGAGCCTGCTTGCCGTACAAGCGCTCCTGATTGCGGCGAGCAGATCCTGCTGACGTGATACATTTCGATCGAGGCTTTCACAGAGAATTCCGTTGAGCGCTTGCTTTTTGCACCATTGTGCATAAGAATGGGTGCAAATACATATAAGGAAGAAAGACATGGTACGGCAAACCCTTACCAGATAAGACGTGGCGCTGTAGCTCAGTTGGTTTAGAGCGCCTGCCTGTCACGCAGGAGGTCGTGGGTTCGAGCCCCATCAGCGTCGCCACTCAAAAGCCCATGAAATCTCACTTCATGGGCTTCATCGTTTTGCTCGCCATCCACCCGGTGTAGCATAAGTGTAGCATAAGGGGCGGACAGTCGTGGACGGAACAGGTCTTCAAGTGCCTTCGTGGCTTCTTTCTGCATCGAAGGCACAACATGTCCGTATAGATCGAGTGTTATGCGGATAGAAGAGTGGCCGAGGCGCTCGGAAACGATCTTTGGGTTTAACCCAGCGCCAAAGAGCATAGTCGCGTGCGTGTGCCGCAAGTCGTGCAGCCGCATGTGGGGCAGCTTGGCATTCTCGAGAATCTTAGCTATCCGGGCAGTTTTTTGAAACTGCCGGGGCACAAACTGACAAAAAGAGAGAGAAGCCTCAAAAACGAGATTCCCCTTCCACGTGAACCCGCTTCCTGTATCTAGACGCTCGTCGCGGGCGGGTGACCCATGGTTGTCGCGCAGATAAAAGCGCGCGCGGGCCTGCGGTCAGGAGCAAACTGGCATCGAGGCGCCGAAGTAGTTGGGTCGTTGAATCTACTGCCAAGGGGATTGAGATGGCGAAAGTACCCGCTTTCTGCTCCATCTATGAGGTAAAAAGGTCAACCGCCCCTCGGCGATAACGCGGGTCTTTGCGTATCATTTACATAGGTTGAGCCCGCATCGGAACCTGACACGGTTGATCTGCCCAACTAGCTCAACTAACTCCAACGGAGACGTAAATTGGCAACTGCATCGGCCCTCGTTCGTAAGTATTTCTCCGCGTACGAAGCAAAAGATCGCAAAGCGATGGAAGAGATACTGAGCAATGATTTCATCTTTACTAGTCCGCTCGACGGCCAGATTAATCGTGGTACGTATTTCCTAAGATGTTGGCCGAACAGTGGAAACATTCGTGCGTTCGTGATCGAGAAGGTATTTGAAGAAGGGGACGAAGCTTTCATTCGGTACGAATCGCAAAAGTTGGATGGCGAAAAATTTCGAAATACTGAGTTCTTTAGGACTGACGGAGAGAAGATCAAGGAAGTCCAGGTCTACTTTGGCTCCGCAGAGACCAAGCGGATCGCCTAAGACAGCTTCGGATTTAGGCATATTGCCCTTGCCCCGCCTGTCGCTCAGTATCGCCGCGTTCGTCTGCGGTGGCGACGCTACACCCTTATGGCAATTCCTGATTGATGTCGATGTCGAGCTTGTCAGCCGAGATCTCTGCGAACGCAGTCGTCACCGGCTTTTCAGGATTTGCCCCTTCGACCGCAGGCTCATCCCCGTTGACTAATTGCTGTGCGCGCACACGCGCGACGTTCACGAGCAGATACTTGTTGCTCACGCGCGCCAACAGTTGATCGATATCGCCAAATGATTTTGATGCTTTAACGTCTTTCATCAGACCAGACTCGTTCGACGGATGGTTGCTTGCGCCTACCCGCGAGCGCACGCGGATGGGTCAGTGTTGTGGTATAATACTTAAGGTGGGTTATTGGCCCACGCATTAGTTGATTTCAAAGAAAGTCACGATGACTCACGGCGAGGTCGCCGCCAGAAGGCAAGCCTTCGGCAGAGCACTAATCGCGGAGATGTGGGAGCGCATCCCCGAGTGTCCTCGCAGGGAGCCGGGCCGGACGGGTGTGTTATTTTCTGCGTTCACCGATCTGGCACGGTTTGTAGAAAACACTTGGGCTGAATATCTGTCCGATCCTCATGAAGTGAAGCTCAAAGTTTTGAAGCGGACGTTTGCCTTCTTGGAAGGGTGCTTCCGAGACAAGCTTGAGCTAGTGGAGCACATGGAAGGGGTTTACGCGGTGATTTGCTTCACTCGCGCTATCCCGAGCGAGCGCTTGCCGGAATTGATCCAATTCGCAGGCCCGAAAACTTTGAAGTGGGCTAAGATCTACGGATGATTGCCTGGGGATCAAGTACCGCCGGTTCGTAGTCTGATTTTACTAAAGTAACTTCCACTTAACCACGGTTAGTCGCTGACTGGAAATGGGTAACACCGCTACCTAGTTTTGGTTTGCTCTTACTTTCGATGGAGTGTAAACGAACGTATGTAGATGATCGAACCACTACATCAAGCGCGTCGAAGGTCGCACGATAGTATTACGTTGAGATAAAACGCACAACAGTGGCACTCTCAACACGGCGAACTTTGCCGGTGTGCAACGATGGCAACCTATTAGTGGTATAGTAGGGTACAGGGAAACGAAAGGACCGGCTAGTGCCGGTCAAGACACATGAAAACGAATATGCTGCCACTACGGCTCCGAAACTGGGCCATCACTGCCTCGAAGGACACGATGAGCGTCGGGGCTTATTGGACCGCCGCAAAAAACTGCGACCTGCTCGAACCTGAGCAGTACCTCGACTCGAATGAGGGTTTTCTCGATGAGGCGGCCTACAACGGTGCGATGGAATTGGTGGCCTCATGAGCCTCGCAGTGCAGAACTACAAGATTCGCGGGCTCATTGCTGACCTGGAGCGGGAGCTAACGCTCAGTTTCGACAGGTACGCGCGGGCCGAAACCCTGGCTGAGCAGGTTGCCAAGGAGACCAGGGCGCTGCGCGCGATGCGCTTGGCAGCAGTCGAGGAAAAGGCGGGGTCATGACGGCGGACGCCGTCGCCTGCTAAGGCGCACCACGATGAAAGGCATACGAGTCTTCCCCAGCGTTGAAGAGGCACAAGCTGCCGGCTTCACAATTTTCGAGCGCATCCCGGAAGGCTACTTGGTGCGCAAAGACTCCGGCGCAAACTTTGCGCTCGCCGTGGTGAAGATCAAAAAAGAAGGACCGACGGAGAAAAACTAAGACAACATATAATCGGGAAGGGCTGCTGGGGCAATTCCGCAGCCGAGAAATTGGGGTTACAGAAAATTGTGGGGGCATTTCACCCGGTAGAAGACACTCTTGATTACAGTGAGCGTGCCGACGTAGAACTCGTAAATGCAGCAAAGTGTGGCGACAATCTCGCTATGGAGTTTCTGTTCAACAAGTATAAGAACTTCGTCCGCATGAAGGCAAAAAGCTACTTTCTCATCGGTGCCGACCGCGATGACATCATTCAAGAAGGGATGATCGGACTCTACAAGGCTGTACGCGACTTCCGCGCGGACAGGCTGTCGTCGTTTCGCGGCTTCGCGGAACTGTGCGTCACGCGACAAGTCATCACCGCGATCAAGACCGCAACGCGGCAGAAACACATTCCGCTCAACCAGTACATCTCGCTCAACAAGCCGATCTCTGACGAGGACGGCGACCGGACGCTGCTCGACGTGATGGCGAGCACGAAGATGTCGGATCCAGAAGAGCTGGTCATCAATCAGGAAACTTCGGAAGACATCAAGAGGCGTATTCAGGAAAACCTGAGCGACCTCGAGTCGCAGGTCTTGCTCAGCTATCTCGAAGGCAAGTCATACCAGGAGATGGGGCGCGACTTGAACCGCCACGTGAAGTCGATCGACAACGCGCTGCAGCGCATCAAGCGCAAGATCGAGAAGAATCTGAGCGAAGTCGAGCTTTAGTAAAGTGGCAATTTCGGGGCGACTAGAAAATTGCCCCTCATCATTTTATGTACTAATAAGAACGACCGTACCAGGCGGCCAGAAGGAAAGGAACTTGAGGCATGCAGACCACTGGTCAGCACCACTACCACGCGCCAAGCGCGTTGTCCCAGCCTTCCGCCGGTCCTGAAAAGCTGCCAGGAATCACGCACGTCATCGCGGTGGGCAGCGGCAAGGGCGGCGTGGGGAAGTCCACCGTCAGCGTGAATCTCGCGCTCGCGCTCCAACAGGTCGGGGGCCGGATCGGGCTCGTTGACGCGGACGTCTTAGGGCCGAGCATCCCCGTGATGCTGGGACTTTCCACCGGCCAGCCGCCAGCGATGACCCCGGACGGCAAGGCCATTCCCGCGGAGCGCCACGGCCTGAAGGTGATGTCGATGGGCATGCTCACCGGGGACGACAACCCAGCCATCTTGCGCGGACCGATGGTAGGCAAGTACCTGAAAATGTTCATCGGCTCCGTGCAGTGGGGACACCTGGACTACTTGATTCTCGACCTTCCGCCTGGCACAGGCGACACCCAGCTGACGATCTCGCAAAGCTTTCCTTTGTCGGGCGCGATTATCGTGACGACGCCGCAGGAAGTCAGCCTCAAGATAGCCCGCCGCGGGTTGCGGATGTTCGAGACGGTGCACGTTCCCATCCTCGGCATTGTCGAGAACATGAGCACGTTCACATGTCCCCACTGCGGAAAGGGCACGGACGTCTTCCGCCAAGGCGGCGGCGAGCGTATGAGCCGGGAGTTCGGCGTGCCGTTCCTCGGAAAGATTCCTCTCGACGCCGAGATCGTGACTGGCGGGGATGCGGGGCGTCCGATTGTGCTCGAGAAGCCAACCTCACTCGCAGCCGAGGCCTACTTCGCTATCGCCACGGAACTAACTGGCCGACTTCAGGGACTCCCAACAACGGCGCTGAAGCCGTTTGTATGGACTTGGGAAACCAGCGAGGGCGAGCCGGCCTGGATGGATAGCGCCGTTCGGTCGGCGGGCTCTCGCACTACCGCGATTGGCTACCGCCGGCGGGATGCTCGGACGTTATCCGTGCTCTGGGAGGACGGCTACCAGAACGACTTCGACGTCCGGGACCTTCGGCTGGCGTGCCATTGCGCCGCCTGCGTGGAGGAGATGAGCGGGCGCCCACTCTTGGATCCAAAGAGCGTTCGACCGGACGTGACCCCACGCAGGATCACCAGCGTGGGCAATTACGCCATCACGATCAGCTGGAACGACGGCCACAGCTCCGGGATCTACTCGTTCGAGTATCTGCGAGCTCTTGGTGAGCGCGGCGCACCTGGGGTCGTCGAAGATGTCTGATCTCCTGCCGGTCGACCCGACGATCACGATCCGCGCTGAGCCTTTGCTCGCCGACCCCGACACGTGCAAGTTCACCGTGAGCCGGACCGTGCATCCCGGCGGCCCGTTCTTCTTCGATGACAAGGACCGAGCTGGTGGCTCGCCCCTTGTCGAGCGATTGTTCGCGCTTTCTGGTGTTGCACATGTGCTCGTGACCGAGAGCGTGGTGACGGTCGGGAAGGAGCCGAGCGCCTCTTGGTCAGGACTGAAATCGGCAATCGGAACGGCCATCCGGACGCAGATGCTTACGGCTGTGCCGGCGATCCTCAACACTCCTCGCGACGCAAGCACGCGGGGGCGGACCGACGCTGAGGTTCGCGCGGTTGTTCAAGAACTGCTGGACAAGGAAGTCAACCGTTCCATCGCTGGCCACGGCGGACATCTTTCGATCATCGACGTCCGGGATGGAAACCTCTTCATCGCCATGAGTGGTGGGTGCCAGGGATGCTCAGCGTCCCAAGTGACTCTGCGACAAGGGGTCGAGGTTATGGTGCGCAGGGTCGCACCGGAGATCGTGGACATCGTCGACACGACGGACCACGCGATGGGGAAGAAGCCATTCTACAAGCGCACAGCGTAGCCAGGAGGCTTTGATGGCTTCGGTGTCAACGCCGGAGGAGTTCGCGGATGCCCGCACGATTAGTCCAACCTCACAGTTAATTGCTGTCTGAAATCTCGCCTCAGTCACATGGAGGTCCAGAAATCTCAGCCCGACGCTGTTCTGCCAGCGTAGCGACACCCTGGGATGTCTTCCTAAAGTCGCTCTCCTGATCTGGGGCCTTGCAATCGCAAACAGTCTCGACCGGTTATCGGGGGGCCAGGCGACAACCCTCATTAGATACAGGGCGTATATTGGTCTACGATGCGACTTGTTGGTGTAGCATAAGTGTAGCATAATGAGCGTACAATGACGCACATCTAGCGACACCGGCAGAATAGGCACTGCTCGGAAGACCCTACAACCACGGACGCTTGTAGACGTCCACGGACAACGGTGAAATCGATCTGAACATGCCTGTCACGCAGGAGGTCGTGGGTTCGAGCCCCATCAGCGTCGCCAGTCGAAGGCCTATGAAGTCGGTCATGGGCCTTCATTATATGCGGGTGCTACGCCCGGCTTCCTAGCGGCGATGGACCAGGTCGCCTCGAGTGGACGGGCGAAATCTTCTGCGAATGGCAGCTGAAAGCGGCGCCGAGCAAATAAAGAGCCCGGCCTCCTTACCTACTGGTACCGTTACCTTTTTGTTTTCTGACATAGAAGGCTCCAGCCAGCGCTGGGAGCAGCATCGCGATGCAATGAAAGCCGCCGTCGCCCGTCAGGAACAGCTGATGAACGCGGCGATTGCATCCCACGGCGGCTACGTCTTCAAGACGATGGGCGATGCCTTCTGCGCGGCATTTCCGACCGCCCCGCAAGCTGTCAGTGCGGCGATCGATGCGCAGCGCTCACTTGCCAAAATAGACTTCTCAAGCATCGGTGGGCTGCGCGTGCGCATGGGCCTGCACACCGGATACGCAGACGAACGCGACGCCGATTACTTTGGACCTGCTGTCAACCGGGTTGCGCGCCTCATGTCGATCGGTCACGGTGGTCAGGTACTCTTATCCGGAAGCACGCGTGAACTGGCCCATAGCGATCTCCCCACCGGCGCATCGTTGATCGACCTCGGCTCCCATCGGCTCAAGGATCTCACTGAACCTGAAGAAGTATGGCAGCTGAAGATCGAGGACATCCCCGCTGAGTTTCCGCCGCTACGGTCACTCGATGCGCTTCCAAACAACCTTCCCATTCAGCGGACAACCTTCGTCGGTCGCGACCAGGATGTTGCCGAAGTCAAAGAGCTCGTCAACCGTCATCGCTTGCTCACGCTGGTCGGATCCGGTGGTGTAGGCAAGACACGCGTTGCCTTACAAGTCGGAGCCGATCTGCTTGATCAGTATCCGGATGGAGTCTGGTTCGCAGACTTCGCACCGATAACCGACCCCGAACTCGTCTCCAGCGTCATCGCCCAAGTGCTGGGTATGAGCCAGCAGGAAGGCAAGCGGATTGACGAATCGATTCCACCCTGGCTCAAGCGAAAGAAGCTCGTGCTTATCCTCGACAACTGCGAGCACGTGCTCGAGCCAGTTGCTGCACTCGCAGCTGCCATCATCGGCACGGCTCCGGAAGTACGCATCGTGAACACCTCGCGCCAAGTGCTCGACATCAGCGGCGAAGAGGTCTTCCGTGTTCCCTCGCTCGACGTGCCACATACCATCGCCGACCTCACGCCAGCTGCGGTTGCGCAGTTCGGAGCCGTAGCGCTCTTTGTCGATCGAGCGAGGTCGGTGGATAAGTCCTTCACGCTCACCGACGACACGGCACCTATTGTCGCCGACATCTGTCGCCGCTTGGATGGTATCCCACTTGCGATCGAGCTTGCCGCGGCTCGCGTAAAGGTCCTTTCGGTTCCCAATCTCGCCCAGCGGCTCAACGAACGATTTAAGCTCCTCACGGGCGGAAGCCGAGACGTTCTGCCGCGCCAAAAAACGTTAGTCGCTCTCATCGATTGGAGCTACGATCTGCTGACCCCGCAAGAGCAGACGCTGTTCTTGCGGCTGGGAATTTTTGCAGGCGGATTTGCGTTGGAGGCGGCAACACGAGTGTGCGGAGGTGGCGGCCTTGATGAGATCGAGATCTTGGACTTGCTTGCCTCGCTGACGGACAAGTCGCTGGTGGTCGCCGACACCTCGGGGAAGCAGGAGCGCTATCATCTGCTGGAGTCCACGCGTGCATATGCCCTGGAGAAGCTCGATACGGCCGAGCGCGAACGCTTGGCCCGCGCGCATGCCGAGTATTTCAGCGCGCTGGCGCATGAAGCGGACGAACGCTACGGCACGGGCTCGACGTTCGGCTGGCTGGCGGACGTGGAACGAGAGCTTGACAATTTCAGGGCAGCGCTGGAGTGGGGGCTGACTCAGGGACACGATGCGGTGCTTGTCGCTGCCATCGCCGGCGGGCTCGAACAATTCTGGTATCGGAACGGTCTTGCCGTAGAGGGCCGGTATTGGATCGAGCGGGCGCTCGAGCGTACAGAGAGCGCTGGACAGCCGGTCATCGTGGCAAGACTCCTGTACGCACAGTCATGGCTTGTACCGGCTAAGCGAGCCCTTGAGGCTGCTGAACGGGCTGTCAACCTCTATGAATCTGCAGGTGACCGCCGAGGCGCCGCGCATGCCCGAGCGACATTAGCATTCAGCCTGAATCAGGCTGGACGGTTAGACGAGGCAGACGAATCGATAACGCAGGCGCTCGCGGTGATGCAAGAATATAAGGATAAGCACGGCATCGCCAAGTGTTGGCGATACAAAGGAGCCATCACAGGCAGCAGAGGTGCAAGGGCCGAGGCGCGAGATTTCTATGATAAGTCGCTTGCTATCCTGAGGGAGATCGGGGATGAAATCGGGTTGAGCCTTGTTCACGCCAACGTTGGAGAGATCGAGTTTGCAGAAGGGCACGCGCAGGAAGCACTGAAGGCGGCGACCGATGCGCTTGCGTTGCGTCGACCATTAGACAAGGACGCCTCAGCTACTTCCAATGCCAACAGCGCCGCGTATCAGATCGCGCTGAATGACTTAACGGGAGCGCACGCATCGGCGCGAGAGGCTCTTCGCCTCGCACGCGAGGTTCAAAACCCGTATACGACCGCGATCTCGCTGCAACATTTTGCCTCACTCGGGGCTCTCCAGGGAAAGATTCAAAGCACCGCACAGCTCTTGGGGTACGTCGATGTGCAGTACAAAGAGCTTGGCGCTACGCGCGAACCTACTGAGAAGTGGTGCTACGATAAGATAATAGCTGCGCTGCGCGAACATCTCAGCGAGGCCGAGGTAGCGAAACTCTCGACGGAGGGCGCGGCGTGGTCAGAAGATAAGGCGGTCGAAGAAGCGCTCAAAGGTGTAGCATAAGTGTAGCATAAGGAGCGGATATCGGCGGACTATTCTGGACGTCGGCAGAATGGACACTGCTCGGACAAGCCTTCAGCGACGGACGCTTGCAGACGTCCACGGACGACAGTGAAACGAATCTGAACATGCCTGTCACGCAGGTCGTGGGTTCGAGCCCCATCAGCGTCGCCACTCAAAAATTGCGAGTGGTTTCAGTGGCTCGCCGAGCAGTTCGAAAAGCGCGGCCGCCTCCGCGAAATTCCGGCGCATGTCCGGCTACGAGACTGGACTCCTTCTTAGCTCACACCGCGTTTTTGTGAACCTTTCGGCTCGGTCTGGGCACTGACCGGGTTCTCCACCGGGCAATCCATTGAAAGTCTCAAGGCGATCGAAACAGCTAACACAGTGTCCGATTTGGGGAATGTTATCTGACGCCTGTGTAGGGCAGCCAAATAGCGCCGGTCCACGCGTCATTATCTAGAAATTTATGTAACGGATATAGTGGCGACCGAAATCCACCCGTCTTGAAGTATGGAGCGTCGCTGTTCAAATAGGGGAACTGATTGTGCAGCTGCAAACTGGGATGGTCAGACGGCAAGGAGATTCCAACTAATGATCGTCTTCTCTCGCATTGCAGCATTCGCCGGCGCGGTCGCCTTCCTCGCGAGTGCTTCTGTGGCACTCGCTCAAGAATTTCCGCCACCACAGGGCAAAGGGCGCGTGGTCGTTGTCTCCTCGGGTATGTCTGGTCCTGCGCACTACACGCAGGTTGCGCGCGAGATCGCCGAACTAGGCTACGACGTCCTCCTGGTCGACGGTAACGCGGAAGAGCACACGCACGGCGATGGCGTGAGAGCGGCCATCCAGGAAGCGCTGGCGATGCCGCATGCGCTCCCGGGCAAGGTTGCCTTGGTCGGGTTTTCACTAGGCGGAGGTGAGTCACTCTATTACGGATCGCAATGGGGCGACCAAGTAGCAGGCGTGGTAGTCTGGTATCCGGCGAACGCTTTTATTCGAGACATGCCAAGTTTTGCGAGCAGTCTGGAGGTTCCCGTGCTCGTGTTCGCCGGGGGACGAGACCACTATCGGAACGGTTGCTGCACCGCAGACCAAGATACCGCCCTTCAGTCGGCGGCACAAGCGGCTGGCAAATCGTTCGAGCTGACCATCTATCCCGATGCGGATCACGATTTCGTCGAGGGCGGGGCAAACTACAACGCTAAGGACTACGCGGACGCTTTCAAGCGCATGGCGGATGCGCTGAAGTCCTACTTGTCGAATTAGCGCGCGTTCACGATCGATGCAACAATATGCTCGAAATTCTGGTTAAGAAAATAACATTGAACGGTTGAGTACTAAGGGGAGAGAAATGATTAATCACAAGGTGGGCCATAAGACTGGAACGCGTGAAGAGTGGCTTGCGGCCCGGCTGGAGCTGCTCAAGGAAGAAAAGGCGCTGACGCAGCGCAGCGACGAAGTGGCACGCATGCGGCGGGAACTGCCCTGGGTTCCGATCGACAAAGATTACCGTTTTGATACAGATGAGGGTCCGGCATCGCTCGCCGATCTCTTCAGGGGACGCTCGCAGCTCCTCATCTATCACTTCATGTTCGGGCCCGACTATAAGGCAGGGTGTCTATCGTGCTCGTCGATCGCGGATGGTTTCAATGGCATCGTCCCCCACCTCGTGAATCACGACGTGGCGTTCTCCGCCGTGTCGCAAGCTCCGCTGGAGAAACTGCAGGCGTACATGCGGCGCATGCGCTGGAGCTTCCCGTGGGCGTCTTCGTACGGCGGCGGCTTCAACTACGACTTCCATGTGTCGGAGACGAAGGAACAGCAAGAGTCAGGAGTCGCCGAGTACAACTTCCGAAGGGAGGAGACGAAGCCGATACTGGAGCCACAGGAGGGTTCCGGGGCGGCAATGTTCGCGGCGGCATCTGGAGTAGACTATGCAACGTACACGCGAGAAGGGCCCGGCATGAGTGCGTTCGCGCTCGAGGATGGCGTCGTGTACCACACCTACTCGGCGTACGCGCGCGGCGTGGACGTCCTCTGGGGCATGTACCAGTGGCTTGACCGCGCACCACTCGGTCGCAACGAGGAGGCGCCCGGCCCGTGGTGGCGCCGTCACGACGAGTACGGCAGCCAGTGACAACGCAACGCAGACGCCCACGTCGGGGTTGGCATGGGGAAATTGATTGCTGGAATGAAGATTTCGCTTACAGACGAGGCGCTTGATCGCGCCGATATTGATCGGCAATAATACGCGTATAAGCCGATTGGAATTCGACCTATCGATCCAACCATTCGCATTGATCGGATGAATACTGGGCACCGAATGGGCTCCATGGTGGTTATTATGCGGCGATTGCCCGCCTCTTGACGCTCTAGAAAACAGGTCTCAATGGGAAGCGTTCGGAAGCCGCTCCCACATGAGCAAAGTAAATGTTGATGATATTGCCTGGACCGTATGGCAGTCGCCTAAGGGCAAGTTTAGCAGCAGCTTTAAGGAAATTTCTGCGGCCTTAGGTGCGACGCCCGATGCACCAGTTGGTGCCGGCGGTCACCCGTTCGATCTCTGCATAGAGAAGCTAGCTCCGGGAGAAGTTTCTTGTCCCTTTCACAGTCACGCGGCCCAGTGGGAGCTTTTTTATATCTTGAGCGGGACCGGGTCCGTTCGCCTAGCGGCAGGCTCGCAACTCGTTCGCACCGGCGACGCGATCATGCACGACCCCGGTGAAGTGCACCAAATCAAGAATACTGGTAAGGAGGACCTCCTCTACTTTATTATTGCAGATAATCCGCCACTAGACTTTTGCTACTATCCTGATTCCGAGAAGTATAGCGTAACGAAGTCCAAGTTCAAGCCGTTCCTACGTGTGGCGGATGTCGAATATTGGGGTGGTGAGGAATAACGCATGGGTTTGGTGCAAATATTTCGGTGTCGGCGAGCCGATCAGGTGGGGCATCGGTCAGATTCCTCCGTCGCAGTCGGTCATGGTAGTGACGGACGAAACGTCGCTGATGTGTCGGAACAGTAGGAGCCTATGTAGGTAAGGAGTCACCACACCAACCTGCGAAGCGCGCAATCTAAAATCGTAAAGCTTTGGGACCGCAAAACATGAACGCCTCCAAACAGATCGATAAGCTGATCCGAGACATCGCTGACTGGCGCGGCGAAGTGTTAGCTAAACTTCGAAAGGTCATTTTGGGTGCTGACGCTGGGATCGTCGAGGAGTGGAAGTGGATGGGCACGCCGACGTACTATAAGAACAGCGTGATCTGCATCATGAATCCGCATAAGGGCAAGGTGAAGCTCGTCTTCTCTGACGGCGCGGCATTTCGAGATCCTGACAAGCTTTTCAACTCAATGCTCGAGGGCAACAAGTGGCGAGCGATCGACTTTTTCGAGGGCGACAAGATCAACGAGCGCGCTCTGAAAGCCCTCCTTAAAGAAGCCCTTGCGTACGACGCGTCGAAAGCGAAGAGCTCAGCGAACAAAACAAAATCCAAGCCTCGAAGGTCAAAGTAGAATCTTCGTCGCAAAGCCGTGATCGGTCGCAATCTTCAGGCCAACTGGAAATAAAACATGTTGACCACCGCAGCAGCGCCGGCCGCGTCAAGTGCAATCGCGCACGTTAGAGTGCTCTTGCCAACCGAGTCATAAGCATCTCTACTACGGATCACTTCGTATCTGTCACTTTCCGGACCCGAGCTGACAGTGACAGCAACCCGGCCGAGCCTCCAATTAAATTCGGGCCGGGCTCCCGGCATGTAAGCTTCGGCGCTCCCGCTCGCGAGTCCGCGGTTGACCGCATTGCAAAATTCTTCTCCGGTCACGATACCTCCATCATTGCATCAAAACTCAGCGTCGTCCCTACTCAAGCGACCGTGCTCGACGCGATTTTGAGTTGTGGCGCGGCGCACGCTATCCGCAAGAAGAATCGCGAGACCCATGAACAGAACAATCGGGCGCACGCTGGCGTTCGCAGCGACGTGTGGGAGCACGAACCACACGAACAACAACCAGACGCAGATCGATACCGACAATGCACCGTCTTCAACGAAGAGTCCGTAGATCTGTCTCGACACGCTCGTGAGCCAGGTCATGTCGCTGAAACTGGCGCTTTGCTCGGCAGCCGCGGCTGCGACCGCCGGCAGAGCGCAATCGTGACCAACGACGTGAAGAGATAGCCCACGATGAGCCCAACGATGGCTACGTCCTCACCGATCCATTTCAAGCCTAGCCCCTCGCCGAACCAGAAGGTGCCGAATGCAGAAAGCAAGATCCCTACGGCGAACTTGAGGCCGTTTTCCGGCACATGCGAGAGCGGACGCTGCAACACGGCGCCTGCCGTTACCACCAATACTCCCGCGACCGCGGCCCCCACGCTCGCCGGTATGAGCGCGTTGGCCGTGGCGCCGACCGCGATCACAATGAATACCACCTCGAGGCCCTCAAGGGTTACCGATTTGAATGATGCTAGAAACCCGATGACGTCCAGACCTCTTGGACTCCTGCCGTTCGCGGCTTGCAATTCCCGCTTCCCCTGCTCGAACGCACTTGTTTCGTCGTGCATATCGATCGCGCCGCTCGCTCGGAGTATCGCTTTGCGCAGCCAACGCATGCCGAAGAGAATGAGCAACCAACCGACGGCAATCTGCAGCCACGTGATTGGGAATCGGCTCAGCAGTGGGCCGAAGATCAGCACGAGCAATCCGAGCAGCGCAATCGCCGCGGCCGAACCAATGAGCGCAGATCGCCAGCCTCGCGTGATGCCGACCGCGAGTACAACCGTTAACGCCTCGACGAACTCGACCGTGGAAGCCAAGAACGCGGGCAGCGTCGCGGTCCAGACCTGTGTCATAGGATGCATAATCTAGTCTCTCCCATCCAACTACTGCCTAGGCGCCTAGCGTGCCGCGATAAACTGTTGCTTTCATATTTTACCTAAATATTGCCAGTCGCTGACTTTCTCTAACCAGTCGACGTTCTTACCGTCGAGCTTCTCTTGGATGGCGATATGCGTCATCGCAGTGGTCGGTGTCGCACCATGCCAATGTTTCTCATTAGGCGCAATCAACACAACGTCGCCCGGGCGAATTTCCTCGATAGGGCCGTCCCAGCGTTGTACGCGGCCGCAACCGGTCGTCACGATCAGGGTTTGTCCCAGCGGATGCGTGTGCCACGCGGTTCGAGCGCAGGGCTCAAACGTAACACTCGCACCGGTGGCTCGGGCTGGATCATCCCTATCAAAGAGCATATCGACTCGGACGGTGCCGGTGAAATACTCTGCCGGCCCCTGCCCCGACGGCTGCGAGCCAACGCGCTTAATTTCCATTGTAAATTCCTTTGGTTTGGGTGGGGCGAACTTACTTCGGTGGGCAAGTCCCAGCGCCGGGCTTTATGGCTGAGAACTGTGAAGTAGGAAATGGCGGGAACGACTTTCCGCTACCCGCGGACTTCACGCAATCATAAGCCAGAATGTACGCCATTAAAGCGGCATAGTCGCTCTTCGAGAGCGATCCTGGCGCGGTAAGCGGCATTTGTTGTGCAACAATTCCATAGATTTGCGAAACGCTAAGATTTGAGTGCGCGAAACTAGGGCCGGTGAGGGCCGGACCCGACACGCCTTGCAGGCGTGCGCCATGGCATGAAAGACACTGCTTCGCGTACACTCCCGATCCTGTCGCGACTTGCGCCGCGGTATATGGAATGGTCGCCGTAACGGCTGTCTGCGACGGCGACGCAGCCTCTGCGTTAGCAGTTCCCGCGACGCTTGCGACTGGTTGTCCGGTCGCATCGTTCGTAACTGTTTGCGCTGGGCTGAGGCTATAGGCGACGACGCGAGCGCCTTGCGACTTGGGTAGATTCGGGGTTTGTTGATTTCCGGCTTCGCCGGCCTCTACGACGAGGTATTCGTGACCGTCGCTCGCACGATAGGCTGAGATCGGCGCCACGATTGCCGAGCCGACGTCGTCATGCCACAGCTCGCGTCCTGTCTTAGGGTCTAAGGCATAAACGCGTCCGCGCACATCCGTTGTAAAAATCAAGCCGTTACGCGTTACTAAGACCCCGCCTTCCGCCGCGTAAGGGAACGGATTTCTCCATGCGGCCTTCCCAGTTGCCACGTTCACTGCGGTCAGCAAACCAGTCGCGGCGCGACGCTTGGGCAACGGTCCAGCGGTGTATGGCTGCCCTGGAACGTATGGGACCGCGCCTGTATAAACGATCTTCCAAACCGCGCATTCTTGCGTGCTAGGAATGAAGAAGAAATTGGTGGTGGCATCGTACGAGCCCCCATTCCATTCGATACCACCGCCGTGATTCGGGCAAGCGAACGTTCCCGTTTTGGTTGGTACGGTCGTAAAGATGCCTTGTTGATTGCTAACGGCCATCCGGCTAATCAGCCTTCCGCTCGTCCGATCAAGAATGACGAAGTCACCGGCTTTGTCGCCGACCGCCAATAATTGTCGGGGCGCGTCGCCTATCTTAGCGTTAAAGAGCACCGGCGGCATCGATGGATCGTTGTCGTGCACGTCGTTAGGAGAGACCTTGTAATACCACTCGAGTTTGGGCTTGTCGCCGGAAATGCTAAGTGCCACGACCGAATCTGCGTAGAGATTTTCGCCTTTGCGCCCGTATTCTGTAAGGTTCGGACCAGGGTTTCCCGGCGCAGCATAGAGTGTGTCTGTCGTCTGATCGATAGAGAGCCCCGCCCATACCGCGGCCCCGCCGTGAACGTATGAGTTCCCGGGCCATGTTTCGTGTCCAGGTTCTCCGGGTTGCGCGACCGTGTGCCAGTCCCACAGGCGCGACCCATCCTGTGCGCTAAAGGCGCTTATTAATCCGCTCCCGCCGAGGTCTCCGCCCGAGGTCCCAACGATCACTTTGTCCTTGTAGACGTAGGCAGCAGTCGAGTACCACGTATCGCTCGTGTCGTGACACGCCGGTACGTCAAACATTTGCTTTCCGGTCCCCGCGTCGATAGCGACAAGCCGGCAATCCTGAGTGACGATGTAGAGGCGCCCGTTTGCCAAGCCGACACCGCGATTCACCGGGTATTGGAGCTCGTAGGCTGGATTGTAGCCAAAACCCCATTGCAACGCGCCGGACTTACCGTCTAAGGCGAGGACGTTGTCATGCGAGGTTGTGACGTAAACGGTGCCGTTCCAAATGATTGGAGAGGCCTCTTCCTCACCGTCGTCCCTGACCGCAGTTATCCACGCCTTCTTGAGCTGAGTGACGTTCGATGGAGAGATTTCGTCAAGGCCGGTTTCTCGGTTGCCGCCGTAGGTTTTGCCAGGAATGATCCAGTTTGCGTCGTCCGAACGCGCTCCCAGAAGAGCCGCGGAATCGGGCCACGTCTGGTTGCTCGCGCCGCTGCCGGAACACGCTACCAACATTGATACAATCGGTGCGATCGCTAGGGTTCGCAATGAGGTTCTCACGGTCTTCACCTCTTTCGTGTTTGAGCCGCCAGAACTGTACGGGTAACACAGGTCAGCTGCCTGTGGTTCACGCGGGTAGGTCGAGGACACCTACACACGAGTGTTCGTCTGAGGTTCAACTGCAAGTCTAGAAGGAGGGCCTGTCTTGTTACAAGTACGTCCACGCGCACCACTTCAACGTTTGAAGAAGGCGGAACTTCCACCACGATGATGCGCGTCGGCGTCGTTGGTCTTGGGAAAATGGGTAGCGCAATAGCCCGCAATCTCCTAGCGCGCGGCTACCAGGTTTCCGTTTGGAACCGATCTCCGGAGCCTGCCGCGCTCCTTGTCGAACATGGTGCGACGCATCGGGGTTCGCTCAAGGCGCTCGTGGAGGAGGTCGACGCCGTCATCGTTATGCTGTGGGGCGATGACGCAGCGCGGGAAGTTTCGTTGGGGCAGGTGATCCCGGCAGCGCGGGCATCGCGGAACTCGTCATCGAAATGTCAACGCTCTCACCGGCTATGTATGGGACGCTGGAGACCTCTGCGGACCAACGCAGAGTGGAATTTCTTGCTGCGCCGGTCCTTGGCAGCGTCACCGTGGCAGAGCAAGGCTCGCTGACGATTTTGGCCGGCGGACGCGAAACGACATTCGAGCGGGCACGTCCGTTGCTGAACTCTTTAGGAACGACCATTACGTATACCGGCTCCGTCAGCGCCAGCGGATACCTGAAGCTCGCAAACAACGCGATTATCGGCGTTGTCGCGACTACTCTCGCCGAGGTGCTCGAAGTTTGCGAACGCGCGGGAGTCGATCGCCGCCTCGCCATAGAATCGATCACCAGCGCCTTTGGACGAATCGCAAGCTCCAAGACGCAGCAGCTGTTGGATCGCGACTCCAATCCGCGCTTCTCGCTCAACGCCTTGCTCAAGGATCTTCGGCTGGCCCGCGAAGCGGCCCAATCCGTGAAGGTCCCGGTTCCGATTTTGGGCTGCGTCCTACCAGCCATTGAAGCTGCTGCCGCGAGGGGGCTCGGAGATCGCGACTATATCGCGGTCGCCCTCGAGCCAGAGTTGTCGGGCATGAACGCAGCCGCAACGCCTGAGCGTCGCTAGTTTGGCTCTCTGATGATTGCTGTCTTGGCATTCGCGCTTCAGTTGGCCGTTATGCCTGTTCACCTGATTCAGCATGTGATCATCGTCATCCAAGAAAACCGAAGCGTTGACAATCTCTTTAATGGATTTCCTGGCGCAGATACCGTGAGATTCGGTAAACGCCATGACGGATCGATCGTGCGACTACGTCCGGTTAGCCTCAATGATCCGGTTGACGTGGACCACGCCCGTCAAACGTTTCTCAACTCGTACGATGGTGGGAAAATGGATGGCTTCGACACCATCGGCACCCTGCCAAAAAAGGCCAGCGGCGACTACCCCTACGCGTTCGTGCCTCGCAGCGAAACGAAACCTTACTGGACACTGGCACGTGCGTTTACCTTCGCCGACGAGATGTTCGAGTCGGTTGGCGGCCCTAGTTTTCCCGCGCATCAGTATTTGATCGCTGGCCAATCCGGGACAGCCATCGAGAATCCCACCCGAACGGCAAACAACGTATTTTGGTGGGGCTGCGATTCGCCAAAGGATGCGACAGTGGCGCTACTCGGTCCGCACGGCCAGGATGGTGTCAGAGTATTTCCCTGCTTCGATTACCCTACACTCGCCGATGTGCTCGATCAGCATCTGATCTCTTGGCGTTCGTATGCACCTGCATCAGATGATTTGGGTTCCATCTGGTCGGCTTTTGATGCGATCAAGCACATTCGGTACGGTAGCGATTGGGAAAACAATGTAACCACGCCCCAGAGCCGCATCCTCACAGACATCGCTACGGGCACGCTTCCCGCAGTCTCATGGGTCACGCCGGATTTTCGCAGTTCAGATCACTCACAATATGGAATTGGCGGACGCGCGATCATGACGCGTACTGACTTGGGTCCACAATGGGTCGCGTCTATCGCAAACGCGCTTGGGCACAGCGACCTGTGGAAGACGACGGTGCTCATCGTGGTCTGGGATGATTGGGGAGGATGGTACGATCATGTAGCACCGCCTCAACTGGACGCTATGGGGTTGGGGTTTCGCGTGCCAATGATCGTCATCTCGCCGTATGCCAGACACGGGTATGTATCGCACCATCGTCATGAATTTGGCAGCATTCTCAAGTTCACTGAAGAAGTCTTTGGACTACCGGAAATCGGCACGACTGATCGTCGCTCGGATGATCTGTCGGATTGCTTCGATTTTTCACAAACGCCGGGGGCGTACGTCACCGTCGCAACGGAGGTGACTGGCTCCGATCTTATCGCGATGCCACCGTCCAACATACCACCCGATTCATACTGATTGGCGAATCGATCCCGCACGATACGTTGATCCACCCTAAAGGTAAGCAGAAGAATGCTTGAGGCTATTGGAGCCGCGCTGCTCCCGGCCATCATCACGATTATGCTGGGGTATCTCGCGGCGCGCCACCACGACTTTCAACCAAGGGACGCATCGACCCTGAATCGGATGGTGATGACGTACGCTTTGCCGATCGCCTTGTTTCTTGCAACGGTGAGCACGACCCGCTCCTCATTTTTTAAGGATGTTGTTCTGTTGACAGCATTGGTCGTTGCAATCGTCGGCTTATACTGTGCAGTCTTTCTAGTTTGTCGTTTCGGCTTCCGGCTCTCGCGTGGGATGAGCGCGCTGTTCGCATTAGGTGCTTCCGTGCCCAACAGCACCTTTGTCGGTTCGGTTGTACTCGGTTCCTTGTACGGCCCCACCAGTGGCATTGTGGTCGCAGTCAGCGCCGTTCTCCAGCAACTCACGGTGGTGCCCTTGACAATAATTCTCCTCTCACTGCACGCTGGGCAGATAGCGTCACAATCAGAGTCGTCGCGCAGGGCAATTTTGAGGAATGTCGTCGAAGCAGTCAAGCAGCCCGTGGTGTGGCTTCCTCTCCTTGGCTTCCTGACCGTATTGTTGGATGTGGCCGTGCCGAAGCTCATCGACGACTCGCTCCAGCTGCTGGGAAACGCCGCTTCGGGCGTCGCACTGTTCTCGGCAGGAATCATCCTTAGCGGTTACGCGGTGACGATCAGCCCTCAGGTCCTATTCCTTGTATTTATCAAGAACATTCTACAGCCCGCGCTGGTGTGGGGCGGCTTGCTGGTGCTGGGCTACACGAATCCGCTCCTCGGGGAGGCGGCGGTAACCGCGGCTCTCCCTATGATCGTGCTCCTCGTCATGCTCAGCGTTCAGTACCGGGTTGGTCAAAAGGAGGCTGCATCCGCCTTATTTATCAGCATCATCGCTTCACTCGTTACGACGAGTTTCTTCATCCTTCTGACGAGCAGATAGAGTCGCGCGCATCCGGCCGGTTGTGACCTTACCTCGACCCCGAGACCGTAAAGTTCTCGTTGTTTTTTCCGTGCAACGATTTGCCGTTGGGCGACATTACAAGCGTGTCGACGTAGTGCGCTACCGTGTTGTCACCGAAGTCCCAGGTCACGGTGTAGGCGCCTCCTCGACGAACCCAAGTTGCAGCGTGTCCACCTCCTCCGCTGACCTGACCGTTCGCATAAAACGTGACCGCGCTTCCGTTGAACCATCTCCAGGTGCCAACGATCGGATCCGAATGGCTCGATGGGATAGGCGTGACCACGACGACAGTCGCGGGGTTACAGGGCGCGAGCTTGACGACTTGATCGGGTTGATCGTCATGATATTTGCTGAACTGGCTGATCGCCGCATCCACAGCGCCCTTCGTACGTTCGGTTCGTACGAGCCGGTAGTTCGGGTTGTGGTCGTATCGCGACGGCCGGGCGGAACCGACGTACTGGATGTTGCACGGCAACCAATCACCTGGGCCGATGCGGTACGCCCAGACGCCGTAGCTCGTCGATGCCTGCGTGCTCGCCGACGCGCAACATGCCGACCATAACAGCATGATGACGACCCCTGCGTTAACCAAGGGGCTGCCTGCCGCTCGATGAATCGGCGGAGCAGCGGACATAAGTTGAGTAGCCCTTGCGAAACGTTGTTCAGCCATTAATCACCTGTGCCTTCTGGTTCGGCTAAGGGTTCAGACTAACTCTAACATAAATGTCGGTTAAGCTAAAGAAAAAGCGAATGGAATTCACGCAAACAAACTCTGCTTCTTCCAGGCCAGACGCGATCGTCATCGGAGCGGGGATGGCAGGCGTCACTGCTGCGCGAGCTCTTACGCGCGCAGGCCTGCGCGTTCTCATTCTCGAGGCCAGGCGCAGGCTTGGCGGACGCGTCTACACGCTACGCGATTTTTGCAGTGCACCGGTCGAAGCGGGTGCAGAATTCATCCACGGAAGAACGGCGCAGACTTGGCCCGACGTGCGAGCGGCAAGTCTTGGCGTGCGACCCAGCCCTCACAAGCGCGACGTGATGATGAACGTCGGCGATGGGGCGCGCTGGCTGCCCGCTGTTTTGGTAAGTCCCGAGGTGTGGCCGGCGTTTAGCATCTTGCGCCAGCTAGCTCACGCCGCATCCGAACACGATGACCTTTCAGCGACGCAGTTCATCAAGCGACAAGGGTATCGAGGGCGGGCTCGCACGCTTGCGGAGATGGTCCTCTCCTCCCACCTGCCAGGAAACCTGGAGGACATTGGCATCCACGGCTTTGTGGCCGATGGCGTGCTTAAGCTGGAGACAGGCAACGACTACCGCATCGGCGCCGGATACGATCGCCTGGTCGAGCACATTGCTCAGGGGCTCAAGATTGAATATGGTTTCGTGGTGAGCGCAATTGAGTGGTCAACGGAGGGTGTGACGGTCGGGTCGACGGATGGCCGCACGGTCGCGGCGGGCGCCGCTGTCTTGACGCTGCCAGTCGGCGTACTGCAAGCAGGCTCGATCCGGTTCACTCCCAATCTGCCTACGTGCAAAAGCCTGGCGCTCGAAGGCGTCATCATGGGATCAGTCGTCAAGGTGCTGCTCCTTTTCGAGGAGTCATTTTGGCCGCGACGGTTGTCGGCGCTGTTCTGTGGCATTGGACCGGTGACGCTCTATTGGAATGTCTTCTACGCGTCGACCGTGGGATCGCCGGTCCTGTGCGCGTACTGCACTGGTTCCCGCGCCGTTACCCTCAGCCGGGTGAGCGAAGAAGAAGCGGTTGATCGTATCATCGGGGATTTGCGCAACAACTTCCCCAAAGCAGCGCCTCGGCTTGTCGCGTGGCGCCGCATCAATTGGAGCAACGACCCGTTCGCATGCGGCGGATACTCATTCTTGCGCCCGGGCGCTGCTGGAGCGCGGGCGCAACTTGCTGCCGCGTCTACTGGGAAGCTCTTTTGGGCTGGTTCCGAGACCGCCACGCTACCGATCGCCGCTACCGTTGAAGGGGCCTTTACGAGCGGACTGCGAGCTGCCGAGGATGTGTTGCGAGCTGTTGGTGAACATTTGAAATGCTGAGCGAAGGATGCTCGTAATGGAGAAAGATGCCAACTGATTTTTGTGATGGAAGGACGTTCCCGCGCCGAGGTCGAGAGGCGCTCGGCGAGTTCTTATGGCTGGCTCGTGTCTTCGATAAGGCACGGGCCAAGATGAACCGAACGCACGACGGCTACATCTACCCATGTCCGATGGACCGCGCGATGATGCGACGTTGGCGCATCAGCCCGAGTGAGTTCACTGCCGCCATCGCCGAGCGCCCAACTGACGAACTCATCCTCGCATGGCTGTCCGAGCGCGTCACTTCCGACAAGATTCGAGAGGCCAACGACTGGCTGTTGCGCCAAGAGTTTGCCTTGGATCGGCAGGATGCGGAGGAAGGCGTCCCGGGCGCGGTCGCGCCCAAAGTGCCGTCGCAAATCATTGTTGGCCTTGTCGTCGCGTTGCTGATGCTGTTGGCCACTTGGCTTGCACGGGTATTGCACGCCTAAGCGACCGAAGAGAGCTTCACATGGACACCTTCGAAGAAAAGCCGGAAACAGAGCTCGGTCGGGCGCTCTTTGAAGAGCTGGTTTGGATCCATGGTGTGATCCGCCGAGATCTTGCAACCGTGCGCCAGCTCGCAGCCGACGTCGTGACGAACATGCCGGCGCTCCAAGTGTCCGCAGAAATCAAAGACCTCAAACGGGATAGCAAGCTATGGCAGCTCAAGGTGGGATGTCTTCGCTATTGCCGATTTGTTCACTCGCACCACAACGTTGAAGATGCTGCCTTTTTCCCGTCTCTGCGAGCTGCCAATCGAGGGCTCAATCCAGTGGTTGACAAACTTGAGGACGATCATCGCAAGGTTTCCGACTTATTGGATGCCGTGGAAGAAGGCGCTGACGTGCTCACCAAGATTGACAGCGACGCGGTGCGGCGCAGCCTCGCCGACACGTTAACCGTGCTCGGCGAGCGTCTCCTCGAGCATCTCGACTATGAGGAACTGAACGTAGGTCCGACATTGCGTCGCATGCAAGGAATCTAAACCGCCAAACGACTCGCCGAGAAATACAGGTGGCCATCCGGGCGCGTCGAACTCGCCCGTCTCCTGAAAGGCGAACCGGCACGTTCTAGCACCGGTCGTCATCTTAACTGGCCGAGAAGGAAGGCAGATCATGCCCATAACTGTGCAAGACTCAGTGGCGGTAGCTCCGCATATTTACAGGGTTCTCTTCGAAAACGACCGAGTCCGTTTGCTCGAAGTGCGGATGAAGCCGGGCGACAGTTCAGCGATGCATACGCACCCGGCGTACGCCATATATCCACTCAGCGACGCCAAGGCAACGTTTACTTCCCCAGATGGGGAAAGCGTCGAAGTGGAAATGAAAGCCGGCGAGACGCTCTGGCACGAGGCGGAATCCCACGCTGTTGAAAACCACGGGCCCAGCGAAGCCCGAGTTATTCTGTTTGAGCTAAAGTAACGACACATCGTGCCTCGAGGAGACGATCGGAAACGGTCGTCTCCCTATTTTGGCGTTGAGCGATGCGACCCGGCCCGAGAGCGATCGTCTCGCGGCATTAGGCTACCGGCAAGAACTCTCGAGAGTGCTTTCACTCTTCGACAACTTCTCCGTTGCCTTTAGCTACCTGAGCCCCATGGTCGGGATCTACTCACTCTATACGTTGGGTTTAGGTACCGGCGGACCACGTTACATCTGGACGATTCCCCTCGTCGTCTGCCTGATGATGTTGGTCGCCTTGGTGTTCGGCGAACTTTCCAGCGAATATCCGCTCTCGGGCGCTCTCTACCAATATGGCAAGTACAACGTTGGGCCGCGCTACGGCTGGTTCATTGGTTGGATCTACGGCTTTGCACTGCTTGCGACCGTGGCGTCCGTCGATTCGGGCGCCGTTGGATACGTTGCGTCGCTCTCGAATATTTGGTTCAAGACGCACCTGGACCCAGCGAAGCACATGACGATCTTCGTCATCACTGGCGCCATCATCGTCCTTTCGGCCATCTTGAACTCCGTCGGTGCCAAGATCATGGGTCAGGTGGCGCGTTTCGGCGTCTATGTAGAGACGATAGGCACTTTCGGCGTGTTCATCGCGCTGGCGATCGCCGGCTTTCACCAGGGTTTGGGTTTCATCTTCTCGTCCCAAAAGGTTGAGTACCTCAAAAGCAACCCACTAGGCGTGAACTTCGCAGGAGACTGGTGGACGGGTGCGGCGCTCGTTGCGGTGCTCGCCAACGTCTACATCTTCTACGGATTCGAATCGGCGGGTGACATCTCCGAGGAAACCGTCGACGCGCAGCGTCAGGTTCCCAAAGCCATGCGCAACGCGCTGCTGTATGGAGGCATCGCATCGTTCGTCTTGGTGCTTGGCTTACTTCTGGCGACGCCGGCGTCCGGGATCGGCGGTGTCGTGTCCGGCGGCATCAACGTCATTCTTTCGGTCCTGCCGGGTTGGCTCCAGGACTTTTTCCTCGTCATGGTCATCGTCGCGTTCTTCAGTTGCGGTACCGCCGTTCAGGGTGCCGGTTCCCGCGTGGCGTTTGCACTCGCTCGCGACGGAGCGCTGCCGTTCAGCGATAAGATAAAAAAGATCTCGGAGCGCTGGCACACACCGGCCAACGCGATTTTGGTGGGAACGATCATTCCGTTTCTTTTCTTGCTGCTCGTCCTTGTGAATCCAAGTAAGGTCGTTCACATCTTGTGGTTCAACTATCCGGCAAACGTCAACGCGCTCTACGCCCTGGTTTCGTTCGCTACCTCGGGCATTTACCTCGCCTTTTTCCTTACGGTCTTCGGAGCGTTTCTCGCCCGGCGTCGTGGATGGAAGCCGAGCGGCAGCTTCACGCTCGGTAAGTGGGGCATGCCGGTAACCATCGCCGGTGCGCTGTACTTGTTGCTGATGCTGGCGAACATCGTCTGGCCGAGCTCGCTTGCGAGCGGCCGCGCAAGTTTCAATTACGGCTGGGTGACGCTCCTGGTCATGGCGATCATTGTAGCCATAGGAGCCATGTACGAGGCAATCGCACGACCCGACCGAAATGTCGCGCAACACCGGATCGAGAGGTAAGGCCAGCATCGGCCAGATTGGAGGATGGTCATGAAAACGACATGGAAGCCGCACGAGAAGCACGGGCGACTGACAAAGCAAAGCGACTTGCCCGACAGCGTGTTCGCTTTCCCCAAACAACGCAAGGAGCCCATGACTGATGCGACCCACGTGCGCACGGCCATGGCCCGCATGGATCAGGTGAAAGACGTTTCAGCCGCTGATCGCGATCTTGCGTTCGCCAATATCAAGAAAGCCGCCGAGTATTACGGCATCAAGTTGTCCGAAACGTCGTGGCGTGACGTCGGCGTGCATCCGCAGACCATCACAGCCGCGAGAAAAAAGCGCAGGTAGGGATTTACGTTGTCTTCATGATCGCACCAAAGGTGCGGACGGGTTCGTAGAGCTCGTAGGGGTCACCGGTTTGGCCAACGGGTCCTATTGTCTGCATAGCCGCTGCGGACTCGCGAAACGCGGTCAAGCTCTCCTTGTGGTCCCAGCGATGCATGAGATAGCTGCGGAGTCCATCATCCATGACGAACAAGGCCGCACCCACAAATCCATCCGGCCGCGTTTTCTCGATGAGGGTCAATACTTCGGCAGCTCTTGAGGCGCTGAGGTTGAGTCTCTCGATTGCCAAGACGGTATGCGATCCGGGGGTGATCGTCGGATCGCCCGCAATCGCGGTGACACGGCATAAGGAGAGATCGCGCTTTTCCACGGCTTCGCGATGTTCGCGTTCGAGATGATGCTCATCCCAGGCATGCTGGAGCTTGGCGTACGCGTCATGCCCTGTGATCCAAACAAACGTCGCAACGCGGCGTTTGTGTCGTGATACGAAGATCGCGGCTGCTTGCACGTTCACTTCTTTGCCGAGCAACTCGATCAGCGTCTCGCTGGCGGCGATAGCAGCATCAGCACGATCGCTTCGCACGTGGATGAGTTCAACTGCCGTCCATTCGGTCGGCCCTGCGCGCAGCACCAGCGGTGGACCACCTGCTCGGTGGTCGACTGGCGTATGTGCGCGCGTCTTTCGGCTACTCATGAGTCTCCCTGCCCTAGCGTGCCAGCGCCAACCGTTGCAGTAGTCCCTCGCGCGTGATGAAACCCACGACTGCGCCCGTCTTGTCAATGATCGGAAGCTGATGATAACCACTCTGCGCGAGAACACTCAGTGCCTGCATCGAATCGCTCTCCGGTGAGACGCTCTTGATCTTCTCGACCGGCGTCATCAGCGACGACACAGGTGCGTCGGGAGAGCTCGCGTGAGCGCGCGCGAGATCTGTGAGCGTGATGATGCCGAGCAGCCGGCCATTTTGGACCACTGCCGCCGCACGCTGCCCGCTGCGCAACAGCTCTTCAGTGGCAGCCCGCGCGCTCGTGTCTGGCGAGAGCGGTGGAGGCGGTGCGGTCGCCACCGCGCCGGCCGTCTGACCACCCAGCGTCATGCCGAGTTCGGACTGATACGCCTCTGCCCGCCCTGCTTGGTAGAGGAACCAGCCGATCAGCGCAATCCACAGGCCGTTGAAGAAACCACCACTGAACGACATGAAGATTCCAAGGACGACCATGAAGAGCGCGATGGTCTGACCGATCGCGACCGCGACCCGGGTTGCGCGGCGGCGATCGCCGGTTGCGCGCCAGATGAGCGAGTGGAGCACTTTGCCGCCATCGAGCGGGTAGGCGGGCACAAGATTGAAGATCGCGAGGACTCCATTCGCCCACGCGAGATAGCCTGCTGCGAGGCCCGTGGCCGAATGCGTGCCGAGGGCTTGAGCGACGAAATAGAAGAGCGCGGAGATAGCGAGACTGGTAAGCGGTCCAACAAACGCGATCCATCCCTCGCCGGTTGCGCTCTCGAAATCACCGCCAATCTGCGAAACGCCGCCGAAGATGAACAACGTAATGCGCGAAACCGGCAACCCGCGCATGCGCGCCGTCACCGAGTGGGCCAGCTCGTGCGCGAGCACGCTCGCAAAAAACAACAACGTGGTGAGGATACCGAGCGCCGCGCGCTCGCCCGCAGATAAACCGGCTGACCTCAGCGGCCCGACGTCGCTGCTGAGCAGCCACGCGACGAGCACGAAGATGAGGAACCAGCTCGGGTCGATGTAGATGTCGATGCCGAAGATGCGAGCAACGCGCATGCCCGGACAATTACATCCTTTGGGTTTTACTCCTAGGTCGCGCAAACATCGGCAAACAAGTGCTTCCTGGGGGGATTGACGGCTTTGCTAGCATAGAAGGTACTCACGTTCGTCTGTTGGAGACCCCACAATGACCGCTCAGCCGCAAAGTTGTGTCCTGGATATTCACCTGAAAGCCGACCTTGCGAACACAAGCAAATATGGGCGCATGTTTCCCACCTTGCCAACGCTGCAGGTGCAAGAGCCCGATTTACTAGCGCTGGGGAAAGCAGGTGCGGCAATTGACGTGGCCAGCGACGCTCCCGCCATGGATAACCCACGCATTCCCGCTGGCTTTACCATGCTCGGACATTTCATCGCCCACGATCTCACCGCAGACCGTAGCCTGTTGCGGCATCATGCCAATCTTCGCGTGGTACGAAATTTTCGCGAGCCCTATTTGGATCTTGAAGCATTGTACGGTTCCGGACCGAGCGGCGCGCCGTATCTCTACGATGCCAACGACCCAGACAAATTCTTACTGGGCAAGAACGACGCGGGTGAAGAAGACGACGTGCCGCGCAACCGGCAGGGAAGAGCCCTGTTAGGAGATGCTCGCAATGACGTCCACGGGATCCTCGCACAGTTTCATTTACTGCTATTGAAATTTCACAACGCCGCTGTCGACGAAGTACGCGCCCAAGGAGCCGCGCCTTCAGATGTCTTCTCTCAAGCACAACGCAACGTCCGCTGGCACGTACAATGGATCGTCCTTCATCAGTACTTGCCGCTTATTGTCGGTGCTGAGCTAGCGTCTGAAGTGCGCGAGAAAGGGCCGCAGCACTTGCGCTTTGGTCCGCACCCATTCATTCCGGTGGAATTTTCGGATGCGGCCTATCGCTTCGGTCATAGTCAGATTCGTTCGTTCTATCGTCTTAACGCCACGAAGACAGAATCGATCATTCCCGGGTTGCAGGGCGGCAAGGCTATTCCAGCATCTGCCGTTGTCGATTGGCGTTATTTTTTCCAACTCGACAACGATGTCGTTCCTCAAGCAAGCCGGCGCATTGCGCCAACCATGGCCCATGCGTTGCTTGACCTGCCCGAAACCATGGTCGGTGCGGCAGAGGTGCCGGAATATCACTCGCTTGCGTGTCGCGATCTCCTTCGCGGGCGCGCTCTGAACTTGCCTTCGGGTGAAGCAGTCGCACGCTTCTTAGGTGTTCCGGTCCTTACGTCGGAACAAATCCAACTAGATCGATTTGGTTGGAGAAACGAAACACCGCTGTGGTATTACATCTTAAGAGAGGCGGAAGTTCTGGCCAACGGCCAGCACCTGGGACCAGTCGGCGGGCGCATAGTGGCAGAGGTGCTCGTGGGCCTCATTGATGACGATCCGCTGTCTTATCGAAAAGCAGATCCGAATTGGACGCCTGCGTTCGTGCGTTCCGCCTCGGACGATTTTACCATCGAGACATTGATAAGGTTCGCCAAATTGGCTCACGCTGGAACGAGAAGTCGGAATTGATATCGCTCACCGCGCGTTGCGTTGACGCGCGGTGAGCGTACATGCGTCGGGAACGCCTGCTTCAGCCCAATGGCGTTACTTCAGGTCGCAATTCACCATCCAGTCGATGCCGTATTTATCAGAGAGCATGCCAAACATCGCACCCCAGGACGACTTCTCCAGCGGCATTTCGACCTTCCCACCTTTGGAGAGAGCGTCGAAGACTCGTTTGGCTTCGTTCAAATCCTTTGTTCCGAGCGAGAGTGAGATCGCGCCCATGCCATATTGCGTGGTTGGCTGAGCGTCGGATGCCATTAATTTAACTGACGGTGAACTAAACGTGGAGTGCATGATCCGCTCGCCCATCTCGGCTGGCAGGCCCATATCAGCCGGCGCATCCTTCCATCTCATCACTTGTGTGATTTCACCACCGAAAATATTCTTATAAAAATTGAGGGCCTCTTCGCATTTGCCGCCGGTAATGAAAAGGTATGGCTCGAAGTCCATGAGGTTCTCCTGTTCGATTGAAGTGAGGGACGTGCGGGTTCTGCGCTGCACGGGCGCGTGCCTCCGTTGGACGCCCAGGCGGTCTCTAGTCATGCGATTGCCTTCGCGTCCTTATAACGAAGCGCTGGGCAAATACTCTGGGCTGTTTGGTTGGTGTCGTACTCATGGGAGCATTATAGCCACTTGTAAAGTTCGCGTGCGCGGATTGGTGGGTGAAGTTGCGTGCCCTCGACAATTAGGCAAAAATGGAACCTGATCAATTGCGTCTCTCCGGCGAGCTCGTTCGCTTGGTGATGGGCGTTTCGTGCACTGCTCGTTGCCGCAAAGTTCCGCCTAACACGGCTTGTCTCGACCGCAACCAAGATCAGTGCCGTGGAGGCTACGGTTTGAGATGAAGCTAGCCACTTGAAACAATTTTTGAAAGGGACAGGATTGGCCGTCTGTCTCTTTCTTGCGGTCTACGTGCCTGCGTTTCTTTTGACCGCGCTCATTCGACCGACGATCGCGGTTGCCATACCGTTGGTCATCGTCAGTTCTCTCGGCGTTTGCTTCGCAATCATACTTGCGCTCGCGAAGAGCGCACACAGGTTGGCAGAGTTTGGGTTTCGGCTGCCGCAAGCAAAGTATGTCTGGTGGTGTTTGGCACTTGGTGCAGTGTTCGGCCTCATTGCGGGTTATGCCACGTATCTCTTCCCCACAAGACCAGCGTACGACGTTTCAAAGTTCGCGCCGGTTTTGCTTGTGTCGTACTTTGTGATCGGCGCTTCCGTGCAAGAAGAAACAATATTTCGGGGGCTCTTGCAGACGATACTTGCCCGTTTTTTTGCTCAGAGAATCGAGATCTTTGGGTTCACTCTCGGCAGCGAGGTGGTGGTCGTTGCGATTCTGTTTTGCCTCATCCATATTCCAGAAGGCCCGGCGGTAGGGCTTGGCGCCCTCGTGCTCGGCCTGGTTGCCGGGGAATTTCGCAAGCGCAGTGGGAGCCTCGTGCCCGCAATCCTGGTTCACATGCTCTTCAATATCTCCAGCGGGATCTTCGAGTTTCTCCCAAGGTTCGGGCATTAGCAAAGAAAAATGTCCGCTGCCCAGCCCCTGAAACGTTAGAAGCTCGAGGTACCAATGATGGCACCCAAACTAAGGAGGAATCGTCATGAGCGAATTCGTGTATCTGTATCGTGGTGGAGAGCGATCGAACTCCCCGCAGCAGGCTGAGCAGGTGATGCAAAAGTGGGTTGCCTGGATGAACGAGCTGGGCGAAAAAGGTCACCTTAAAGATCGTGGTCAGCCGCTCGAACTCACCGGAAAGGTCGTGCGAGGCAAGCAGGGCGTGATCACGGACGGCCCGTACGCAGAATCCAAGGACATCGTGGGCGGTTATACACTGGTTGCAGCCAAGGATCTCGCCCAAGCAGCGGAACTCTCGAAAGGCTGTCCGATTTTCGAATCTGGCGGCATCGTCGAAGTGCGGCCCGTGATGGAGATGTAGTGGAACCAGGCGATACTCTCTTTCGGCGTGACGCGGGGCGGATGGTCGCCGCCCTCACACGCATCTTCGGGATCCACAACCTCGCGCTGGCGGAAGACGTCGTCCAAGACGCCTTCTGCCGCGCGCTCGAAGTATGGAAGATTCGCGGCGTTCCCGAGTCCCCATCCGCGTGGCTCATGAAGACCGCAAAGAACCGCGCGCTCGATGCGTTGCGGCGCGAGCGCACGGCGCGCACATTCGCCCCGGAATTAGGTCGGCTGCTCGAGAGCGAATGGACGCTCGTTCCCACGGTTGAGGAGCTGTTAGGACCCACTGCGATCAAAGACGATCAGCTCCGCATGATGTTCTCTTGCTGTCACCCTCGATTGGCCGAACAAGCACAGGTGGCGCTCGTGCTCCATCTCCTGTGTGGTTTCAGCGTGGGTGAGATTGCAAGCGCGTTCCTCAGCAATCATTCCGCGGTCGAGAAGCGCATCACGCGGGCGAAGAAGGTGCTGGCCGGATCAAAAAGGTTGTTCGAACTCACCGATCGCGATTTCTCCAGGCGCCTTTCGGCCGTTCAGCGGGCTCTCTACTTGCTTTTTAACGAGGGCTATCACGGAGCGTCCCCAGAGTCTGCGGTACGCGTGGAGCTCTGCCGGGAAGCCATGCGGCTTGCCTTGTTCCTCGTCGAATATCCCCCCGCATCAACGCCGTCGACGCGGGCGCTCTACGCGCTGATGTGTCTCGATGCGGCGCGTTTACCGGGCCGCGTTGATGCATCCGGGAATTTGAGCTCGCTCTTCAATCAGGATCGGTCGCGGTGGGATCCAAAGTTGGTGTCCGAGGGGCAAAGGTTCCTCGAACGCTCGGCCACAGGTTCCGAGCTCAGCGAGTATCACATCGAGGCCGCGATTGCCTGGATTCATGCGAGTGCTCCTCGTGCTGAGGACACCAACTGGAAAAATATCGTCGCGCTCTATGATCAACTGATGGTCATTCGCCCTTCGCCGGTCGTTGCGCTCAATCGAGCCATCGCCGTGGCCCAGTACGCTGGCCCGGAACGCGGGCTCGAAGAAATTCACTCAATCCAGAATAAGGATCGCCTCGCGCGATATCCGTTTTACGCCGCGACGCTCGGCGAGCTCGAACATCGTCGCGAAAACTATGAGATTGCGCACGCACATTTCCAAGCTGCGCTCGCGCTTGCGCGCAATCCTATGGAACGGCGATTCCTCGAGCAACGGTTAGAGTCGTGCAAACTTAAGGCATGAGAACGGGCGCAAGTGGATCTTTGACGGCGTCGATCCAACGGGAATCTCCAAACCACTCCCAGGCAATGGTGGAGTACGGCACGGTGCCGAACGAGAGGAGCTTGTCATGGAACGCACGCAGGCTGAAGTTTGCGCCTTCCTTGTCCTGGGCTTGCGCAAGCAACATTTCGATTTGTGACTTCCCCGTGAGGTAATCGATGGCTTGCCCCGGTCCCATCGCAAAGCGCGTGCCTTCGCCGTAGGCGGTTGCTTCGTCTATTCCAGCGTTATCTTTGAAGAATTCGATTGCTTGTGGGAGCGTCATTTCTCCGCTGGCGAGGCCAATGTCGACCAGCACGCGCGTGGCGCGATGTCGCATCAAGTGGATGACGGCCGTGCGGCCCGCCGGGTCATCGTCGTAGAGGCCGGCGCGCATGAGCATCTCTTCACCGTAAAATGCCCACCCCTCGGAAAAGACACTGTCACCGTGGACTTTACGAATGTAGTCCGGATTCTTGTACGCGATGGAAAACTGGAGGAAGTGACCCGGGATCCCCTCATGCGCGAGCACAGGGAGTACTGCCTGGCGAGCTTGGGCCGCAAAGAAGCTTGTGTTCTTGGGGTCGTAATCAGGGACAAAATAAAACCCAGTTTGATCGCGATCGAACGTGCCTGGCGGATTCATGAAGCCACCCGGGTTGATGGGTGCGAGTGCTTTTGGCAGCTCCACTATTTTGAACGCACCGATATACGAGGGAATCGTGATAAGATTGTGGCTCTTGATGAACGAGACGACTCGGGCCGTTTGACTTTGATAGTATTGCAGGAACGCAGCTTTGTCCGCGAATTGGGGTTGTCTCCGCACAGGACCGCTTGCGTAGGCTTGGTGGTCGCGCTCCCAGGCGGTGAGCGCACGGTCGCGGGCCAGCTCGAAGCGAGCCATTTGGGCGAGTTGATCCGAATTCCATGGCAGCAGCAGCACGCGGCGCAGCATCCAGTCATACTGTTGCTTTCCGACGGCGAAACCACCGGCGTGCCAGCTCGAAACGTGCGCATCGACCCAGCGCTTGTATGCATGTAGTTCGGCCAATGCCTGATCGCGCGCTGCGTACAGGTCCGTTTTTTGCGTCGGCGTCAATCCGGGGGTGAGTGCTTCCAAGCTGTCGGTAAAGAGCGGATCGGCACCCCCAATCTCTTGGGATGCAACGACGCCGAATTCGCGCACGGGCTGGGTGAGATTGTGTTCGCCTTGCGCCAGCACTGGGCCGCATTGGCGCATGCGAGAGGCAGCGTCGTGCGCCCGCACCGCGTTACTTGCGAACTGCTTCGACAACAAGGTAAAGATACCGTTGGTACACTCCTCTTCGTAAATAGCGGGGTTGCGCTCACGCGCGCGGAGATACGTTCGTTGCCACCAGTCCCCTTCAATGTCAGCCCGTAGCAGCAGATAGTTGATCTGATCGTGCACATTCGTGCCGCCCGGTGCAAGCGCCGCAAGCTCGTTGCGAAATTCCTGCAGTTGAGTGCCGTATGAGCGATCGGCTGCGTCGGAGAAATCAGTGAGCTTGTCGTCGGCAGTATGAAGTCCGTTGACGGTCGTCGAGATTGGACTTGCCGTCCAGGTGAAGGTATAGTAGCGGTGTGCCAGCGCCTCAACCGCGGCAGCGCGGGTTGGGATAGTTGCTCCCAGTGAGGGCATAAAGGTAAACGCGAACGTTACCGCCACCAGAGCAAGCGTTCGCGAGGCCAATGTTCTTGTGTGCATGCGCATGGGTTCTAGAAAGCCGCGCGCATCCCCTGAAGGGCTGGGCGTTTTGCAGGCTGGCGCAGCCATGGCGCGAATATGCCGCCGACGCGGTTCTCTGTGCGCCGCTGTCAATTATTTCACGCACTTAAGGCAAAGGAAATCATGAGAAACAAAATCTACTTCGCTGCGCTGCCGCTCGTAGCGCTCGCGATTGCGCTTACGTTCACGATGCACTCACGTCCAGCTGTCGCGGCAATGAGTCCGATTTCAATCAAGCAGTGCTTCATCATCCACAAAGCAATGAGCACGAATGCAGGCGGAACGCAGATTGTCTTTGTGAACCGCACCTCAAAGCCGGTGAAGCGGGTTACCTTCGCGGTGGGTTATCGCAACGCTGCGGAACACTTTCTTCGCAAAGTGACGGACATCGGCAACTTTGCCCCTGGCGTGGTGATCGATCACAAGTATTCGCTGTACAGCGATGTCACGTATGCGGGCACGCAGCCAACGAGCTGCAGTGTCATAGCCGCGTGGTGGCAAGACGGCTCCAGCTGGATGCCGTAAACTCACAGTATTTCCCAGCAGGAGGGAGCCGCCGGCGCAGGGCCGGCGGCTTTGTTTTGAGCCCACTTCTAATGAAGCGCATATGTTGGGGGGCGATTGGAAAATCGCTCCACGTGACTCGCGGGACAATCGGGACAATCACGGGACAATCATACGAAATGGGGGAACTCTCGCGAGACCGTCAGCTCATGGAAGTGCTGAGTGCCGTCATGTCAAGCCGATCAGGGCAGAATCTGACCAAGGTTCTTTTACCGCTGGTCCTTCTTATCACCGGCGGGCTGCCTGTTTTCGCGGCCGCGCCACGTACGATCCCAGTCGTATCGCGGGTCGCCGGTTTCGCTACCGTCACGTCGAAGTCTGGATCTTCGCATGAGCTCGGCTCCGTCGAGCCATTGCAATCCGGCACGACTCTGACTACTGCGCTCGACTCAATCGCCTCGGTGTTCTTGGAGCAAGTCGGATAAGTGCGATTGGGTCCGCAGACAAAGACATCGGTTTCTGTCGTCAACGGTTGGCTCTCGTTCCAGATGAGCAGCGGCTCGCTGTGCGTCATCTCGCAGTCACAAGACATCAGCGTCAACACTGGGAATTTGCTGCTCGCCGTCTCATCGCCATCAACGACCTACGACGTGCTCCAAGACGGCAAAGCAACGACCATCGCGGTTTTCAGCGGCGGCATCGTTGTCGGTGGCCCACACACGTCGACGACGACGATCTATGCAGGCAGCGCCGCGACCCGTCTCAGCAGCGGTGTCCTATCCGACGTGCCGATCGCCTCTGTCGTTGGCGATTTCGCCAAGCTCAAGTGCCCCGACGCGGATGTGATCGCCCAAGTGGTACCGAGCCCCGCCCCTTCCCCAGCTGCTTCACACGGGAGCCATGGCGGAACAATTCTGTACACGCTGCTGGGCCTCGGAGCGATCGCCGCGGTAGCAGGGCACAGCGGTGGTGGGCAGTGCGGGCACACCATCGAATGCGCCGCCCGGAGCTGTTCAGCCCGCGCCGGCGAGTCTCTCGTTTGGCGATGTCGGATCAGGTAACAGCAAATCGTTTACGGTTCATGAAACTAACTATAATGGGACTTTCAGGATCGACGGCAGCGCGTGTGCGGGCATGGCGAGCGTCAGCCCGCTGAGCGGCGGCGCGGGTCAAGATTTCGCGGTAACACCATTGGCAGCGGGCGGCCCATGTAACATCAAGGTTTCAGACGACCACGCCGGCAGCGCCAATGTTGCGGTAACGGTCGGACCGTTCGGCGTTGTCGTGCCGAGTTCAAGCTCCATTTCCCCCAACGTTGGTGGTTTGCCGAGTCCGATTGACGTATCAGAAAGCGGCTATACCGGGGTTTTCACCGTTGCTGCAAGTGGCTGTAGCGGAATCGTCACGGTCACGCCTGCGAGTGGAACCGCATTCAGCGTGTCTCCCGATGCGGTGGGCAACTGCCGAATCACCTTTAGCGATGACCACGGCCAGAGTGCGCCGTCATTCGCGTTTGTAACAGCAGGCACGATTGCGATAAGTCCGCAGACGCTGCAGCTATCGGGAATCGGAAACGCGAGTAGCTTCACCGTGTCGGATACAAGTCCGACTACATTCTCAGCGATGAGCTCGGATCTGACCGTCGCGACGGTCACGTTGGTTGCAAACACCCCAAACGCGGCGACGTTTAACGTCACAGGCGTGCTGAACGGCAAGGCGACGATCACGGTAACCGATACGCTGGGTGGTGCGGGAAAGGTGAGTGTCGGCGTTGGCCAGTCACCACTTGTTGCGAGGCGACACATCGCGTCGATGCATCAGCCACCACTGCACCTACCGCAAATGGTGCCAACGGCGGTGACGACCGCACCGGTGAGCAGCCAGTTGGATACGAACACGCCACGTCTTGCTTTCGCACGCGCCGGAATGTCGCAATTAATAAACATTACGGAGAAGGGCTACACAGGAGTACTGTCGATCACGAGCACCGATCCAAACGTCGCGAGCGTTGGTCAAGTGCTTGGAGCCGGAGAGGTCAGAACTGTGGTTGTGACGTCGCGAGGAGCGGGTCGCGCACAGATTCGCATCAGCGACGATCATGGCGGCCAACTTACCATCACCGTGACTGTGTGGAAGGCCGCCTCGTTACGTCGGTAGTTTTAGCGCCGTGCAAACCGCTTGAGAAACGTGCAGCTTGCAAAAGGCATTCAAGTTAGCCGCCAACTTACCAGCCCACCCCTCAAACGTGTGTCGAAACGTAAGGCCCGAGGACGGATTGCCGAGAGTTAAACCGCTCGAATTAGCTGCGAACGTCCCCAACGCGACATCATTCTGATAGGTGATGAAGCTGTTCAAGGCGTTGGGGGACGCTGAAGGATTCGGCGCGGGCATGGTGGCCTCATGAGCGGCGGAATTGGCTTCCAGAAGCGTTCCTGCCAACGCGAGCGGGAAGAACGAAAGCGCCGTCGTCTTGTTGCCGTCTGAGATGTTATCCGACCACACCGTCGAGAGGTACGGAGGAGCGGCAGAGCTGCAATTGACAACCTGCGCAGTAAAATTCGCTTCGCTGCTGCCGTAGACGGTGACAACCGCGAACGTACCATCAGCGGTAACGGTTGAACCATTGAGGACGATCGCTCCCAGCGTTCCATGCCCAGCCGGCGTACTTTGGCGCGCACCATACGGATTGTTGGGATCGTTCGGCACGTACGGATCATCGAGGCACTGCGCGCGAAAATCCTCGAGGTTCCAGGTCGACTCCGGTACCACTGCGACGGGATGCTGCGAATCGCAGTCGTGGACCGAAATTTGACTGCGCGCGCAAACGTCATGTTCGAGGCGTTGGGCAATTACAAAGAGCAAAAAGTAGGCAGGGTTGTCGACGGAAGATCCGGTGGCAGTGCTGCCCGTCGCAGGCCCGGAGCCGCCTTTGCCTCCACCTCCACCTCCGCCAGAGCTCGTTGCACCGCCAGATTTTGACGTGCCCGCTGGAGGGCCAGCCGGCCCAGCTCCAATCGATAAAAGCACGTAGAACGTCGGCTCTTGCGTTGCGACAAGAGGGGCTGCCTGAGGCTCGAGCCCGAGGACGCCTTCGCAAAAATTCAGTTGCTGCCAAAGTGCCCGTGGATCTCGTTCTCCCGGGTTCGGCGTGCAGGCACTCTTTGCCGCCGCCTGGCCGGCGAGCGCGGCGCAGGTATTGAGGCGACCAACGAGCAGCCCTGCGAGATAGGACTTCACGCCTAGGGGGAGCGATTCAGGTGAGCTCTTGTACGTGGGCGAGTTGAAATTATACACTGCGACAATGTCATTGAGATCGGCCGTGCCGCAGATTGACGTCGACAGCGCTGGCGAGGGCTCTTGCGCGCCATCTGCACTCGTTGTTAAACCGGTCATAAGGCTACACACGAGGACAAATGCAAAAACCTTCTGGGTCATAGAGCTCGCTCTCCTAGGCCTCCGCTATTGCGTCAACGAGAAGCCGGCGAAGTCGTCGGGTGACACGTAGAGATCGGCCGCGGTCTTCCCGACGAGCTGCAATTCGTCGAGATGCGCGACGTCAAACGGCTGAACCGCATTCTCGTCGACGCCATTCAACCCTAGCCGATCTAAACCTTGTCGCGAAAGGTCCACGTTGTAGCGCACATAGGTAAAGAGTTTCTCAGCCAGCGGCGCCCGATTGCCGACAAGGTCGCCGATCTCGGAGTCCAGCGCATGTCCTGTGCGGGTCCTTCCAAAGACGCGGCAGAGCATGTCTTGTTCGACGCCAGCGGCCGAGATGAGTGCAGCTGGCAGCGATTGCAGATTATACAGCAAGTTCATCTCATTTGGTCGCAGCTGCAGGTTCGCGCTCTCGCTCAAGCCTGTTCCGACGGAGAGCAGCAACAAATTTTCTTCACCGGCCGGCCACTGAATTTCGTACGGTGGCAGCGTGGCCATGAGAAATAGGAGAAACGCCGGATTGTTGTAGACTGTGACGCCTCCGTCGACGAAGACAAACTGCTGATCGCCCACGCGAATCGTTTCGGGTGGGAAGAACACAGGGGCCGCCGTGCTCGCGCGTACTAGCTGCCAAAGCGGCAGATTTAAGTTGCAGTCCTTCAACTCGCGCTGGTTGTACTTCGCTCTTGGATTGTTCGACAGCGGCCACGGCGAGTCGGTCGATGCGTTACGCATGACGATGAGCAGTAGGGTGCGAAGCTTGTCTGTTCCAAGCCTTGCATCTTCATCGCCGTCGGTTCCGATCACCGCTTTAATCTCTGCTGCCAGCGCCTTTTGCGTGAACATTGAAGAAGATGCTAGCACGCCGAGCGTGCTTAAAAATTTGGTAATCAATGAGTTCGGACCGAACTTGCGGCCAAGGCGCAAGAAGACATTCGCCGGATCGAACATCGTGTGCGCGCCGGTTAAATAGAATTCTCGAATCTGTTGAGTGGAGAACCCAAGCGACGTGAACGTGGCGATAATCGCCCCCGTGCTCGTGCCGCCGACGTAGTCAAAGTAATCCGCAAGCACCAGGTCGCTACGGCCAAACCTTTCGCGTAGCAGCGTCTCCACGCGAAAAAGGAACTCCAAAGCGATGAGCCCTCGAATGCCGCCTCCGTCGATCGAAAGAAGCTTCTTTGGACCACGCTTGGTTATACGTTCTTCGAGGTGAGGTTGCATTGTGACCCTTCGTGATTGCTTGCCGCGGCGTTCGCCGAAAAGGGAGAACTTCTTCCAGCAGGCGCCGCTGGCGGGTTTCGAAGTGCGCTGCGCGAAAGCACGCCGCCGAAGTGCTATCAAATGCTAGTCAAGTTATGAAAGCGCCGTTCGATGGCTTACCGCTCGTCGTCGGCGTAACCGGCCACCGCGATCCGCCGGCAGAGGCGGAAGGTACGCTTCGCAAACGTTTCGGCGACGTTATCCAGGGGCTAAGCACGCAGTACCCGTCGATGCAGCTTCTCGTCCTGTCGGGACTTGCGGCCGGGGCGGATATATTGGCGGCAGAAGAAGCGCTGGACCGCGGCATTGCCGTGCTCGGATGCTTGCCGCTGCCTCAGTCCGATTACGAGAGGGACTTCACGCCTTCAGAACTTTTTCGTTTTCGCTCCGTCTTACCCCGATGCTGGGATGTCATCGTCGTCGGATCGTCTGAAACACGTGAGCAAAACTACGTCGATGTCGCGGACTTTATCGCCTACTATTGCCATGTACTCGTGGCATTTTGGGATGGACTCCAAGCACGCGGACCTGGCGGGACTGCCGAAGTTGTCCACCTTCGAAAAAGTGGTCTGCCAGGAATCGTCGGCGACGCGCTCGTGGCGTACGCGCCCGACACCGGCCCCGTGTTCCAGATCGTCACTCCACGCAGGGATCGTCCGCCTCCAGCCGAGTGTTTCTCAGTGCACGCAAGTTACCCAGAGCGCCCGGCTTGGAATACCAAAGCTAGAAAATCCGAGAAAGTTGCGGGCGAGCAAGCATTTGAGCACGCCATCGCGGATCTTGAGCGCTTCAACCGGGACCTCGGGCGCGAACCTATACCCGCTGGACCAAGCGCACTGGCTGCCTTGCGCGACCGAACGGATGCAGCGGCCAACAAGTTACAGCGGCATACGGTGCGGTCGCTGCAAAGCGTGTACATTGCAACTGGGCTGGCAGGCGCCGCGCAGTTGGTGCTGCCCACCGACGGCTCGTTCAATATTCCAAGTTGGGCTGGCGTCGTCGCCAAAGCCGGATTTCTGGCCATCGCCTTTGCCGTGTTGGCGGTCGCCAAGCGGAACGACTTCGAGAACCGGTACCAAGATTATCGCGCAATCGCGGAAGCGCTGCGCGTGCAATACGCGTGGTGTTGCGCAGGTGTGCGCACTCGTTTGGTGGAGGCATCCTACCTGGAGATGCAGCAAAGTGAACTCGAGTGGATCCGAATGGCACTTCGAACTGCATATTTGATTACCGGCACCGGGAATGCTGACGCCGGCGGCTCAGTGGAACATCCCGAATGTGCGGGCTGGATCGATGGTCAACTTGAGTACTACCAAAAATCTGGAAGGCGCGAAGAGCAGCGCTTGCGCCGAGCACGATGGCTAATGATTGGAACCGCAGCAGGGGGCGGTGTTATCTCGGCGGTTGCCGCTGTGTTTGCTTGGATGCTCTCCCACAACTTGCTCCCGATCGAGGCGTCCCAATATACGCAAACGTTGCATATGACGGCGTATTGGGCGACGATGCCCTTCGCACTGGGGAGCTTGTTCGCTCTTCTGACTCGGTTTTACATCCAGCAGCGGGGCTTTGCTGAGAATGCCCGGCGCTACCAGCACATGTTGGTGGTGTTCGACGCGGCGAAGAGACTGCTGCGCGAACAGATTCGCGATCCACGAAGAGTCCTCGAACAACTGGGCCACGAGTCCCTCTCGGAACACGCAGATTGGTTGATTCTGCACCGCGAACGTCCGCTCAGTTTCGTGCACACGTAATCTGGGAGACACGACGAAGGCGCACTCCAGGACTCTCCCAAAACCCGATGGAATCAATAGTTGGGTGTAACATCATCCATAAATATGCCGTTTCAAATTTTCGTTTCCTACGCGCGCAACGATGACTTACCGCCCTTAGACGGCGAGGGTAAAGGCTTTGTCACGACGCTTCTGAAGCATTTAGAGTTTCACTTCACATCCTTCGGTGAGCCCACCCCCGTCATTTGGCGCGATCGGCGAGCCATCGCTCGTAGCGAGCAATTCGACCCCATCATTGAAAAGGGTATCAACGACTCGCACTTACTGCTCGTCGTGCTCTCCAACAACTGGATTCACCGCGAGTTTTGCCGCCGGGAACTCGAGCTTTTTTCTCAGCGCTGGCGCAGCGAGGGAGAAGGGGCTGTAAAACAGCGGATCATCGTGGTGGGCAAGAATCACATCGAACCCTCTGCGCGGCCTCCTCTCTTGCAAGGCCAAGAGGGCTATCTGTACTACGCGCCGGACGAAGACAATCCAAGCCGATTTCGAGAGTTTTTTGTGCGCGGAAAAGCGCGCGAAGAGTTTCACGATCGAACGCAAGAGCTTGCCGAAGATATTTGGCGGCGGGCGTGCGAGCATGAACAGCTGCCGATGCCCGATTCGACCGGACCTTCGTGGACGCCGATTTCGTCGAGCGGGCGCAAAATTTATCTCGCCAAGCCTGCTGCTGACATGCGCCCGGCATACGCGCGCTTAGTTGACGAGCTGCGCCAACGCGGCTACATTGTCGAACCGAAACCGGACGCCGAGATGCCGTCTGACGCGAGCGCAAAGGAATTTATTCGAGGCGCGCTCGCCGGCACAGAGCTATCGATTCACCTGCTTGGTGAAAAGGCTGGTTGGACCCCCGAGGACTGCGAATCGATTGTTCCACTGCAGCTCAAGATGGCGTCCGATGCGCAGTCGCGGCGTATCATTTGGGCGCCGCGAATAATCGTAGAGGAGCACTCTCAAGTTGCCGAGGGCACCGCGCGCGATCCTTTTGCCGTTCTTGCCAAGTTCGATCGCAAGCTCGACAGCGACACAGTCGATGGTAGCGAGATCAGCGCCTTCGCGCAGTTCGTCATCCAGCATCTCGACAAAAACGTGCCTCCAGTTCCGGACATAGAGGCCATAGAGCCGAATGCGCGCGTCTACCTGTATCACCGGCCGGAGGACACACACTATGCAGTTGAAATCGCAAAGGCGTTGGCGCAGCGCGGTATCCAGCCGGTCTTTCCGGCCTTTGAGGGCGATCCGGCCGAGCTCGCTGCGCTCCATCGCCAGGAACTCGCCGAGTGTGATGCCGTGGTACTGTGTTGGGCAAATGCCGCGGAGGTGTGGGTAAAAAGCCAGGCTCGCGAACTCAAAAACTGGCGCGAGCTCGGTCGAGACAAAAGGTTTTCATGCCGCGGTTTGGTGGCTGGACCGCCTCCAGGCCAACGCAAGGACCTGCTGGTGCAACTCCCGCCGCGCAACGAGATTGACGTCGTGGTCGATCTCACCGGCTCCGAAACTCTCGTTCCGGAGGCGCTTGACCCTCTGATCCGCGCAACCCAACCGCCCAAGGACGCGGCCTAAGAAATGCGCCCGTTCCCGGGACTTCGACCCTTTGACTTTGAGGATCGCGATTTCTTCTTCGGCCGTGAAGACCAAATCTATTCGCTGTACCGCCTGCTAGAGCACAGTCGCTTCATTGCCGTGGTTGGCAGCTCGGGAAGTGGAAAGTCGTCACTGGTTCGTGCTGGACTCCTACCGGTCATTGATGAAGAAAGCCAGGGCCAAGGCGGGCGAAAGTGGCGCTTTGCTACCTTGCATCCGGGGGACGCGCCAATAAAGGCGCTGGCTTCTGCCGTCACATCGCTTGCCCAGGACAGCGGTGAAGACTCCGAAATTCGCCACGAGCGTACGCTCTTTACCCTACGGCGCTCGAGCTTTGGCCTCGCCAAAGCGCTAGACGAAGTTCCAAACCTTACCGGTAAGTCTGTCTTGCTCGTCGTTGATCAGTTCGAGGAGCTCTTCAGGTATGCCACAAGCTCGGCGCGCGACCGGGTGGCAGGTGCACTGTGGCGCGATGAGGCCACTAACTTCGTTCAGCTTTTGCTGGAAGCAACGCGCAGCCGATCCAGTTCCGTATACCTGTTGATCACCATGCGCTCGGATTTCATCGGCGACTGCTCGCAATTCCATGGCTTGCCCGAGGCAGTGAGCGCAGCACAGTTTCTTGTCCCGTCGTTGACTCGCGATCAGCGCGAAGACGTTATCCGCAAGCCGGTTGAAAAAGCCGGCGCTAGCATTGATTCGACCCTCGTTGAGGTACTCTTGAACGACGCTGGCAGTGAGATGGACCAGCTTCCGGTCTTGCAGCATTGCCTAGCGCGCTTGTGGGATCGAGCCAAAGCTGTGAATGATGATGACGCGCGCCGTCATCTCGGGCTTACCGAATACCGCGCTCTTGGGGGCATCTCGGGCGCACTCTCACAACACGCTGACGAGGTCATGGCTTCCCTGCCTGGGCTCGAGCTCGCGGTTGAACAGATCTTCCGCGCGCTTAGCGAAATCGACAAGGAGGGACGCGCTACTCGCAGAGCGCTGCCGTACTCCAGCCTCCTGGCGGAAACTGGAGTTGGCAAGCGCGACCTGTTACGCGTGCTCGATCGTTTCCGTGCCGACGACTGTTCCTTTCTCTTGCCATCTCTTTCGGCGGTACCGCTGCTTCTCGGCGACACCCGAGTTGATGTGGTGCACGAGGCGCTGTTGCGGCGATGGGAGCGCATTAGCGCTGAGCAACCACACATTCTCGACGGACGGATGCAAACTGGATGGCTTGCTGCGGAAGCCGCCGATGGGAGATTTTACCGGGCACTGCTTGCGTTGCTGGAAACCGAATCTGCGTCCAATACGGTAACCCTGCCGCTTGACCAAGTCGAAGCTCGTTGGCACTGGTGGAAATCGCGTCCGCGAACGGAGGCTTGGGCCGAGCGCTACGGTGGCCGCCTCGCGAGCGTTGAGAAGTTGTTCCAAGACAGTCTGGCGGCACTCGCGGCCGATCGAGCGCGCCAAGAGGAAGCGGAACGCCGCGAACGCGAGCAAGAGCGTCGCAAGATCGAAGCGGAAGAAGCCGCAAAGCGCGAGCGATTGCAGCATGAAGCTGAAGTCGATCGGATGCGTGCAGAATCTGCGCAACGGCTGACCCACCGCACTCGGATCGCAGCCTTCGCAATGTCCCTTGTAGCTCTCCTCGCCGTAGTCTTGGCGGTGTTCGCTTGGCATCAAAAGCAAGTGGCCGATGAAAAGACTTTTATAGCGATCGCTGCAACCGGTAAAGCCGGTACAGCAACCAAAATCGCACAGCAACAAAAGAAGCGCGCTGACAGAGAGGCGAATATAGCAACCACAAAAGCACAGCTCGCTGCGGTGAGCGCAGAGCATGCAATGGTTGAAACCAAGCTTGCCAAGGCAGCCCTCGCAAAAGCTCAGCAACAAAGTGAGTTGGCAGTTCAGCAGCGGAAGCTTGCAGACCAGCAGCGTACGATTGCACAAAATCGGACGGAGCAGGCCCTCACTGCACGCTCCCAAGTTTTTCTGCAAAGAGGTCGACAGGCGCTGCTCGACGGCGATGACAACGACGCAGCTCTTTTGCTCGCCGCCGCGTACAGCGGCGACTCGCAGAATCCGGTTTTGCAGCTCTTGCTACAGCAAGCACTTGAGAAGCTGCAGATCCGACCCAAACCCATTAGCGCTCACGATGACCTCATCACGGCGCTGGCATTCAACCCCGATAAGAATGAAGACCAGATTGCTACGGCGAGCACCGACGGTTCGGTTAAACTTTGGAGCGGCACTGGTCGTTTGATCCACGAGTTTCGAGATCAGAAGGATCTCATCACCGCCCTCGCTTTCGATCCTTCCGGGCGATACCTTGTCAGTGTGGGTCGCGATGGATCGGCTAAGCTGCACGATCTTGCGGGTGTGACCCTTGGCTCGGATCCCCTAGCAATAGCCCTGCTTGATGTGAAGGACCAACTCGAAGGCCATGTCGGGCGCGTCAATTCGGTTATCTTTAGTCATAGCGGCACGCGCATCTTGACGTCGGGCAGCGACGGCATGGTCAAAGTCTGGAACGCGACCAACGGCAAAATGCTTACGGAGTGGAATGGAGCGGCACTAGGTGTTGGAATCAACGACGCGTCGTTTAGCCCCGACGATCGTATTGTCGCCGCATGCGCCGCCGACGGTTCGCTCACGGTTTGGAATTCGGATACGGGCGCTCAGATTGGCTCGACAACCGTGTCGTCGAAAAGCCCGCTTGTGCATATCGCCATCTCCCCCAGTGGGAAAAGCATAGTTGCGGGAGCACTCGACGGGACGATTTTATCTTTCGATGTTGATACCAAGCAATCGAACGAGTTGCACTATCAACATGCTGCAATTAACGCCGTTTCATTCGATATGACCGGCGAGCGCATTGTGAGTGCGAGCGACGACGGAACGATCCTTCTCCTCGATGCCGCAAGCGGCGAGCCGCAGAAAATCTTGCCAGCAAGGCCGGGTACGGCCGCAGCGTTAACTGCCTCATTTAACCCTTCAAGTAACGGCTTTGAGACAACGTACGCGGACGGCTCCGTCAATTTCTGGACGCAGGAGGGCGATCCGATCGCTGTGTTGCGCACACCTACGGGCGAAGCGGTCGTCGCGAGTTTTTCTCCGGATGGGAGTGTCCTCGCGACTGGCAGCGAGCATGGCAAAGTGTACCTGTGGCAGTTGCCTGCTGCGATAGCGCGGAATGACTTCTCGCATCGCGGGGCGATCGATTCAATTGAGTTCGATCGCGTTGGCCGCCGCATGCTGACGGCCAGTCAAGATGGGACTGCAGCGCTGTGGCGAGTCGAGCGAGAGCCCCGGATGCAGAGCGTCTTACCTCACACACCTGGTCAGGCATGGGTCGTTGCCGCGCACTTCAGCGCTGACAGCCGGCGCATCGTCACAGCCGGCGGCGACGCTGTGAAAATCTGGAACACCACTTCAGTAGGTGCGCGCCCATTGACTACCATTCGCACAACGGGGGCGCTGAAGCGTTTTACGCAGGCCGCCTTCGTCGGGCGAAGCCACAACGTCATTGTTGCGCAAACCGATACGAGCCTGACCTCTCCTGTTTACAAGACGAATGGGTGGACGGTGTGGTCGGGCGACGGCGTAAGACTCTTCAAGGAACCTGGCTGGCTAACAGGTATCCGGGAATTGGACCTAACGGACGACGGGAATTTCGTGCTGTCGATCAGCGCAAATGGATATGCGTTCTTTTGTCCGACAGACGGCGCGGATAGTTGTCGGGAGTGGACGAGTGCATCGGAGGGCATTTCGGCCCGCGACCGCTTTGTGGTAGGCGGAGCTGGAGGAGGGATTCACGTTGTGGACGGGGATGGCAATGAGATAAGCCATTGGTCGAGCGACGACAAACGCGTCTTGGCATTCGCGATCTCCGCAGATGACAAATGGCTTGCATCCGCCGGTACCGGAGGGTCGCCTGGGGCGATATGGGATCTTGCGCAACATGGACAGCGGCACGTGCCCCTAGGAGGCGGTGCGGGTGAAATTGAGTCGGCAGCATTCTCGCCAGGCAGCGGGGTCTTTCTTTTGGGGACTGCCTCCGATGGAACGGCAAAGCTTTGGGATCGTGAGTCCGGAAATCTCGTTGCCTCGGTGTCCGTTCCGGGATCGCGTGCGACCGCTGCAACTTTCACGCCCGATGGTTCTGCAGTCGTCATTGGTGCGCAAAATGGAGGCATCTTCATCTGGCCTATTCTTGGACGCCTTTCCAATCCACACGATGTTGCTAAGCGCGTGCTTCGTGAGACCGATCGTTCGGGTCTTTCGGATCCGTTGGTAAGCCAAGCAATCGGCGTCTTACAACAGGCAGCACGAAATGGACATTAGGCAACTTCAGCTTGCGATCGTTCAAATTGTGTGTGCGCTGCTTGCATCTTTGCTCGTCGTCGCGCCCGCACGCGCACAAAAAGTTTCCTTTGACGTCACAACGTATGGCGATTTTCACATCAACTTCATCGATATACGTACGCAAGGTGGCCTTGGTATGGGAGTATCGCGTGTCTACAATTCTCTCGATAACGACAGAACAGGCAGATTCGGCAATGGCTGGAGCGCGCAAGCTGAAACCTACGTGACCGTCGAAGCTGACGGTTCTATCGTCATTCACGAATATGGTGGCGGTGCCAACAACGCCTTCCAGCCGACAACGCTGAGCCGCCGCGCATCAACGGACATCCTGAATGAGATCATGCGAGCAGCCGAAGAAACTGGTAAATTCGGCAGCGATGCTGATAGATTGGCATATCGCCAGTGGCTGGAGACCGACGACAACGAAGAATACGCGTGGGAGAATTTTGCTAGCCTCGGCTTAGTGAGGCAACAAGATCCGCCGATCGGAGAAACGTTTTTTAGCGGCCGCTTCGATACGGAGTTCGTTACCCGCGTTCCCGAAGGTTATCAGCGGGAAATGAAATATACCGGCGGGGTCTTATTCCAGGCCTTTAATTTTGGCGGGCGGCTTACTCGCTACTGGGATACGAATCACAATTTTATCGCCTTAAGCTACGGACAAGATGGTAACATTCAGGAAGCATTGGACAACGAAGGCGACCGATTCGCGTTCTCGACTAAAAACGGTCTCGTCGCTCGCGTGAACGATGCTCCTGACCACTTGGTGCTCTATGACTACAAGACCTCGAATGTTCCCTATAGCGGTTACGATCTCACATCGGTGACCGTGGATGGCAAGAAGACGCGTTATGACTACGATCGAAACGACAGGATCATCGCCATCTGGTATCCTGATAGCACCTCAATGCACATTACCTACGACCAAACCGGTAAGGCAACGAGCGTGAAAGATACAGATGGTACTATGACTACCTACAGTTACACGACCCGCAGAACTCAAATGATCGACGTCTCTACTTTCGAGGAAGACATACACAAGTCGAACGGCGAGATCCAACGCGATACATTCCAGTCCTTTTATGACCCTCCCGATTACTACAAGGATAAAGAAATCGAAACGGATGACGGAGTGGTGGTAAAAACAACAACCTATAATTCTAACGGTGATGAATTAACGAGCACGACTGCAAAAGGAAGCACTGAGTACGGATACGATTCCCTAGATCGCGAGATACTTGAAAAGGAGCCGACGGGCAGGACGCTCACATGGCAGTATGATCCTGCCACCGGCAGTGTCTCGGTTACCAACGAAACGGACAAGAATTCCGTTCTCACCGAGCACTTCGAATATGACCCCCGAGGCAACCTCGCGAGGGCTTACGACAACGATGGACATGATTTTACAATCAACCATGATGAGCATGGGCGAATCGCCTCCGTAAGCGGTACGATCCATCTGAGCTTTCAGTATCCCAATGGTCGCGCGCCAAATCCGACCACTGTGGCGCTCGATGGAGTTGATTCGGTGGGCATTTCATATCTTCCAAACGGTGACGTAGAGAAAGCGCAGAGTCTTGGAGGCGATGTCGTCGTCGATAAGGTCAGAGTAGCGCTCAAAACCGTGGATGACCTCATTTCAGATGCCGGCTTCGACGTAGTCACGTTGCCCGCGACTAGCAAATAACACCGAAGGCTCAACCCGGCGTTATTTCCCCGTAAGGAGGCGTTCGTGAAGTTTTTGATTGGCGTAAGTCAGGTCGCGTGAACGCGTGTCGCCGCTGGTCTTGGGTCTTCTTTTCGTTCATGCTTTGCGTGACCGCAACAAGCGTTGCACTGGCAGCGCCTGGTACCCAGTTGAGCGTGATTGTCATCGACGCATCGAACAAACCCCTTTCGAACGTAGTGCTGGAACTGACGCTGCTGTCGCAGGTATCCGGCGAGCGTGAGGCACAGATTCAACGGGTTGGATGCGATCGTGATGGCCGGTGCATCGCAGACAACTTAACACCTGCGAACTACGCCGTTCGGATATTGTACGACGGCAACGCAGCATCGTTGAAATACCCGATATCGTTGTCCTCCGCACGTCAAAATCTTGTGATTCGCATAATTGGCGCAAACGCAGCGGAGGTTGTTTCTTTGGGCGTTGTGCGCGTCGCGCCAACCGGCGGGCTCTCAACCGGGTCGGCGCCCAGTGTCGAGTTGAACTCGCAGTCGCTCGCCCGGCGAGGGGAGCTCAATGTCGCGAACGCCCTCGCAGCCGTTCCTGGTGTGACACTGAACCGTCCGAACGGAGGGTCATCAGCGCTGCCGGTGAGCGTGATGATTCGAGGAGACGATCCTAAGGAGGCAGTCGTTGAACTCGATGGTAACCCTATCAACAACGGAAACAGCGGGGATTTTGATCTTTCGTTGCTCGATCCAGCGGCTTTTCAAAGCGTGCAGGTCGTCTATGGCTTAGCCCCCGCGTCCTTAGTGGGTGCCAATACCGAGGGTGGCACCGTGAACTTTCAAACGCTGCAGCCAACGCTGACTCCACATGGGCTGTTGAGCTACTCGAATGGCAGCTTCGTAACCAATAACTATACCCTTGCGGACACGGGCACGGCCGCTCATTTTGGGTACGCCGTTGAGCTGCAGAGTTTCCATCAACAGGGCGAAGTGAGTTCCTTTCCCATTCTAAACACGGCCACTGGTGCGGAGCAAAATCTCGGCAGCGGAATCTCGGGCTCAAATGCACTTGCAAAGTTGACGGATGACTTGCCGCACAACGGGGTCGTTCAAGTTTTGGTTCTAACAAGTGGATATGATGAAGATCTTTCCGCCGCACTAAGCAGCCCGGTGAGTCCGTTTGACTCAAGCCCCGGCGCCCCGTTTACAAGCTATGCGGGCTCGGAACGGAACGACGTCAACACATTTTATTCTGGCAACGTGCGGCTGCCGCTCGGACCTCCGAGCGCCGACGGTGAAGTGCCGTCCTTCCTCACGGCGAGCTACATGTTTGCTAACTCTCGCCAGAACGTCAGCGGCCCCGCTTTAGGTCTAAGCGAATACCTGCTCAATACGACAGATCTGCTCAGGGACTACAGCGTGGAGTACGACCGGGTGCTCCCGGACGCGCAGCTAACCCTGGCTGCCAGGGCTCAAGGCGAGACGCTTACAGCTCCGGACGATTTCGGTTCCGGCGCGCCTTCGCAAGCGCAAACCAACCACACGTTTATTGCCCGATATACTTGGTCCGGCGGCAGCCGCCTTGAGTATACTGCCGTTGGCTATCTGAGCTCGTTTAGCACGTTCGGTTCGAGCTTCAATCCGAGAGGCGCGATTGTTTGGCGTCCGCATTGGCGAACCGTCATGCGCGCATCCGTCGGAACCGGATTTCAAGCACCGTTACTTTCAGAAAAAATCGTTCCGTCTCCGCCTCCACCGCCCGATGCAAATGGGCTGATACAGGTGGGTAACCCCAACCTCACGGCGGACCATACTTTGGAATTTGAGTTAGACGGAGGTCAGATGTTGGGTTTAGGTCCGCACGCGGCAAGCGCTGAGCTTGATCTGTATCACGTCGATCAAAAAGATGATGACATTCAATTCATTCCAACGGGTGCTTCGCCAACAAACCCCAAGCTGAGTTATCCGATCAACATTGCCAATTCGACCTGGCAGGGACTAGCTCTCAGCTTGACGGCCCCTTTTGGACGCGGGTTTGAAACGAAGCTGTCCTACAACATCAATCAGGGGTATCCGTTGACTCTGCCGCAGTCGCTCGCCGGCTCTGCCGGTAACCTCGTACCTTACGAGCAGTTTCAAGGAGTTCCGCTTCATCGCGCCGCGCTGTCTGTTGAAGAGTCTATTGGAAGATTCTCATGGCTTGTCGGCTCGGCATACGAGGGGACCAACAACGACTTAAATCAGCCGGCGTTTGCCACCCTGCAGGCGAACGCTCAGTACATTTTCGGCCACACATCACTAACCGTTGCTGGCACGAACTTGACCGGTGTTTACGACGGAAAGTTCACCTTGATAAATGCCGGAACTCCATATCCTGGTTTGATGGGTCCGCTTCTCGCGGACGCATATCAACTGCAAGGTCCGGCAATCACAGCAACAGTTGAGCAGCACTGGTAATATTTCACGTTCCACACGACGAAGCCGAAAGTGGCAGTGCAAAGTCGAGTCAATGGGCAGCTGCCAGAAGCCGGAGGCTTTCTTGATTCAGCCTTTACCCTGGTAGTCCGGTAAGGCCCACTAGTGCCGCGCTGACGAGCCTTACTTTGCCCCGAAGGCGCGCCCCAGGCCGAGAACGAAATCGCGACAAAATATCCATTTTGAACAACGTCCATGCCCACGACGTGCCCACCATAAGGATGCCTGAACAGGATTAAGGCCCGAGGTAATGCTCGAAGCCACGTAACACGGGAGCTCAAGCCATCAAGCCGAGATAGCTCAGTTGGTAGAGCACAGGTCTGAAAAACCTGGTGTCGTCGGTTCGATTCCGACTCTCGGCACATCACCCAAGCCTGAAGCCCCCGGCCCATCAGCCGGGGGCTTCGCCAGCTGAGACCGTAGTTTGAAGTGCAGATCTATTCTATTGCTTGGGCCGAGGCCGCGCGAACAAAAATGACACGGGCATGGCGAAGTCCGGCAAGCTTGGATGGGTCACTGTGTCGTTGCGTTGGAAAAGCTGCTCCCTTGTGCAGTCGCGTGCGGTGACGGTCTCGCGTGGGGTATCGACCAAGAATACGACTGACGCACCGCAGCTAAGGTAAACTCGAAGCTTGTCTTCAACGTCCTTCTTTCGGTCACGAGGCGAGAGCACTTCGACGACCGCATCCGGCGCAACACGCGGGTTATCCGCCGCTGATTCGTCCTCATAAGGAACACGCGTATACGAGAGATACGCGACGTCTGGGACGAGTGGTCGCCGAACCTCCCCCGGCGGTTGTAAGCGAAACTCCCATTCAGTGCCAACCATTCCGCAACCGCGGTCACTTGCCCACGCGTTCAATGCGAGCGAAAACTTCATTTGTGCTAGCGCGTGTCTTCGCTGAGGGCTCACCTTTTGGAGCACCCTGCCGTTGACCCATTCCAAAGCTGGCTTGGTTTCGGGGAGCACAATCTCGCGCACGATATTTGCCTCAAGGATATTGTATCACGCGAAGCGGGCGTTGGTCTATCGAGGAACCCGTTGCAACGGAGAATGCGGAACGCAGGTCAAACTATCGACCTTCGGGGGTTGCAAGCGTGAACGTCGTTATCAACTGCGGAATTTGTCAGGCGCGTCGTTGGCGACACGGCGATAAAGATCAGCTGGTCTTTCATGCCAACAACCAAAACGTGTCGGCCCAACTAAGAGATAAGTTCCCATCCCCCTATACCGCCGAAGAAGCACAAAAGTGGTTGGCCTTTGCGACTCAGCAACAACCTTTGACCGATTTTGCCATCGAATGTGAAGGCACGGTTGTTGGTGGAATTGGGCTCCAGCTTCATGGCGATATCGAACGCTGCTCGGCAGAAGTCGGCTACTGGCTTGGTGAAAGCGTGTGGGGCCGCGGAATAGCTGCTGCAGCGCTGCGCGGTATAACCGAGTATGGCTTTACTACTTTCGAATTCTCGCGGATCTACGCTCTTCCGTTTGCCGATAATCTCCGTTCCCGCCGCGTGTTGGAAAAGGCAGGCTTCGAGTACGAAGGAACGCTGCGAAAAAACGTGATCAAGCGGGGGTTGTGCACGACAGCGCAGTCTACGCTCGCATCAAATAACTCGGAATTGTCAGTTGTTGATATCGTGGGGAGGTCCGACTTGGAGCCTGGCGGTACGTTGGAGTTCATGTTCAAGGCTCGTAAGTTCACCGCCGCCGGCCATATGATAGATGAGTCGCTCGAGCGGCAAATGCTTGCGTGGGGCGTCAAGTTCGACTTGGCCAAGTTTGAGAACGACGAAGTGATCGCCAACAAGGTAGGCATGATGAGGGTTGTGCGAGATGAAGATGACCCCGACGCCAGCGTCGCGCGCCGCAGCGATGTATTTGAGTACAACACCCGATTGTTTGACGCCGAGTGCGGCGGTGGGTTCGTCAAGGATCAGCACTCTCGCACCGAAGTAGATGGCGCGCGCAACAGCGACGACTTGCCGTTGTCCGCCAGAAAGTCTGCCGACGGGTTGTTCGATGTCGGCCACGGCGACGCCCATCTTCTTGAGCTCTTCGTCCGCGATCGCGCGCATTTTGTTCGCGTCGAGGCGTCGCAACACGGCGCTTCCGATGCTGATTTCACTTCCGAGGAAGAAGTTTCGCCAGACCGACAACAACGGTATCATGGCAAGGTCTTGGTAGACGGCGGTGATGCCGCGGTCGAGCGCTTCGCGGGGAGAATGAAAGTGCACAGGATGGCCATCCACGAGATAGGAGCCGGTATCGTACGAGTGGAGTCCGCAGATGATTTTGATAAGCGTGGACTTGCCGGCGCCGTTATCACCAAGAATACAGGCCACTTCTCCGGCGCGGACTGAGAGGTCGACTCCCGAAACGGCGGTGATGTTGCCAAAATTCTTACCGATGCCGCGTAGTTCAACGATTGGGACTTCAGTGCGAACCTCGGTGCCAGTAGGGATGTCGGTTGTCATGCGAGAGCGGATCGTTTGCTGATTTGCCGGCGCACGAGCGTGTTCGTGACGGTCGCGATCAAAAGCATGACGCCGACGAAGAACAGCAGCCAGTTGTTATCCCAGCCCGCGTAGACGATGCCGAGTTTGGTCATGCCATAAATCAGGGCGCCGATGCCGGCGCCGATGGCGGTACCGTAGCCGCCTGTAAGCAGGCAGCCGCCCACAACGGCGGCCATAATGTACAGCAACTCGTTGCCCGGCCCTTCACCTGATTGCACGACGCTGTAGGTGAACAGTTGAATCATGCCGGTGAACCAAACGGTGAAACCGACGGCGAGATAGAGGCCAATTTTCACTTTGGGCACAGGAACACCGACCGCACGCGCGGCATCGGCGTTGCCGCCAACAGCGTAGATCCAGTTACCGACCTGCGTATGCAGCAGCACCCACGTGCCGACCGCGATAAAAGCCAGCCACCACAGCACGGCGACGTGTAGGTGAATGCTGCCAACAGTGAATTCGCTGGCGAAGATTGCTTTGGCGGACGCGAAGCCGCCCAAGGTTGAGATGTCGTTGGTGGCCACGCTACCAGTGAGCACCTTGGTCAGCGCGATGTTGATGCCTTGAAGCATCAGAAACGTCGATAGGGTCACCAAAAAGCTCGGGAGCTTGGTGATGATCAACAGCCAGCCGTTGACGAACGCGATAAGCAGCGCCAGCGCCAACCCGACAGCGACACCGGCCCACACGTTGATCGATAGTTGGTAGGAGAACATCGCCGCCGCCAACGCGGAAGAAACCACCGCTACACCAGCCGACAGGTCGAACTCGCCTCCAATCATCAACAAGGCCACTCCAACCGCGGGGATACCCAAGGTGGCGGATTCGTACAACATGTTCGACCAGGACCTTGGCAGACGAAAGGCTGGTGCGAGCACATAGAAAAGGACGAATACTGCAACGGCGCCGACAAGCGATCCCATCTCGGGGCGCGCCGCTATACGCCAAAAAGGCGAACGTTTACCCGTCTGGATCGATGAAACGGCAGCCTGCGCTATCGAGTGCCCCTTGCAGCGAACGTTGCGATCTGAGCAACGTTGCTTTGGTCGACGAACGATGGCCCAGTCAACACGGCTTGTGCATTGCCGCCAAAAGTGTCACCGTTGTTCTTGAACAGCGCCAACGCTTCAACCGCGAGGTAACCCTGCAAATAGGGCTGCTGATCAACGGCCCACTCCAACTTGCCTTGTTGAATGGCCTGCACCGCCTGCTTGTTCGTATCGAAGGTGGCCACCTTGGCATGGCTTCCTGCCGAATTGACCGACTGCAACGCGATCATCGCAAAGGGCGCACCCAGCGTAACGACCTGATCGATGCTCGGATCTTGCTGCAGTTTCGAGGTAATGGAAGCTTGCACGTCCGGCGGGTTCTGTCCGTTCACATATAACATGTCCGTCTGCCCGCGGAACGCCTTCTTCAATGAGGAACAGCGTGTCTCCAGCGCCACTTGACCTTGCTCCTGGATCACGCACAACGCGTGTTTTGCGCCGATCGAGTTCAACCGCTCGCCAAACTCGGTGCCAGCGATCGCTTCGTCAGAGCCGAAATACTCCATCGCTCCGATGGACTTCCAATTGTCCATGCCCGAGTTGAAAGCCACCACTGGAATGTTGTTGGCCCTCGCCTTCCGCACGACGTCAGCCATTGCATTTGGTTTCGCAAGGGTTAACGCGATCCCATCGACTCTCTGATCGATCGCGTTTTGTACCAACTCTGCCTGTTGCGCCGCCGATGGATCCGAATAGTACCTCAACGTCACATTGTTCTTGGCAGCCGCGTCCTGCGCTCCCTTACGCACCAAATCCCAGAACGCGTCGCCTGGTGTCTGATGCGTGATCATCGCCACGGTGATCGGTGACGAAGGGACCCAACCCGTCGCTTGCCGAGCGCTCTGCGAGCTGCAGGCGGTCAAAGCGGCAAACGTTGCAACGAACAGCGCGACCAACGCCGACGATCTCAAATGAGGTATCAAAGAAATTCCTCTCAACTGGATCAGCCTAGCTTTTGCCCCAAGCCCAGTCCACAACTGTTCAGGTATTTACGTGTGCGAATGGCAATCGGCAGCGGCACATCGGGCTCACATGGGTACAGGTCTTGTTCGACGATTACGAACACGCGGGCATCGACTCCTTGGAGCGAGGCGATCACGGAAGCTAAATCCGGGTCGCCAGCTGGCGGCTCAACGCATACTCCGCGTCGCACCGCTTCGCCAAAGGAAAAATTCTCTTCGCGTACCGCTTTGAGTTTCTCGCGGTCTATCTGTTTTATGTGTACGTAGCCGATGCGATGTGGGAACCGACGGATGAGCGCGATGGGATCGCCGCCTCCGTAGACCACGTGGCCTGTGTCCAAGCAGAGCCACACGTAATTTGGATCCGTGCTATCCAGGAAGCGTTCGATCTCTGGCTGCGTTTGGATGTGGCTGTCGGCATGCGAATGCAAGCACAGCCTGATGTCATAGTCGTTCAAGAGGATCTTCCCGAGTTCGTTGGCCGCGCGGAAAAGCGTGGCCCATTCTGAATCGTCGAGCGTGAGCACATCGCAATATTCCCCGGTCTTCTCGTCACGGAACATCTTTGGAAGAAAAACAAGATTATGCGCACCGACCGCAGCGGTTAGTTCGGCAACTTTTCGTGCGGTGCTCATCGTTTGTTCCAGCTCGTCTGAACGGTGCAGTGCGCCGGCCATGGTGCCGCCAGAGACCGCTAGTCCGCGCTTGCTCAGTTCATGAGAAAGGAGTGCATGGTTCGTGGGCAGATAGCCGTAAGGTCCCAACTCGAGCCAATCGTAACCGGCTTCGGCCACTTCATCGAGAAACCGATGCCATGGAACCTGTCGCTCGTCGTCAGGAAACCAGACACCCCAGGAATCCGGCGCCGAACCTAGCTGCAGCTTTTCGCTCCCCCACGTAGTCATGGTCTCGCCGCCGTTCTTTTGTGGAGGCGTTTAACTTCCCTAAGCCGCATTAGCAAGGTGCCACGAGTATTTTTCTCTCTGTCGCGCAGCTCCGCACGCGCAGAAGAACCCTCATTATATGGGCCTCTGAGATGGAGCGGGAGACGAGGTTCGAACTCGCGACCCTCAGCTTGGGAAGCTGATGCTCTACCAACTGAGCTACTCCCGCGCATGAACTGATTTCTTCGGGTTGGCGTAGCATCCCCGCCTGAACGCCTTGCCTGGTTCGCATCAAAGAAACGAGGGTAAAACGGCAATATGCCATTCTCAAAATGCGACAATGTCTTGTGCTTATGTGTGGTCAGCGATCACACAACGAGTACCAGTTTTTGCAGCGATGCCTGCCGGCACGTGAGTCCCGGCGCGACCCAATGCAAGTGTGGGCATCCCGAGTGCGAGCATGCAGACCCATCTCAGCGCCAGCTTCGATAATCGCGGGTCCGGCGGATTGTCTTCACTCCGCAGCATGATACTGGAAAACCCCATCGAATGCTGTTCGCCCGGCGCTCGTGGGCCGGCCGCATTCAACAAGCCAGGAGGAACTCATGGCAACCGCAGGTGCAATCAAAGTTAATGGCTACGATGCAACCTACTATATGGTGAAGGATCTCGACCGCGCAACGAAGTTTTACAATGACTTGCTCCAAATGACACCGACGTTTTCGGTGCCGGGTATGGTCTCTGAATACACGTTCCCGACAGGGGAGACTTTTGGGCTCTACCGACCGCCTGAAGGCGATTGGGAGGTGGGTCATGGCGTCCTCTTTGCGGTCGACGACGTCACCACGGCGGTTGCCGATTTCAAATCGCGCGGCGTCGACTTTGACGATGATGGCAAGATCGATGAAACGCCGATGTGTTTCATGGCATTTGGCCACGATACCGAGGGAAATCGCTTTATCATCCACGAGTTGAAACGCTGATAGCGAGCCTGTGACCAGGCAGGCGCAGGTCGAGCACATTTCACTTGCGCGGGCGCAGGGTGCGCCCTTGACCCCCGGTGACCTCTCGTCACTTCTGCTGACGCACGGCAGCATGACACTTGAGTACTACGCCCCGCGCGGCGTCGACAAGCAAACGCCTCATAGTAAGGATGAGATTTACATCATCACGCGCGGGTACGGTTGGTTTCGTTACGGCGCGGAGCGCGTGCGCTTCGCGCCGGGCGATGCACTTTTCGTCGCGGCAGGCGTGGAGCACAAGTTTGAGGAGTTCAGCGACGATTTCGAAGCGTGGGTGATTTTTTATGGCTCGGAAGGCGGCGAATGATCGCCGGGTTTCGCTCGGCGCGCCAGCAGCCAGCCAGCCCCGCCCACCACGGCAGCAATCGTCAGCGCGCCCGCGACAATTCGAAGGACGGTCGCGGTCGCATTGGGACGACGCTTCTTGGGCCTTTGTTGTGCATCAGATGCTGGAGTGGGCGCGGGCGAAGCCATGTCGACACGTTCTAGAGCGGACCTAAAGGTCCGCTGCTACATGGCGGGGCGATTTTCCAATCGGCCCCTACGAGTAACTACATCGAGATGAAGAGAGTGGTCATTCCAGCGCGTGTCAACGAAGCGACCTTGCGCTTCGGGCCGCGCGAAGTTTCGCTAACCAATCTTACCAAAGTCTTTTGGCCCGACCTTGGTATCACCAAGCGTGACTTGCTGCAATATTACGCCGACGTCGCCGCCGTCTTGCTGCCCCATCTTCACGATCGGGCAATGGTGATGAAGCGTTATCCGAACGGTGCATACAAAGAATTCTTCTTTATGAAGCGCGCGCCGTCGCCACGACCGCCATGGATCGAGATCTGTACCATAAAGCACTCCTCAGGCAATGTGATCGACTTTCCCATGATCCAGGACGTTCCATCACTGCTGTGGGTCATCAACCTGGGCTGTATCGATCTCAATCAGTGGTACGCCCGTTGCGACGATGTTGACACGCCCGACTACGTTCATTTCGACCTCGATCCGGTCCCTGGCGCCACCTTCGAGCGGGTGCTCGAGAGCGCGCTCATCGTGCACAAGGCGCTCGACAAACTTGGGATGCCCAATGTTGTCAAGACAAGCGGCTCGCGCGGCATGCACGTTTACGTTCCGATCGTTCGCGGCCCCACACAAAAAGAGGTCTGGACTTTCGCCAAAGCGTTCGCCCATAGCTTGGCGCCAGAGCATGCCAAACTGCTGACGGTGGTTTATAAGACCGCCAAGCGTCCGCGAGGACGCGTGCTCCTCGACTACAATCAAAACGCGTGGGGTCGCACCCTTGCATCGGTTTATTCGGTTCGGCCAAAGCGGCGCGCGCCGGTGTCGACGCCGGTGACGTGGCGTGAAGTCGAGCGCGGCTTGCGCATCGAAGACTTTCGTATGGACAATGTGCCGGCGCGAGTCCGCAAGCTCGGCGATCTTTGGGAGTCGTTGCTCGCCCGAAGCGGGCGGTTTGATTTGCGCAGGTACTTATGACGGCAAAGAAAATGCGGCTGCCGATAGCCCCTCCGTACCCGCCGATGGAAACCCGATCCAGCGAAGCAATTCCTACGGGCGACGAGTGGCAGTACGAGCCCAAGTGGGATGGTTTTCGCTGTCTCGTCTTCAGAGATGGCGACGAGATATTTTTGCAGTCAAAGAACGGCTTGCCATTGGCGCGCTACTTTCCAGAAATGGTGGAACATGTACGCGCGCTCAAGGCCAAAAAGTTCGTGCTCGACGGCGAACTGGTGATCCGCGTGGGGAAATCACTTTCTTTCGAGGAGCTGCAGAACCGTCTTCACCCGGCAGAGAGTCGAGTGCGCAAGCTGTCGCGCGAACATCCCGCAAGCTACTTGGTCTTTGATCTCCTCGCGGACGACCGCGGAACAAGTTTGGTCGCGATGCCTTTACGCGAGCGCCGGCGTCGCCTCGAGGCGTTTGCAAAGCGGTATTTTAGCGGCGGCAGTATTCGGCTGTCTAAAGCGACGAAGCAACGCCGGGTTGTCGATACTTGGCTCTCCTCTGTGGGAGGCGCGCTCGATGGCATCATTGCGAAGCGTCTCGATCTCGACTACCGGTCCGGCGATCGCACGGGAGCCCAAAAGATCAAGAAGCTGCGCACGGCTGACTGCGTCGTTGGAGGCTTTCGCTACGCCAGCGGCAGCAAAGTCATTGGATCCCTCTTGCTGGGTTTGTTCGACGATCGCGGCCTGCTCAATCATGTCGGCTTTACGTCAGGGTTGAGCGAAGACGAGCGCAAGTCTCTCGTGCGCACCCTCAAACCGCTCATCCGGCCACCTGGCTTTACCGGCCGTGCACCGGGTGGCCCGAGTCGCTGGAGCACGGATCGCACCGACCAGTGGGAACCGCTCGCACCGAAACTTGTTGTTGAGGTGAGTTTCGATCATGTGAGCGATGACCGATTTCGACATGGAACGCGTTTGTTGCGCTGGCGTCCGGACAAATCGCCGCGTCAGTGCACGATGGAACAATTGGAGTCTGCCGGCGGCGCTTCGGTCTTAAAATTGAGCACCTAGGGACGGCCGCGATCACTTCGCGTCACGAGGTTTATCCGCCGATGCGCGACATCTCAACTTTCGGTCGCCCGGTGGTCTGCTGCGTTCGTATCTCGGAATAGCGATCGTCGCGCACGCGCCATCTTGCCTTCAGGGCGTCAGCAATCTCCGAATCGGAGTTATCGCCACGGATCAATGCGCGAACATCGAAGCCAGAAGAGGCGAACAGGCATGTGTAGAGCTGCCCATCGGAGGAGAGTCTCGCGCGCGTGCAGTCGCCGCAGAATGGTTGCGTGACGGACGCGATAATGCCGATCTCCCCGCTGCCATCGCGGTAGCGATAGCGGCGGGCAACCTCGCCGCGATAATTCGGCTCGAGCGCTTCGAGTGGTAACTGCGCATCGATCAAGTGGAAGATTTCCGTTGCGGACACCACATCGTCGAGGCGCCAGCCATTGGTGCTCCCGACATCCATGTATTCGATGAAGCGCAAGATGCAGCCGGTGCCTTGGAAATGCCGCGCCATGTCCACGAGCGTGTGCTCGTTCATTCCGCGCTTGACGACGACGTTGATCTTGAGCGGGCCAAGCCCCGCACGCTGCGCGGCTTCGACGCCTTCAAGGACACGGCTCACTGGAAATTCGACGTCATTCATCGACCGGAAGACCGCGTCGTCGAGCGAATCCAAGCTGACCGAGACGCGCTGCAAGCCCGCGGCTTTGAGTGCGGTGGCTTTGCCCGCGAGCAGCGAGCCGTTCGTCGTCAGGGTGAGATCCCGAAGATCCGGTATGCGCGAGAGCATCTCAACCAACTTTTCGATATCGCGACGCAGGAGCGGCTCTCCCCCAGTGAGGCGTATTTTTTCGACCCCAAGCGTCACGAAAATCTCCGCGGCCCGCGCGATCTCCTCAAACGAAAGCAGCTCTCCGGACGGCAAGAAATGGAAGTCTCGACCGAAGACCTCCTTCGGCATGCAGTACGTGCACCGAAAGTTGCAACGATCGGTGACGGAAATGCGCAGATCTCGAAGGGGGCGGTTGAGGGAATCGAGCACGGGGCCGGGCATTCGGCTGACTTCTTGTCGGCATCGCGTCGTTCCCGTGGAGCGGATCTAAAGATCCGCTGCTACGTGGGGCGATTTTCCAATCGCCCCCTACAAAGTATCGATTTTCAAAGATCAGCTGCGACGGCGAAGGGTGTGCAATCCAGTGCGTCGATGGCACAGGCCGCATGCTCGCCCATGGTGACTATCTCATAGTCAGCCGCAAGCAGGTCGAGTGCGCCAGCGACAAGCTCAAGTTTGCGCTCGCTTGACATGTTCATCGCAGGGAAGAAGGAGAGCGATTGGTTTTCCTCTCGCCCGAGAAAATCAAGCGGGTGCAAGAGCAGCGAAGGCGTCGTGGCGGTCAATTTGCACAAGGCTAGCGCGCTGCGGAAGTAGCCCAGCGCCAACTGATGAGAAAAACCAGCGAGATAGAGGAGATAGCTGACATGCATCGGCAGGCGGGACCCTGGCATCGTCGTCACAGGGATCTCCAACAGTTCGTCGCCATCAAAGCTAAAGCGGTATGGCCGATTCGGGCGGAAACCGTCGGCGATCGACCCGAACAGGGCGCGTCGTCGGCGCAGTTCGGCGCCTTTTAAGTTGCTGCGCATGAAGTAGTACGCGCGCGCGAGCGGACCGATGAACGTGGGGAACGTGGATGCGTCGTATCGATAACCCCGACTGCACAGCGTTCGCAGCAAGGCGGGCGAACAAGAAAAACCAGGACCGCGAAAGCCGATTGGTCGTTGTCCAGTCGTTTTAGCGATCGACTCCTCAGCCAGCTCGACCTCGCGCTCGATAGCGCCATCCGAGTACAGATTCAGCCAAGGTTCGTGGTTGAAGGAATGATTGCCGATCTCGTGTCCAGCCGCAGCGATCGATCGCAATGCATCCTCGTTTTTCTCGAGCGCTGCATCTTGTCCAACGATGAAAAAGGTAATCTTGAGATTTCGCTGTTGGAAAAAATCGAGCACGCGAGGCACGATTCGGTGCAAGTACGATGGGAACGATGACCAGTTCGCGTCACCGTGGGTCTTCAGGTAAGTCCACTCATTGTCGAGGTCGAGCGAAAGGCTCGCGATCGGCTTAGGCATTGGTGAGATCCGCGACGGGGCGATTTTCCAATCGCCCCCTACAGTCGCCCGCTACGGGTTGGCATAAGCTGGTGGCGGCGCTGTTTGCGAGACGCACGGTCTCGTTCACGTTGAGCGTGCCGTTGACGATATGGGCAGAGTTGACCATCGAGATGCCCGGCACGGAGGTTTGCATCGGCGGCAAGCGCTTGGAATAGCCCAACGTGGAAATCGGCAAGACGTAGCGCACGCGCGAGATGCGGAAGCTGAGCACGTCCTCTCGAGAGAAACCTGGATACATGCGTTCGAGCGCGCGCACGAAATTGGTTTCGATCTGCTCGTCGGCTAGAGCAAACGCCGGGTCGTCGGAGGCAAGGTATTTGGGAAGATAGACAAGCGATTTGCCGCCGAATTGGGCTCGGTCCACTAGCGCCGACATCTCGATAACCGCTGTGAACGGTACCCAACCATCGGTGATGTTCGTAACGTAGAAGCCTAAGAGAGGCCGCCGGAGCAACAGCGATGCACAGATGATTCCCTGGTATTTGATGCCACGAAGTCGATAGAGTTCGTTGTCATTGAGTTGCGAGCATAGCGCCGCGGCAAGTGGCGCGGCGACCGTTATAGTGGCGCGATCGAAAAGTTCCTCACGGCCGTCAGCAAACGCAACCGCAACGCCCGCCTCGTTGCACGCACGAACACGGGCCACAGGTGTGCCGACCACGAGGCGAACCCCTTCGGCCCGCAGCTTGTGCTCGAAGCTCTCGAGCACTCGCGCGTAGCCGCCCGGCACGTAACCGAACTGCTCCCGCTTGAGGCCGGAACGCCGCGCGGCATACATGCGCGCAATAACCGCCCAGATGAAAGCGGCCGACGTCACGCGATAGTTTTCACCGAGCTTGGCGCGCAAGAGTGGCAGCCAGATCTTTTCAAATGTTCTTTGTCCGGAGAGACGCGCAAGCCAGTCGCTGACCGAAATCTCCTCAAGCTCTTCCCAACGCCGCACTCGAGATGCGTGCAGGATCGTCGCGGCGAGCCGCGCTTTGTCGACGAGACCGAGTGGCGCAAAGGCGATAAACTCCGGCACGTTCGACATCGAATGGAAAGCGCCGTCGGTATAAAAGCCGGTCTTTGTCGTCACCCATTGCAGTTCGCGCTCGAGCCCGAGCTCGCCGAGCAGCGAGCGCAATTCGGTGTCGGAAGAAAGCGTGACGTGGTAGTGGCGATCCCAGGTGACGTCACCGAGGCGCCACGCGCTTGCAAGGCCACCAAGATTCTGGGCCGCCTCGATGAGGGTCACATCCCTTCCCGCGAGGCGCAGCCGGTGGGCCAGGGTCATGCCCAGCATGCCGCCGCCGATAACTGCGCAATGTTCGCGCGCGGCCATTAGCGGGTTCGCATGGGGAGTGGCGGTGGCGTAAGTTCGTGCACCATGCCGACATCGATCGAGTAGGCAAGTCCGCACGCGACGCACGTTGTGATGCGCGGCTTGGTCGTCTGCCCGTTTTGATAGCGCATCAGGACGTAACCGCAGCGACAAACATAACCGGCAAATTGCGCTGGGTGTCCGATAACGAGGTGAAAATCGGGGACTGGCCGGGTCACGACGGAGCCCATGCCAACCATCGCAAAGCGGCCAATAGTCAAGTCGCATCCAATCACGCAGCGAGCGCCAATGGTTGCGCCCTGGCGCACGAGCGTCCGTCTGGTGTGCTCGTCGGGTTCGGAGCTTCGTAGTTCACATAAGTCCGACGTCGTCGCGCGCGGCGTGCGATCGTTGGTGAAGACGGTTCCCGCGCTCACCATCACGCCGTCCTCTAACGTGACGCCAGGGCAAATGAACACAAATGAATTGATTTTGACGCGATTGCCGATCGCAACGTCGTACGAAATGTGACTCTTTCCGCCGACGATGCATTCCCGGCCGAGCCGCGCGCCATACCGAATGTGCGCGTGGTCCCACACGGCCGTGCCGGCCCCGATAGTGGCGCCATCTTCAATGATCGCGGTGGGGTGAATTCTCATGTCCACGCCTAGCCCGCCGCCGCGCTGATCGGTACGAGCTCAGGAATGGCCACATCGCCGCCTTCGTGGCCATCGACACTCACCCAACGATCGCAGCGTAACGACCGATACGCCGCCGCGATCGCTTGCACCGATGCAAGCCCATCCTCTGGCGTGATGAGCAATTCTTCTTCGCCCTGCAGCGAGCGGCAAAAGTTGTCGAGTTCGGCAGACAAGGCCTCGTGTTTGTCGTACCCGCTACCGAAGCTGATCCACGTTGCTTTGCTTCCGTGCCGGTAGCGGGAGCGCGCCCAACCAAGACTGATCGCACCATCGGTTCCGTACACTCGCACGTAGTTCTCGCTCGAGAGGTTGCAACTCCACGAGAGGTCGATGCTCCCGAGCACCCCGGCGGCCGTACGGGCCACCACGTGTGCGGTATCTTCGACAGCCAATTGCTGCACGCGCGCTCCCTCGTAGGCGGCGATTGCCGTGATCGGACCACACAGATACCGGAAAATGTCGACCGAGTGCGTACCATTGTCGATGATGACTCCGCCACCGGACATAGCGGGATTGGCGTGCCACCGTCCGGCCATTTTCACGCCAGAGGCAAATGCGTTTTCAAACGCGAGCACTTCGCCTAAGAGGCCAGCAGAGATAAACGCCTTGGCCTGAATGACATCGCCGACGTATCGAAACTTCGATGCCATCGCGAGCTTGACGCCCACACGGTCGGCGACATGGAGCATGCGTCGAGCGCTCGCCACGTCGATGCTCAACGGCTTTTCACACAGGACATGAACGCCGCAGCGCAAGAGTTCGAGGGCGATCGGTGCATGCGTTGCGGGAGGCGTGCAGACGAGCGCGGCATCAAATCCGCCCGCACGCAAGAGCGAATGATGTGAGTCAAAAACGCGACAGCCAAAAACATCCGCGATGCGAGCAGCTGCTTCCAGGTTCGTGTCGGCAACAGCTACGAGTTCTGCAGTGTCGCTTGTCTCCAACACGCTCGAGTAGGCCTGGGAGATCCATCCGGCGCCAAGCAGTGCAATGCGAACTTTCTGCATGCGCTATTGTCCAGCCGCGGCGACCGCATCGCGAACCATGGCCGCGATGTAGTCGACGTGTTCGTCTGTGTAGCGATCGTTCCACGGTATGACGATGATGCGATCCAACGCCGCGTATGCGCCCGGGAAACGTTCGGGCGAGTAGTCGAGGGCCTCGGGGCGCGCAAGCGTGAACGGGTATCCGCTATCGCCGAACGTGCGTCGCTGCGCGAACACCGCGCAGGCGAAGGCTGGCTTTTGAATGTAGCGCGGTACGGCGGCGATGCCGCGATCGCGTAAGTACTTGGCAATGGGCCCGACCCCACAAAAGAGCCTGCTTGAGTCCACCCCAAGGCAATATTTCCAGTAGACGTGACGGCTTTGCTCGCGCACGAGGGGGGTCTCAATACCAGGCAGGCGGCGCAATTGGCTCGTGAGCTTGTTTGCAAGCGACACGCGTCGAATGACCGCCCCGCTGAGCTTGTCGAGCTGGGCCACCCCGACCGCACCTGTGAGCTCGTTCATGCGATAGTTGAGGGCGAGGAAGTAGTGATCGGGGTGCTCGTCGCCGTAGCCCCACGCCTTATTGATGAAGAGTTCCATTCGGCGCGCGAGCAACGGATCGTCAGTGACGACGAGGCCCCCCTCGCCGGTCGTGACATGTTTGCCTTGTTGCAGGCTGAAGCAACCGATCGTGCCGATGGTGCCCACCGTTCGACCGTGGTCGCTCGCCAGGAAGGCCTGCGCGCAATCTTCGATGACCGGAATATTGCGCTCGGCGGCCAGCGCGACGATGTCTTCCATGTCAACGGGATTGCCAAAAAGGTGCGTGACGACAATTGCCTTCGTGCGATCGCTCAGACGGTCACGGATCGTCCGGGCCGTGAGGTTGCACGTGTGCTCGTCGACGTCAGCGAAAACCGGAATCGCTCCCTGATACAAGATGGGTGCGAGTGCACCCATGTCGGTAATGGGCGAGGTAACGATTTCGTCGCCGGGATTTGGGTTGACCGCGGAAATTGCGCAGTGCATCGCGGCGGTGCCAGATGCGCACGCCGAAGCATATCCAACGTCGAGGAGTTCGGCGAAATTTGCTTCCAAAGTCTTGACGAATCTGCCCTTCGTGCTCGTGAGCGTGCCACTGAAGATCGCCTCGCTCAGGAGGGCGAGCTCCCTTCTTCCCAGGCTGCGCCCGGTGGCATCTTGATCCGACGGCAAGGCTAGAAACGAGGATGTTTTTTCGACTGGGTTACGCACTCGATTCAGTTCTGCTTCCTGTTTGCAAAGGCAAAGTGGCGGGTGGCTTGCGGCGCAGCCGCGTGATATAACTCCCGGTCAAGACGCCGAGAAATGCCATACTCGCTAGCTGCACGGCGAGCGTTATCATCGTCGCTTCGATCGCAATCGTGCGCGACGAATGGAAGAACGCAAGACTCGCAGCGAGGAGAGGCCAGATACCCGGGACCAGAGCGGGCAGGACAAAAATCATGGATGGCCGGAACCGGAGCCCGGCCATCATGACGGACCAGGAATGTGATACGACTTTCATGCTCGAGCGGCGTAAACTCGCGCCTGTGGGCGCGGATCTCCACTGGAGTCGCGCCGGAATTTCCAAAACGGGAAGCCCGAGGCGCAGTGCTGCAAAAACGACCTCGTAGTTGAAATCCATGTGCGCGGCCGAAACGTTAAGTTTGCGCAGCGCGGCGGCGTTGTACGCGCGCACCATGCCGGTGAGCGTTGCGAGTTGGCCGCCGGTTGCAACCGACAAATAACGATTCGCCCATGCGGAGAGGATCTTGCGCGTCCAAGGAACGTTGACAACCATGCCGCCGCGCATATACGGAGAGGTCAACACCATGGCTGCGTTTGTCTGTTCGAGCGCGCGAAGCATAAGATTGATGTGATAGGGCGCGTACGAGAGATCGACGTCGAGCGTGACCACGAGATCGCCGCGCGCATGATGGAAACCGGTTTGCAGTGCGGCGCTCAAACCTTGGTTGCGGAGATGGTGTACCACCGTGACATTTGGGTGGCTGCGAGCGAAAGCCTCAGCTGTGGCGCCCGACTCGTCCGCGCTCCCATCGTTGACCACGATGATTTCATATGGATGCTTGGGCTCAAGCGCGCTCACGTGACGGTAAAGCTCGCCAAGGTTGCCGGCGATGATGGCAGCCTCGTTAAACGTTGGGACAATATAAGATACTAGCGGCTTTGTTTGACTCATAAATAGACTGGTCCGTCGAGTCCAGTGTACCGCCGTGAGCCCCGTCACTGCGAGAGCAAAACAGCAACGACAACGCCGCCCAGCGCCTCAAGCGCCACCCCCCACGATGAGGCCGAAAGGCCCCGCTAGCTAGGGTCCTGGGAACCCAAGGCGATTTGCCTCCCGCCTGCCGATAATTGTGTTACCTCCGTCACGGGAAAAGGAAGGCCATGGCACACGCGCTTTGGACAGGGTCCATTAACTTTGGGCTCGTCAACATACCGGTCAAACTCTTCACCGCGGTGCGCGGGAACGATCTCTCATTTCATTTCTTACACAAGAAAGACAAGGGACGCATCAACAACGTTCGCACGTGCAGCGAGTGCAACAAGAAGGTTCCCTGGGATGAGATCGAGCGTGGTTATGAGATCGAGAAGGGTCAGTACGTTGTTCTGACCGATGAAGACTTCAAGCGCGTGAACGTGGAGGCGACGCAGTCTGTCGATATCGTCCAGTTTGTTAATCAAAAGGAAATCGACCCGATCCTCTACGACACCCCGTATTATCTCGAGCCCGAAAAGAAGGGGCGCCACGCGTACGCCCTCCTTCGCGAGGCTCTCAAGAAATCGGGCAAAGTGGGTGTGGCGCGAGTCGTCATCAGGACTCGCGAGCATTTGGCGGCCGTGCGTCCGCAAGGCAATGCCATCGTGCTGGAGACAATGCACTATGCAGACGAGATCGTGCCGGTCGACCAATTCGATCTTCCGCCCGCGAAAGAAAAGACGCCGGCGACCGAGATGAAGGCGGCGCTGATGTTGATCGACACCATGGCGGAGAAGTTCAACCCGCAGGCCTTCCATGACGAATACAAAGACCAGCTCTTGACGATGATCAAAGCACGCGCACGCGGTAAAACATTGCCGAAGACAACCGCGAAAGCTCACGAACCGACCAATGTTGTTAACATCATGGACGTTTTGCAACGCAGCTTGAGCGAACGGCGCACCAAGGTCACGTCGACTTCGAAGAACGGTCGGAAGAAAAGCCGTCGCCTTGTCGCAGTAGGCTAGGCGAACCGGCGTTCGATTTTCGGGTCCAAACGAGAAGGCATCAGGGCTTCCTCGCTCGAACGTGCGTTCGAGGCGGAGGTGCTAAGGAATGCCTTCCTTTCAGCTTTGGAAAGAGCGCGACGCTGCGTTGAAGTGGCATCTGTCCACGTCCATCGCGGAGTCGAAACAATTAAGCCGAATCGAGCGTCGCGTTCTCCTGTTCCTGTTTGCGTATTACGATCGAGAGCACGTCCGCATCGATTATCCCGGCCACCAAAGTTTTTCCACGCGACACCACATCCCGCCCGAGCAGTTGCAGAGCGCCCTGTTGTCCCTCGAGCGTGCAGGCTTTGTGATGCCGCAACCTTCGCCTTCGAACCTGTGCGCCTATCTGCCGAATGCGCTGCTCCTTGCCGAAGCCTACGAGCGAGCAAAGCAGGCGAGTCCAGAGCTTTTTATCGCTTAGGCTTTTCGCGCACGACGTCGCGCGCGTTCTTGTCGTTGCGCAAACCAAGAAACACCGGTTGGCGCATGAGCCCGTCGGCCGTCCATTCTCCAAACTTCACTTCCGCGACAAGGACCGGGCGCACCCAATGGATCGCAGCGTTGGACTTAGGCGCGGTCGCGAACGGACAACGCTTTGTCTCGAGCGGACGTAGTTTCTTCATGACTTGCGCAAGCAAGGCGCGGTCGAATCCTGTGCCAACATGTCCGACGTACACAAGTTGTCCTCGATCGTAGACGCCGAGGAGCAACGCGCCGAAGTCTTCTCGCGAGCCGCGTGGCTCCGTCCAACCGGCTATGACGGCTTCCTGTTCGTGATGCGTCTTGATCTTGAGCCATAGCCGAGAGCGCCGTTCCACATAGGGCGCATCCCGGCGCTTTGCCATGATGCCTTCGAGCGAGCGGCGCTTCGCGAGCGAAAATAACTGTTTGCCGCGGCCCACGACGTGCTTCGAAAACATGGCGCGTGTTGCGTTCGCGTGCAGGATGCGCTCGAGCAAAGCTTTTCGCTCTTCCAGCTGGTGCGTGCGCAGGTCGGTTTTGCCTGCAAAGATCAGGTCGAAGATGACGTACGTCGCAGGAATGGCGCGCTGAAGAGCTGGATCGCTCGTGCGGCGGTTGAGTCGCGATTGGAGCCGCTGAAATGAGGAACGCCCGTAGCGGTCGAGCGACACGATCTCGCCGTCAACGACCACTGGCAATTGCGAGAAGCACGTCGCCAGCTTTGCGAACTCAGGAAACTGCACGAGCAAATCCTTGCCCGTGCGTGAATGCATCGTTGGGGGTTTGTTAGGGACGACCGTTGCAATCGCGCGGACGCCATCCCACTTAATTTCAAACAGCCATTCGTCATCGTCGAAAGGAGCATCGACGAGCGTCGCGAGCATGGGCTGGCGGATGACGGGCAGCCGGATCGCTATCGTCCTTTTGTCTTGCGATTGGAGATCCAACGAGCCGCATGATGGCTCTTGGCGAGATCGTCGAGCGTGCGCCCGCTCTTGACGGACTCATCGTGTCGTTCCGGATCCCAGCGTGGATCCGCGCCTGTATCTTTGTCTTTGATCAGCAGCCAAGCGTTTTCAGATCCGTCGCGCGGCCGCATGCGGACGAGCGTAAACATGCCCGTGAGCTTGCGGCCTCGCAGGATGAACTTGATCTTGCCTTTCTGAATCTCGGCGGTTGGGTTTTGGCCCTCCGCCAAGCGATACGTGCCCCGATCCCAAACAATCACCTGACCCGCGCCGTAATTTCCGGGAGGTATGACCCCTTCGAAATCACGGTAGTCAAGAGGATGATCTTCGACCTGCATAGCGAGGCGGCGATCAGCCGGGTTGAGCGTCGGCCCTTTCGGAACGGCCCACGACTTCAAAACGCCGTCCGCCTCGAGGCGAAAATCGTAATGAAGCCGCGATGCTTTATGCTTTTGCACGACAAAGCGCAAGGCGCGACCGCGCGGTTGTTTTGCGCCTCGAGGTTCAGGCGTTTGGGTGAAATCGCGTTTAGCGGAGTAGCGGCGCAGCGAACCGCTTGCCGCTTTTGGCTTCTTTGGCGTCATTTCGCCACCACAATTGCTGTCTTATTCGTTTAACCCCCTGCTACAAGGTACGTCGATACGTAGCCGTGGAATCTGTGAGACCCGTTCGGGCGACATAGCCAAGTGGTAAGGCAGGGGTCTGCAAAACCCCCATCCCCAGTTCGAATCTGGGTGTCGCCTTTTTCTTCCCCTACGAGCCGGTCGTGCGATAGTGATAGTTGATCGTCGTCGTCTGGCCGCCTGAAATCATCGGTTGGTCCTTCAAGAGGAAGCCCTGTTTGCGACTGGCCGCAAGCTGGAGTGGTAGACTGAGCTTTGTTGGAACGTTGAGCGCGAGGCTGACGCTTGACGTCGAACAGTCCGGTGGCAGCGTCACAGCGACGACGACAGCATTCCCGTGGAGCTCGCTAAACGCGAAGCGGTTGAAGAGATGCTCCGGCTTGGAGTGACAAAGCAGATTCGCCCGCGTGACCAGAGAATCAAGTTCGTGCGCGGGGAAATAGTCGGTCAGCAACGCGGGAGTGCCCGGATGGCGAAGGTCGACGGCAACGGTCTTGCGGCCGGTTCCTGTGGCTCCACTTGCGCATTTCATGGTGTCGGTGTCCATGATGGAGACGATCGGTCCAACGACGGATTGAAGCTGCGTCACTCGCACAAAGTCGCAATCCGAGGTCTGCTTGCGCGTGATGCTGTGGAAGTCAAAAATTGTCAATCCCAGCTCGGAGAGCGCTTGCCGCGATGGCCCCAGCATGGGCGACGCGGAAATATCACCGGCTGTCCAGCGAATCGAGAATCCGCCGCTCGTACCGGCCCATATCAGCTTTGGCGGACCGGCTGGCGGTGATGCCGGCGGCGGCGCGATTGCCATTTTGCCACACGCCGCTACAACCGAGGCAGCCAATATCAAGATCACAAGTCGCTTCATACGTGCGCTCCTTTGCGTGGCGGTTCCAACGTCGGCGCGCGCAGGACCTGCAAGAGGGGTGGACAGCGCACGTGCTATAATCGCCAAGATGGCAACGAGGGTTACCCCGCACGCCCCCGCATCAGACGAGGAATCGCCTGTTCTCGCCAAGCGCGCCGCGGCAGTTTTCGGATTATCGAACCGCACAGGGGCCGCGCTCGAGAGACTTGGCATCGTCTCGGTGCGAGATCTCATTCGACATTTCCCGTACCGCTACGACGATCTACGCGATCCGACGCCGATCGCACAAATCCAAAGCGCTCGCACAAACCCGGCGGCTCATGGCGGCACAAGCGAGATCAATGCGTTAGGCACGGTGCTCCACTGTTCGCACGTGCGCCTGCGCGGGCGCATCAGAGCCAAGACAACGGCCACCATCGACGACGGAACGGGTAGTCTTTTGGCCGTGTGGTTTGGAAGACCTTATCTTGCCGGACAGCTCAAAGTCGGCAGCCACGTTTTCGTTCGCGGGCGGGTCGACTACACGCTCACCGGGGCGAGCATCAACGTGAGCCGTCATCGCGTCTTGAAAGCTGACGAATCATATCGCGGCGAGCTCGTCCCTGTGTACGCTCAGACGGCGGGTTTGACGAGCTACGAACTGCGCCGCCTGATCCACGGGGCGCTCCGCCTCGTCTCTGCCGATCCTTCCGCTAAGCTGGAGCTCGATCCGTTGCCAAAGCTCGTCAACAAGCAGGAACGCTTTGGCGATGCCTGGCGCGCGATCGCGGCCATTCACGAACCAGCGACTCCAGAAGCGGCGCAAGAAGCTCGGCGCCGACTGGTGTTCGAAGAGTTCTTTCTGCTGGCGCTGCGCGCCGCGCGGCGTCGCGCGACGCGGCAACATGAAGCCGGACCAGACTTTGGGAGCGTGGCTAGCAAGACGGCGCAACGCGAATTTCGCAACAGCCTGGGCAAGGCAATTCCTTTCGAGCTCACGCACGCGCAAGTTCGGGTCATCGACGAGATCGCCGCCGACATGAGAAAAAACACGCCGATGAACCGACTGCTTCAAGGTGACGTGGGTTCCGGCAAGACGGCGGTCGCTCTGGCTGCCATGATTCTGTGCGCGCAGGCGGGGTATCAAGCGGCGTTCATGGCGCCCACCGAAGTCTTGGCAGCTCAGCAGTTTAACAAGATCAATGGCTGGCTGTCCCAAGTGGGTTGCAAGAGCGCGTTGATCATCGGAGCGCTCAAACGCCGGACACGCGACGACATCCTCGAGCAACTGCGTGCAGGTGAGCTGGGTGCCGTCGTGGGCACGCATGCGCTTTTGACAGAAGACGTTGATTTCGCCAAACTCGGTCTCGCGATCATCGACGAGCAGCATCGCTTTGGCGTGTTGCAGCGGGCGGCGCTGCGCAGCAAAGCCGGAGATGTTGCGCCGCACACGCTCGTGATGACCGCGACGCCCATTCCGCGCACGCTCGCGCAAACGGTGTATGCGGATCTCGACGTCTCGACGATCGATGAGATGCCCCCCGGGCGGCGACCGATTAAAACCTTCGTTCGCGGTGAGGACGCAAAAGAAAAAGTCTTCGCGTTTGTGCGAAGTGAGGTGGAAAAAGGTCATCAAGCCTTTGTCGTCTGTCCGGCAATTGATGAGTCCGAGCGAGCGCTCCACTCGGCGCAGCAGCAAGCGGAAGAGCTACGCAAGACTGCCTTCGCAGGCATACAGGTCACCTTGCTCCACGGTCGCATGTCCGTCGCGCAAAAAGACGAAATCATGAAGCTTTTTGCTGACGGTTTTATCAAAGTCTTGATTTCGACGACGGTGATTGAAGTTGGCGTGGACATCCCAAACGCGACGGTGATGCTCGTCTTGGATGCGCAAACCTTCGGCCTTGCGCAATTGCATCAATTGCGCGGCCGCGTTGGTAGGGGTGCCGCGCAATCCTTTTGCATTCTCGTCGCTCCGAATGCCGACGACGCTGCTCGCTTGCACGTGCTGGCGAAGACCAACGATGGCTTCGTCATCGCCGAGGAGGACATGAAAATACGCGGTAGCGGCGACTTGGCTGGGACCCGGCAACATGGCGGCAACGAGCTGCGTCTCGCACATCTTCTTCGAGATTATCCGGTCTTCGTGCGTGCAAAAAAGGCAGCTGAGGCGCTGGTGGCTGCCGATCCGGACCTCGTGCGCCCAGAGAACCGATCGCTCGCTGCGCACCTCGCGGCGCAGGACCGCGAGATTCTGCTGCGAGAGAGTTCCTAGCGCTCGTTGCAGAGGGCGAGCGCTGCGCGGTCGTGTAACTAGGCTGCATGCGATTGTCCGGGGGCGAACGCTCGGGCCAGCGAGTTGCTGCTCCGAAAGGAAAGAAGACCCGCCCCACGCCTGCGCGGGTGCGCGAAGCTCTGTTCGCCGTCTTGGGAAAGCGCGTCGAGGAGGCTCGCGTGCTCGACCTGTTTGCCGGGTCAGGCGCTCTTGGGTTTGAGGCGATGTCACGTGGCGCTGGTTCGGTTGTTTTCGTCGACAACGACGCTGCCGCCGTCATGTCCATCCGGCGCAATGCCGTCCGCTTGTTAAGCGATCCTCATCGCTGGCGCGTCGTGCCGATGAGCGCCGCTCGCGCGTTGCGAATGTTGCGCGGCACTTTTGACGTGGTGCTCGTGGATCCGCCTTACCAACGCGGCGCCACCGAAGAACTCGCGCTGATCGTGCAACGCGGTTTGCTTGCGCAAGGTGGGATGGTCGTCTGGGAGCATCCCTCCGGAGCCCCCAACCAACTACCCGCGTCGATGCGCATCATTAAAGAAGCCAAGTATGGCGACACGTCGTTAACGTTTGCCACCACGCGTAGCGACGGTCGCCTGCGGCCCGAGGAGCGCGAGGAGGATGACGTGGCCGCTGTGTCATCTGCTCGCAACTCGTCGCACGCCCGGACTGCGCGAAAATGATCCCAAGATTGATGCCAAAAGTGACATCCAAAACGAACGAACCGCCGCGCGCCGTTTACCCCGGAAGTTTCGACCCGGTGACGAACGGCCATCTCGATATCATCCGTCGTGCCGCTGCGCACTATCCAAGACTGATCGTCGCCGTGGTCGCCAATCCCAATAAGAAGCCCCTCTTGACGCTGCAGCAGCGAGTCGATTTGCTTCGAGATGTCTGTTCCGGTTTGCGCGGCATTGAGGTCGACTGCTTTGATGGACTGCTCGTCAACTACGTGCGCGCCAGGGGTGCATCGCTGATTATCAAAGGACTTCGCATCGTTTCCGACTTCGAATACGAGTTTTCCATGGCGCTCCTCAATCGACATCTGCCCGGCGGCGTTGACACGATGTTTTTGCCGGCGAGTCTTGAATATGCGCATATCTCATCTTCATCGGTGCGGGAAGTCTTTTCGCTGGGCGGCGACATTTCGGAATTCGTACCGCCCGCCGTCCTGCGCGCAATGAAGCGGCTGCAATCCAGCCGCGCAGGTTCTTCGAAGAAGTCTGTCAAGAAATCCGTGGGAGGAAAGACCGTATGAGCGCTTACCGCGTTATCGACAAGCTGGAGTCCCTCGTCAGAGAGGGTGTGTGGATGCCTTTCGGCTGGCGCGCAGTCAACTCAGATCGCGCCCTCGACCTCATTGAAAAGTTGCGCACGACGCTGCCCGACGAGGCGTATCGAGCCAAGCGCAGCGAGGGTAGCGAGCGCGCAGCCGAGATCCGTGAGGGGGGGAGCTTAAACCCGCCCGACGAGTCGAAGGTGAGGGCCACTGAGAGCGACCTGATCGCCAAGGCGCAGGCCAGGGCGGACGGCATCGTCGAGCAGGCCCAAGCTGCGGCGCGTGACATACGCAAGGGCGCCGACGAGTATGCAGACCAAGTGCTTGCTTCGCTCGACACGAGCCTGACCAAAGCGCACGCGGCAGTGCAGAAAGGCCGCCAAGCACTTGCGGTGCCGCTCGCGCAGAGCAACGGGAAAAAGCCGCGAGAAATGAGCGCAACATAGTCGACCCTTCCTTTTGGACAGCGCAGCGGCGCCGCACGGTCGCCCGGGTCGCGCGCGTGTTGCTCGTGCTAGCGCTTATCGCGGGAGCATTCTTCCTTATTCCGATCCCCTACATCATTTTTGGCCCCGGCGCGGCGGTCGACCTCAGCCGCGCCATCACGGTACCGGGTCATGTGCCTCCGCCCGGGCGTTTTTATCTGACCGACGTCAACCTTATGCCCGGCCGGCCGTTCTTTTACTTGATCGCGCGCGTGCTGCCGGGTTTCGAAATTATTCATCGCCAGGAGCTCGTGCCGCCGAACGTCAGCGACCGCCAGCTCAACTTGGCACTGATCGATGCGATGACGGAAAGTCAAACCAACGCGCAGATCGTCGCCGAACGTGCCGCCGGTCTCACGGTGAAAGCACGCTCGAACTTTGTCGTGACCCAGCTTGTGGCTGGTGCCCCTGGAGCGCGTTGCTTTCGCCTCGGCGATAAGATCTCTAGCGTCGATGGCCGCACCCTCAAAGACGCAGCGACGCTTCCCGACGCGACGGCGTCGAAGCCGGCCGGAACGATGTTTTCCCTTTCCTTGCACCGAGGGGGTGCGACAATGACGGTGAAATGCACGACCTTTCGCCTTCGCGGGAAGCCCCGTTTTGGCATCACTGGAAGTTTTCAAACGGAGGCATACTCGCTGCCAGTGCATGTTGCATTTCACGTACCCAATATCAACGGATCGAGCGCCGGGCTGATGTTTGCTCTGCAGATCTATCGAACGCTGACGAACAAAGATATTTCCTCGAGTGAGGATGTTGCCGGTACCGGCGTGTTGGCCGCCGATGGATCTGTGAGCGCAATCGAAGGGGCTCGGGAAAAAGTGCGGGCCGCGACGCGCGCCCGGGCACGTATCTTCCTCGTGCCCGTGACAGATTATCCCGCGATCAAGGACACGCCCAACATCCGCGTGATTCCGGTTTCAAGCTTCCAAGCTGCCCTGGACGCACTCCAAAAAGCGCAACTGTGATTGTTCCATGAAGATTTCTGTCGATCCACTCTTTCATTCCGATGTGCAAACGATCGAAGTCGAGCAGCTCGTTCGGCTTAGCGGCGAGTTGGGATTGCGATATCCAGATGGGGCACACATGACTGCGACGATCAGTCACATTAGTCACGGCGTGCACATGCAAGGAACGGTGGGCGGTGTCGAACGCGAGGTGTGCGCGCGCTGTCTCGAGCCGTTCGCCCGGCCAACCAATATTGAAATCTCGGAGACGTTTAGCGAAGACGTTGGCAAAGACGAAGACTTCTACTCGGAAGTATCGCCGCTTGTGGATCGTTCTATCGACCTGACGGATCTCGTCTCCCAGCTGTTGGAAGTCGACGAACCAATAGCGCCAGTGTGTTCCGATCGGTGCCGCGGGATGTGCGGAAGCTGTGGCACAAATCTCAATCTTGGTCCGTGCACGTGCGCGCAAAACAATGACGACCCGCGGTTGGCAGGCCTGGCCCGTTTGCGGGACGAATTGGAGAAAATGTAGCGGCGCGAGTTCATTCGCGCCAATACCAAATGCAGCGGCGGACCTTTAGATCCGCCTGGCGTTCGCGCGAAGGAACCTATGGCAAACCCAAAACAAAGGCGCAGCAAATCAAATATTCGGACGCGTCGCCGCACGTGGAAACTACGCAGGGTCACGCTCTCGACCTGTCCGCAGTGCAAGCAGCCCCGGCGTCCACACTACGCGTGCACGCACTGCGGCTATTACAATGGCCGGCTGGCTGTGAAACAAAAGGACGAGTCGACGACAAGTCGAGCGAAAGGTTAGCGTTTGTCCAGCTACGGCGCCACCATCACCGGCGTCGGCTTCTGTGCGCCCCCCGGCATCTTGACGAACGAAGATCTGGAGAAGCTTGTCGACACAAGCGACGAGTGGATCACCCAGCGTACTGGGATGAAGCGTCGCCACATCATCGGGCCTGACGGAGTAACCTCCGACCTCGCGGTGCCCGCTGCACAAGCAGCACTCGAGGCAGCCGGCAAAACGCCGCACGACATCGACTGTATCATTTGTGCGACCGCCACCCCAGATTACCCGTTTCCCGCGTTGGCGTGCATTGTGGGGGCGCGACTTGGCGTGCAAGGCAAGCCCGCGTTTGACATTGCGATCGCGTGCTCGGGTTTCGTGTATTCGCTCACGATGGCCGCGTCGCTGATACGCTCCGGCGTCTATCGGTCGATCCTCATCATCGGTGCGGAGACACTTTCAAAAATTACCGACTATACCGATCGGACGACCTGCGTTCTCTTCGGTGATGGCGCCGGCGCAGCGCTCGTCGAGCGATCCGACGAAGACTGCTTCCTCGGTTCCGACCTAGGATCGGACGGCTCGGATCCGACGGTCTTGTATATGCCCGGCGGCGGGAGTAAATTTCCCTATAACCGCAACGGCGAGTTGACCGATCAGCGCCTCGGATACATCAAAATGCAAGGGCAAAGCGTGTTCAAGTTTGCCGTGAACCAGATGGCGGCGTCCACGCGCAACGCCCTCGCCCAAGCTGGTCTCACGACGAGCGACATCGACTTCGTCGTGCCCCACCAGGCAAATTTGCGCATTGTCGATGCGACCGTCAAGATGCTCGGCGTTCCGCCCGAAAAATGCATCGTGAACATTGCCGAGTATGGCAACACATCGGCTGCGTCAATCCCGATCGCGCTTGCCGAGGCCGTAGAAAATGGTTTGATCAAAAACGATAATGTGATCGTCTTGGTTGCCTTTGGCGGAGGGCTCTCTTGGGGTTCGGTCGTCTGGCGCTGGAAAGGGGCACCTGTCATCCACGGCCAGGCGCTCGCTCCCGGCGCGCTCGTGGGACTCACGGCGAACTAAGGCGAGAGCATGCCGACGGCTGGTTTCATTTTTCCCGGTCAAGGTTCTCAAGCCGTGGGTATGGGGACCGACGTTGCGTCGCACTTCGCGCAGTCTCGCGAGTGTTTCGAGCGGGCCTCGGCCGTCTTAGGTTACGACCTCCTCGAAAAAGTCGCGAGCGCGAGCGCTGAAGAACTCAAAGAAACCCGCCTGAGCCAACCGGCGATTTTCACCGCAAATGTTGCCATCTATCGCGCAGTTTCGACGCTTGCCTTGCAACCAGTCGTCACCGCAGGCCATTCGTTCGGCGAATATTGCTCGCTTGTGATTTCCGGTGTGATGAGTTTCGACGAGGCAATCCGCATCGTCAACGAGCGCGGCCTTACCATGGGTGAGGCCGCTGACCTCGCGCCGGGAGCCATGGCCGCCATCATCGGCATTGAGGAAGATGCGGTAGATGCGGTGTGCAAACGAGCGCGCGAGGTGAGCGGAGCACGCGTCGACATCGGTAACCTCAACACCCTGACGCAGATCGTCGTGTCCGGCGATGTCGCCGGAGTGGAAGCTGCGTGCGAACTTGCAAAGGAAGCGGGAGCAAAGCGCGTGCGCGTCCTCAACGTATCGGGTGCGTGGCACAGCAGCCTCATGGCACCCGCATTGCCACGCTTTGAGCGAGCAGTCGCGAGTGCCACTCTTCACATGCCCGAGTTCACCGTCATCAGCAACGTGATCGCGAGACCATACGGTTCGGTCGCCGAAATTCGCAGCTCGCTTTTAGCAAGCTTGTGCGCGCGAGTTCGATGGCACGAAGCCGCCTCGGCTTTGGCTGCCGTCGCGCCCGATTTCATCATCGAGTGCGGCGCAAGCGAAGTGCTCGCACCTATGATGAAGCGTCTGCCCAATATCGGCTCGATTCGCGTCGCCCATGTTGCGGACACGTCCGGGTTGGAAGACGTCGCATCCGCCCTGAGGCCGTCGACGGCGTGAACGTCGCAGGCAAGACCGCGCTCATCACGGGCGCCGGCACGGGAATTGGGCGCGCCATCGCCCTAGAATTGGCTCGCGGTGGCGCTGTCCTGTGTCTGAACGGCCGGCGACGCGAGCCGCTCGAGGCGGTGCGGCAGGAGGTTGCTGGCCTCGGCGGAACCGCGCACGTGCATCCGGCAGATGTTGCGGATCCGGGGCAAGCTGCGGAGCTCGTTGCAGCGGCGAAGTCGCTGCTCGGGCGCATCGACATCTTGGTCAACAACGCAGGGAAGACGTACGACGTTCTCATCCTTCGCATGAAATGGGATGCGCTGGATGACGCGCTGGCGGTGAATCTCAAAAGCATGTTTTATCTCAGCGCAGCGGCGGGAAAGGTCATGCTATCGCAGAAGAGCGGCGCAATCGTCAACATCACGTCCGTTGTTGCGCTGACCGGGAATGCAGGCCAAAGCGCCTATGTGGCGGCGAAGGCTGGCGTCATCGGCCTCACGAAGTCGCTCGCGCAGGAATTCGGATCTCGTCACATCCGAGTGAATGCGGTTGCGCCAGGCTTCATCGAGACGGACATGACGGCGACGTTGCCGCAGACCGTAAGGCTTGGGTACCAGGAGCGCATTCCGCTCCGTCGCTTCGGTAGCGCGACGGAGGTCGCAAAAGTCGTTTCGTTTTTGGCGAGCGACGACGCGTCGTATGTGACCGGACAAGTTATCGCCGTCGACGGCGGCGTGTCAATGTGACGAACAAGACACACAAGAGACCAGTGAAGGGAGTGACTGTCTGATGTCAGTGTTCGACAAAGTGAAAAAGTGTATCGTAGAGCAACTCGGCGTGGATGAAGACGAAGTCACGCCCGAGGCCTCGATCACAGACGATCTCGGCGCAGACTCACTCGATCAGGTTGAGCTGGTCATGGCCCTTGAGACCGAATTCAATTTGGACATCCCGGACGAGGACGCTGAGAAGATCAAGACGGTCGGGGATGCCGTTCGCTACATCGAGGAAGTAAGCGAAAAAGCCTAGCCCCAAGCGCTCGCGGCACCGCCTCCTCGCGCACCCGCGAAAAGAGTAAGACATGTTTTCTGCCCTTTCCGATCGCCTCGGAGCGATCTTCGCTCGCCTGCGTTCCCGCGGCAAGCTAACCGAAGCGGACGTCTCGGAAGTTCTCCGAGAGGTTCGCATTGCGTTGCTCGAGGCCGACGTCAATTTGGGCGTCGTCAAAAACTTTATCGCCTCGATTCGCGAGCGCGCGGTTGGCACAGAGGTCACCGAATCCCTGACGCCGGCTCAGGCAGTCGTGAAGATCGTGCACGATGGGCTCATCGAGCTCATGGGCTCGGTGGCAGAGCCCCTACATTTCGCGCCGAGCGGACCAACGCCAATCATGCTCGTGGGCCTGCAGGGTAGCGGCAAAACGACGCAGGCTGCAAAGCTTGCGCTGCGTTTGCAAGAGCAAGGGCGCCGACCGTTGCTCGTGGCGTGCGATGTGTATCGCCCGGCAGCCATCGATCAGTTGAAAGTCTTGGGGGAACAAATTGGCGTGCCGGTCTACGAGGAAGGCACAAGTGCCCCTACGCAGATTGCCCGCAATGCAGTCGCGCGCGCGCAGCAGTTGGGTCACGGAGCCGTGTTGCTGGACACCGCGGGTCGGCTGCAGATCGATGAGCCGCTCATGCGCGAGCTCGAAGCGATCAAGCAAGCCGTTTCTCCGCTTGAGACCCTGCTCGTGGTCGATGCAATGACGGGGCAAGAAGCGGTCAACGTCGCGAAGGTATTTGACGAGCGACTGAATTTGTCGGGTTTGGTGCTTACCAAGCTTGACGGAGATAGCCGGGGTGGCGCGGCGCTGTCCATTCGCTCGGTGACTGGCAAGCCGGTGAAGTTCATTGGGACCGGTGAAAAGGTCACTGCGCTAGAGGAATTTCATCCAGATCGACTCGTGTCGCGCATCTTAGGCATGGGCGACGTGCTCACGCTCATCGAGAAGAGCCAGCGCGTTTTTGACGAAAGCAAAGCGAAGGAACTCGCCAGCAAGCTTCGTACCCAAAAACTCACGCTGCAAGATTTCTTAGATCAGCTTCGGCAAATGCGAAAGATGGGTCCGCTTGGCGATCTCGTCAAGATGATTCCCAACATGGGCAAGCTCCTGCCAACCCAAGATCTCGACGAACGAGAGGTAGGGCGAATCGAAGCCATCATTTGTTCGATGACGCCTCGGGAGCGCACGGACCCGGCCATTCTCAACGCAAGCCGGCGGCGGCGCATTGCCGCAGGTAGCGGCACCAAGGTGCAAGACGTGAACCGATTGATCAAGCAGTTCGAAGCATCGCGCCAGATGATGAAACAACTTGGGCGCATGCGAGGCCTCCCCAAAATGTAGGGGGGCGATTGGCAAATCGCCCCACGTAACAATTGGAAATGTAGCAGCGGACCTTTAGGTCCGCTCGGACCAGAGAAAGGATATCAGTTGAGCGTCAAGATCAGACTGCGCCGAACGGGCGCAAAGAAGCAGGCATCCTACCGTTTCGTCGTCGCCGATAGCGCCTCACCGCGTGATGGGCGTTTCTTGGAGATCGTGGGTCATTACAATCCACGCCGAAGTCCCGTCGAACTCGTGCTTGATGAAGAGAAGATCAAACGCTGGTTGAGCCGAGGTGCCTTGCCTTCCGCAACGGCGGCGCGGCTGCTTGCGGACAAGGGTTTGTATGAACGGTCGCGCGTGCCGGTCCGCAAAGCGCGGGCGCCAAAGAAAGAGAGCAAGTAGATGAGCGAACGTCCGCCCGATTTTGTCGATCTCGAAGAGGAAGAAGATCTCGTCGAGCGTGACGAGGCGGAAGGCCTGCCAGTCGCGCCGGACGAGGAGCTAGAAGAAGAGGACAACGGCGACGACGTCATCGGACGCGCCGCGGCAGTGCTCAAGTATATTGTGGAGCGGATCGTTGACGATCCCAGCCAGATTTCAATCGGCGCCACGACGGACGATCGCGGCCCCGTCCTTTTGCTCAGCGTCGCAGAGGATGATCGCGGCAAGATCATCGGCCGGCAGGGTCGCATCATCCAGGCCATTCGAACGATTGTCAAAGCAGCCACGGTCGGAACGGGTGCGCGCGTCAACGTCGAAATCGTCGACTAGCGAGCACGCTTCGCCAGACATCCTCATCGGTCGAATCGTCGGCCATTTTGGACTGCGCGGCGATGTTAAACTTGCGGCGGCGGACGGCGATGCTCTCAAAGTAGGCCTGCGGGTCGTGCTCGCACCTCGCGATGGAGCGCTGGGCGAGAGCCCAACACAGATCGTGCGATTGCGTGCGCACCAGAAGCTGTTTGTTGTCGGTTTGGCGGGGATCGACGATGCGGATGCTGCTCGGCGGCTCCACGGGGCAAACGTGCTGGTCGCCCGCAAGGATCTTCCTCGCCTACCGCCACGCGCGTTTCGTGAGATCGACCTCGTTGGACTTCTCGTTGTCGATGAGGCGCTCGGCGCGCTGGGAACCGTGCAAAGCGTGCGCCGTTATCCGTCGTGCGACATGCTCGTCGTCGGACCACGAGAACTGCTCGTTCCCTTGCTCATCGCCTACGGCGTCTCGATCGATCGGAAAAAAAGGGAAATACGCGTCCGGCTACCGCGCGGTTTTGAGGAGTTGTAATTTCCATGGAAGCAAAAACGGCGCTGGTCACGGGAGCTTCATCCGGCTTGGGCTGGGAATTTTGCGATCTCGCGGCGGCGGACGGCTACAACTTGGTTCTCGTCGCGCGGAATCCTCACCGCCTCGAAGAGGCGGCCACACAGCTGCGTGCCGAGCATGGTCGCAACGTTGACATCATTGCGAAGGACTTGGGCGAAGCGGGGGCCGCGGGAGCTGTCTATGACGAGGTCAAGCAGCGCGGCCTGCGCATCAGCGTGCTCATCAACAATGCTGGCTTTGCGTACAACGGATACTTTGCGAAGCAGAACCTGGCTGAGTTGGATTCCATGATGCAAACGAATATGGTCGCGCTCACGACGCTCACCCGGCTTTTCCTTCGCGACATGTTGGGTCGGCGCGAGGGTCGGATCCTCAACGTGGCTTCCACCGCTGCGTTTCAACCGGGTCCACTCATGACCGTGTACTACGCTTCGAAAGCATATGTCTTATCATTCACCGAGGCGCTGGGAGTGGAAATCGAGGGCAGCGGTGTCACGGCAACGGTCGTGTGCCCTGGGCCCGTGAAAACGGGATTCCAGGCGCGCGCGGGACTGCACGATTCCGTGATGTTGCGCAGTCCGCTCGTTATGAACGCCCGCCGGGTTGCAGAGATCGGCTATCGCGCGATGATGGCAGGGAAGGCGGTGTGCGTTCCAGGGGCCTTAAATGCCCTGACTGCTTTTCTTGCCCTGCATTCGCCTCGCTCGCTCACGGCCCGAATGGCAAAGAAGATTCAAGCCGGTCCGCTACGCCAAGCTTCCTAAGAACTTCCCAATTGCTGCATTCACCTCTGCAGGGTGCTCGGCCATCGCAACATGCCCGGCGCCTTCGATAACGGCCAGCGTGGACTCAACGATACGATCGTGCAAGTACGCCGAATATTTCGGCGGCGTGAGCTGATCCTCGCTGCCGACGATGATAAGGGTTGGGGCGCGAAGCGTGCCCAGCTCTTGCATCACATCAAACTTGTCGCAGGCGGTGTAGTCTCGCAGCGTTGATTCCAACCCAACAAGCTCGTGCCAATCGCGCACGCGTGCATGCAGTGCGGCGGAAGCACCGGGCGAAAGCGCGAGATCCGCGAGCGTCGCGATGCAAGCAGGCCAACGCTCGTCGAGCATCTCGAAGATCTTGGGAGAGACTCGCAGACGTGCCCCCGTTCCGATGAGCACCAAGCCTGCGACTTGTTCGGGAAAATCAAGCGCCCAGCGCAACGCAACGGCGCCTCCCAGCGAATTGCCGACTGCAACTGCGCGCCCAGCATGTTTCCAGTCAACGTAGCGCGCGAACCAACTCGTGATTTCCTCGACTGATTCTAATGCCTCGCCCCCTGGATGACCGGGTAGCGAAACGGCATCGGAGCCGGCAAAAGCGGCTACTTGCTGGGCAAAACTGTCCTGCGTATAGCCGGACCCATGAATGTACAGCACCTGCGGCATTGACCCCAAGGTTGTCGCAGCGGACCTTGAGGTCCGCTCAAACCATGTAGCGGCGGACCTTTAGGTCCGCCCACAGTAGGATATCGCACATGTGTTCGAAAAACACACGTTCGATATGGCGTTGGCGATTCCATTACGCGCGCCGGCTTTTGCCGTTACGCCGCGCGATCTTGACGCAGACCTCGGCGATGCCGTCCACAATGCGCGCCTTGCTGCGCTCGCGGGCGTCGACCTTTGGGATCTGCCATTTTGCGTGGTGGATATCGAGACCACCGGGGCCGTGCGAGGTAGGGACGGGATCACCGAGATTGCTCTCGTGAACGTGGCGCGAGGACGCGTCACAAAAGAGTGGCAAACGCTCGTCAACCCACGGCAACCGATACCCGGCTTCATCACTCACCTCACCGGCATCACGGACGAAATGGTGGCAGCGGCGCCCCAGGTCGGCGAGGTGCTGCCAAGCGTCGTGGAGATTGTAGGCGACTGCGTTCTCGTAGGGCACAACGTGCGTTTCGACGCCCATTTTATTGAATGGGAATTGCTTCGACACGGCTTTGCTGCGCTGTCGAATATTAAGCTCGATACGCTTGCTCTCGCGCGGCGCACCATCGCCGAGGTGCCGAACTACAAACTCGGTACGCTGACCCGCGAACTTGGCATCGACGTTGAGCGCCACCATCGCGCCCTTGCCGACGCGCGGGCAACTGCAGAATTGCTCATCCATTGCATCAAATGCTTTGAGGACAGCGCAGTCTTTACGCTTGGAGCGCTGCTGGACCACTTACGCATTCGGGCGCTCCCGCGCCGCCGCTCGACCACCAAACTTCCTGATGCTTCTCAGCTTCCGGTGTGGACTTCGATTCTCCGTAGCGAGCTCGACGACGTTCCAACAAAGCCTGGTGTTTATACACTTCGCGATGCCAGTTCGCAGATCGTCTACGTGGGCAAGTCGCGAAACCTGCGCCAGCGGTTGCGGGCATACGCAACGGCTGGCAAACCCGCTGGATCAAAGATGCGGGCACTGCGCGCGGTCGTTGCAAGCTTTCACTACACGGTCACGGGGTCGGAACTTGAAGCGTTGTTAGTGGAAGCGGAACTCGTGCAGATCCACGATCCTCCGTTCAACGATCGGCTGCGAAACTTCCGGCAGTTCGGTTTCATCAAGATCGAGCAAGGGCCACGCGGCAGGTTGCTGACGACGACGCGCCTGATCGCGGATGGAGCCCGGTACTATGGGCCGTATCGGAGCATGGCTGCAGCGCGCGCGTCGGCGGCGGCACTGCAAGATGCGCTTGGATTGGATTCAGGTGTAGGGCCCGAGCCTTCAAGCGTGCCGCCCGCCATGCGAGAAGCGTTGCTTTTCGAAGCTGTTGCTTTCATCGAGGGGCATGCCGACGAAGTGCTCTTGACGGTTGCGCGTCGTCGCGATGAGGCCGCGGCTCGGGGTAAGGGGGAGCTTCTCGCAAGAGAAGAGGAGCGCTTGGACCGCTTGCGGCGTCTTCGCAGCGTGCATGCGGCGCTCGAATCCGCGGCAGGCTTGAATGCGATTGTCTTAGCACCTGCACCGGATCCCTCGGAAGAGGCATGCTTTTTGTTTTGTCGGGGTCGCCTAGCTGGTCGACAATACCTTCCGCGTCGGTTGCCGGAGCGGGGCCGAGCAACGTCCATGCTCGCCAAGATGCTTGCCGAAGGCTTCATGCCGCAAGATGTTTCGCGGTGCTTTGTGAAACAGCACGAAATCGATCAGCTCTACATTTTCTCCTCTTGGTTCGAAGAACGGCGCGAGGGATTATACTATGCGCCATTGCCCGACCGCCGGCCCTGCGATGGCGAATCCGAGCGTTGGGCGGAATCGATCCTCGACGGGGGATCGGCTGGCTCCGCCGGGTAGGGCCGCAGGTCCGCCAAGTTCCAATCGCCAAATGACAGAGTGGGCGCCGATCAAAACGGAGTTTGCAATGACCACCATGCGCCGGTTCTCCATCCTCACCGCACTCGCTGCAGTCTGCGCTGTACTCTTCGTGGGACCCGCCGCAGCGATCGAGCATGCGACCACTCCTGAAAATGACGAGACACGCGACTCGCTTATCGCGAGCGGCACGCTGGTCCATATCGTCATGCTGCAGACTGTCTCGTCTGCTCACTGCACGAAAGGCGACACGTTCAGCTTTCGCGTCATCGATGATGTGAAAGCTGGCTCGCGCCTCGCAATACCGAGCGGCACGACTGGCACGGGCAAGGTCACCGATTGCGCGCCCGCGCACGGGGGCCGCCAAGACGGCCGTCTGCGCATCGAATTTGATCCCATTGTTTTGAGCGACGGTACGCAAGTGCCCGTTGGCATCACGCACGATAGCCTTGTTGCCGACGCAAACGAGAAAAATGGGACCGGGCCGGCGCTCGAAGACATTGCCAACATGATGGTGCCCGGTTTCTTTCTCCTCGACTTCCTGCGCAAGGGCGATGATGTGACCGTCGCGGCGAACTCGCCCTTCCACGTCGCCGTCACCGAGGACGCGTTTCTCTCCGAATAAGCGTCAGCGCGTGACGATGCGGTTGCGCAGCGTGCCGATCTCATCGATAACCACCTCGACGATATCCCCGGGCTGCATCGGTCCTATGCCGGCAGGCGTTCCGGTCGAAATGACGTCGCCCGGCTCGAGGGTAAACGCCGCTGAAATGTACTCGATAAGCCGATCCACGCCGAAGATCAACGACGATGTAGCTGCATCTTGTTTGAGTTCTCCATTGAGATAGGTGCGCAGGCGCATGGAAGACGGATCGAGTTCCGTCACGATGCAAGGACCGAGCGGAGCAAAGCCGTCGAATCCCTTCGCGCGAGCCCACTGCCCGTCGCTCTGCTGCAAATCGCGCGCCGTCACATCATTGCAGATAGTGTAGCCCAAGATGACGTCCTTGGCGCGCGTCGCTGGAACGTCGCGGCAGCGCTTGCCGATGACGACTGCGAGTTCTCCCTCGAAGTCAACGCGCTTGCTTTGAGATGGGTACACAATGTCGCCGTCGGGATCGTTGAGAGCCGATGGTGGCTTAAAGAACAAAAGCGGTTCCTTTGGCACGGAATTTCCCAGTTCGGCCGCGTGATCGGCGTAGTTACGGCCAACCCCGATGATCTTCGAAGGAAGGCATGGCGCTACCAGACGCACCGAAGCGAGCGCCACGCGTCCACCAGCAAAGACAAACTCGCCTGCATCAATGGTTCCTTCTCGGATTGCGCCATCGATGAGTGCGCGAGCGAGCTTTCTCCGCTGCGTCATATGCCGAGGCGTTTGGGCTCCGTCACGCACGCGACCTTCTCGCTGGCACATTCACGCAAGGCTGCGCCCCGGGAGACGGGCAATACCTCTTCATGAAGAACCTGCACGAATTTGATTTTTGCGTCCTTGGCGCGGGAAGCGGCGGCTTCGCAGCGGCAACGACGGCACGAAGCTTGGGTAAAACTGTTGCCGTGGTTGACGGGCTTGGCCCGCTTGCGGGCTTGTGCATTCTCCGCGGCTGCATGCCCAGCAAGACCCTGCTCCGCTCCGCTGAGATCGCGCACTTAATGAAGGTCGCTCCAGTTTTGGGCGTTCATCCCTCCGGCGTGCGTTATGACGTTGCCCAAATCATCGAGCGCAAGAACAGGATCATTGATGGCTTCGCAAACTTTCGGGTCGATGGCATCAAAGAGTTCCCATTATTTTTAGGAGCGCCACGTTTTGTCAAGGCGGATGAGCTTGAAGTCGACGGACAAACGGTGCGGGCGAAGCGATTTCTCGTCGCCACTGGCTCTGTGATCAACGTACCCGCTGTTGCCGGATTGAACGAAACAGGCTTCATGACAAGTGACGACGTGCTCGATCTGACGACGCTGCCAAAAAGCGTCGTCGTACTTGGGGGCGGGTCGGTGGCTGTCGAACTTGGCCAGTATTTGGCGCGAATGGGAACGCACACAACGATCGTGCAGCGCAGCACAACCCTGCTGTCGAGCGAAGACCCAGACGTTGGCGAGCGCCTACGGATGGCGTTGGAAAAAGACGGAATCGAGGTTCTGACCGGTACAACGCTGACCTACGTTGAGAAAGTTGGTGCAAAAAAGAGAGTTTCTTTTCAAGTGGCAGGCAGCGATGTGTCGGTCGAGGCCCATGAGGTCCTTGTCGCACTTGGACGGAGGCCAAATGTGGAGGGCTTCGGATTTGAAGCCGCCGGCATTGCTTTCGACCATCACGGCGTGAAAACCGATCGTTTTCTTCGAACAAGCAATCCGCAAGTGTATGCCGCGGGTGACGTTACTGGCGCGTTTGAATTAGTGCACGTTGCCGTTTACGGTGGACAACTCGCCGCACGGAACGCATTTTCAGAATCTCCCCAGCCGATAGATTACGATCGTATTGGAGCGCGTGCTGTGTTTACGGATCCTGCAGTTGCCGTGGCTGGTCTCACGGAACGCGAGTGCCAACAGCGACACATCGCGTATGAGAAGGCTGTCTATCCATTCGCGGAGCTCGGCAAGGCCATCGCAACGGAACTGACCGAGGGCTTTTTAAAGATGCTCGCCGACTTGGATGGGCGGATCCTTGGCGTCACGATCGTCGGGGCAGAAGCGTCCGATCTTATCCACGAAGCGATCGCCCTTCTGTACTTCGGCGCCAAATGCCACGACGTGATGGAGATGCCGCACCTGCATCCCACGCTTGCAGAAATCATCACCTATCCGGCCGAAGAGCTTTCCGAGCGGATCGAGCATCAACGTCATGCAGTCGTCACGCCGTAAAGCGCGGCCACTGCACCGCTACGGCGCAGATTTGCCTATGTACCGAAGACCCTATTTGTACGACCTCGCCTTCGGCTTTCGCGATATCGCGGCAGAGTGTCAGGGTCTCTTGACGTTAGCAGCGCGTCATGGGGTGAAGCGCCCGCGAACGGTGATCGAGCTTGCCTGCGGGCCGGCGCACCACTTGCGGGAGCTTGCGCGGCTGGGGATGGCATGTCAAGGACTCGACATCAACAGGGAGATGCTCGGATATGCGCGCGCTTTGTGCCGGCGTGATGGGGTTAAAGTTGCCTTGAGGCGAGCGGACATGCGAACGTTTACGACTCCTCGTCGGTTTGACATCGCGCTCTGTCTCTTTGATTCGTTCGCGCAATGCGTCACCGATCGCGATGCCATCGAAACCCTGCGCTGCGCTGGCGCGGCCTTGCGTCGCGGCGGCTTGGCGTTTGTCGAATTCACGCATCCGGCCGACTATTTTGGAAGAGGGAGAACGCGCACGGTAGACCGCTGGACCCAGCGCGACGGCGACCTTGCCGTGAGCGCACGGTTCTCACTGACGCGCTTCGATCCGGTGGCTGAAACCGTCGTCGCGAGCCTTGTCATCGTACCGAAGGTGCGCAACGGAAAACGCAACGCTGCACAGCCCCTGGTCATGCGCTGGCCGCAACGCATGTGGCTGCGCGGCGGCATTTCGCACGTCGTTCTCGCAAGCGCGTGCTTCGACATCGTTGGGTGGTATGGCGACTTGGATCCAATTGCTCCGCTCGACCTCGCCGCCCAAGCGTGGCGAATGATCGTCGTGCTGCGCCGACGGTAGCGATCGTATGCGCATTGTGTCGCTCTCGAGCATCTGGAATGAGGAACTCGCGCCGCTGCTCGACCGCGGTCTCGAACTTTTGGCTGTTGACCCAGACGATGCAAAGACGTTGGAGGCTGCCCTAGCTGACGCGCATGTCGTGATCAGCGCAAAGCTTTCAAGCCGGCAGATTCGGGCCTGCAAGCAACTGCGATTGCTCATTTGCCCGGCTGCCGGTACGGACCTCATCGATCGAGCAGCTCTGCCAGGCGATGTGCAGTTCGTCAAAGGGTCGGGCCACGAGATTCCAATGGCGGAGTATGTCATCGGTTGCCTTGTGGCGCTGCGTCAACACCTTCTTGAATCAGATGCCGCCTTGCGCCAGGGGCACTGGAAGTATGGATTTCTCGGCGACAGCGGACTGCTCGATGAACTGCATGGGTCTGCCCTTGGTATGATTGGATTCGGCGGCATCGCCCAGGCTGTTGCGCGTCGCGCGCTCGCCTTTGGAATGCGATGTGCGGCGGTGACCCTTCATCCAGACACAACGCGCGCGCAGGCCTCCGCGTTGGAATTCTTAGGAGGACTCGGCGATGCGGCGCAAGTCGATCGCCTGGTGAGCTGGAGCGACGCACTCGTGCTGTGCTGCGAACTGTCGGAAATAACCCGAGGGATTCTGGACGCGCGACGCTTCGAGTTGATGAAACGCGGCGCCGTCGTGGTGAACATTGCGCGCGGACCAGTGGCTCGCGAAAAAGACTTCTACGATGCCCTGGCCAGCGGGCGGATCGCAGGCGCGGCGATCGACGTGTGGTACCAGTACCCGCCGGAGGCCAGCTTCCCATCTGAGCTGCCGTTCCAAGACTTGAGGAACGTCATCATGACGCCTCATTCAAGCGCCTGGACCGAACCCACGAAGCGACGCCGCGTGGCGGCCATTGCAGCAGCGATCAACGACTTCGCGCGAGGTTCCAAGCCCGTTTGAAGATGCGATCGAGCATTGGCTGAGTGAGCTTCCCGGTGTTGGTGTTTTGGCGGCTGGGGTGGTAGCTCGCAAGTAGCTGAATCGTGCGGCCATCGCCGTTTTTGAGTTGATAGACCTGGTCGTGGCCGAAAATCGGTCGTTGCGCAGCCGTGAAGCCCCGTTCGCGCAAACGCGCCCAAATAGTGTCGAAGCCAATCTTGCCGAGAGCGACCACAACGCGAATCGAGCGCAGAAGGTCGAGCTCAGCGCGCATGTGATCGGCGCATTTCGCCATTTGGTTCGACGCTGGCTTGTTGCCAGGAGGAGCACAACGCAAAGCGGCGGTCATGAAGGCGTCGATGAGTTCGAACCCGTCGCCCCTGCGCACGGACGTCGGTTGGGTCGCTAAACCCGCACGATACAGTGCTCGCGCCAAGAAGACGGCCGAACCGTCGCCAGTAAACATGCGCCCCGTCCGATTGCCTCCGTGTGCGGCAGGGGCGAGCCCGACGATCAGGACACGGGCATCCACCGAACCAATACTCGGCACGGGCTTTCCCCAATAGCGCTCGTGGGCAAACTCGCGCTTGCGCTCGACTGCGACGCGGTGGCAATAGGCGCGTAACTCTGGGCAGCGCGTACAGGCGACGATGCGGCGTCGCACCGCCCCCATACTCGCCCCAAAATGTCGCAGCACGGGTTTCCTCGCGCCCGTCGTTCGCGAAGCTTTCAATCGCGACGGGTGCCGAGTGGGGAGCGATCGCCGATCCATTGCGCCGGGTCGATGACCCAATAGCGGGCAAGATTGTTGAGCGACGACGCGTACGTAGCGCGAAGGCGTCGAAATGCCTCCCAGGTTTGCGCTTCGTCGCCGAGCGTGTAGCCTGCGGCCGCGAGACGCTCCCTAGCCGTCACAAATTCCTGCCGTTCGACCAACGACTGCTCCGTGCCCAAAAGACCGAAATAATCCGCAACGTCGTCAACGAGATGCGCGCCGACGCTATGGGCAAGTTGCGCCTGCCCTTTGGGAACGCTTTCGATTGTGGAGACGACGAGGGTCGCGGCGTCAAGGATGGCGCCCAAGCCCGCGATCCATGACTCGCCAACGTGCGTGGATCGAAAGTAGCAGAGGACAGGATACGCAAGGTGCGTCTCAAGCACGTCTCCGCACCAAGCCTGTGCTGTGATGAAGAATCGTGAGAGGTCGTCAACGATGTCGAGCTGTGCGTGCGTTTCTAGCAAGGCGACGCCAGAGGGAGGCGCTCCGGCGCGCGCGTCAAGGACGACCAAAAACAACTCGCGCTGGCGATACGAATTGAAGAGCGAAAAGAGAAAGGCGAGAACGATTGCAACGGTGGCCAAGCCGGTGACTCCGGCCGCAAGCGTGACCGTCCGGACGATGCTGCTCGAGGTAAGAGCGTTACCATAGCCGCTGTTGAGCACGGCGCTGCCCGCGAGGTAACTAGCTTCCCACAACGTCGGCGGTATTGGCTTGTGCTGTGTCTGGAAGCCAAAGAAGACGAACCCAAAGCCGATGATAAGCCCGACCAGCCATGTACCAAGGAGCATCACAACCGAAGCGGGGGCGAAAAAGCCGAGCACGATCTCGCGGCGTCGAGGTGGTTGAAGGTCGGAGAAGAGCCTACTCCAGGCAAGCCAGGTGAAGCGGCGCAGGTATGCGCTGACAAGCAGCCGGCTAGGGACCGGTCGCGGAACGATCACCGACGCAAATAGGTCGAACAGCACGACTGCAATGATCAGGATGCCAAGCGGAATCGCGATTGCGTGGGCGATGCTCATCGAGGATGACATTCTCTTATGAGCAAAGGCAACCTCGTGACGAATTCACCGTCCATCATTTTGGAGACCGAACGATTGCGTTTGCGCGAGCTGCAGCAGAGCGACTTCGCGGAACTGCTCGCCATGCTGAACGATCCTCTCGTGATGCGATACTATCCAAGCACCCTCGATGAAAGCGCCACGCAGGTTTGGATCGACCGTGTTCTGCAGTCGTATGCGGACCGGCAGTATGGCTTGTGGGTTGTTGAGCGCAAGAGCAACGGCGAGTTTGTCGGCCAATGCGGACTCCTGCTGCAACAGGTGGACGGTGTGGCTGAGATCGAGGTTGCCTATCTCTTCAAAAGCGCACACTGGCACCAAGGGTACGCAACCGAGGCCGCGAGGGCATGTCGCGACTACGCCTTTTCGAAGTTAGGCGCTTCGACAGTCATCTCGTTGATCCGGCCGGCCAACTTGCCTTCTCGGGCCGTGGCCGAGCGCAACGGCATGACGGTTGAAAAAACGACAATCTTTCGGGGTCTTGAAGCGCTCGTTTATCGCGTGCGCTCTGCAGGCGTTGAGTCTGGGCGATAGCGCAATGGAGACCAGCAGAACAACCTGTTGCATCGCGGGAGGTGGCCCAGCTGGCATGATGCTCGGGCTGCTTCTGGCGCGCGCGGGCGTTGCGGTGATCGTGCTCGAAAAGCACAAAGATTTCTTTCGGGATTTTCGAGGGGATACGGTCCACCCGTCGACGCTGCAACTGCTCGACGAGCTCGGGCTCATCGAGCGCTTCTTGGCATTGCGACACACCGTCGTGCGCAAGCTTGAGATTCTCACGGCAGACGGCCCGGTGACCGTCGCCAACTTCTCGCATCTGCGCACGAAGTATCCGTACGTTGCGCTTGTGCCACAGTGGGACTTGTTGAACTTACTCGCGCAGGAGGCAAAGTGCACCGTCTCCTTCACGCTGTTGATGGAGGCCGAGGCGACACGCCTAGAGGAACGCGCAGGCGCGGTCACGGGCATGTACTACCGTGTTGGCGATGAGGAAAGACTCGTGCGCGCCAACCTTGTCGTCGCAGCGGACGGTCGGCATTCCGTTCTCCGCGACGGTGCGCGCTTGCCTCGGGTCGAAAACTCTCCTCCGATGGACGTGCTGTGGTTTTCGCTTCCCCGCTTACCATCCGACTCTGAAAATGTTTCCTTGAGAGTAGGCGTTGGAAAGATGGTCGTCTTGATCAATCGATTCGACTACTGGCAAGTGGGCTATATCGTGCCCAAGGGGCGCGCGCAGGAAATGTTGGTGAGCGGCGTCGACGAGATCACAAAAGGGCTCGCCGAGGTCGCGCCGGAGTTGGGCGATCGGGTCAACGAACTAAAAAGCGCGGATCAGGTGAAGTTGCTCACGGTGCAATCAAACCGGCTTCTGAAGTGGTGGCTGCCTGGTTTCCTGTGCATCGGGGATGCGGCCCATGCAATGACCCCGGTCGGCGGCGTTGGGATTAACCTTGCAATTCAGGACGCTGTCGCTGCAGCAAATCAGTTGTGGCTTCCGCTTCGAGATGGCAAGCTCAAAGATGCTGACCTCCAAGCGATACAGCGGCGCCGCACCTTCCCGACGGTTGTCGCGCAGGCGTTACAGGCCGCGGTTCAAAAGCGCTTGCTGGTGCACGTATTCTCGAGCGCAGCACAAATCAAACTTCCATTGTTGTTTCGGCTGTTGCTCTCGCTGCCCGTTCTACGGGACCTGCCTGCGCGGGCGATCGGCCTCGGCGTGCGACCCGAGTACCCGTCAGCTGCACTTGCAGCAGCAATGAAGGCTTCCCGGTGAGGTGAATTGGGTATGAAGCGACAGTTTCTTGGCTTTGACCACGTCGATACGCGCGTGAAGTCGCTCAAAGCGGTCGAGGCGTTTTACGATCAGCTCATGTCCGAGCTTGGTCTGCCTCGCAAACGTCTTTCGCACGTCGACCAGCTCGGGGAATGGCATTCGCCTTCTGATGACCGGCCCTACAATACGGCTGAGTACTTTGAAGAGGCGAGCGCCCCGGAGGTGGCCAGGTTCATTGGATTTGTCGAAGACACAAAGATGGTGCCAACGCTGACGCGGATCGCGTTCCGGGTGCAGGCACCGCTCGATGCTGGCTATTGGCAATCGTTCTTAGGCTCAATTGGGGCCGCCAATATCGAGCCGTCTGCGTCCGATGATTATCCGGCGATCTTTTTTGAAGACCCAAGCGGTACGAAACTTGAGATTTGCGCGCGCAAACCAAGCGTTGCGGAGCCGCCGCAATGAAAGCGATGGTGCTCCGTAAGCCCAACCCGGTCGAGCGATCACCGCTTCGCTTGGAAGACGTCGAGCTGGGTCCACTGCGGAGCGGCCATGTTCGGTTGCGCGTGCTGGCCTGCGGTGTGTGCCGGACGGACCTGCACATTGTTGAAGGGGAGCTGCCTCCAAAACATGCGTCGATCATCCCTGGGCATCAAATCGTGGGTGAGATTGTGGAGAGTGCGGATGCCACAAAACGGGTTGGTGCGCGTGTTGGAGTTTCATGGCTGGGCGGCGTGGACGGTACGTGTCAGTTTTGCCAAAGTGGCATGGAAAATCTGTGCGATCGGCCGACGTTTACCGGGTACGACGTCAATGGTGGCTATGCGGAGTATGCCGATGCGCGTGGAGATTTCACGATTGCGCTTCCCGCTGAGCTCGACGACGTGCACGCGGCGCCGCTCCTGTGCGCGGGCATTATCGGCTTTCGCGCGTTGCGCGTCGCCGGTGTGGCTCGTGGCGAGCGCGTGGGTCTCTTTGGATTTGGCGGCTCGGCGCATCTGGTTGCCCAAGTACTTCGTCATTGGGAATGCGAGATATTTGTTGCAACCCGTGGCGCATCGCATCGAGCGCTCGCTCAGTCGCTTGGTGCGAGTTGGGTTGGCGATGCTACGGATGTGCCCCCAGAGCGGCTGGATCGGGCAATAACGTTCGCGCCGTCAGGCGATGTCGTGGTCGCAGCGCTATCGTCGCTGCGCAAGGGGGGTGTCGTTGCCATCAATGCGATCCACTTGGACCGCATGCCGCAGTTCGATTACGATCGTTTACTCTGGGGCGAACGCCAGATCCGAAGCGTCACGAATATGACCCGGCAGGATGCCAGAGATTTCTTGGCACTGGCGGCGGAAATCCCCATCGAATCGCACGTGACAACGTTTCCGCTGCGCGAGGCAAACGCAGCCCTCGCGGCTATGAAGAGCGATGCGTTTGACGGTGCCGCCGTTTTGGTTCCTACCATGTAGCAGCGAACCTTTAGGTTCGCTCTACGCGGTCAACGCGAGTGCTCCTAAGAGCACCCCATGCTTCGCCCACAACTGTCGCAGACGTAGCACGCCCCGTTTCGCCTGGTAATAGAACCGCAGACGTCACACAGCGGCGCATCCCCCATGAGCGAGGCCATCTGCGCTTCGCGCGAGCGCAGCGCGTTGAGTTGGGTTGCAAGCTCTGGGTCGACGGTTGCATTCTGGCCAGGCGCCGCTTGCGAGCGCGGTTGGGCGATCCCAGAGGAGGGCAGCGGCCGTGGCACCGATGTTTCGTCAGCGACTTGCTGTGCGCTCACTCGCGCCTCGAACTCGGCTTGCGCATGATCGTCGTGGTTTGTATCGTCGACGTCTTTGTCTTCCGGTTTGATCTGAACGAAGTCTGTACGGCCGAGATACTCCATGCCGAGCACGCGGAAGATGTAGTCGACGACGCTCGTGCAATGTTTGATGTTCGGATGATCGACGAAGCCATTTGGCTCGAAACGCGTGAAGACAAATTTGTCCACAAACTCTTCGAGGGGCACGCCATATTGAAGACCGATGGAGACGGCGATGGCGAAGCAGTTCATCAAACTGCGGAAGGAAGCGCCTTCCTTGTGCAGGTCGACGAAGATTTCACCCAGCGTGCCATCCGCGTATTCGCCGGTTCTCAGGAAAACGGTGTGCCCGGAAATCTTCGCCTTTTGCGTCCAGCCGCGGCGCTTTGCCGGCAAACGATTGCGTTCGAGCGCTTGCGCGACTTTGCGCTTGAAATCTGTATTTGTTGCGTTAGCGAGAATGCGCTGCGCGGCGGCCAAGATCTCATCCGGACGCAACTCCTCGGCGCGCTGGCGTCGCGCTTCCTCGAGCTGTTTGGCGAATTCTTCCGAAAGCGCAAGCTGGCGATCGCTGTCGGTGGCCGTCTTATCGGTTCCCTTGTTGGACAGCGGTTGCGAGAGCTTAGAGCCATCGCGATACAGCGCTATCGCCTTGAGTCCGAGATCCCACGAGCGCAAGTACGCTTCTTTGATCTCATCCACCGTGGCTTCATTTGGCATATTGATGGTCTTGCTCAAAGCTCCACTGATAAACGGCTGTGCCGCCGCCATCATGCGGACATGGCCTATGTGGTGAATGAAGCGCTTGCCGAGCTTCCCGCATTTGTTGGCGCAATCGAAAGCTGGATAATGCTCCTCTTTTAGATGGGGCGCGCCCTCGATCGTCATCGTGCCGCAAATATAATTGTTGGCAGCTTCGATTTCGTCGCGGTTGAAACCGAGCAATCGGAGCAGATCGAAGTCGACCGCATTATATTGTTCGGGTGTGATACCCAGGCGCTGCAGGGTCTCTTCCCCCAGCGTCCACTGATTGAACGCAAAGCCAATCTCGAACACCGTGGGCAACGCCTTTTCGATCTTGATAATGTCCTCGCTCGTGAATCCGCGAGCGCGCAACGTTTCGGCGTTGATGTATGGAGCACCGTAGAGCGAGCCCGAACCCTTTGCGTATCGAACGATATCATCAATCTGTTTTTCGTTGTAGCCGAGGTTGCTCAACGCCATCGGAAGAGATTGGTTGATGATCTTAAAGTAGCCGCCGCCGGACAGCTTCTTGAATTTCACGAGGGCAAAGTCTGGTTCGATGCCTGTCGTGTCGCAATCCATGAGTAAGCCGATGGTACCAGTTGGCGCGATGCATGTTGCTTGCGCGTTGCGGTATCCGTTTTGTTCTCCGAGCTCGACCGCGCGATCCCAACATTCACGCGCAGCCGAGAGTAGATACGGCGGGCACAGGGAAGCATCGATCCCCATTGGGATGACCGACAACTCCTCATACTCGGCCGCTTTTGCATTGTACGCTGCGCGTCTGTGATTCTTCATAACGCGCAACATGGGCCCCGCATTTTCTTTATAGCGCGGGAATGGTCCAAGTTCACCCGCCATCTCCGCCGAGGCCGCGTACGATTCTCCCGTGAGTATCGCAGAAATAGCACCTGCAATTGCGAGCGCCCGCGGAGAATCATACGGAATTCCAGAAACCATGAGCAGCGTGCCGAGGTTCGCGTATCCCAGGCCAAGTGTGCGGTACTCGTAGGACTTCCGCGCGATTTCCGGACTTGGGAATTGCGCCATCAGCACCGATATTTCGAGCACCATGGTCCAGAGCCGGCACGCATGCTTGAATGCTTCTACGTCAACCGTGTTCTTGTCAGCATCGTAGAATGTCATGAGGTTAATGCTAGCTAAGTTGCACGCGGTGTCATCTAGAAACATATATTCCGAACAGTTGTGAACGACGACTCCGTTCGCAACGAAGTGTTCGGTGTCGCGTTCGGTCAAGTCAAAAACATCTTCCTCGCCTTCGAGAAGGAGCTCGTCAAACGTATCGGTCAGATGATCACGGTAGACAGATATAGCAGCATTCACTTTTTCAAGGGCTATGCTCTTTCGCGAATCTGCATCGAATCCGATCTCCCGCTCGAAGACAACTCTCGAAGAGCGACTTACCCGTAGCGAATGGACCTCCTGAACGGCATACTCACGATAGCCGCCCTGGCCATCCGGTAGTCTTGACGATTTTACACCCGCGCGACGGTTGCAATACAGTTTTGATTTGATCCCATAGGAGAGAAGCAATAATTGCACTTGTTTCAGCAGTTCGATCGATGTGGAATCCAATGCAACGTATTGGCTCTTGTCACCATAATTTGCGACCGTGCCATCAGATGTGAAGAGGCCTCTAAGAACAGCCGCAACCGATTGCTTGTCAAGTTGGTAGATGGCTTCTAAGAATCTCTTCCTGGCACTACCCTCGTCAAGGACCGCGTACTGCTTGAATATGTCTACAACGGACTGTGAACCGAATGAGAGGCGCGAGGTGGCTTCTGAGTAGGAGGTGACCTCTATGCCGCCCTTGCGCCCTGGCAGGCTGGCCTCTCGCAACAGCTGTTTTTGATCGTTCAGCTCTACGGCGATCCGTTCGAGAATGGATGCCTCGTCGGCGTGCATCACTAAAGCAATGTTCTCTCGAGCTTTTCCGCGGATGGTCGCATGCCCAAGATAGCCATCCCCTACTGCGACGCCAATCGCGACCGCTAGGTCATCATTGAGGTGCTTGCTGCCAAAGCCAGAACCAGAGAGGGTAAGTGTATCGCCAGCCTTCAGGTCCTTCGCCGCAACGTCGCCACGATTCGTCGTCGAAACCTTATGATCGGCCGTAAGCCTTACCTCATAGCCGGCTTTTGTTCGGAGAGTAAACACGGGTTTGCGCCCAGTCCTAAAGATTCGATTAACAAAATGAGGTTTGCCATCTGCGGCGATGACAAAAGCAGATTTGCCCTCCAGTTGATCAATTCGCTGTAATCCGTCGGCCGTTGCGACGAGTGTGTCCCCAGTAACGCACGGATTGCTAGCGCGGATTCTACCGCCGGCTGGACTTGTATGCCATGAGTTGATAATGTCGTCGTATTGAATGCCTGGATCAGCGCATGCCCATGCCGCACGAGCTATCTGATCCCAAAGATCTCGTGCTCGGACGGTTCGGGCTACGCTCTTATCTCGCCGCCAGAGCAAGTCCCACGTTGCATCAGTACGGACCGCTTCGATGAACTTGTCCGGAATGCGAACAGAATTATTGGAGTTTTGCCCCGATACGGTTGAGTACGCATCGCCTTCGTATGAGCTGCCATAGCCAGCCGCGATCAAGGCGGCAACTTTTTTCTCTTCCTCGACTTTCCAGTTGATAAACTTTTCTATGTCTGGATGATCGATATCGAGAATGACCATCTTGGCTGCGCGTCGCGTTGTGCCACCGCTCTTGATCGCGCCGGCTGCCCGATCGCCCACGCGCAAGAATGACATAAGGCCGCTCGACGAACCACCGCCAGAAAGCTTCTCGCCCTCAGCGCGCAGGTTGGAGAAATTCGTTCCAGTTCCGGAGCCGTATTTAAACAGGCGAGCCTCACGTACCCAGAGATCCATGATGCCATTGTCGTTGACAAGATCATCCTCGACAGATTGGATAAAACAGTTATGAACGACGACATTGTTTGTTAGAAACGTGTGGCTCTCGGTTTGAATGTCAAAGACATCCATGTCGCCGACGTAATCAACGTACCGAATGATCTCATCCCGAAGTTTGGCGATGTTTCGACCTGGTAGGGACAATAACGTATCGAGCTTGCCGTTTTTCTCGGCGGACACAAAGCCAATGAGTTCGGAAAATCTTTGTTTTGAGGCTTTCCAAGCAACGGTGACGTGGTAGTAATCGTTGCGATTTAACCGAGGATCCTTGAACTGGGAGATACGATTATAGATTCCCAAATTGAGGAGAAGCTCTGAAACTTGCTTGGCAAGCTTGGCCGAGATAGTGCCTAGAACGATATCACCGGTCCTGCGGCCGTCTCGCACTCTAACGCAACCATCGGCCTGAAAAAGTGATCGCAGATAGGCACAAACGATATTGACGCCACCTGTAAGAACAGCTCCTGGAACCTCCATCTCAGTATCCCGTTTGAGCAGCTCATATTTCTGGACGAATGCTCGAAGCTTTTCTCCATACAAACGAGTGCGTCGGATTGTCAGCGTTTGCGCTTGGGCCTCCACGGCTCTCTCGTGGCGATGAACACCTGGAAAGACGTCTTCAACGAGCCTGCTGACGAAGTGATGCTCGTCGTCATTGATCGTCATGGCCTCAAGCGTGAGACTTCTGTTCGTGCCCGTCTTGTATTGACCAACAAAACCATCGCCTTGCAGCCAGCCTGCAAGTGCTGCTTCGGCTGTCTCCATTTCGCCGCTCTTGAGTTCGATGGTCGTATCGGATCGTTGGATCAGACGCATTCCAGGCTTGAGTTGGTCGACACGCCGCCATTGGCGCGTTCCCTTATGACTCGAGCTTGAGAGAACCAAGTGATCAGCGGTCGCCTCGATTGAGTTGCCATTCGAAAGCGTGATCCTGAATACAGGCTTGAGCCCATTGTGTTTCGTGGCAACAATTCTTGTGGTTCCTGTGCGATCGTAAACGCGTAATCCAAGAAGATTTTTTGAAACAATCTCACCGATTGCAACCGGGCCATCTGGCGTCGTTACTGAAGCATGGTAAGGGAGACACGCGTGGGGTTGTGGATGCGTGTACGAATCCTTCGCACGCACGAGTTCTTTCGTGTCGGGGTCGACATAATAGTGACCCTGCGATGGTCCAGTGATGCTGTACGCATAGGCTAAGCCCGTATTGAACCATTGCGGAGAATTCGGCGCGGCCATCTGATGGATGAGCATATAGCTCATCTCGGCATCGAACGCTGCCGCATCTTCATCCGAATCAAAATATTTATAGCGCCGACCCCAATCCGTCCAGCAGCCTGCAAGGCGACGAACTACCTGACGAGCGGAGGTTTCCCGTCCAAGACTTCCGTCAGGCTGGGGCACTCCGGCCTTGCGGAAATACTTTTGCGCCAAAATGTCCGTGGCGACTTGAGACCAGTCCGCGGGAACCTCGATGTCGCGCATTTCGAAGACAACGGTTCCGTCGGGCTCACGAATCACCGACTCGCGGCGATCCCAGCGAACTTCATCGAGCGGGTCGGTGCCGGGTTTTGTAAAACGACGCTGAATCTTCATGGGATCAAAAAGTGCCTTTCTCTAAAGGTGATTTTGCCGATCGCCTTATATCACACGTCTGTTCGAGGGGCGACAAGTCACCCCTACCTATAGTGGTTGTAGGGGTGTTTTCACACATTATATAGCGGTTAAGGTACGGTTGCAACAACTTTTTCGAACGGGAGTTCGTTCGTCGCCGAAGCCTTGCCGGGCGGCCAATTGAGGCGTTTTTCGCAGAACCTATCCACACAACTCACACCGTGGGGACAGGCGCCTGCGCCTTCGCGACTTTGCCTGGAAACCTACACCCTATCGCGAACAGCAGGCGCGCAATGAAAAGCCGACCCAAAAAGCGCAAGGCGCTCCGTAGAGCGCCCACGCGCCAAACAAAGGCAGGACGCGGTGGCGCGCGGACCCTTGGGATTATTCCTCGTCCCAGCGGCGACGGCAGCCGTCGCGGAAGCGCCCAGCGGCAAACGGTGAATCTTGCGCTCGTTCAGTTTGCCCCGAGTAAGGGCCGCGTCGATTTGAACTTCGAGCGCATCGAGCAAGTCTTTGCAGCGTTGCGCCACGATAAAGAAGGCTTCCCGTCGGTCGTCGTGTTTCCCGAAGCGAGCCTATCGGGATATTTCGTCGAGGGCGGCATTGCCGAAGTCGCGCTCAAGGCGGGCAACGTTCTCAAGCGCCTCAGCAACGCCGCCCATCGAGCCTGCGGGCCAAATCACGCGTCGTTTGACGTAATCGTCGGCTTTTACGAAGACGACGGCGGCAAGCTGTACAATAGCGCCCTCTACGCAACCCTCGGCGAGCGGCCAGTCATCCGCCATGTGCATCGCAAGCTCTTCTTACCGACCTACGGTGTCTTTGACGAAGAGCGCTTTGTCTCGCGAGGCCGGACCATCGAGGCGTTTGACTCGCAGCACGGCCGCGTTGCGATTCTCATCTGCGAAGACGCGTGTCATTCTGTGGCCGTGACGATCGCGGCACTGCGCGGGGCTCAGATTCTCTACATTCCAAGCGCGTCGCCGGGGCGAGGTCTTGAAGATGCAGAGCCTGCAAACGTCCGCATGTGGCGCGACATCATGCGCGTGGCGGCCGCCGAGCACGGCATCTTCATCGCCTATGCGGGATTGGTGGGCTTCGAAGGGGGCAAAGGTTTCACGGGAGCGTCGCGGCTCATGGGACCGTTCGGCGATCTCCGCATCGAGGCGCCGTTCGACGGCGCCGCCATCGTAAGAACGACCATTTCGCTTCAAGACGTCAACATTGCACGAGCCGCCTTGCCCGCGTTAGGAGATCTCGAGTCCAACCTTGCCGAAATTACGGCGATGTTCGAAAAGGAAGCACTCAGCCGGCCTTCGCGCACAAAGTCCACGATTTCAAAATGAAAGCAGCCGTTCTTCCGATCGTTCATGCGCCGGCTGTAGTCGATCGCGGCTTGCAGCTCGACGCCGCCCTTGCCGAGCGATGGCTGATCAACTTCCTTCGCGACGAGATGATCGTTCGTCGTGGGATACGCAATGCGATCGTGGGCGTGTCCGGGGGAGTCGACTCCGCCGTGGTCACTTACCTCTGCGCAAAGGCGCTCGGACCGGAAAACGTTTACGGCGTTCGTATGCCGTACAGCACCTCATCAGATGAGAGCTTCCGCCACGGGGGCCTCGTGATCGGCAATACGCGCGTCCACGACATCGTGGTCAATATCAGCGACGCGGTCGACGGCTACTTGCACTACGAGCCAGACGCCTCCCAGACGCGGCGCGGCAATGTCATGGCCCGCCAACGCATGATCGTCTTGTTCGACCAATCAGCCAAGTACGATGGACTACCTGTCGGCACCGGCAATAAATCCGAGCGGTTGCTCGGCTATTTTACTTGGCATGCCGATGATTCGCCGCCGATCAATCCGATCGGGGACCTCTTCAAGACACAGGTCTGGCAGCTCGCGCGACATCTTGGGGTGCCCAAGGAAATTGTGGACAAACCGGCCACCGCTGATCTCATTCGCGGACAGACCGACGAGGAAGACTTGGGCATCACCTATGCGCGGTCGGATCGGATTCTCGCGCTCATGCTCATGGGCTATGGGGAAGAAGACATGATCGCGCGCGGGTTTTCGCCGGCCGATGTCGCGCTCGTTATGCGCAAAGTCAACGCCACGCACTGGAAGCGTCACCTGCCCACGACGGCCGTTGTGTCCACAACTGCTATCAACGAATTTTATTTACGACCAGTCGACTACTGATCGAAACTTTCGATCCGCTCACGTAGCAGCGGATCCTTCGGAGGAGCCGATATGCCCCTGCAGCTTGGACCCGTCGGGCACCTTGGCATCAGCGTGCACGATCCCCAGAAAAGCGCACGCTGGTGGATCAAGATGCTTAACATGACTCGCCGGTTCTCATTTCCGGGTGGCGTCGTAGTGGGAAACGACCACGTCGACATTGTCTTGCACAAAGGGAAGCCACATCCCGAAGTGCTCCACCACATTTCTTTTCATGTCCGCGGCATGCGCGAGTTGCGAGCAGCGCTCGTGGAGCTGCAGCGAAAGCACGTCGAACTCGAGGACCCCGGCGACGAAATCGGACCGGAGGGCCCGGGCTCAAAGAACATGGGCTTGTGGTTTCAGGATCCCGATGGCTATCGCTGGGAGCTATCTGTGCTCGCGACGCGCAAGCGAAAATCCAGGGCAAAAAGAAAGCGAGGGTAGCATCATTTCCCGATATCTGCACACTTCAATCTTTGTCAACAACATGAACGAGTCGATCGACTTTTACACGAAGAAGCTCGGCTTGAGGCTCCTCGATCAAGCCCACTACGAGGGCAACGCCGACATGGCGTTCGTCGGCAAGAACTGGGACTCGTATATCGAGCTCGTGTATGATCTCGAAGAGCATCCTCCATATCAGTTGGGCAACCGCTACGAGCACCTTGCGCTCGAGGTGGACGGGAATCTCGAGGACCTCTGCAAACGGCTCGCTTCGCAAGGCGTGAAAATCCTCAAGGGCCCGAAGAAGTCACCGGGAGGTACGCGTTCCATTGCGTTCGTCGAGGACCCCAACGGCATTCCGGTGGAGTTGCTCGAGCCCAAGCCGGTCGCCGCTGGCGGCTCATGATATTCGATGAGTGATGGCCAGCGCTGAAATCATCACCGTGGGGACCGAGTTGCTGCTCGGTCAGCTCGTCGATACGAACACCGCGATCATCGCTGGGGCTCTGGCTGAAATAGGCATTGACGTCTATCGCGAAACGTCGGTCGGCGACAACGAGGCCCGCATCGCACAAGCCATAAGTGAGGCGCTCGAGCGCGCCGACGCTGCGATCTGCGCGGGTGGCCTAGGCCCGACCATTGACGACCTCACTCGCGAGGCTGTTGCCGCCGCGACGGGCAGCCCGCTCGAACTCGACCAAGCGGTGGTTGAGGACCTCCGCGCATTCTTCACAAGCCTTGGCCGGCAGATGTCCCCAAACAACGCGCGCCAGGCAATGTTCCCAAAGGGCGCCGAGGTGCTCGAAAACCCAAACGGCACGGCGCCAGGGTTCGCATTGGCGGTCGGCGAGAAAGTTATTATCGTCATGCCCGGACCGCCCAGAGAGATGGAGCCGATGCTACGCGAGCATGTTCTCCCGCTCCTCGCGCGCACATTTGACTCGCGTTCAACAATCGTCACGCGTGTCTTGCGCACGACCGGCGTCTCCGAATCAGAGATCGATGCGCGCATCGCTGACCTTTTTCGGGCCGGCATCAACCCAAGCATCGCCGTGCTCGCGCACGTTGGTGAAGTGCACGTCAAAATCACAGCCAAAGCATCAACGCGCGAGACAGCGCTCGCGCTCATCGATTTATTGGAGGCTGAGATCCGCCGCCGTCTTGGCGATTGCGTTTTCTCCTCTGACGGCTCCTCACTCTCGGAAGCACTTGGAAAAGAGCTCAGGGCCCGCGGCTGGAGCATCGCCACGGCTGAGTCGTGCACCGGGGGCCTTATCGGCTCGATGATCACCGCCGTCCCGGGAGCCTCGGACTACTATCGCGGCGGCGTCGTCGCGTACTCTAATGAAGCGAAAACAAATCTGCTGGACGTCGCAGCCGAACTCATCGAACTCAATGGCGCGGTCAGCGAACAGGTCGCTTCGGCGATGGCAGTGGGTGCGAAGGCTGCGTTGCGCGCTGACATCGCCCTTGCGGTCACGGGCATCGCCGGACCCGACGGCGGGACCGATGAGAAACCCGTCGGCTTGATCTACCTCGCCCTTGCGGGCGTTGACGGCGACCTGCAGACAAAGCGCCTGCGGATTCCTGGCAACCGCGATGGCATCATCCGCCGCAGCGCACTTGCCGCACTCATGCTCGCGTGGCGAACCATGAGAGAGCCAGCTCAGGCGCGCGAGATGTAGCATGAGTGAGGCGAAAATTCGTCAGTTATTTCGCACGCTCTCGTTAGCCGATTTATCGATTCTCGCGTCGTCCAGCATGGCACCGGCATACAGCCTGGCGGCAGTCATGGGCTTGGTCGTCGCTGCCGCGGGTACAGGCGCTCCGCTTGCCCTCATCGTCTCGACGATTCCGATCGCCTTCATTGCCATCGGCTTCATGCGCCTTGCCACCGAAAAGCCATCGGCAGGCGGGGCGTACACGTGGGCGCGCATTGCTTTTGGAAATCGAGTTGGCTGGTTTACCGCCGTGCTGATCATTATTGGATACTACTTTGGGACTGTCGCCACGGCGTTTCCCGCAGGCGTCTACACGATCAGCATCGCGATGCCGCACGCCACGGCAACGCCGCTTGCCATCGCTATCGCCGGCATTTGCTGGACCGCATTCTCCGCGTATTTCTTGATCATCGGCGCCCGTCCGACCGCGCGCCTCTCTGCCGTCTTCCTAGCTGCGGAGGTAGGCGCACTCGTCCTCATCTCGGTCCTTGCCCTTATCCGCCCATTTTCGGGAACGCCTGCTCTTGGCAATCCTGGCATCTCCATGGGAGCCACCGGGCTGGTCGGGTTGATCGTCGGTGCGGTGCTGTCCATTTGGGTTTCGGCTGGTTGGGAGATCTCCACGTACAGCTCGGAAGAATCGACCGGCGCGCCAACGACCCCAGGTGCGGGAGCACTTGTTGGTCTCTTGGGGACGATGGCGCTCGTGTGGTTTTGCATGCTCGCGTTCTTGCATGTTGGGAGCGTTGGTGGATTCACGAGCCACCAAGATGACGCGCTTGCCTATGTTGCGCAGCGATTGGGCGGTGGTTGGATTTCCCTGCTCATGGTGGCGAACGTGCTCGTCTCGAGTGCGGCGGCTTTGTGGACCACCATGCAATTGCTCTCGCGCGCGGTATTCGCTATGGGCCGAGACAAGCTCTTGCCCGCCTCACTTGCGCTCGTGCACCCAAAATTTGGGACCCCCTGGGTCGCCATCTTAGTTGTCAGCATCCCCGTGGCGCTTATCTTGCTCGTTTCGGGTTTCGCGAGCAGTGCGCAGCACACGCTTGCAACCGTCGTGTCTGGGTCGTCGATCTTCTTAGGATCGACGTTCATTATCACCGGTCTCGCGTGCGCATGGTTGCATTTCCGCCAGGGCGCCGGGCAGCGTCACATTCTTTCAGGCATCGCTCTGCCGACTGTTGGGGCATTGTGGACCCTTGCTTTTCTCATCTTTGACGTGTGGAAGCAGCAAGAGACGTTTGTGCAAGGACTCACGCTGGCGGGCATCGCGTGTGCCCTTATTTTCTCATTCAGCGCAGGGCGTTGGGTCAGACTGAAGCAGCCGATGATGGTTCCAAGAGAAGAAGAAGGCTAGCCCCAAGCGAATGAGTTGCGAGTTCCTCGCACATTGCAAAAGAAAGGCGTCGGAAAAATCGCCGGCGTGACACAACCAACTTTGCGAAAATCATCAAAGATTACCGCCCTCTCCGTGGTGTTGTGCACGCTCGTACTTCAAGCTTGTGGGGGTGGAGGAGGTTCGACGACACCGCCGCCGCCCACCTCACCTCCCACCTCGAGTGCTAGCTGCACCCACACATTCAGCGCCGCGACGGGGGCTCTTACCTTTACACGCGCCGGCTCATTTGGCTTACGTCCCCCGAGCGCGTCAAGGGAAGAAATTGTTCCCGACAAACTCGCCGTGCGTTTTGTGGGAACGAATATTTCGCCCCAGGCTGCGTCTGCATTGGCACGCATTCGCGCACGAAGGATCACCGAGATGAATCCTCAAGGCGCAGTCACCTATGCGATTCCGTCAGGCTCGAACATGCAGCAAACCGCCGGCGTTCTGCGTGGCCTACCGGGCGTTATCAACGCAGGCCCGGTCATTGTGCGGCACGTCCTCGTTACCCCAAACGATCCGCTCTTTAGCAACGTCAATCAGTGGGATATGTTCGCGATCGGAATGCCGGCCGCGTGGGGCATTAGCGAAGGGATCACAACCGTGCGCATCGCGGTGATCGACACCGGGTACGACACGTTCAACACAGACCTCAATGGCAAGGTGGATGGCTCGATTGTGTACGACAAGGGCGACGGCACGCCACACGTCGGCGCTTCTATCGAGGACGTGAGCGGCCATGGCACTGATATCAGCGGCATCGCGGCAGCGGATACAAACAACAGCACTGATGTCGCTGGCACTGGCTGGAACGTGCACTTGCTCGAAGCGAGAGTATTTCCAAACACCAACAACTCCGGGGCCGCCACGCAAGATATTGCCGCCGGAATCAATTGGGCGGTTGCAAATGGAGCTCAGGTGATCAATCTAAGTCTCGGAGGCGGAACGCCAGACAATACCTATGAAGAACCAGCAGTGGCTGCTGCCATCGCCGCTGGAGTTGTCGTTGTGGCGGCTTCAGGAAACGACGGTCGCAATACCGTTGACTATCCCGCGGCTGATCCAGGCGTCATCGCCGTCGGGGCGTCGGCATATTGCGACTCTGTCCAGAATACGCCTGGCTCGGGTTTCGAGTATGTCGCGTCGTACTCAAATTATGGCTCGCAACTTTCGGTTGTTGCGCCTGGTGGCGACCCCGACTCCACACAAACCGGGTGCACGACCCAGGCCTGCATCGACTTCCTCCAATGGATCGAGAATCTCGACAGCACGAAGGGACCGTTTACCGAAACCGTCGGCCTGTTTGCTGGGACCTCCCAGGCTTCGCCACACGTTGCAGGCGCCGTCGCGTTGATGTTTTCCATAGATCCTTCGCTGACTCCAGCGCAAGCTCTGTCGATTATTAAGGCGTCCGCTGACCCCATCGGCGACCCACACCAGGGCTCAGGGCGACTCGACGTGTTCAACGCGCTTTCGCAGACGCCGTAAAGCGCGAGGGCGAGAAAAGGACCTCGCTTTGAGCACGGAACTGCGCGATGTGAACCGGAGGTTACTTTGGTGACGTTGTCGTCAGCCATCTAGTCGAGCGGACCTAAGGGTCCGCTACTATTAACAGGGGCGGATTCGAAGGTCCGCTCCCACTGCGGTGCACGTGAAGCGCACCAGGCTCTCCTGCGTCCTCGGACTTTCCGATCTCTCGATCCTCTCCTCAGCGAGCATGGCACCCGCGTATTCGATCGCGTCGACATTCGGGTTTGATGGTGGCGGTGTGGACAACGCAACTCGGCATTTCGCGCGGCGTCTTTTCCATGGCGCGCGATTCCGTTTTCCCGCGTGCGCTTTGCGCCGTGCACCCAAATTATGGCACGCCGCACTTAAGCATCTTAGCGGTGAACATCGGCGTCATGTATTTTTTTAGGACTCACCTTCATTCTTACTGGACTCTCATGCGTCGTCCATTTCCGGCGCAAAGGCTTCCCGCTCACCGACCTCACGCGGATCATCTTGCCGGCCATCGGTACGCTTGCGGTGACCTTCCTCCTCATCCGGAACCACTTTTCGCAAACGCGCGAGGATCAAGTGATCGCCCTCGTCGGCATCGCGATCGGTGTCGTCTTTGCGGCTACGCAACGTCTGCCGCGCGCCGCGCTTCCGGAATACCGAGTTCCCGCGGCTTAGAAGCTATGGGTGACTTGACAAGCGCCCGCTACAGGTGCGCTCGAACATGCCGCAGAGGCGCAAAAGTTCCACGCGACGAACCAGATATGTAGCGGGCAACTGTCAAGTTGCCCAGGTACGGAGGTCCTCACCGTGGCACGACCCATGACCCTCACCGAAAAGATCCTCGCCGCTCATTCAGGCAACACCGAGGTGAGGCCAGGTGACATCATCTCCATCCAACTCGATCTTGTGATGGCAAACGAGCTGTCGGCAGCTGTGGCCATCACCGAGTTTCGAAAAATCAAAGGCGCCACCAAGGTGTGGGACCACTCGAAAATTGCGCTCGTGCCAAGCCACTTTACCCCCAACAAAGATATTGCAACGGCCACGCTTTCGAAAATGATGCGAGACTTTGCCACAGAGCAGCATATCGAGAATTACTTTGAAGTCGGGCGCGGCGGCATCGAGCATGTGGTGCTGCCGGAGAACGGAATGATCGGACCGGGCATGACGATCATCGGTGGCGACAGCCACACGACCACCTATGGGGGTCTCGGCGCTTTTGCAACCGGTGTTGGCTCGACCGACATCGCCGCCGCGTTTGCTATCGGCGAAATGTGGCTGCGAGTGCCGTCAACAATCAAGATTATCTACGAAGGCGGGCTACGCCCATTCGTCTCGGCAAAGGATCTCATTTTGCGCACGATCTCCGAGCTTGGCGTTGACGGTGCAATCTACGGGGCGCTTGAGTTTACCGGTCCCACGCTCAAGGAGTTGCCAATCAGCGGCCGCTTTACGATGGCGAACATGTCGATCGAAGCCGGCGCAAAAAATGGAATCTTCCCGGTCGACGCAAGCGCCGAAGCATACTGCGCGGCAGTGGGAATGAAAAACTATACCGTGTACCATGCAGATAAAAATGCAGAGTACGAGCGCACGGTCCTCATCGATTGCAGCGTGGTCGAGCCACAAGTCGCCATTCCTTGGCTGCCCGACAATACAAGAAACGCGTCGGAGCTCAACAATATCGAAATTCAACAGGCCGTTATTGGCACGTGCACCAACGGCCGCATCGAAGACATGCGCCAGGCGGCCGAGATTCTCAAAGGTAACAAAGTGCACCCGAGCGTGCGTGCCATCGTTATTCCTGGCAGCCAGAAAGTCTATTCTCAGTGTCTCAAGGAAGGGCTCGCCGAAATCTTTATTGACGCCGGCTGTGTGCTTTCGACCCCGACCTGCGGCCCGTGCGTCGGCGGACACATGGGCGTGCTGGCCGATGGCGAGCGCTGCATCTCCACGACCAACCGCAACTTCCGCGGCCGTATGGGTCACGTCAAGAGCGAAGTGTATCTCACCGGTCCGTACGTCGCCGCCACATCGGCGATCTTAGGCTACATCGGAAGCCCGGAACAACTTGGAACTCCAATGAAGGCAAGCGCATGATCCTCAAAGGCACGGCGCACAAATACGGGAAGAACGTCGATACCGACGTCATCATTCCGGGACGGTATTGCAATCTCATCGATCCGGTCGAGCTCGGGAAGCACGCGCTGGAAGATCTCGACGCAAATTTTACCAAGAAGGCAAAGCCAGGCGACTTGATCGTCGCTGATACGAACTTTGGTTGCGGCTCGTCGCGCGAGGTGGCAGCGGTAGCGCTCAAAGGAGCCGGCGTCGCAGGCGTTGTGGCAAAATCGTTTGCTCGCATTTTCTATCGTAACTGCATCAATACGGGCTTGCCGATTTTCGAGTGTCCGGAAGGTGTCGACGGCATCAGCGATGGTGACACGATTACGGTCGACGCTGACAATGGCAACATTCGCAACGAGACGACTGGTCGGGACTTCAAAGCGACGCAGTTCCCGAAGTTCATGCAGGATCTCATCGCCCAAGGCGGGCTCCTCAAGTTCGTGGAGAAACGCCTGGAAGAAAAAGCGAAGCTGTAGGGGGCGATGCCAACACCCCATCGCATTGCTGTCATTCCGGGCGATGGCGTCGGACCTGAAGTAACGGCCGAAGGCCTCAAAGTCCTCGCGCGGGCGTCCCAGCTTTTTGGCTTTACCTACGAAACAAGCAACTTTCCGTTTGGTTCCGAGCACTACCTCATGACCAAGGAACTATTGCCCGAAGGTCAGCTCGAGCGTTTCCGCGAGTATAGTGCGATCTTGCTGGGCGCGATTGGAGATCCGCGCTTACCGCCGGGATTGGTCGAACGCGGGGTCATTGCGGCGATGCGTTTTGGCTTGGATCTTTACATCAACCTCCGGCCTATCAAGCTCTATGCGGAGCGGCTCTGCCCCATCAAGGGCAAAACGCCGGCCGACGTCGACATGGTCGTCGTGCGCGAGAACACAGAGGATCTTTACACAGGGATGGGCGGCTACTTCAAACGCGGCACGCCAGATGAAGTCGTCATTGCGAACCAAATCTTCACCCGCAAGGGATGCGAGCGGGCGGTTCGCTACGCATTTGCTGTAGCGACGAAACGCGGCAAGCGCAAAAAGCTCACGCTTGTCGATAAGGCCAATGCGATCGAGGTGCAAGGACTGTGGCGGCGCACGGTGGAGGAAGTCGCGCCCGATTTTCCGGACGTGACGTTCGAGTTCGCGTATGTCGACGCGGCGTGCATGTGGATGGTAAAAAACCCAGAGTCATTCGACGTGATCGTGACGCCGAATCTCTTCGGCGACATTATTACCGACCTCGGTGCGATGGTGCAGGGAGGCATGGGTGTCGCAGCTTCGGGCAATATTCATCCGGGAAGAGTTTCGCTCTTCGAGCCCATTCACGGATCGGCGCCAAAATATAAAGGAAAAAATGTCGTCAGCCCGATCGCAGCCATCGCAGCGGTGGGCATGATGCTCGAGTATTTGGGCGAGGGGAAAGCGGCGAACGCAATCGAGTCGAGCATCGCGCAGCTTTTGGCAAGCGAGCGCATTCCCTCGCTGGATGCGTCGAGCGGCTTGCAAACGTCGGAAATCGGCGATATGGTGTGCGTTGAATTGGGCGCCCACGCACCCGCCAAGGCCATGTAGGGGTAGCGGGCGACCGTAAAGTCGCCCAAGGGGATAGCATGAAGCACGGTACCTCAGTCGTCATCGTCAACGGAGCGCGCACTCCGTTCGGTAATTTTGGAGGAGCTTTGCGTGACGTCACGGCCATCGACCTTGGCGTGGTTGCATCCAAGGCAGCCATGAGTAGGAGTGGCGTTCCAGCAGAGCGGATCGATCAGGTCATCTTCGGCAACGTCATGCAGACCAGCGCGGATGGGATCTACGGAGCCCGTCACGTTGGGCTAAAGGCGGGTTGCCGCATCGAAACCTCGGCGTTGACGGTCAACCGACTGTGCGGGTCCGGATTGCAAGCAATCATTAGCGGCGCAGAGCAACTGCTGCTCGGCCAGGCGACGTACGTGCTCGCCGGGGGCATGGAGAATATGAGCCAGGCACCGCACGTCATTCGCGGCGCACGCTGGGGACTAGCGCTCGGTCAGGGTAAGCTTGAGGATTCGCTCTGGGAAGGGCTGACGGACAGCTACAACAACATGCCGATGGCGATCACTGCGGAAAATCTCGCTCGCCAGTATGAAATTAGCCGGCAGGCATCGGATGAATTTGCACTGCGCTCGCACCGCGCAGCTGTGCGGTCTTCAGAAGACGGATTTTATGCGCAAGAAATCGCGCCGGTGGAAGTAAGCGGGCGCAAGGGAGCGACAATCATCGACAAAGATGAAGGTCCTCGGCCCGACACCTCCGGCGAGAAGCTCGCGAAACTGTCGCCGCGCTTCAAAAAAGATGGAGTCGTCACTGCGGGCAACGCAAGCGGTATTACCGATGGCGCTGCCGCGGTTGTGCTCACGACGGCCGAGCAGGCAGAGCGCGACGGGTTGCAACCGCTCGGACGTCTGATCAGTTGGGCAAGCATCGGCGTGGACCCGGACGTTATGGGGATCGGACCTGCCTTTGCGATTCCGCAGGCGCTTAAGCGCGCCGGCTTCGACCTCGATCAAATTGATATTTTTGAAATCAATGAAGCGTTCGCGCCGCAGGTCCTTGCTTGCGTTGACGAACTCCACCTCGATGAGAACAAGCTCAATCCCAACGGCGGCGCGATCTCACTGGGCCACCCCTTGGCTGCAAGTGGTGCGCGCCTGGCCTACACGCTCCTCCACGCGCTCAACCGCAGCAAAAAGAAGTATGGTACCGCAAGCGCGTGCATTGGCGGCGGCCAAGGAATCGCAGCCGTTTTCGAAGCGTTCCCTTAACCTTGCACTGCGCGGAGGCTAGTTGCCGGTAAAGTGCGGTGCTCGCTTTTCCAGAAACGCTTTCGTGCCTTCGCGCGCATCGGCGGTCGTTGCGATGCTTCCGAAAGCCTCTGCTTCGATTTCGAGCGCTGAGTGAAGATCGGTTTGAAGGCCTTTGTGAATGACTTTTTTGGTGAGCTCGATGGCTTTTGGGCCTTTGCTCGCAATGGCTGAAGCAATGCGTTTGCTTTCTGCCATGACCTGATCTGGCGGGACGACCTTCTCAACCAGATTCGATGCTTTCGCCTCTTCGGCGCCGATCATTTCCCCGGTCAGCAACAAATACGAGGCCATGCCTTGGCCCACTAAGCGCGGGAGTCGCTGTGTACCGCCGAATCCCCCGATGATGCCAAGACTCACCTCCGGCTGACCAAGCTTTGCGGTCGAAGCTGCGACGCGAATATCTCCCGCCATTGCAAGTTCAAGCCCACCGCCGAGGGCGAAGCCGTTGATGGCCATGATAATCGGAAGGCGAGAGTGTTCCAGTCGCTCGGTGATATGGTGGCCTGCCCTCGCTTTCTGCGTCGCGCTCTCGGAATCGCGGAGGCTTGCCAGCTCGCCAATGTCGGCTCCGGCGACAAAAGCTTTGTCACCCGCGCCGGTGATGATCACGCAGCGTACCGATACGTCGGCTTCCAGCTCATCAAAAGCGGCAAGAAGATCCTTGAACACTTGGGCGTTGAGCGCGTTGAGCGCCTTGGGCCGGTTGATCGTGATGATCGCAGTGGGTCCATCTCGCTCCACAAGCAGTGTTTCGTACGCCATGAGCATCTCCTCAAAGCGCGCGAATAAATTCGCGCGACTACATTTCGTTTGGAAGTCTAGGGATAATCGTAGAAGCCTTTGCCGCTCTTGCGGCCGTACTGACCGGCGAGCACCATGCGTTTGAGTAGTGGAGGTGGCGCCATCAGCGGATCCTTGAATTCGTCGAACATGATTTCGGCGATGTAGTACGTCGTGTCAAGGCCGACAAAGTCCAGAAGCGTGAGCGGCCCCATGGGATGACCGCAGCCGAGCTTCATGCCTTCGTCGATGTCTTCTTTGGTGGCGAGACCCGACTCGTACATGCGGATCGCATACAAAAGATAGGGTACGAGCAGCCGGTTGACGATAAACCCAGGCGTATCTTGTGCCAGGATCGGTTTCTTGCCGACCTTCACGGAAAAATGGAAGAGCGTATCAATCGTCTCCTGGCTCGTCACGATGGTCTTGACCACTTCGACGAGCTTCATGATCGGGACCGGATTGAAGAAGTGCAAGCCGGCAACTTGTTTGGGTCGCTTGGTGGCGGCCGCCATCTCGATGATGCACAAACTCGATGTGTTCGAGCAGATGATAGCGTGTGGCGCTAGCAATGCATCGAGCTTCTTGAAAAGTTCCTTCTTGGCGGGCATTTTTTCAACAATCGCTTCGATGACCAGATCGCTTTCCTTGAGATCTTCGAGACGCGTCGTTGGTTTGAGCTTGGCAAGTGTCTCATCGCGATGTGCAGCGCTGATGGCGCCTTTCTCAACGAATTTGTCGAGCGATTTTTTGATGCCGGCCATCCCGCGATCAAGAGCCGCCTGGTCCGCTTCAAGGACAACCACATCGAAGCCGGCGGTGGCGGCGACCTGCGCGATGCCCGAACCCATGAGGCCGTTGCCGCAGACGCCGATTTTTTGCAATGCTGGCATTCCAGATCTACCTTTCATTGGTATGGCCGACTTGACAGTCGCCCACTACGGTCGAGCTCAAGGCGAATACGGCGGGAGCTCGCAGCGGACCGGCTTATCGCGGCGATACCCTAACGCATACTCGCCGTGCATGAGCTTTTGAATTTCTCGCGAGCCCTCATACACGACTGCGCCGCGTGAATTTCGCAAGAAGCGGGCCACCGGATATTCGTCGGAAAACCCATAGGCCCCGTGGATTTCCAACGCATCATCGGCTGCCTTGTTGGAAGCGTCGCACGCAAACCACTTTGCAAGCGAGGTTTCTCGAGTGTTGCGCAGTCCTTTGTTCTTCATCCATCCTGCGCGCATATAGAGTAGTCGCGACGCGTCGTAACTCGCGGTCATGCCGGCAACCATCTCTTGGATGAGCTGATGCCGTCCAATCGGCGCGCCAAACGTGGTCCGTTCGTTTGCATATTTGACCGACGCGTCAAGGCACGCCCGAATCAACCCAGTTGCGCCAGCGGCAACCGTATAGCGACCGTTCTCGAGGCAGGTCATCGCGATGTAAAATCCTTCACCCTCGTGACCCAGACGATTGCGTTCGGGAACTCGCAAGTCGGTAAACGATAGTCCGCCGGTGTCGCCGGCTCGAACGCCATACTTGTGCTTGATTGCAAACGTGTGCAGCTGCTCGCCGGCGGTTGTGCGCTCGACCACAAATGCGCTGATCCCGCGCTTGCCTGCATCGGGATCGGTTTTGGCAAAGAGTAAGAACGTGTCCGCCTGGGTAGCGCATGAGATCCAGATCTTCGAACCGTTCAGCACGTACTCGGCGCCGTCACGCTTCGCAGTGCTTCGTAGAGCCCCCACGTCCGAACCCGCATCCGGCTCAGTCAGTCCAAACGCGCCGAGCTTCTCTCCGGACGCAAGCGGGCGGAGCAACCGTTGTTTTTGCTCCTCGGTTCCCCATTGGTAGATGCCGCAGCCCGCGAGGCCGATATGCACTGACATCATCGTCCGCAAGGCAGTGTCGCAATATTCGAGCTCCTCGCACACGAGGCCAAGCGTGACATAATCGAGACCCGCACCGCCATACGCATGAGGAAATGGCAGACCCACGACCCCCATGGTTGCAAGCTTTTGAAATGCCCCGGGCAAGGGAGTGCTCGCACTTTCGCTGCGTGCCACGTCGGGAAGAATTTGTTCGGCAAGATAGCGTCGCACGTTGGCAACGAGATCGCGCTGCTCGTCTGTAAGCGCAAAGTCCAGGACGCATGACCTCCGGCGGCGCATGAGTTTTGCCGCGGGTGGCCGCCACTCCCGCGCAGAAGCCGTGGCGCCATGCGCACAAGCTTGAGAATGTTCGACTTTGCGCGCATCGCGGCGAGCGTTGTCGCGGTGGCGCTCCTTGGGTTTGCAACCGGCTGCACGAAGGTGGCGACTTCTGTGAGTTCAGGTCGCCAAAACGAAGGCACCCCGGGAATCTTACGGATTTCAGACATCTCCGACCCATCGACGCTCAACCCGATGTTCAGCGGTGCCGATGTCGCTTACCAACTGTCAGCGTATACCCTCGAGTACTTGGTCCAGCTTGACGACAGCGGGCGCGTGATTCCGGTGCTGTGTCAGCGGGTGCCAAGCGCAGAGAATGGCGATATCAGCCGCGATGGGCTGACGGTAACCTACCATCTCCGGCATGGAGTGACGTGGTCTGACGGCGTGCCGTTTACCGCAAACGACATCATCGCATCTTGGCGAGCGGTCATGAATCCGCTCAATAACGTCATCATCCGCGAAGGATATGACGCCATCGCGCGTATCGACGCGCCCGATCCATACACGGCAGTCGTCCACCTCAAGCGTCCGTATGCGTCGTTGCCCACGCGCTTTTTTTCGGGGATACAAGAAGGGCCGATCGCGGTGATGCCGGCCCACATCATCGCCCATGTGAGCGACCTCAACCGCGCTCCCTTCAACGCAAGTCCGATTGGCACAGGTCCGTTCATCGTCAAGTCGTGGGAACGCAACGGCCGCATGATCTTCGTTGCCAATCCACACTACTGGCGCGGCAAACCAAAGCTGCAAGAAATCATTTTCCAGGCACAGCCGTCGACCGCGACCGAACTTGTCGGATTCCAAACGCACGAGATCGATGCAGATCTCGACGCCGGCCCTGGCAGACTGCCTGAATACAGCACGCTTCCAGGCATGCACGTCCTTGCGTCACGAAGCTTGAGGCTGTCTGTCGGCGTCATGAACTGTCAGAAATTTCCTTTCAACGATGTCCACGTGCGACATGCGTTCGGGTTTGCTATCGATCGAGCCGCCGTGCTGCACGACGTCTACCACGACGCCGGCGTGATAGCTGACGAGTTCGTGCCGAAATGGTCGTGGGCGTACACGCCGGATGTCCCTCATTATCCATTTGACGTGGCGAGGGCGAATGCCGAACTCGAAGCAGCCGGCTTCGTTCGCGGCCCAGACGGCATACGCTACCGCAATGGACAAGCGTTGAGCGTCGTGCTGGTTGGCGTCGGCGGGGATCAGCCAGGGGCGAGGCTCGACGCCATGGTGCAGGCTTTTCTTCATACCGTCGGATTTGCCGTGACGATCAAAGACTATCCCTACGGCTTGATTTTCGATAATACCGGCCCGATCCGGACGGGGAACTACAACCTTGCCTTTTATAGTTACAGCGTGAATTTCGACCCGTCGTCGCTTGACGATTTCGGTTGCGCTTGGTTCGCGCCCAACGGGGGGAATGATTCGAGATTCTGCGATCCGCAAACCGACAAACTTGAAGATGCCGCCCTTGCCACGACCAACACCGCCAAGCGAAAAGCCCTCTACGCAAAAATCCAACAGCGCTACATGACCGATTTGCCCACGCTCCCAATATTCTTCCGGGATCGTGTTGGCGTCGTCACAACTAATCTGCAAAATTACACGGCGTCGAACGGCATCATACCGCAGTGGAACGCCTGGCAATGGGCAATGCGCTAGCGCGTCATATGACGCGATCGCAACTGTGCGGTCTATCACCTCGCCAAAACTAACTCGCGCGCGAAACTAGCTCGATAGTTTCCTTAGGACCACTTCCGCGGTCCGTCGCGCGAGGACGTGCATTCGTGAACCCAATCATCGGCTTCATCTCGATCATCGCGGCACTCATTTTGCCTTTTCTCGCGCCAGCACCCCAACAAAAAAGCGAAGATCCGATTCCAGGCATTCGCGCGCGCCTCATCAATCAGATCAACGCGCATCGCCACGCCTACGGCCTGAGCTCGCTGACGTTAGATCCCGTCGCCGAGCGCGCCGCACAGTTTCAAGCCCTCTACATGGAATCGAGCGGCGTGATGCGTCATGACGATCCCGACGGTCGTTCGCCGATGGAGCGTTACGCCGATCTGGGCGGCCACCCAGCCCTGTATGGTGAAAACGTGGCGTACTATGGAGATTCGTTCACGGAAATGGACGCCGTGTGGCAAGCAGTTTCAAAACTCGACGCCATGATGATGGCAGAGCGCCCACCATCTGACGGCCATCGCGAGAACATTCTTTCGCCGGACTACCGAGCGATCGGTATCGGTGTTGCCGTCGGTCCCAACGGCATCTACATAGCAGAAGATTTCGTCACGCCCCAGTCCTAGCGCACACGCGTCGAAAATATTGGAGCGAAAAAGGTCCGGCGAGGCTTTGCGCCAAGGCTTTGTTTCGTCATGAGCCTTTCCGCACGGGCTGTCGTGCCCGTCCGCACGCCTCTCGACCGGAGTCTTTTCCCCGTCGCCCAAAGGTGGGCATACTGCAATCACGCTGCTGTGGGGCCACTGCCACGGCCCACGCGCGATGCGGTTGCTGCCGTTCTCGATGCGCAAATGAATGATGGCTCTGCTGGTATCTTAGACGTTGAATCGCATCTCGAGCTCGTACGGGCAGAAACAGCTGCCGCAATTGGTGCCAGAACCGATGAGGTTGCCTTTCTGCGCTCGACGTCGGATGGCGCGCTCGTCGTTGCCAATGGACTCCAGTGGTATGAGGGTGACGAGATCATCCTGCCCGATTCTGAATTCGGGGCCAACGCATACCCATGGCTCAATCTGCGCTATCGAGGAGTGCGTACGCGTTTTGTGCGCTCGCCCCAGCGCATGACGGTCGAAGTGCTGGAGAAACTCAAAACGCGGCGTACGAGGCTTGTGGCAGTTTCCTACGTCGGCTTCCTGGACGGCTATCGCAACGATCTGCGCGCAATCGGTACGTGGTGCCGCGAAAACGGGATCCTCTTCGCAGTGGACGCCATGCAAGGTTTTGGCCACCTGCCGCTGGATGTCTCGGGTTGGCATATGGATTTTTGCTACTTCGGCACCGCTAAGTGGCTCCTCTCGCCGCAAGGACTCTCCATCGTCTACGTGAACCGCGAGGTCATTGACTCGTTGCTGCCAACGTATTACTCGTGGCGATCCGTGCGCGAGCCCATGGTCTTTCTTGACTACGCGCAAGAGCTCGCTCCCGGCGCACGACGCTTGGAGGGCGGCACGGTCAACTACCCAGGCCTCATTGGTTTTCGCGAAAGCCTGCGATTGATGCGCGAAGCATCATTTGAGGCAATCGAGAGTCACGTGCTCGGCTTATGTGACCATCTCATCAACAGTGCGCGCGAACGTGGAATCGCCGTGCTCAGCGATGTGAGCCAGCAGCACCGCTCTGGCATCGTTCTCCTGGGTCTGGGCGCGCGAGAGGTGGATGCGCTGCACGCGAAGGCTCTTGCATCGAAGGTGGGAATCACGGTACGCGATAGCGGCGTGCGCGTGTCTCCGCATGGCTACAATACCATTGCCGATATCGATGCGGTTCTCAATATCATGGCCTCATAATGGAAAAAACTCGTCGGACGGGTGACGGGAAGGAAACTCGATCGCGTCAGGACGCCGCCTGGGGAAGTAAGGCTAGCGGAGAGGCTCGCTGGCCCGCTCAAGTCGCGGTCATTGTCGCGGTCTTGCTCTACATTACGCTGCCCGCCAAACTCACGTTTGGACCTGTTTGGCTCATCCCCGCGCTCGAGCTCGCGCTGTTGTTGCCGCTCTTGATCACAGATCCGCGAAGGATGCGCGCCGTCCCAAGTTGGCGACGCATGACGGCGATCGCACTCATCTGTGTCATCAACCTTGCGAACATAGCCTCGCTCGGCTTGCTGGTCCACGAATTGTTGACTGGGAAAAGTCCCCTGATGGGCAGCCAGCTCCTGAAAGGGGCGGTCCAGATTTGGCTGACCAACATCATCGTCTTTGCGCTGTGGTATTGGGAGCTCGACCGGGGTGGCCCGGACGCGCGCATGAGCGCCGAGCACAGCCAGCCCGATTTTCTTTTTCCGCAAATGGTCACGCCTGCCAGCGCACCGCCCGGATGGGCTCCAAAGTTCGTCGACTACCTCTTCGTCTCGTTTACGAATGCGAGTGCCTTCAGCCCGACCGACACGATGCCGCTCACCGCGTGGGCAAAAATGTTGTTCTTGGTTCAGGCCTTGACGTCACTGCTCACCGTCGCTTTGGTCGCAGCGCGCGCGGTGAATATTCTCTCGTAGGCGCCGCCCCTAATACCCAGTGTCCGATTGCGCGCAAGGCACCATGATGGCCTCGCTCATGCCGTGGATGAGGCGCTTGTCCGCTGGGACGACGGTCGCCAGGACTCCGGACAGTAAAGCTTCGTCTCCCGCAACAAAATAGTAAGGGCAGAGTCGCACCCGGCCATCCATGGTGCGCACCGTATTGGTCGGAAGATCGAGATAGTCCGCGGTCACCCGTCGCGCTTTGTGATAGCGCTGCAGCACTTGCGGACTCTTGTCGAACATCGCCAAGCCACCGTCGATGACGGCCATCCATTCATCGTGCGTGAGGTCGTTGGCAATGTAGACGCCGCGGCTACCCCATGCAAGCGGCGAGAACCCCGAGGGTTTAACCACAAACTGGCGCTCAGATTTTGAAAGCTTGTAGAGCTCGCGCCAACTTCCTACTGGCCGTCCGTCGACGTTAAGGTCGACGATCACGGCCTGCGGCGGCAGCGGATTTGGGTCAAGCACCCACGTTTGCGGCAGCAATCGCAAGAGCCGCTCGAACACATCCACTCCGAGTTCGTTGCGCCACTGTTCGTACAGACTCGGGTTATGAAGAAGCGCGAAAATGAGCTTCTCCTCGAGAAACGCTTTGGGAGGCGGCGTCATCACCACGCGCTTGTGTCGCGCGGCGTACAGCATGAGCTCTTGCTTCGGCACGTTGAGCAAATCAAAAAGTTCGAAGTTCCGATATAAAAGGTCGACTCTCCGGCGCCCGTCGGGTGTATCGACCACCAGGGCCTCTTCCGTGAAGACGACATCTTCGGGTTTGACCGCCACGGCGAACGCCAGCCCATTTGCGCGCAAAGCGTCGGCGAGCCACGCCATTTCGCCGCGATAGTCGTCTGATTCTGTTGAGACGACAATGGCGATCGTCGGTTGTTCCTTGCCGCAGAGCGACTGCGCCATTTTGGCGAAGCCCGCAACGATGCCATCGTACTCGCCGACTTGGTCGAAGCCGAGCTCGCAATACACGGCACCCATCGCGCCCACAAAGCCCATGCCACCCGGAATGGAGTCAAGCTCCGAGGCGATCATGCCGTCATCGGTGAGGATAATGTCCGGACGAATGACGCCGGGGACTTCACTCTTGAAGCGGTTTTGGCGTTCGAGGCGGACGATGTGCTCCGGCTTGCCGAGATCCAAGTAGCGGTGGAAAAACTCCGGAGCGGTCCCGCGCACGCTCATGAAATAGAGTCGATTGACTGCGCGATAGAGCTTGAGCAAATCGCCGCCAAGCGTCTGCAACTTTGCAACCGTTGCGGGCGCCAGGCCAAAGGGTTGCGGCGAGACTCGCCAGGCGACACTCTTGGCGTCGGCCTCTTGCAGCCCAGCGACGCTGCGAAAAAGATTTGGGGCGAGGTGATCGTGGACGAAACGAGCGCGATCGAGGGGTGTATCTTGGGGGCGAAGCTTAGCGCTGCAAGCCATGTAAGTCTTAGAGGCCTCCGCCGTAGGAAAAAGCCAAGCGTCGACACGCCGGTGGAATCTTCGGCATGGAGAGCAGCCGATACAAGTGCCGAACCATAGCCAGCCTCTTCGATTGACGTTACGAGCGAGCCTTCGACTTTGCCTGAGGACTCAGGAGGTCCGCTGCTACAAAGCGCGCGAGGCTAGGGCTGGCGCAAGCGAGAACGAGGAGTTGGCGATGTGTGCCACATCAACTGTTGTCCTCGCGCGCTCGCTCACCAAACGGTACGGAGCAATCGACGCCGTCCGAGGGGTTGATTTTTCCATCGAGGCTGGCGAGTGCTTCGGATTCCTTGGCGTCAATGGCGCGGGTAAGACCACCACGATGAAGATGATCTATTGCCGCATCGCTCGCACGTCGGGCGAGCTGCTCGTGCTCGGGATGGATACCTCGCGGGACGCGCTTGGGATCAAAGCGCGATTGGGCGTCGTCGCGCAAGAAAATGCCTTGGACCCCGAACTCACGGTGATCGAAAATCTTCTCCTGTATGCCTCATTTTTTGGGATCACTGGAGAAAGAGCGTACAAACGCGCTGCGCAGCTGCTTGAGCTCCTGAGTCTGGGCGGGAAAGAGAAGGCGCAGGTCAAGGAATTGTCCGGCGGCATGAAGCGCAGACTCGTGATCGCGCGAGCGCTCGTGAACGATCCAGATATTCTCGTGCTCGACGAGCCGACGACTGGACTCGATCCGCAAGCGCGCTTGCTGGTTTGGGAGAAGCTGACCAGTTTGCGCGAAGCAGGCCTGACGCTCTTGTTGACCACGCACTATATGGAAGAAGCAGCGCGGCTTTGCAATCGCGTCGCCATCATCGACGAAGGGAAGATTCTCGCGCAGGGAACCCCCGAGCAGCTCATTGCCCAGTTCGCTGCAGCCGACGTGTTGGAAATTATCGATCCCGCGGCGCGCCTACCCGTCGATGGTCAGCTCGATGGACTCATCGTGCGTCGCGAGCGGTATGGCGAAGTCCATTACCTTTTCAACCACGATAATAGGGTGTTGCTGCATCGCATGAACGAGCTCGGCTTCGATCCGCCTCGACACGTCGCGCGTCGGGCCACTCTCGAAGATGTTTTTCTTAACATGACCGGGAGGGAGTTGGTCGAGTGAATCCTGTTGCTGCCTTCTTTCGCCCCAACACGTGGCGCGTTTTCCAGCGCAATTTCTATGCTTGGCAGAAGTATGCTTGGTCGAGCGTGGCAATCAACATCGTCGAGCCATTCGCGTATTTTCTCGCACTTGGTTTCGGACTGGGAGCGTATTTCAAGGTGACCGGTTACGGCTCGCTCGTGCAATTCATGGCACCGGGGTTCCTCGGTCTTACGGCGCTGAACACGGCCACCTTTGATGCCGCGTGGGGCTGTTTCGAACGGCGAGTCTTCAACGGAGTATACGAATCGATGGTCACCGCTCCCGTCGATCCGCTTGAAATCGCCGCTGGCGAATATCTCTGGCAGGCGTTCCGGGCGGCGCTGTATGGTTCGCTTTTCCTGGCAGTGATTGCGGGCTTTGGTCTCGTGCATTCCTATTGGGCCCTGTTGTGCCCGCTCGTGTTGGCGCTTACCGGCATTGTGTGCGCTATCCCCGCGCTGTTTGTTTCGTTCGTGGTGAACACGCAAGAGCACTTGTTCTATTATTTCTCTTTCGTTGCGACTCCGACGGTGATGATCTCGGGCATTTTCTTTCCCTTGGATAAGTTTCCGCATTGGGCTCTTGCCATTGCTTGGATGACACCGCTTTATCATGCGGTGATCGTGTTTCGAGCGCTTGCCATGGGGACGGTCTCCCCCCAAACGGGGCTCGAGGTGCTTTGGCTTGTTGCAGCGATCGTGGTCCTTGCATTCCTGCCCGTCAGGTCAGTGCGGTCGCGGCTCGGGAATTGAAGGTCCGTAGCTACAAGGTCCGCTGCTCCATGGGGTGGAAACGACGAAAATCGTTTCGGGCATCCGTGCTTTTACGGAGGCGACAATGCTCGTTTTGACGCGCAAGGTCAATCAAGAGATCATCATCGGCGATGACATTCGAATTACTGTCGTCGCCGTTGGCAGCGATCAAGTCAAGCTTGGAATAACCGCCCCTCGTTCGATTCCCGTTCACCGCTCGGAGATTTATAAAGAACGCCAGACGATCGCTCTGGCAGCTGCCGCAGTCCCCAAGCCGGCGTCTTAGAGGTCAGCGCTCGCCGAGAATTGCCCGAAGCGTCGAAAGCAACGCGACTGCGGCTTCGTCGCGTTCGCGCCGAAGCTGCTCGTCAAGCGCCGCGCCCGGTCGCACCTGCCACGCGCAAGCAAGCGCACTATGCCGATACGCGGCAAGCACGCTGTTGAGTGCTTGTTGAGTTGGCACGGTAGCTCCGGTAATCCGCTGCGGCAAACAGAGCGCGCTCACGATTCTGGGAAGTGAGCTTTCGAACTCGCCGCTTGCGATTGCATCGCACAAAGATAGGTCAGCCGGCGAAAGGGTCGCTTCAAGAGCCGCTCCTTGGCCACGCAAGGATTGCGTCGGTCCGACACCATCTTTGGTGGGTGGAAAGAGTCGTGCCGCGATCGCGCGGGAAGCGTCATCTGCCGGATAGCACGCGAGTGCTACCTGCAAGGAATCGTGGTCGATGGGTCCGCTCCAGCCGATGTGGCCAAGGTGCACGTCTTCGATTGGTCGCCACAAAACCGCGCCACCGAAGCCAGTGCTCGAATGGGCGCTCACCTCGGTGTCGACAAGTTCGTCGTCGTCGCTGGTGAGAATTTCGTCAGTTATCCGCTCGTCAAATGGCACGCTCGAGCTCTTGCGTCGTGCAGCGAGGAGCAGCATGTCAGCGGGGAGGTTGCGACGTCGTTGGTTCACGATGCACGCCTCCACCATTGCCACCACGGAGGCGTAGCCATTGCAGTCGTGCGCGGGGCAACCGACACGTGAGATGTGCTCGCCGGTACGACTCTTGCCTGCGCTGCATCGACGTCCGCTAGTGTGACCGCGCGCTGCGAGCGCTCGGCCGCCACTTCTAACGCCTCACGGGCTAACGTGATGAGACGACGGGGGACGCCTTTGCTTTGCAGCCACAGTACATGGAGCGCATCATCGTCAAATGGGGAGCGCCCTCCGGCATAACCTGCCTGCCTCAACCGATGCTCGATCAAACCCGTCGATTCTGATTCACGCAGCGGTGCTAGCTCGAGCCAGAAAGCCACGCGATCGGAAAAGTTCGGTCGCCGCAGGATTGCGTCCGCGAGTTCCAGCTGACCGGAGAGGGCGATCGCAAGCAGCTTGCGTTCGTCAAGCTGGTAGTTCAAAAGAGAGCGAAGCGTCTCTAGCATCGATTCGGGAAGCAGCTGTGCTTCGTCGATCAGCAGGATAGGCTGTTTGTGCGACGCGGCATCGAACAACGAGCGCTTCAGCGACTCTTTCATGTCGCGCAGCGACGCGTCTGGATCGAACTCAAAGCCAAAGCAGTCAGCGATGGTCGTGAGCAGCTCCGCTTCGCTCGCAAACGTGGGATCGAGGATCAAGCCAACGAGATTGCGCTCGTCGGCGTACAGCTCACTTGCTGCCGCGTTAAAGAGCGTGGTCTTCCCGGCGCCGATAGCTCCAACGACGACCGCCAGGCCGCGACCGCTGCCAAGACACTCAACGAGGCGCCTGCGCCCGTGTGCGCCTGGCATCGTATCGTAAAAGAACGCCGGATCGGCCGTATCCAAGAAGGGATCGCGCGAAAGCCCAAAGTTTTCGAGGAACATCGCAATCGGCGGGTTCAAGCGGCCCTCTGGCGCCCCCTGGAACGGTTCAATGGAATTGCACGCCCAGGCGGCACCATGGTATAATGTTGGAGCGCAAGTTTAGGGCATTTCGGCGCAGGCGGAGGCGGTGCTTCCGCCCTCTGTGTGTCAAGCGGACGCACGCGGCCCTAGTAATGCAGCAAGCCTATAGGCTTCGCGGCAGAAAGGCAAACATGGCAACGTCAAGCTCCATCATTTCGATGAAGCAGCTCCTCGAAGCTGGGGTGCACTTCGGTCACCAGACTCGCCGTTGGAATCCAAAGATGGCGCGCTACATCTTTCAAGAGCGCAACGGCATCTACATCATCGATCTCCAGAAAACCGTCATCAAGCTCCGTGAAGTCTATGAGGCCGTCAAAGAATTGTCGCGTCGCGGCAAGATTTTCTTATTCGTCGGCACCAAGAAGCAAGCGCAGGAGGTCGTTCGCGAAGAGGCCGAGCGCTGTGGCATGTTCTTTGTCAATCAGCGCTGGCTGGGCGGCACGCTCACAAACTTTCAAACCATGCAAAAGCGCATTGCGCGCTTGCGCGAGCTCGAGCGCCAGCGCGACACCGGCGTGTTCGACGCGCTCACGAAGAAAGAAGTCAGCAAGCTTGAAGACGAACTGGCACGTCTCGAGCGTTTCCTCGGCGGCATCAAAGACATGCCCCGGCTGCCCGATGCGATCTACATTGTGGATCCGCGCAAAGAGCGCATTGCGGTTTTGGAAGCGCGCAAGCTCAAGATCCCGATCGTCGCCGTTATCGACACGAATTGCGACCCCGACGAAATCGATTTTCCCATTCCCGGCAACGACGACGCGATTCGCGCAGTCAAACTCATGACCGGGAAGATTGCCGACGCAATCATCGAGGGTCGAACCGAAGCGCAATCCGGAGTCGAGGCAGATCGATCGGCAGCGCCGGAAGCGGCGAGCGAAGAGCCGACGCAAGCGGCCGGATTGTAGCGGGCGACTGTAAAGTCGCCCAGAGATGTCACAGGGAACAGTAGTCTCGCGAGGAAACGGAACACTCTGAAATGGTAAAAGAATACGCGCCAAGCGCGGCAGACGTCAAAGCGCTGCGGGGGGCAACCAACGCGCCGGTTATGGATTGCCGAAAGGCGCTTGCCGAAAGCGGCGGCGACCTCGAGCAGGCCAAAAAACTCTTAGCCGCGCGGGGCCAGCAGCTCGCTGCAAAAAAGAGCGAGCACGAAACGCACGAGGGCTTCATCGGGCACTACATCCATCAGGGCGGCAAGCTCGGCGTCCTGATTGAGCTCCAGTGCCAAACAGACTTCGTGGCGAAGAACGAACAGTTTCAAAAGCTTGCGCACGACCTGGCCGTGCACATATGCGCGTCGCGCCCGCAGTACGTGAGCAGAGAAGACATCCCCGAGAGCATACGCAAAGCCAAGGAAGGCGAGCTGGACGGCAAAGTCGACAAGTACTACGAAGAAGTTGTGCTGCTCGAACAGCCATATGTGCGCGACGAGACGAAGACTGTCGGCGAACTGGTGCACTCTGCGGTCGGCGTGCTTGGCGAGAATATCCGAGTGCGACGCTTCGCCCGGTTCGATATCGGCGAATCATAATGACCGGCAACGGCATCGGCGCTGCTCCCGTCTACCGCAGGATCTTGCTCAAGCTCAGCGGCGAAGCGTTCGCGCGTGATGCCGGCGGCGCCATTGACACCGACACCGTTTATCTCATTGCCAATCAAATGAAAGAAGTGGCCCAAGCCGGCGTGCAAGTTGCCTGCGTTGTCGGCGGTGGTAACATTTGGCGCGGCAAGGCCGCTGCCCACGCGAACATGGACCGGTCGACCGCCGACTACATGGGGATGCTTGCCACCGTCATCAACGCGCTGGCGTTGCAAGATGCGCTCGAGGACATCGGTGTCGTGACGCGCGTCCAAACTGCCATTTCCATGCATCAAGTTGCAGAGCCCTACATTCGACGCCGCGCCATTCGTCATTTGGAGAAGGGTCGAGTCGTTATTTTTGCGGCCGGCACCGGGAACCCATACTTCACGACGGATACGACCGCCGCGCTACGTGCGCTGGAAATCGGCGCTGAGGCGATCCTCAAGGCAACGCAAGTCGATGGTGTGTACAATGCGGATCCGAAGAAAGATCCCACGGCGGTGCGCATCGAGAGGCTCGACTATCTCGAGGTCTTGCAGCGCGGTCTCGAAGTACTCGACAATACAGCTCTAACGCTGTGCATGGACAACGGTCTCCCGATCGTGGTCTTCGAACTGATGCGCGAGGGGAACATCAAGCGCGTCATTTGGGGCGAGGCGATCGGCACGTTTGTTGGGAGGACTCCAAAAGGTGCTACCCCAGCTGTTCCGTGACGCCGAAGACCGGATGAAGAAGGCGGTCGAAGCGACTCGCGGCGAGTTCACCTCGATTCGCACGGGCAGGGCAACCGCGGGGCTCTTAGATCACGTGCTCGTGGAAGCCTATGGTTCTGAGATGCCGCTTCGGCACGTCGCCAACGTCGCCGTGCCAGACCCACGCTCCATCACGGTGACGCCGCACGACAAGTCCATTCTCGGCGACATCCGCAAAGCTATCGAGAAATCCGATCTTGGTATCACGCCGAACGTTGACGGGAACACGATTCGTCTTTCTTTGCCAGCCCTCAACGAAGAACGCCGCAAAGAGCTTGTCAAAGTCGTGCACAAGCGTGCGGAAGAAGGGCGCATTGCCGTCCGCAACGTGCGCCGGGATGCGCACGACCAGCTCAAGCACGCGCTCAAAGATAATACGGTCACCGAAGATGAAAACCGGCGTTCAAACGAACAGCTGCAAAAGATAACGGACAAGTATATTACAGAGGTCGATGTGCTTGTCGAGCACAAAGAAAAGGAGATCATGGAGGTGTGAGTGTGCCCGACCTGGGCCAAGAAGAACTCCTCCTGCTTCCGTATACCCGTGCCATTGAAGCGCTTGCAGGGCGCAACGTCACGCTGCGGGTGATCGCTCCGCCATACGCCGCGCTTGGTCGCGGCGCGCTGCACATCGTGCGCGTGACCCACGATGCAGACGCCGTTTTTCTCGAAGCAACCTACGACGACTACGAACGGTTGCCATGAATTCCGCCGGCACCCTCGAGAAAATCCCGACCGCCGAACGTTTCCGTCGCGAATTGACCGCCAAGCGCGTCGCCATTGGAATCATTGTGGCGGTTGCTGGCATCGGATCAATTTTCAATCAGTATATGTTCGCGATCGTCATCGCAGCGATCACGCTGATCGGTTCGGTTGAGTTCTCGAACCTCGCCCGCCGCGCTGGTTGGCAGGTCTCCTTGCCGATTGCCCTGGCCGCGTGCGCTGCGTATCCTACCCTCGCCTTCTTTGGGCTCTTGGGCCGTTACGAATCCGCGCTCGTTGTGGGCATCATCTTGGCGTCGTTTGTTGCCGCGCTGCCGGCAAACTCAAGCCTCTTTGATGGTCGCGTTGCGATGACGGTCCTTGGCTGCCTGTATCTCGGCAAGCTGCTCTCATACATGATTCTCTTGCGCGCGCTGCCGCACGGAGCGCGGCTCGTGCTCTGGCTTGTGATCATCGTAGTGCTGACGGACACGGTCGGCATGATTGCCGGTCTCGGCTTTGGACACCGTCCGCTTGCGCCGCGGCTTTCACCCGGTAAGAGTTGGGAGGGCGCCATCGCCGCTCTTGTCGTGGCGAGCCTCGCGGGCTTTGCGTTGTGGTGGCCGCTCGGCGTGCCTGGCCCGTGGTGGATTGCGCTCGCCTTCCCGCTGTGCGTGTCAGTGGCCGCAGAATTTGGGGATCTCGTGGAGTCAGCAATCAAACGCAACGCCCAGGTGAAAGACTCCGGCCACGTGTTCGCGGGGCACGGCGGTGTGCTCGATCGGTTCGATTCCTACATCTTCGCTGGCGTCATCGGATACGCTCTGCTGCTGTTTGCCGGGGTGCGTTAACTCCTCTCGTGTTGCGCCGCGTTGCGATTTTAGGTTCCACGGGATCGATAGGCCGCCAAGCGCTGCAGGTTATCGCGGCGCACCCCGATCGCTTTTTGGTTGTCTCACTCGCCGCCGGGTCGAACGTAGAGCTTTTGGCCGAACAAGCGAACGCGCTCAGGCCCAAAGTGCTCTCGATTGCGGACGAATCCCGTTGCGGAGTGCTCGCCCAAAAGCTCTCCTATGCGCCGGAGAGCATCTGCTCCGGAGAAGAAGGTCTGGTCAAAGCCGCGACGGACGCTGGAGCGGATATCGTCGTTGCGGCGACCGATGGAATGGCGTCGCTGCGTGCGGTTTTCGAAAGCATCAGTCGGGGCTTGCACGTGGCACTGGCCAATAAGGAGCTGCTCGTGGGTGCCGGGCGGACGCTCTGCGCGCTGGCCCGCTCGACTGGCGCGCGTCTTCTTCCGGTAGACTCCGAACACAGCGCGCTGTTTCAGTGCTTGCTCGGCGAACATATTGAAGATGTCGCCTCGGTGGTCCTGACAGCGAGCGGCGGTCCATTTTGGACGTGGTCGCTCGAAGAGATGGAACGGGCAACCCCGGAGCTTGCGCTTCGCCATCCAATCTGGGCGATGGGGCAAAAGAACACCATAGATTCTGCGACGCTCATGAACAAGGGTTTGGAAGTCATCGAGGCGAGCTATCTTTTTCACCTTCTACCTTCGAAAATCGAAGTCGTCGTGCATCGCCAGAGCATCGTGCACGGATTCGTCATCTTTGCCGACGGCAATGTGAAAGCGCAACTCGCGGCGCCCGACATGCGTCTGCCAATCGGATTTGCGCTGGCCTACCCGCAGCGGCTTCCAGCTCCATTCGCACAAAGAGAGACGAAAGCAGCAATCGGAATGGAAGGGAAAAGCTCGACGCTCTCGTTTGAGCCGGTTGACGGGCGTCGCTTTCCATCCTTGCAGCTTGCCTATCACGCGCTGGAGCTCGGAGGAACCTACCCGGCGGTGCTGTCAGCGGCAAACGAAGAGGCAGGACGCGCGTTCCTGCAAGGGCAAATCAAGTTTACGGAAATTTGCTCAATCGTCGAGGGCGCGCTCGCCGCGCACGTTGCAACGAGCGACAGCCTCGACGAAGTGAAAGCAGCGGACAGCTTCGGCCGCGCGTTCGCACGACGGGCCTTGGGCGACGCAGCTCGGCGCTAGGGAGAGGAAGCAAGAGCGGGGATCACCCCCCGTACGAAAAATGATCGACAGCTTGGTTTTTGGCGCGCTGCTCTTGTCGGTTTCCCTTGCGGGCATCGGCAACTTCGTCATCTATCTTGCGTTGCTCTCAGCGCTCATCATCTTCCACGAGTTCGGTCACTTTGTTTTTGCAAAGCGCGCAGGCGTCACCGTCACTGATTTTGCCATCGGTTTCGGGCCGTCGCTTGTGGCCGTGCGGCGCGGCGACACGACCTATCGCGTCAACGTGCTGCCGCTGGGCGGCTACTGCAAGATGCTCGGCGAGGATACCGAGGGCGCTTCAAACGATCCGGGGAATTTCAACCACAAGAGTCTCGGCGCGCGCTTTCTCATCATTGCCGCAGGCCCGATCTTTAACTTGCTGCTGGCAGCCGCGATATTCGCCGGTCTGGGCGCCACGGTCGGCGTCCAAGTTGGACCGACCACGATGGTGGCTTCGGTGAAAGCAGGGTCGGCCGCGGCCGAGGCAGGTCTGCGCCCCGGCGATCAGATCGTCGCGCTTGACGGCGCGCGAGTGAGCAGCGGCAGCGACATGATTACGTACATCCGCGCGCATGGGGGCAAGACGCTCCAGGTTGACGTCCTGCGAACCGGCGCGCGCCTGCACTTGCGCATCGCCGACAAAGCGCAAATCATCAATGGTCAACTTGCCGGCGCCCTCGGGTTTTACGCGCAAGAAGCCACCGAGCGAAAGCCGCTGTTAGCCGCCGTTGGGTACGGTTTCAACCAAGTTGGTGCGACGGCAGCGGGGCAGTTTGTCGGCATCGTCGACGCCATTCGAAATCGCGACGCATCTGTCATTAGCGGACCCGTCGGCATTGCCCACGTGGTCATGGGCGCCGCAGCGCTTGGCGCTCCTGTGGTGCTGCAAATTGGCGCAGTCCTTTCCGTTGTGCTGGGTCTGATTAACCTGCTGCCGTTTCCAGCACTCGACGGCGGGCGACTCGCTTTCCTCGTTATTGAACTCGCGCGCGGGCGGCCGATCAATCCGGAGCGTGAGGGCCTCGTGCATCTTGCCGGCTTTGCGCTGCTGATGGTGCTCGTTGCGTTCGTCACCTATCACGACATCGTGCAGTGGGTTCACGGCAAAGGTGGGCTATGAGCGCGCAACAAGAACTCCCGCCCGTACCGCAGTGGTCGGGGATCCAAGAACGTCATCCGCAAGCTCCTCCACTTGCTGCGCGGCGCCGTTCGCGCCTGGTCAAAGTTGGGAACTTGACCATCGGGGGCGATGCGCCTATCTCCGTTCAATCGATGACGACGACGAAAACGGACGACTGGGCGGCAACGCTGGAGCAAATTCACCAGTTGGCGGCGGCGGGGTGCGAGATCGCGCGAGTATCCGTGCCGGATGCAAAAGCAGCTGCGGCTTGCAAGAAGATCAAAGAAGGCTCACCATTGCCATTGGTTGCGGATATCCATTTCGATCATCGATTCGCGCTTGCTGCAATCGAGGCTGGCTGGGACAAACTGCGGTTGAACCCAGGCAACATTCGAGACGAGCGAAAAGTTCGAGAGGTCGTCGAAGCCGCCAAGGCCCAAAAGATGCCGATCCGTATCGGCGTCAACAATGGCTCGCTTGCGCCAGACATCGTCCAGCGTTTCGGTCACACGCCTGAGGGCATGGTCGAATCAGGTCTGCGGCACCTTCGCATTCTCGAGGATTTGGATTTTCGAGATATCGTCGTCTCCCTCAAGGCGCACGACGTGCGCACGACGGTCGCCGCGTATCGCCTCATGGCCACGAAAGTCGACTATCCATTTCATCTCGGCATTACCGAAGCAGGAACGCTGCGCAGCGGAACCGTGAAGAGCTCCGTTGGCTTGGGGATCCTGCTTGCGCAAGGTATCGGCGACACGATTCGCGTCTCGCTCACCGCCGATCCCGTCGAGGAGGTCCCCGTTTGCTGGGAGCTGTTGAAGTCGCTGGGCTTGCGAGAACGGGGCGTCGAAATCACGTCGTGTCCCTCGTGCGGTCGCGTGCAAATCGACATCGTGAAGCTCGCCGAACAAGTCGAGGCGATCACAGCGGAATATCGGGCGCCGGTGAAAGTCGCGGTTATGGGGTGCGCGGTCAATGGTCCAGGCGAAGCATCCATGGCTGACGTCGGCATCGCCGGAGGCAAAAGTATGGGTCTTTTATACCGCGACGGTGTGATGGTGCGCTCGCTTCCTGAAGCCCAGCTGCTCGACGGTCTGCGGGAAGAGATCGAAAAAGTCATTGCCGAGCGATATCCCGAGTATCGCTAAACCCATTCGCGCTCCCGCGTTGTTGGGAGCGGTTCTCCTGGGTGCAACGGTATTGCGCGTGGCTGCTGCGCTGCGCCGGCCATTGCAAGTGGACGAGGGGTACTCGCTGCATCTCGCGGCATTGCCGATCAACCAGGGGTTAAGCGCTGTCGCGACTCTGGACGTGCATCCCCCGCTTTTCTTGTTGGTCACCCACGCGCTGCACAGCGTGGGCGTCTCAGATATTGGAATGCGACTCATCATGGCGGCGCTGGGCGTTGCGTCCGTGGGGATGTTCTACGGCATCGTCCGGGCCTGGCACGGAGAGCACGTCGCGCTCATTGCGGCAGCGTTTGCCGCGTTCATGCCCAGTCTTATCTTCTACGACACCATGATTCGCATGTACGCGCCGTTTGATGCCTTTGCGGTCGCGACATTTCTTTTGCTCTCCTTCCTTTATACACGTGAGGATTTGACCGTCGCGCAGCGGCGAGCATTGTGGTGCGGCTGGGCCTTTGCGTGCGGCGCCATGATCCAGACGCTCTACTTAGGGTTTTTCGTCATTGCGGCGCAACTGGGGTATGCTGCGCTCGTGCGCCGCGATGGACTCGTGCGCTCGCTCATCGGTGCGGCGATCGCTTGCCTCACTTGGTTGCCGCAGCTGCCGACGTTCTTGAATCAGTTGCCTCGCGGCGGTCTGGCCTTCCCCTTTTACGCACAGCATCAGCTAGCCGCATTGTTCGAACTGCCCGGGCAGGCAACGATTGCCGTGCAAACCCACGGTGCGGGTCTCGTCGTGGTGCTGGCGAGCCTCTTTGCGTGGGCTTGGATCGCGATCTCGCTTGCTGTCGGCCTGCGGGGCAATGCAGCTTCAGTGGCGATATGGATGGGGGTGCCCGCGCTCCTCACGCTCGCCTATAGCGCGATCGCGCATAAATTGCTCTACACGGACAGATACTATCTGCTCTTTGCGTATGCGCTGTGCGCACTCACTGCGGTTGCGCTAGTGCGGGCCACCGCGAGACGGACCAACCTTGGCTGGGCGTGCGGCGTTGTCGCGGGCGCAACCGTGGGCGTGTTGGGATGCGCGTACACGTTTGACGATCGCTTGTACACGGCAGACTGGCCACACATCGCGCAGTTGCTCGGCGAGCGAACCCAGCCCCGCGACCTGATCGTTATGGAGCAAGGCTCACCGTTCTTTGTGCTCGAGCGCGGGCCGCAGCTAGGCCGCCATCCGCTGATTTTAGTGTTTCATCGCGGCCAGGTCGCTCCGACACTCGACCTTGTGAAACCCTTTCGGCGCGTGTGGCTGCTGCTTTTCCAATCCGGGCCGGTCGATCCAAACGCCGACTTGGTCGTAGGCTTCGAAAAGCGATATCGGGTAGCTGGCCTTTGGGCCTTCGAGCGATGGCTGCCAGCCGAGAACGCCACCGTGGTACTTTTCGTACAGAAGTGAATGGAGCAGCGGACCTTTAGGTCCGCTTTCGCGAATTTATTCGCGACCCTGAGGGCCAAGAAGGGCCCAGGGTTTTGACGCCGTCGGCAAGGAAAGCGGCAGCATGGCAAAAGGTGTGGAGAAAAAAGAGGTTCAGCGCATTCCGCGCAAGGCCGACGATCTGTCGGAGTGGTACACACAAGTCTGCCTTCAGGCCCAGCTTGCCGACTACACGCCCGTGCGCGGCTGCATTGCCATGCGCCCGTACGGCTTTGCCATCTGGGAACTCATCACGGCAGAGTTCGATCGCCGCTTTAAAGCCACCGGTCACAGCAACGCCTATTTCCCGTTGTTCATCCCAGAGGGGCTTTTTATGCGCGAGGCCGAGCACGTCGAGGGGTTCGCCCCTGAAGTCGCCTTGGTCACCGAAGGGGGCGGCGAAAAACTCACCGAGCGCTTGGTCATCCGGCCTACATCGGAAGTCATCATTGGAACGCTCTATGCCAAATGGATCCAGTCTCATCGAGATCTACCGGTGCTGATCAACCAATGGTCCAACGTGGTGCGCTGGGAAAAAGCAACGCGGCCTTTCCTGCGCACGCTCGAGTTCCTGTGGCAAGAAGGTCACACGGCGCATGCAACTCGAGAAGAAGCCGCTGCCGAAGTGCAGCAGATGCTCAATATCTACCGCGAGGTTGCGGAGAGTGTGTTAGCTTTACCGGTGATTAGCGGGCGCAAGAGCGACAACGAAAAGTTTGCGGGTGCCGAAGCAACCTTTGCCATTGAAGCGCTGATGCCGGACGGCAAAGCATTGCAGGCCGGCACGTCGCACGAGCTTGGCCAGAACTTTGCCCGTGCCTACGACATCACGTTTACCGATGCGGACGAGCAGGTCAAACACGTGTGGACGACCTCCTGGGGAGTTTCGTGGCGGGTGCTTGGTGGTGTCGTCATGGCGCACGGAGATGACAATGGCCTCGTCCTGCCGCCCGCGATTGCACCCCATCAGGTCGTCATCGTTCCCATCCCCCGCAAGGGTGCCGATGACGTGCTGCCGGCGGCGCAAGAGCTCGCAAGGGAACTGGCGGGTGTTTGCAGGGTGCGTTTGGACGATCGTCTGGAGCAAAGCGCACCGTGGAAGTTCAACGAGTGGGAGTTGCGCGGCGTTCCCATCCGCATTGAGCTGGGAAAACGGGATTTGGACTCGCAGGTCGTCACGGTGGCCCGGCGCGACACGTTGACCAAGGAGACGATCCCGCGCAATGAGGTCGCCGCCCGCATTCCCAAACTTTTGAGCGACGTCCAACAAGCGCTCTACGAGCGAGCACGCGTCGATCGCGACGCGCGCACGACCATCGCGAACGATCGGGAATCGCTCGTGTCGGCACTGCAAGCCCAACGCGGGTTTGTTTTGGCGCCGTGGTGCGAACAGCCATCGTGCGAACTCGACATCAAGGCGCAGACCGGCGCTGTCTCCCGCGTGATCGCAGGACCGGCCGATGCGGGGCAGCGTTGCGGGTACTGCGGTCAGCCGGCAAAGGTCCTCGCCTACTTTGCGCGCTCGTACTAAGATCTGTAGTAGCGGACTTTTAGGTCCGCTCTTCCACGGGGCGACTTTTCAGTCGTACCCTACAGGGCATGTGGTATTCATCGCGTTGCTGGTCGTAGCGTTGTGTTGTGCGGCTGCGCGTGCCAACACCGGCGCAATCCTGATGTATCATCACGTCTCGCCGACCGTCCAACCGGGGCCATACGCCCGCGCGCTGACGGTGACCCCAGCTGAATTCGAGCAGCAACTCCGATGGCTCCGCGGTCACGGTTGCGAGCTCGTGACGGTCAAACAGGTGTGGTCGGATACCGTGCACGCGCAGCTCGCTCCGTGCGAGGTTGCGTTGACCTTCGACGACGGTTACGTGGATGTTGCCACATATGCCATCCCTCTGTTGGCGCGCTATGGCGGGCTCGGCACGCTCTACATCGCGACCGGGTTTGTCGGATCGGCGGACCACATGACCGTTGCCGACCTCCGCGCAGCCAACCTTGCGGGCCACGAAATTGGCGCTCACACCGTTAACCACGTCGACCTTACAAAACTCTCCTACGCCCGAGCGTATCATGAAATCGACGCTTCAGCGGCAGCACTGCGGCTGTGGTTGGGCTCGCCTGTTTCCAGCTTTGCCTATCCTTCAGGAAAATTCGATCGCCAGATTGCCGATGCGGTTCGAACGCTGCATTTCGATAACGCTGTGACAACCAATCCCGGTCATCTCGCAGCGAGCGAGAATCCCTACGAGCTGCCACGCTACCGAGTCATGCACGGGCAGGGCATGCCGCTGCTGGCCCAGGTGTTTCCACAAGCGGCTGGTGCAACCGCGGATTGGGAGGTCACAACCCATGTCGCTCGCGAGCGCATTGCGGGGAACGACCTGCAAACCGCAGAAGCCATTGCCGTCGCGCTTCTGGCCCGGAAGTTTCCCGAGCAAATCCTCAAGGTGCACGTGGTTGCAGTGCAGCCGGCCACGGTGGCCGGCATTGTTCTGTCCGGTGTCAAGTTTCATGCCGTGATGGATCGCAGGCGCTTCGAGCGAGACGTGCAGCAAATGGTTGGCGTGACGTTTTCCGCAGCGCCGCGGGTCGATGAGGTCGATGTTTGGGCGACCGTGCCGATCCAGGTGCATTCTGGAGCGATCGTGTCGGGAGACTACGCAACACCAACGGCAAAGACGGTCTTTTCCGCAGCGGTCGTTCGGACGGCGCAAGCGGCGCAAACAGATGGCTGGATTCTCGGCGTCACCTATTGGGATCGGCAATGGCTATGAGCGACGAAACGTACCAAAAAACTCTGTTGGGCAACGGCATCCGCGTCATCACCGAACACATTTCGTTCATTCGCAGTGCGGCGATCGGCGTGTGGGTTGGCGTCGGCTCCTCCCACGAAGAAGCCCCCATTCGCGGCATTAGTCATCTCATCGAGCACATGCTCTTCAAAGGAACGCCGACAAGGAGCGCGCGCCAAATCGCCGAGACGATGGACTCCGTCGGTGGTCACCTCAACGCTTTTACCGACAAGGAAGTGACCTGTTATCACGCGCGCGTGGTGGACGTGCACTCCGAGCTCGCGATGCGCGTGCTCGCCGATATGTTCTTGCATGCCAAGTGTGACCCGGTCGATCTGCGCAACGAACAACAGGTGATCTTGGAAGAGATTCGGATGTACGATGACTCGCCCGATGAAATCAGTCAAGATCTCTTCATGCGCTCGGTGTGGGCAGGCAGCTCGCTCGGCGAGCCGACCATCGGCTATGCCGAGACGGTGTCGGCTATCAATCGCGACTTGATCACGCAGTACATGCGCGCCCGCTACACGCCGGATCGGGTCGTTGTGACGGCCGCCGGCAATGTCGACCACGCAGCGTTCGTCACCTTGACGCAAGAATTGCTAGGCTCCATGCAGGGAAGGTTTGACGGCGTCGATCCGCCCGCACCCACATTTCGCCCGACCGTGACCGGCAAACACAAAGACTGCGAGCAGGTGTACGTGCTGGTTGGCGCCGAGGGAACGAGCGCGAGCGACGACGTGCGCTACCCGCTGTCCGTGCTCGACGCGATCTTGGGTGGCGGCATGGCTTCACGGCTGTTCCAGGAGATCCGCGAGAAACGCGGCCTCGTGTACAGCGTGTTTTCGTCGCACAATCCGTATCGCAGCGGTGGCATCTTTAGCATTTCGGCCTCCACAAGTCCGAAGAACGCACAAGAAGTGGTGTCGCTGGTTCGTTCCGAGCTTGCACACCTCGTGGAGGACGGCGTGTTGCCGGACGAACTCTCGCGGGCCAAAGAGCACATTAAAGGAACCATGCTCCTGTCGCTTGAGAGTACGAGCACGCGCATGATCCGCCTCGGCCGAACCGAATTGAATTTGGGGCGCCACGTGTCACCCGCTGAGGTGATCGCGCGTATCGACGCGGTGACCAAAGAGGAGGTTGACGAAGCAGCGCGACGGATATTCGCACCGCAGCGATTGGCCCTGACCGTTCTCGGGCCGGTCGATCCCCAAGCCATCGTGAGCGCGTTCGAATCGCTGGCAAAGTCCGCTTGAAGCGCGAGCGCCGCGCGCACAACGCATGACGGCATATCTCGCCGTCGCCGCGGTCCTGTATCTCTTTGCGCAAGCGCTCCAAATGGGTACAGGCGCGGCCCGGCTTGCGGGTGTCCGCAGCAAACGTGTCGCCACCGGATTGACGCTTTTCAATCTTTTTGCGACCAGCTCGCGCATGCTCAATCTGATCTACGCGCCGCTCATGGGTGCGCTGATCGATATCTCGCGACACTTGGGAGACGTGAGCGGGTTCGAGCGAGATTTGCGGGTCATCATCGCTGCCGCAACGCTGGGGTCAATCCTCGGCGGCGCGCTGACCCCAACCTTCGCGGTCCTCTTGCAGCGCGGCATTGCGTCATTCGAACGGTCGGGCTCGCTCGTCGGATCGATTGCCAGGCTCGCCCGGCCCACCACGTTTGCTTCGGCTCTGGCAGAATTTCGTTCGCCGCGGGCAGCAATGCTTCGCTACAGCCCAGCGGGTTTGCCAAAAGCATTCTTATTTTGGAATGTCATCGTCATGGCATTTTGGGTAGCGGGCCCGCTGTCGGCGTTCTACGCAGGGGTAATCGATGCCAAAGTGACGGGGACGGCGCTTTTGCTCTCTGGTCTCATTACCGGCGTGGCGACCGTGACGCTGACCCTCGTCGTCGATCCGACGGCCGCGGTTATCACCGACCAGGCTGCATTGGGTATGCGGCCCGAATCCGATATCAAAGCAATGCTTCTCTATCTCGTGTTGGGCGCGATTGCCGGCACCCTACTGGCGCAACTCGTGTTGTGGCCGGCTGCGCATCTCATCGTGATCGTTGCGAGGTTCTTAGTGAATCATGGTTTGCAACATGGTTAAGCGGATCGTCATTGTCTGCGCCGTGCTGTGTGCAGCCTTTTCAAGCGGCTGTGCCGGCCCCATCACACACTGGATGGTGAACTTGCGCAATTCGCAAGGCGACGCCGCGCTTGTGCGACCGACGTTGCCGGAGGCGGAAAAAGAATATCGTCTCGCGCTCGCCCTCGACCCCAAAAATGCACACGCTCGCGCTGGTTTGGCGAAGGTCCTCTACTTGCGAGCAAAATTAGATTTCACCCAAAGCATGCTGGATGAGGCAGCCGACGAAATCGCGCAGTCCCTCAAATACGCTCCCGACGACGCCACGGCGCTCGCCTTGTCAAACGATATCGGCCAGGCCAAGATTCGGCGAGAGATCGTGATTTCGAACTACCCGCTCTACGGTTCGATCAACGCCGCCCTCGCTCCAACGTTTAAGTCGATCAGCGAGAGCAGCAAGGCGATTCAAAAAGAAGTAAAAGCGTTTTCGAGTGATTTCGACACGACGCATCTCACCAGGGCCATCGTTGGCTCGTACGACCTCGAAGATGAAGTCCACAGAATGAGTCAGCGCTTGATCACCTACCGGGGCTATGTGACCTCAGGTCAGGTCAAGTCAGCGACGTCAACGCAATCCACCGCCCCGTCGCTCTTGCCCGTCCCCTAATGTCGTCGCGCGAATGTATTCGCGCGGTCGCCAAAAAACGTCGCGAATAAATTCGCGACACTACCTGTGACGCTTGGCGAAGTGGTGGAAGTCATAGATCTGCCAGCCTGAGTGGACGGGCACTCGGCGGTAGCGTTGCATGAATGCATACAGCTCATGATTGGCTCGAAAGCGCGGCACCTCGACGGCGACAAAATATCGAGCACCCTTTGCGATGGCGCTCGTCATGTCGTGGACGTTCCAAACGAGCACATCCTCTTCCCAACCGCGATGACCAATCGTATACAGCACCGCCGGGTCGTAATGGCCCAAAACGATGAGCGATCCCGGCTCGAGCGATTGGCCCACCTCGGTTGCGGCCGCGTACACGTTGCGGCTCCACGTGTAATAAGGATGAATCTCGAGCATGTTCGTGTACACGGCAAGAAAAAGCGCGATGCCGAGGCCGAACTTGGCACCCACCGGGAAAGGCTGCGGCGCGACGCGTTCAAGGATATAGGCGAGCGCGCCAGCCGCATAGAGCACCGCGAAGAGTGCAAACGGGAGGAGATAGTAGTCGACCCTCTCGACATTGACGACGACGAACAGGTAGGCCGCCAGTACGGCGAACCACGATCCAAAAAAAGCCGAGCGCATGCCGCCACATGGATCGGGCGGCTGCGTAAACGCCGCCAGCAACAGGAGCGAAAAAAGCACCGGGCCGAGGATGGTCGAGGCAAGCATCTTCAGCAGCGCGAAGGCGCTCTGGAGCGCAGCAAGCAAGGCGGTTGGTCCGCCCAGATCGGTCTTCAGCGCCGGCAACACGTGTTTCGCGGTAATGCCCGTGACCCAATGCCATTCGGCGATTGTCTGGAGGTGCGAGAAGTAGAGTCCAAACGGAAGAAAAACCGCAGCGAGCAACACGTAGTTGGACCAATCCAGCAATGCCCGCGCTTTCATTTTCCAGATGGCGATCGCCAACATGGGTACCAAGATGAGGAGTGCGGGAGGCTTGGCGAGTGCGGCTAGCGCGGTGCAAATGCAAGCGAGCGCCAAGTCACCGATCGTACGGCGCGTGCTAAAGCGCCACCAAAAAAAGAGACCACCAGCGCTAAAAAAGAGCATGGCACTTTCCGGGATGATGGCTCTTCCATAGTACACAAGCCCGGGTGCGATGGCGTAGAGCAGGGCAGCAAGAAGTCCGGCGCGGCGGGAATATATCTCGCGTCCAAGAGCGTAGACGAATGGAATCGTCGCAATCGAAAAACCGAGCACGAGCAATCGTAAAAATATTTCGTGCACCCCGAAGATGCGATACAGTTGGGCCGCGGCAAAAGGCACGATTTGCAATTCGAGCTCGACGTAGTTAGGAGGCGGGCCGTCGTAGTCGGTCTGGGGGTAGAAAATATTGTTGCGCAGCTCGTAGAAGTTGCGCGCAATCGCGGCACCATCACCTTGACGCCAGGCTGGATGGTCCAAAATGGGATCGTGAAGATGATACAGGCGAAGCCCCAGAGCGAGCAAAACGACGAGCGCAAGCGCGAGCGCGTGCGCGTTTTTCACGTTTTTGGATCGATCGCAGGCTGGTGGTGGGTGTGGCGAAACGTCCAATACTTGTTGACAAAAAAATTGACGCCCATCCCGCCGACGGTGCCGCACAACCAGATGAGCGAGTTGCGCAGGTGGAAGGCGGGGAGATAGCGATCGAGCAGACCGGTGATGACGATGCCCAGGAGCAGGGCCATGCCGGACACGGTCAAGAACTGCGCAAGCTCCTTGCCCATGTGGCCCTTTGATCGGAATGTCCAATGCCTGTTCCAAAAGTAATTGTTGACGCCGCCTGCGATGAAGCCGATTGAAAACGCGAGCTTCAGATCGAAATGGATGTGCAAGAGCGCGTGATAAATGACAAAGCTGATGACCGCACCCGACGCACCCACGACACCAAACTTCAGAAATTGCCTCAAACCTCGGCGCATCGTAAAGGTGCCTTGGGTGCTCATGCCAGCCAATACCAATCGGCGAAGAGCACGGCAAACAACCCAAGCAGGGGAAGCGAGAGCGCGACGATCGCGGAATTGACCAGCGGATTGCGTCCCCACAGCGCCATCAGCATAAACGCGGGAAAAATAACCAGCACGAACCGTGGCATGCTCATCAAGCTCGCGGTACACATCGGGACCAGCAGCGAGGCGGCAAAATACCACGAGTATGACGGACGCAACGTCCGGAACGCCACGACCATGAGCGCCAAGAAGGCGAAGGTGAAGGCAAGCTCGATCATGTGATTGACCGAACCGCTTGACGCGAGCGGATTCTTGGCAATTTCACTGATCGTATTCACGATGCTCACCCACGGCGGCGCGAGGTGACGATGCCAATTGTCTTGCACTTTGAGAAAGTAGAGCGGATCGCCCACGAGCGCGTAGAGGTACGCCATATACGCAAGCAGCCCCGTGGGCACGAGCAGCACGCCGATAACACCGCGCGTGAGCGTCGTACCCCGCCGCTCGCGCCAGCCCCGCCATGCCTCGTAGGCAAGCGGGATCGCCGTCAGCATGCCCTCGACTCTGGTCAGAGATGCGAGTGCACCGAAGACGCCTGCCGTGATGTAATTTCCGTGTCTCGCGTAGTAGACGGATGCAACCGTGAGCGCGAGGAAGAGCGACTCGGTGTAAACGGCGGAGAAGAAGATCGCCGTTGGAAAGATTGCCACGTAGAAGATGGCGTGGTAGGCGACCGTATCGTCGCCGTACTCGAGCCGCACGAGCGCGTACAAGAAAGCGAGCGCGATAAAAAATGAGAGGTTCGAGATGATGAGGCCGGCAGTCAAATGATTGCCGATCAAGCCTCCCAGAATGTGAATGAGGAACGGATAGAGCGGAAAGAAGGCCATCTCCGTTCCTTGATAGCCGTTCGTAGCGATGTTGAGGTAGTGCTGCGCGTCCCAACGCCCCCACACGTTTAACCAGACGCTGTGTGACGCCACAAAGTGCGCGCCTTGACGCTGGCCGATGACGACCGCGGCCAGCGGAGCAATGACGATCAAGGGCAGGCGCGTTGCGACGAATGCAGTCGATACGTGGTGTACCATTGGATAGTAGCGGCCAAGCACGCCGACCTTGATCGCGACCGACACAAGGATGATTGCCCCCGCCATTGCCGCGGCCGTCGAAAGCGTGGCGGGCATGAGCGCGATGTACGCCCACAAACCCAAAAATGGCACATAACTCCACGCATCGGCCTTGAGCATGTCCTCTAGCGAGACGTTGCACGCCCAACTGATCCAGCGGGAATATGCATACCATCCCACGAGTGCCAAGAGCACACCGCCAACCGAGGCGAGGACGAGCACCAGGTTGGAAAGGAGCAAGGACATGCGGGTGTGCGTTGCCAGCAAATACCAGACGAAGATTCCGACGGAAAGACCCGCGATGGCAGTGAGGATGAAGCCTGGCCGCGCGCTTCGGGGTAGGAGAAGAACGGGTCGGTTGAGGCTGACTTCCTCGTTGATTCCGGGCGTCGTAAGAGCGGCGTCCACGACATTTCGCGTTCGCCGTTCCGCCATATGGCCCTCTCATCGCGGAGTATCGAGGGATTGACAGCGTGTTGGAAAAGTTGCGTGGATGCACCCTACAGGCGGTGCCGCAGCGCTTCTTACATGGATGCTCGGCTTTGTGGCCGCGTTCGCCAGTTTGCCGGCAGTTGCAGATTCGCCCGACACGCAAACCGGCGTGTTCGTTTCATACAGCGCGTCGGCAACCGGTCCCACGATCACCGTGCAGCAGAGCGATCGCCTGCGAGTCTATGTCGTCGATTCGAACGTTGCCGTACGCGAGCGCGAAAGCGCAGGTCAATGGCAATCAATTTCATTTGCCAATCTCGCTCAAGGGGAACCGGTGACCATGCATCTGACGCCGGCGGGGTTTGTGTCGCAAGTGGATGCAGAGTACACCCTCGTGCTCGCGCGTTTGGTCACCTACAACAATGGCTACGTGGTAACGACCTCGGGCATCGCGTACAAACTCGTCGGGCCGGCGGCGAGCATTGCCGCGCCGACCGACCTTGGGACTTTTCTGAGATTGCGCGTCGATCCTCAGAACAACACGGCGTTTGACCTCGCGGCTTCGAAACAACCGTTCGCAGGTGGTCCGCTCGCAGCGCCTGTGTCGGTGACGTTTATTGTGACTGTGCCCAGCAACACGCCGCCAAGCGACATCATCTACCTTGCCTCTGACGCGAGCAGCTGGATTCCGAATGGCGTGCGCATGTCGCCGCTGTCGGCGAACCGGTGGACTGCCACGCTGACGATCGGTCAGGGTTCCTCACTGAAATACAAGTACACCCGCGGTTCTTGGCCCACGGCTGAGAGCAATCAGAGCGGCATCGAAATTCCCAACCGAAGTCTTTCGGTTACAAAATCGGGTACAGGGCAAACGGTGCAAGACGCCGTGGCGCGCTGGTCCGACCTTCCTTCATAAAGGAGACGCATCCATGGATACGCTCGATTTTGTCAAAGTGACCGAGGCCGCGGCGCTTGCGGCGTCGCGCTGGATGGGGAAAGGCGAACGCGATAAGGCGGATGGAGCCGCCGTTGAGAAGATGCGCGAACTGCTCAACGACATGGATATCCGCGGCCGCGTCGTCATTGGTGAAGGCGAGCGCGACGAAGCGCCTATGCTGTTTATTGGCGAGGAAGTCGGCAGAGGCGGCGTCGAGGTCGATATCGCCGTTGATCCAGTGGAAGGCACAAATCTGGTCGCCAACGGTTTGCCGAACTCCATTGCTGTGCTCGCGGTGACCGCCAAGGGCGGCCTCCTCAATGCGCCGGACACGTACATGGACAAACTGGCGGTGGGCCCCAAGGCAGCCGAGTACATTCATATCGATGCGACGGTTGCAGAGAACCTCGAACTCGTGGCCAATGCGCTGGAGCGCTCGGTCGGCGATATCACGGTGGTCATCTTGGACCGACCGCGGCACAAGAAGTTGATTGAAGACGTGCGCGCTGCGGGCGCAAAGATCAAGCTCATCTCGGATGGTGATGTCGACGCCGCGATAGCAACTGCGATCGACGGCACGGGAATTCACGTCGCTATGGGCACCGGTGGCGCACCCGAAGGCGTCCTCGCTGCAGCGGCGTTACGCTGTCTGGGTGGTAATTTCATGGGGCGGCTCAAACCGAGGAATGAAGACGAGATAAGGCGTGCTAAGGAAATGGGCTTCGACGACGTCAACCGCGTCCTGACCATGAACGATCTCGTGAAGCGAGACGATATCACTTTCGTCGCAACTGGCATCACCGACGGCGACCTTGTTCGAGGCGTACGCTTCTTCGGTAATGGCGCGCGCACTCACTCGATCATCATGAATAGCCACTCGAGCACGGTGCGCTTTGTGGAAACCGTCCACCGATTCCGCGCGGAACCATTTCGGGTTCGACAGCACTGAAACTCCTCTCATTGGTGACGCCCGATGCGATGGTCGAGCGCGTTTCCGACATTGGGCTTGGCCTACTGCGCGAGTGGAACATCACCGGTATCGCCTTGGATCTCGACAACACGATCGTGCCGTGGCATACGAGCGACGTTGTGCCTGAGATCGCGCAGTGGGTGCGACAGGTGCGAGAGACCGGCGTTCGCTTTTGCTTGCTGACGAACAACTACGCGTCGAACGTCCGGCGAGTCGGCGCCGCACTTGACATGCCGGTCGTCCGCGGTGCCCTCAAACCGTTGCCGAGCGCGTTCTCGGCTGCACTTCGGCAATTACGCAGCGAGGCCAGCCAGTCGTTGTCGGTTGGCGATCAATTGTTTACCGATGTCCTTGGAGCGAAAGCCGTTGGGATGCGTGCGATCGTCGTCAAACCGCTGACCACTCGTGACTTTCCGACGACGCGGCTCTTGCGGATGCTTGAAGGACCAGTGTATGCACGGCTGCGGCGTACCGCCGGCTCTGCCTTGGCGTGAGCGCAGGTCATGCAACGCTATGCAGTCATCGGAAGCCCCATTCGCCACTCGCTGTCGCCTGCGATGCAACAGGCTGCTTTTGACACGCTGGGCATCCAAGCAAGCTACGAGGCGATTGAGGCGGCGTCCGCCAAGCCGATATTTTCGCAGCTGCGCGCAGCGCAGTACAATGGTTGGAATGTCACAACGCCGCTGAAGGAAGAGGCTGTTGCTTGCGTCGATCGGTTGACCGACGCCGCCTCTCGTGCGAATGCCGTGAACGTCGTGCGCGCAGAGAATGGCGAGCTCGTCGGTCACAACACCGACGGAGCTGGTTTCGTTCAAGCCGTGTGCGAGTTGTGGTGGGTCGGAGCCCTGACGGCTCCAACACTGATCTTAGGCAGCGGTCCGGCAGCCCGCGCTATCGCGCTAGCGCTTCGCGACGCGGGCGCAGAACGGTTATCGTGTTGGTCCCGAAACAAGCAGCGAGCGATCGCCATCGGCCCGCGGCCGAATGAACCAGTCAAGCTTGTCGTGAGCGCGCTCCCGTCCGGGGCCACGGTGCCGGCCGAGGTGCTCGCGCTCACGCAAAGCGTCGAGATGGTTTTCGATCTAAACTACGGCACCCGCAGGTCGCCAGTGGAAAACATCGCTGCCCCCAGGCGTTATAACGGCCTACCGCTCTTGTTGCATCAGGGAGTGCTTTCGTTCCAGTGGTGGACGGGTATGTCTGCGCCCACTGAAGCCATGCGGTCGGCCATCTATGCATCCGGTGAAAGCGGGCCGATAGAATAGACGTGGCGGCATCGAGTGGCGGCTATCTCAGTCGGCGAATCGCGTACATTGATGGACTGCGGGCAGTCGCCGTACTTTCCGTCGTTGTGTTCCACGTTGCACACTGGGACGCAAAACTTGGTCCGGGCGTATTGCAGCACGCCTTCATCGAGGGTGCGCACGGGGTTGATTTGTTCTTTGTGCTCTCAGGCTTTTGCCTCTCTTACCCTGTGCTGCGCACAATGCACGCGCGTCGAACCGCGTTATTCGATATTGCTGGATATGCGGCGAGGCGAGTCGTTCGCATCGTCCCTCCTTACTATTTGGCAATCCTTGTCATTGCATGCGGACTCCTCATCATAGACCATGCAGGCTGGCGGATACCTGAGGAGCTCAGCGTTGCCAGAGTAACCTGGTTTAACATGGCGAAGCAAGTCCTCTTTGCCGACCGCCGCCCCGAGTTCCTCAATCCATCCTTTTGGACGCTCGCCGTCGAGTGGCGCTGGTACTTCATATTTCCGCTCGTGCTTGTGCTCTGGACACGGTCGATGCGTGCATTCATTTTTGTCGCAGCCTGCTGCGTCATCGCCGGTGCGGCCACTCGGGCAGGCGGCTTCGACTTGCCAATTCTTCCCGCATTCATGTTGGGTATCGTTGCGGCGGAGATCGAGTTGCAACAGCGGCCGGTTGGTCGAGTCGCGGTGCTCATGTGCATTCTGGCCGTATGTCTCGGGTTGTTCTTGGAACCGTACTACGCAGTTGGATATTTTCTCCAGCAGCAGCCAGGCTGGCAGCTTGCTGCATTCTTCTTTGTGCTAGCGGCCGGTAGTGTGCCCAGTCTTCGGGCTGCCCTCTCCGTTCGACCACTCGTTTGGATTGGAGTAGCGTCGTATAGCATCTACCTCATTCACGAACCTGTCATCGGGGCGCTCGAGTACAATACGCAGATCCCGCCAGCTCTGGCGGGCGCCGTCGCGGTGATAGCTGGGGTCGCTTTCTGGGCAATCTTCGAGCGTCCATTCATGAAGAATCCATTGAAGGGTCGCCTGATCGCAATCATTTCTCCATTGGTTGCGCGTTTCGCAACGCTTGTCGGCGTACCGAGCTCAATACAGCTTTCACTAACAACAGGTGGCGACAAACCCAAGCTGCCGGATCAGCCCTCATCGAAGGAAATGCAAACCGAGACGCTGCTTCACATCTCCGGAGCGTGACAGAGCTCACGCAGGCGGCCATCAGGCGCGTACTCGGCGAGTGGGAACCGATGCAGACACCATGCGGGCAAGAGCGAATGGAGACGGGGAGCTGGGCCGAAGGATTGCTCACGTCGACGGACTACGCGCCGTGGCCGTCTTGCTCGTCGTGGCATGCCACACAGCGAAGTGGGATCCTCGGCTGGGACAGGGTCCGGCGCTCCAGGCCTTGTTGCAAGGGACCCACGGCGTCGACCTATTCTTTGTCCTTTCCGGGTTTTGTCTCTCGTACCCCATACTGCGATCGCTGCGGTTGCGCGGTAGGGTTGCATTCGACATAGCGGGTTACATGGCTCGCCGCGTCGTGCGAATACTGCCTCCTTATTACTTTGCGATGGTGGTGCTGGGTCTCGTACTCTACGTTTTGCCGCACTTCGGCTGGCGCGTACCAGAGTCGTTTAGTTTGGCGAAAGTTGGCTGGCTCGATGTGGGCAAACAGGTCATCTTTGCAGATCGCCGTATCGAGTTTTTGAACCCTTCGTTTTGGACGCTGGCCATCGAGTGGCGTTGGTATTTCCTGTTTCCACTCGCGCTCGTACTCTGGACTCGTTCCGTTCGGGCATTCATTTTTGTCTTGTGTGCCTGTATCATTGCAGCAGCTGCTACGAGTGCGGGCGGGTTCGACCTCCCAGTTCTTCCCGCATTTCTCATGGGCGTCATCGCTGCTGAAATCGAGCTGCAGAAGCCTGCCATCGGGCGTCTAGCGATTCTCTTATTCGCCCTTGCGCTTTGTATCGCTGTCTATTCGGCGCCGAACTCGATGCTCGGCTATTTTATGCAAGTGGAAACGGGTTGGCAGGTCGCGGCGTTCTGTCTGGTGCTAGCAGTGGGTAGCGTGCCACTCCTGCGAGCAGCCTTCTCTATCCGGCCGCTAGCGTGGGTCGGGGTGGCTTCATACAGCATCTACCTTGTCCACGAGCCACTCGTTGCTACGATCGAACATAACACAGCGATGAGCGCATTCTTGGTGGGAGCCCTGGCCGTCACCGCTGGAACAGCCTTTTGGGCGGTTTTCGAGCGCCCGTTTATGGCGACGTCACTTAAAGGACGACTGGTGATGTTTTTGCATCCCCACCTTTCCAGATTTATGGGGTTTGTGGGCATAGCCCCTAGCGTTTACGTGGGGAGCCAATCGGGCACGGCGTTCGGGGCCGAGAGCCCCGTGGAACCGAAAACGGTAACAGAAGAACTCATTGGGTTAAGTCTTTGAGCGTTGTCACTCCGCTGATTTGTTCCGATCGCGGCTTGGCTAAAGGCGCACCGCCAGAAAACCGGTGTCCTCATATACAATGCCGGGTACCTTCGCCCGAAGGGACGGCAAAGAAGCCCCCAAAAGACGAAAAGTAGCCGGAAAGCGGATGAAAGGCTGGGTCAAGCCGACCCTACAGGTCCGCCTCGAGATGCCGATAGTCTAAGTAAGTCCGCTGCGAGTCCTTATCGGGACTGGGCTTGCATGTGGTCCGGCTCCATTGTCCCAAAAGAACGGAATCGAGAAGTAAATGGCAGCGAATGTAAGCGATCTCCTCGGCCTGCGCATGGACGAACTGATGCGCGTGACGATCGAGCGCGGCGCATCGGACTTGCATATGAGCGTCGGCCTTCCGCCGATGCTGCGCATTGACGGACGCCTCACCCCAACAGAATTTCCGAAACTCAGTCCCGACGATACGAAGCGTCTGATTTACAGCATTCTCACCGATCAGCAAAAGGAAAAGTTCGAGAAGAATCTCGAGCTCGACTTCTCGCACGGTTTGAAAGGTTTTGGTCGTTTCCGAATCAACGCGTTTCGCCAGCGTGGCGTCATCGGCGCAGTGTTCCGCGCGATTCCCTCGTCCGTGCCTCCGCTCGGCAGCCTGAACTTGCCGCCGGTCATGGGGGACTTGACGATGCGCCCGCATGGCTTGATTCTGGTGACCGGGCCCACCGGCTCTGGTAAGTCAACGGCTTTGGCCTCCATGATCGACATCATCAACGCGACGATGGCTCGCCATATCATGACCATGGAAGACCCGGTCGAGTACTTGCACTTCCACAAGATGTCGATCGTCAATCAACGCGAGATCGGGCATGACTCCTACAGTTTTGCCAACGCGCTGCGAGCAGCGCTGCGCGAGGACCCAGACGTCGTGCTTGTCGGCGAAATGCGCGACATGGACACGATTGCCACGACGCTGACCATCGCGGAAACAGGCCACTTGGTGTTCGCGACGCTGCATACGTCAGATGCGGCGCAGAGCATCGACCGAATCATCGACGTGTTTCCCGCACACCAGCAGCAGCAAATTCGAGTGCAGCTGGCGGCGGTGATTGAAGCGATCGTCTGCATGCGGCTGCTGCCGCACGCTTCAGGCGTCGGCCGCGTTCCCGCGACCGAAGTTATGATCGCGACGCCGGCGATCCGCAACCTCATTCGCGAAAACAAGTCTCACCAAATTCACAACGCCATCGTCACGAGCCGGGGAATGCACATGCAAACATTCGACATGTCGCTGCGTGACCTGGTTCGCAAACACATGATTACTGAAGATGAAGCCCTTGCGGCATCGATGCATCCGGAAGAGCTTCGTAAACTCATCGAAGGCTCGTAACAAGGGGGACCTACAATGCAAATATCGTTACTGTGGTTGTTGCTTCTGTTAGTCATTCTCTTGGTCGGTCAGGCAACGAAGCTTTAAGCTTCGCAGTGCACCCGAACCAAGGCTAGTAAACTCGAGGATCTAACGTATGCCGAGCTTTGCCTATCAAGCGAAAGACGCGAGCGGAAAATCCGTCAATGGCGTCATCGAAGCGGAAAACGAGCGCGTCCTGCGCGCCAAACTCCGCGAGATGAACTACTACGTCACGGGCATCACGCAGAAACAGACCGCGGGTCTGAATGCGGATGTCCAGACGTTGTTTGGAGGCGTCATTGGCAAACTCAAGGGGGTCAGCGAACAGGCGCTTGTCGTCTTTGCGCGGCAGTTCGCCACGATGATCAACGCCGGGTTGGCGATGGTGCGATGCCTCGACGTGCTCGGCATTCAAACTGAGGACGCCCAGCTCAAGCCGGTGATCGTGCAGGTCCGCAGAGAGGTCGAAGGCGGCTCCACACTGGCCAACGCGCTGGGCAAGTTCCCGAAAGTCTTCTCGCCGCTCTTCACCAACATGGTTCGGGCGGGCGAGCTGGGCGGTATCCTCGACGAAGTGCTCAACCGCCTTGCCGGTTTTCTTGAAAAAGACTTCAACCTCAAGAAGAAGGTGAAGTCGGCGATGACCTACCCCATGGTCATTTTGGTCATGGCCGTCGTCATCGTGTTCTTCTTGGTGACCTTCATCTTGCCGACGTTCGTCAGCCTCTTTGTCGGCATGAACATGAAGCTGCCCCTACCGACGAAGATCCTCATCGGCTTCACGGAGGGCGCGCGCAATCCGTTGGTCATTGGTATCACGTTGGTCGTTGTGATCGTCGGGTTCATCCTCTTCAAGCGCTGGACGGCGACGCAGACCGGTCGCTACCAGTTTGACAAGTTTAAACTCAAGCTGCCGGTGTTTGGCATGTTGATTCGCAAGGTTGCGATCTCGCGCTTTTGCCGCACGCTTGGTGCCTTGCTGCAATCCGGCGTTCCGATCATGCAGGCCCTGGAAATCGTGGGTAAGGCATCCGGCAACGAAGTTATTGCGGAAACGGTGACCAAGGTGCGCGAGTCGGTGCGCGAAGGCGAATCGATTGCCGTACCGTTGAATTTATCTGGTCTGTTTCCACCACTCGTCACGCAGATGGTCGCGGTCGGTGAGGAAACCGGTAACCTGGACGGCATGCTCAGCAAGATCGCTGACTTCTATGATGTCGAGGTCGAGTATATGCTCGCCTCGTTGACCTCGCTCTTGGAACCGCTGTTGATCTTGGCGATGGGTTTCGTGGTGGGCTTCATCGTTATCTCAGTGTTTCTGCCGCTGTATCAAATCATCGGCAACATAAAGTAGCGTCATGGCGACGCAGGCTGTTGCCGCGGAAGCCAGCGAGACGGAGTTCAAAGCGTACGCGCACAGCAAAACGCTTGAACTCCGGGATCGTCTTGTGGTGGCGCACATGGGCCTGGTCAAGTCCATCGTTTCCCATTACGCGCCGAATCAAGGGCAAGCACAGCGCGACGACCTCGAACAAGTAGGTTTCGTCGGCCTCATTAAGGCGGTCGAGCGCTACGACCCAAGCCTCGGGGTCCCTTTTGAAGCCTATGCCCGGACGGTGGTCTCTGGGGAGATCTTCCACTACCTGCGTGACCTCGCTCCCTTGCTGCGGGTGCCGCGCTGGTACCGAACGCTCAATCGCCAGCTGCATGAATCGCACGATAGACTGGTCGTCAACCTCGGGCGAGAGCCGACTCTGGAAGAGCTCGCGACGGACATGAACGTGCTTGTCGACGGCGTCAAGGAAATCTTGCGCCTGCGAGACTCGTACAACCTCATGTCGTTGTCGGAGCGGGGCGATCTCAGTGAGGATCGACCACGCTTGTCGGCGATTCGCAGCACGCGCCACCAGACATTCCGGTTACCGATCGAAGACCGCATTGTCTTAGATCGCGCGATCGAAGGCCTGGCTGAGTTCGAGCGGCGCGTGGTCGAACTGTTTTTCTATAAAGATCTCACGCAGACCGAAATCGCGCGCCGATTAGGATTCTCGCAAAAACATATTTCGCGGACGCTCGCAAGTACGCTCCGAAAGCTTAAAGAAGAGATCCGTTGACCCAAGCGACCCCTCGAGCAACGCGAGTCAGTACTGACTTGGGTTGGTTCGGCTTGAGCCTTGCCTTGCTTATCGGCGTCGTGACGCGTTTCTGGCACCTGGGCGCGGCCAGCCTCTATACGGACGAGGCGTTTACCTTCGCGATGGGCGGCTTTGGCGTACCCGCGCTGCTGCACAACCTGACGACGAGCGACTTTCACCCACCGCTTTTCTACCTCCTGACGCACTATCTCATGAAGCTGCACTGGCCGCTGTGGGATTACCGCTACGTGACGGCGCCATTTGGCATCTTGACGATCGTTGCAACTTGGGGCGCCGCGCGGCGGATGTTTGACAGCTCGGTTGCAACGCTGTCAGCCGTCATGGTCGCGCTTTCACCAGCGCTCATCGTCTACGACCGGATGTTTAGGATGTACGCAGTGCTTGTTGCCCTTGCGACGCTCTCGTGGTGGGTGTTGGTCGAAGCTGAGCAGGCGGTGGGCCGCAAGCGCACGATGCTCTGGGTGACCTATGCAGCAGTCTCGGTCATCTTAGCGTACACGCACTACCTTGGTTTTCTCCTCCTAGCGTGTCAGGCAGTCTACTCGGCCTGTCGATTTCGTGCAAATAAGCCGGCGTTTTTTGGCTACGCCCTGGTTTTAGTATCGTACGTTCCGTGGGTGGGCCACCTACAGCAACAGTTGCCGCTCGGCGGGCTCACCTTGAGCCGCCCTGGTTTTGATGCGGGTCTGGCGGCGAGCCTGCGCGATGCGTTTGCTATGGGTATGCCCGACTCGTTACTATCATGGCCCGGTGGAGTTTGGATTCCTTTTCTTGTCGTCGCGGTGGCTGTGGTCGCGGCAAGCTGGCTCGCGTGGCGAAGCGCGCTCCCATTTTGGATAGGAGCTCTTCCGATTGCTATTGTTGCCTCTATCGTGCTTGGCAAGAACCTTGCCTATTTTCCAAGGTATCTACTCATCGACATTCCGCCGGTGGCGATTGGAGTCAGTGTGATCGTTCAGTCGATTGCCGCCCACGAGGCGCGAGTGATCGCCTGGGCAGTTGCTGTGGCGAGTATTGCTTTCTTGGCGGTCGGTGCCCAAAACGTCTTACTTGACCCCTACTATCAGTTTCCCAACTGGTACGCGGTGAATGCGTTGATGCTCCAGAACGAACAGCCAGCTGACGCGATCATCCTTGACGCGGGCTATGAGCGCCTTGTGGTGCAAAACTATACCGCGTTTCGCGGTCGCCCGCTCCTGAGTTTTATGAATCCAACAGATTTCACCCCAATCCTGCAGTGGATTCGCGATCATCCACGCGCGCGAGTCTGGTACATCGAGCATCAATATGTGTATTGGGACCCGAATCGGCGAATCGCACTTGCCTTAGCGCACGACCGGCCACAGCTGCTCCAGCAACGCTTTGCGCGCCAAGCGGCGGTCAACGACGTGACCGTGCTGCTCTTTGACGAAGTGCCGATGACGAAGTAGTGAGATATGTAGCGTCGCGAATTTATTCGCGAGGGATGTAGTGTCGCGAATTTATTCGCGACGTGGGAGAATAATGGAAAACCGGCAGCCATGGTTGCGAGAGTACGGCGGGCTTGTTGCGGCGCTCGTCGCCGGCGCTCTGTGCCGTTTTTGGGACTTGACCGGTCCAAGTCTCTTCATCGATGAAGGTTTTGTCTTTCACGCAAGCGATCGCCCCGTCCACGATGTGCTCATGATGGTGGCGTACAGCGATTTTCATCCCCCGCTCTTTTATCTTGTGACGCACTACCTCATGGGGTTCTTGCACTGGCCACTGTGGGACTACCGCTATTTGACGGCAGCCTTCAGCTTGTTGGGCATTGCGGCAACCTGGGCGATAGCCCGCCGTTTTTTTGGAACGACCGCTGCGTGGTTTGCAGGACTCGCGCTCGCGTTGCAACCTGCGCTCATCGAGTGGGATCGTCTTTATCGCATGTACGCGGTGCTCGTCGCCTTGGGTGCAGTTTCGTGGTGGTTGCTCGTACGGGCCGGCGACGCTCGGGGAAAAAACCGCTGGCTGTGGTGGACTCTCTATGCCTGCAGCGCGATCGCGCTCCCCTACGTGCATTACGTTGGGGCACTGGTCGTCCTGAGTCAGGGCTTGTATGCGGTGACGCGGCTGCGAACGATGTGGCCGGTCTTGGTCGGCGACGCCGCGGCGGCCATTGCGCTCATTCCATGGCTGTGGGCGATTCGAATTCAATATCCGCACGGCGGCCTCGTGATTGCTTTGCGTTCGTCCGAGTTTTCGTGGCCGCACGTGATCCGAGCATCGCTTGTGTATGGCATTCCCGCGGCGTGGGTCATTCGGCCGGACTTTGATCTGTTCTTCAGCATCGTCGCCATGGTTCTGCTGCTCGCGGGAATCTACGCAGCCCGCGCATCCGTCGTCCCCTTTTGGCTCTTTCCGATCGTCATTCAAGTGGTCGCATCGTTTGCCACCGGCAAAGATCTTGTGATCCCACGATATCTCTACGTGTACGTGCCCGCGTTCTGCATCGCTTTCGGCGCGCTGTGCGCAGCGATCGCGGGGACGAGATACCGCGTGGCGGTTGCGGCACTTGCGGCCGCATACTTTGGAGTGGCCGCGGTCAGCATCCCCAACATGTTATTTGTGCCCTTTTATCAATTCCCGGACTGGTATCAGGTCAACACGCTGCTGCTTGCCAACGAACACAAATACGATCTGATCGTCCTCGACCAAGGCGCAGAATATTGGGTCGTCTATCAGTTTAGCGGTTTTTCCGGTCACCAAATCGATGCGCCCGCGCTCCCGTCGGATCTGCCCCTCACGATGCGCTGGCTGGACGGCTATCCCAAACGTCGAGTTTGGTATATCGAAAACCAACCCGGTTTTACCGATCCGCATCGTACCCTCGAACGCCATTTGGATGCGGTACGCCGCCCCGTGCGTATGTGGCGCCAAAATAGAATCTTTACCGAGGATGTCGTGCGGATTGTTCTTTACGGCCCGCGTGTTCTCGCCGCTGGCAAGAAGAGAGTTGTGACGACTGCATCTCCATAAGCAGCCTCGGTCGATCGCCACGAGACTCTGCGAGGGTGGCTTCGCAACAATGCATTAAATGCCAATCGGTTGGGGTCTGGTAACTCCGTCTGGTAACCGATGTACCAAATTCGCGGCAAACGCGCCGCCTGCGCACCGTAGCGAGCAGCCTCGGCTTGATTGGTCACCAAAAACATGGGGCGATCGCGCGTGGCCTTGGTGCCAACAAGCACGTAATACACCATGGACCCATCAAAGACAACCCCATCTCCCGGCTTCATCCTCGCATCGAGAAATTTGCCGTACTCGGTCCAATCGACAGGCATGTACGATGATAGGAAGTGTTTGTCGATTGTCGCCGTCGCCATCATCACAAACAAACTCGTTAGAATTGCTATCGCGAGTGGCCGCAACCGCCTGCTTTGCAACCAATCGCAAAAGATCACGATGAAGAAGACGAGTGGCACGATGGCTTGCAGCAGGTAACGTTGGCCCAAGAGTAATTTCCCGGAAGCTAGAGAGTAGGCTACTTGCAACGCTATCGGAGCGAAAAGCGCCAGCGCTTCGAAACGGCGCTGCGCCGTCGCCACAGCGAGGCCACCAACAATGACGAGCCACAGCGCCGCTGCCGTCACGCCGGCGTACTCGATGGTCGGAGGCAAACCGTCAACTAACAGGACGGGCGGCGCACCCAAGAGCTCCCAAAAATGACCTGCAAGCGCGTTGAACGCGGTGCCGCCGAGCGGGTACTGCTCCCGAAAGATCGGCAGCCATGGGACAAATGCGGCGAGCGCTCCCACGCAGGCCAGCCAAAATCCCGGCGTTCGCCGATGCACGAGAGCCATGTACACCATTTGCCCCGCCACAGTAAAAAAAGCGAGGTATTGGGTGTAGAGCAACGCCGTCACGATAAGCGCATACGCAAACCAGCGTCGCCCGCGACGCGGCTCGTCGAGGGCCCACAACAAGCAGGCCCAACTAAGCATCGCGAGTGACCACAACATCGCGTACATTCGGAAAAAACCGTCGAAGAACGCAAGCACCGGACTGATGGCGATGAGGAGCGCGGCGAGAGGGCCCCACGAACCAATGATGCGCCGACCAAGCGCGTAAGTTGCCGCGACGCCCACGACGCCGATGAGCGCGGTGGCGATGCGAAACAGATAGACCCGCGAGGTGAGCGCGAAAAGACCGTGGCCGAGAACGTAGACGAGGGGTGGATGGAAGTCTCCAGTTGTCAAAAGCACGACGATTCCAGAGAGCGGGTGCGAGGCAATGAAGAACGTGAAGGCTTCATCCGGCATCGTCGAATGATGAAGCAGTCCGACGAAACGAGTGAGTGCTGCGCAGGCCAAGATCGCCCAGAAGGCCGGTTGACCCATCGGATTGGAAAGGCGAGTGGACTGTCCCATCACTTAGATTGTCGGCAAGGTCGCTGTGCTGCCCATCACCTTTTGCCGAAAACTGATACAAAGGGTCCTCAAGGGGACTCTTAATCTTGGTGCTTGGGTACATTACATGTGCATGCACTCAGCTTTTTGGCATCACAGAAACGGATAATATGAAGGCCATGCAAAAGGGCTTCACCCTGATTGAGTTGATGATCGTCATCGCGATCATCGCAATCTTGGCGGCTATTCTCATTCCGAATTTCCTCCACGCGCGTGCTGAATCTGTAACCGCGGCCTGCGAAGGCAACGAGAAGCAACTCGCAACAGCGGAGGAGGAATATGCGGTCGACAATGGCGGCGCTTACGCCGTGCCATTTTCGAACCTCACAACGCCGTACCTGAGCGTGGTCGTGACCGACCCAGTGCATAAGGGTAATGCATATACGATTACCCAGCCAGGTGGCCTCGCCGGCTCGTACCTGATCTCGGATGCGGGCGGCCACGACACGACCACAACGACCAGGCTGACCCAAAACGTTACCGGCGGCACCGCGTGCTCGGCGTGCACTTCAATCTTGTACGCTCAAGCTTCCGGGATCCACGGAAACTAGCGGCGGCAGCTGCCGATAACATATGAAGGGAAGCCTCTTCGCGTATGAACGAAAGGCGCATTCCGTGCACGTGTGTCATATATCACGGGTTTTAGCGTCTAAGCAAGGTGCGGTTGGGCATTCCCTATAGTGGGGGAGAGGGCAGAAAACGCGCTTTTTGGTTCCGCACGAGATCACGGTCGATCTTTTGCGAGCGCGGCGCCGGTGGACCGGCGTCCCTTGATGGGCTTACAACTCGTCCGCTCACTCAACGTGAATTCACACAATCGAAAGGGTTAAAGTCTTCATGAAGAAACTGCAAAAGGGGTTCACGCTCATCGAATTGATGATCGTGATCGCCATTATCGCGATTCTCGCAGCGATCTTGATTCCGAACTTCCTGCACGCGCGTGCTGAGTCTGTTACCGCAGCCTGCGAAGGCAACGAGAAGCAGCTTGCCACGGCTGAAGAGGAATACTCGGTTGACAATGGCGGCGCTTACGCCGTGCCATTTTCGAACCTCACAACGCCGTACCTGAGTGTGGTCGTGACCGACCCGGTGCACAAGGGTAATGCATATACGATTACCCAGCCAGGTGGCCTCGCCGGCTCGTACCTGATCTCGGATGCGGGCGGCCACGACACGACCACAACGACAAGTCTGACCCAAAACGTTACCGGCGGCACCGCGTGCTCGGCGTGCACTTCAATCTTGTACGCTCAGGCTTCCGGCATCCACGGAAACTAGAACGCTCGACGCGGAACAAAAGCAGAAGAGCCGGTCCCTGGACCGGCTCTTTTTCGTTGAGCGTTTGATGGTAGGCCAGCGCCGGTGAGCGTAGTCACACACCGTACCATTCGGTCCTACCGATGTTGAACTTGGGCATTACCGAATTGGAGGACGCGAAGACGGGCCCACACATGAACACGCCTAAGCGAGGTTTCACCCTCATCGAGCTGATGATCGTGATCGCGATCATCTCTATTCTTGCTGCAATCCTGATTCCAAACTTCTTGCACGCGCGCGCCGAGTCCGTGACTTCGGCATGCGAAATGAACGAAAAAATGCTCGCGACCGCAGAGGAAGAGTACTCAGTCGACAACGGGGGGCAATATGTTGCGATTGCCTCGCTAACCACGCCATACCTGAGCGCGGTCCTCACCGATCCGGTGAAGAAGGGCAACACCTATAGCATCAACGCCGCAGTGGGAGCGTACGGCTCGTATCAGGTTTCGGATTCGGGCGGCCACGACTCGACCACGATGATGCAAGTGATACAAGACGGATCCTCCGCTAGCTGCACGTCGTGCACGAGCGTTCTTTGGGATCAGAACTCGGGCGTCCGAGGAAAGTAGCGCGCAAGCCGCGCACCTGGACGGGTGCCTGCCCTCTTTTATCCGGCAATCGCAAGCCTCATCGGGCTTTTGTTCGGCTCGTTCCTCAACGTCATCATCAGCCGCCTGCCAAGCGGCGAATCCATTGCGTCGCCACCCTCGCATTGCCCCACGTGCGGGCATCGCCTGAGCCCGTGGGAGAACATTCCCGTCCTATCGTGGCTTGCGCTGGGTGGGCGCTGTCGCTCCTGTAAGGCGGACATTTCAGCGAGGTACATGCTCGTGGAACTTGCCACCGCCGCACTGTTTGCGTTGGCCGCCGCGGAGTTCGGGCTGACCGTTTGGACTCTCGCGGTGTTTGTCTTGAGCGCCTTTGCGATCGTCACGCTCTTTGTCGATATCGATCATCTGCTGATTCTCGACGTTGTGACGGTGCCTGTTGCGCTGGTTGGGTTTCTCGTGGCGTTGCTCGATGGCCGAGCAATCGATGGCCTTGAGGGCGCAGCCGTCGGTGTGGGGCTTTTCGGTCTCATCTATCTTGCGACGCGCGGTGCTGGTTTGGGATTTGGGGACGTCAAGCTTGCAGGCTGCTTGGGTCTCTATTTGGGTTTAGCGCACTCGATCGCCGCATTTGCCGCAGCGTTCATCGTGGGAGCTCTTCTCGCGATACCGGTGCTCTTGACTCGAAAGCGCCGGGCCAAAGACGTGTTGCCACTCGGGCCATTTCTCGTCCTCGGGGCGCTTATCGTGATCTTTGCACCCGGTCTTGTGTTCGGTCCGTACGCTGCGTACCAAGAGATGCTGTACCGCCATTTGGGCGGCGGCTAGGATCGGTTTTCCAATGGCCGCCTATGTGGGCGACTTGACAGTCGCCCGCTATCCTGGGCTGGGCTACACTGCTGGCCTGTGATTGCCGATACTTGGGGACAGGCGCCGTTTTACGAGCGCTCGCGGCCGCCACTTCCTTCGTGCCGCAATTTTACGCTTGGAGTTTCATGGCCGTGCAGAAGACTTTTGACAAACCGCTCGATGCCACTCTCCTCAAGAAAGTTCCGCTGTTCGCGGAGTTCGGCGACGAAGATCTTGCGGCGATAGCCTCACTGGTTCAAACTCGCCGTTTTGCCAAACACGCGGTGCTCGTGTACGAAGGAGATCCAGGCGATGCGCTCTACATCGTGGTGAAGGGAAATGTGGCCGTTACCCGGCTTTCCAACGAAGGCAAAGAAAGCATTCTTTCCATCCTCAAAGAGGGTGATTTCTTTGGTGAGATGGGAGTCTTGGACGCCTCGCCACGATCAGCAACGATTAAGGCTCTGGGGGACGTCGAAGTAGCAATCCTCTCGCGCAAGGATTTTCTCGATCTCTTAGGACGCAGTCCTCAAATGAGCTTGAGCTTGGTCATGACGCTTTCGTCTCGCCTGCGGGCGACCAATCAGGCGATCCAGGCCGCGTCGTATCAGGATATTAGAACCCGACTCGCCGCCCTGCTTCTCAATCTCGAGAAGAACTTCGGCGAGCGAGTTGAGGGTGGCACGCGTCTCACTTTGCGGCTGACAAATCAGGAAATGGCGAACATGATCGGCACGACGAGAGAGACGGTCAACCGCATGCTCAACCGGTTTTGGGATGAGAAGCTCATCGATATGCGCACCGCCAACGTGGTCATCATGGACCACGACAAACTCCAAGCGATTCTCCACTAGCGGGTTTCTGTAGCAGCGCACCTTTAGGTGCGCTTTGCTTTGAAGCTGAGGGCGACTTGAGCGGACCTAAGGGTCCGCTGCTACATACCCAATCGTGTCCCGATGGGTGGCATCGCCGGTTCGTAAACCTAGCACACACCCGTATCGTCCAGTAGCTTGTATCGAATAAACGTTCTAACATTGCGCTGCCGGGGTGCCGATGTTTTTTAGTGAGGTTATTCTTTAGCCCCGTCCTCATATAGTTTATAACGGGATGGTTACGAGAGGCTCGGCGTCTATGTCGTTCATGAGCAAGCTGTTCGCGCGCGGATCCAACAAGTACGTTGGCATTGATTTCGGTTCTCACGAATTGAAGGCAGTTCAGTTCGGGTCATCCGGACGAGGTGCAGTACTCGAGCATGTCTATCGCGTGAGCACGCCTGCGAATAGCATCAAAGATGGTGTGGTCAGCGATCCACAACTCGTCGGTGAGGCGCTGCGCGCGCTCATCAGCGACGGCGCGTTCAGCGCGCGCAAAACGATTAGCGCGGTTTCCGGTCCCACGGTCGTCGTGCGCCAAGTGACCATGCCGGTCATGAGCGAGCGCGAGCTGCGGGAGTCGACTAAATACGAAGCAGAGCGGTTTCTCCCGTACTCCGTCGACGAAGCGCAAATTGACGCGAAGATTTTGGGAAAGACTGAGGACGGCCAGAACATGGACGTGCTCATCGTCGCCGCGCAAAAAGACCTTGTCACCTCGCAAATGAGCGCGCTGCAGTTTGCAGGCTTAACCCCGTATGTGGTCGAGGTCGAGCCCTTCTCGATGGTCCGCGCAATGATCGCTCCGGAGGACGCGCAATTCGAGCAGAACATCGCTATTATCAACGTGGGAGCCGCGTCGACGAGCATCAACATCACCAAGGGTGGCTTCGTTCCGTTCACCCGGAACGTGCCCATCGGTGGTAACGCCATCACGAAGGCAATTGCCAACGGCTTGAACGTCTCCATGGACGACGCTGAAAAAATGAAGCGTGAAAAAGCACGAATTCTCTCGCAGCAAGATACTGGGCCTGTGCCGCCGACCGTGACTCGAATCTTCAACGTGATCACGCCGCCGCTCACCGAGCTTGTTACCGAGATTCACAAATCGCTGGACTACTTCCGGACGCGCTTCCGCGGCGAAACGATCGAGTCAGTCATCCTGGGCGGCGGATCGAGCCGCTTGGAGAACTTGGACGCGTTTTTGAGTCACGAGCTCGGACTGCCCGTCGCCCCTGCGACGCCACTTGAACGCGCTGCACACGATCCCGCAGATTTTCCTGCAGAGTTCTTGCGCGATGCTGGGCCGTCCATGATCGTCGCCGCTGGCTTAGCCAAGCGCGACTTGCAGGCCGAGAGCCGAACGGGAGCAGCAGCGTGAGCACGGCGCGTTTGATCGAGGAGCACGCTTGTGATTGATATCAACCTACTTCCTTCAGCACAACGGCGGTCAGTTTTTACCTTCGACCGAGTGTTCTCTATCGGTCTGGTGGTGCTCGTGGTCGAGTTGCTGTTCGTGACGCTGTTCGATGTCTTCGAGAACATCCGAATCAACAGGTTGAACAGCGACATTGCAGCCTGGACGCAAAAAGTAGCGGTCGAACAGGCGGCGGTAAAAGAAGTTGATGATCTGCGAGACCAGGTCGCGCAGCTTCGAGCGAAAGCCGACCTGCTCGAGCGCATCAAGCAGAGCCCGCTCCAAACCGCAGAAATTCTTGCAGATATAGGCAACAATACGCCGCCCGGCATGTGGTACAGCAGCGTCGCTGTTGTGCATCCGTCGGACGGCGGCAGTGTGACCCTTTCCGGCGACACTTCGAGCTATCGCGAAGTTGCGGACCTCATGTTGAACCTAGACGGGTCGCCCATTTTTGGGGACGCCGACTTGACAACGAGCACGCAAGCCGTGTCGCCAACTTCTCCGAATGGCGGTGACGTGGCGTTCTCCGTCATCGGAACGCTCAGCCCGGCGGTGATTGGACAGCAATGAACCAGCAACAGAGTAACCTTAATCGCATTCTCATCGTTGTCGGCGTGCTCGCGCTTGTCTTAATTGGCGCGTACTTCATGGTGATCCAACCAAAGCTGACGCAAGTCGCCGCCTCGCAAGCGCAGCTTGACAGCCTTCAGTCGCAGTACACTTCCTTGAAGGCAGTCGCGGACCAAAAGCCGCTCTACCTCGGACTGATCAAGCAAGTGCAATCGCGTCTGACTGGCGTGGAATTGACCGCCGATCCGCGCGCGTACATTCCCTCGTATCTCAAGCAGATCGAGGATCTGGCGACGCGCGATGGTTTGGTGGTGACGGCAGTCGTTCCTCAGCCACTGCCGACGCCATCGGGCTCGCCGACGCCTTCAGCCGTTCCAACGGGTGCCAGCGCGCTGCAAAACGCGCCGATTATCGGCCAACCGCTCGCGCGTGCCGGCAAAGCGCTGAACGCGTCAAACACGCAAGCGGAATCAGAAAATGCGCAGATGCCGCAAGGTGGCGCCCAGACCGCAATGACGGGTGCGACCCCGATACCAGGTGCTTCAGGTGGCGCAGCTGGGAATCCGACGGTCAAGGCCGGTGCGAGCATGTCGCCGCGCGTGAACGCAATCGTGTATCTCAATCAGTCCTTCCAGCAGGTCCCAATCAACATGGAATTCTCGGGTAACTATACGGATTTACAAAAATTCCTACGCGATCTCAACAGATTTCCGAAGCTCATCGGTGTCGGTAACGTGACCTTGACGTCCACGCGCGCCGATGTTGGCGTCACGCCTAAGCTGCATATCGTTCTCCCGATCATCGCGTATCGCTTGAGCCCAAGCGAGCCGCCACCGCAGGCGACGCCGGCTCCGGCAGGGGGTCAATAAGTTATGAAGCTTCTCGTTGCAGCTTCGGCCGTCGCAGTTTGCCTCGTGCTCGCCGCGTGCGGTGGCGCACAGGCGCCGCCACCCGGTCCTGTGACCGTCGCGCCAGATCTTAGCACGCCGCCGCCCGTTGCGACGACGCCCGTACCCATCGTGAAGTCCAAGACGGTACCAAGCGCCGGTCGTCCGGATCCGTTTGTGGCGCTCTTTGGGCCACCGACGGGCGTGGGGCCGACACCAGCGCCCAAAGTTGCTGTTTCCACCTTCCCCAACATTCCGACCCTTCCAGGATTCGAGAGTGCGCCGGGTGCGGCCGGAATTTGGGGCACAGTCCACCTGACCGGCATCTTCGAGCACGGCAACGGCTTCATCGCGATCCTGGAAGACAATGGCAAGTCGTACTTCGTGCGGCCTGGTGACAGCGTCGACGATCAGTTTAGAGTTATCGCAATCGGTCCAGATTACATCACGCTCGGAACACAGACAGAAGAGCGACACTTCTCGCTAGGGGGTTAAATTAAATGCATCGGCATCTTCGGTTGACGTCGGCCTGGCTCGTATGGTGCGCCGTCGCATTCGTCGGTCTGGCTTCTCCGCAGCCCGGCCGAACCGCCGACAATCCGATCAAAGACGTCTCGTACGAAAAACGAGGCGGATCGTTTGAATTGTCGGTGGCAGCGGCAGGGCCGGTGACGACGAAAGTCAGCCGGTACTCGGTGGACGCGAAGAGCGACACCGTGGACCTGGTGGTGGATGTGTCGCCCGCATCGTACGATGGCCAGACCAAGGTTATTGGGTTCTCAAGGGGTCAGCTGCAGCAGGTTCGTGTTGGGCAACTTTCGGCAACGCCAGCCGTCATGAGAATCGTGGTGGAGTCGTCTGGTTCGCCCCAATATGATCTGCAGCGCAGCGGGGACCACACGCTCAAACTCTCCGTGCCAACCAATCAGGTCGCGTTTGCCCTGCCCGCGCAAGCGGCCGCCACCGCGGCTCGCGAGGCAAAGACTCGACAGGATACGGCATTGAACGGATCCGCTGCGTCCGCTACAGCGAGCGCCGGGTCCACACCCTCTGTGCACCAGGTGGTGGCTACCACGCACGTGGTTTCGAAACCGGCTGCGAAGCCTGCGCCCCAAGCGCACGTCGCCGCGGTAACCCATCAAGTGGTCGCGAAGGCATCCGTTCCTGCTTCAAAGCCTGCGGTTGCTCCGGTCGTCGTCGCCGAGGCGACGCCGAATCCGTGGCTGCCGGGTGGGAAGTTCTACTGTAAGATTCCAAGCAAACGTGGCGCTGCCGCGGGTACGATGGCGTCACACGAAGCAGCGAGCCACGCTGCGATGGGTCCGCCCGGGCCGCCGGCGGGAATGATGGACATGAGCGGACGCAACGTCAATCTTGACGTGAAGAACGCGGACATCTTGGACGTTCTCAAACTGCTCGCGAACGAGAGTGGCCAGAACATCGTCGCAACGCAAAACGTCCACGGTACGGTGACGCTCTCGTTGCATGACGTGCCTCTCAGCACGGCGCTGGATCTCATCGTGCGAACCAACGGCCTCGACTATCGCAAGATGGGCAACATCTACGTCGTGGGGACGTCGGCCGATCTCAATTCAGAGTTCGGAACGGCGGGCCAGATGGCAACCCAAACGGTGGCCTTCCCGATCAAGTACGCGAACCCGTCAGACCTTGGGAAACAACTTGCCGGTGTGATCCCGGCGACGTCGTTCACGATCGATCCGCGGACGGATACCGTGATCGTGAGCGGAACGCCAGACATCATTCAATCGGCTCGCAACTTCCTGGCACTGGCTGACGTTCCGGCGCCGCAGGTGGTCTTCGAGGTGAAAGTTCTCGACGTCACCCACGACGGTAATCTGAACGTGGGCGCCCAGTGGGTTGGAACCTCACCGTTCGACCTGTTTGAGAATTGCATCGCGTGCCCACCCGGTGGCATTACGGTGCCCGAAACGACGATTAGCGGCAACTCGATTGCGCCGCAACCGTTTACTCGGAACCCGCTCTTCATTCAGGGCCAGCTCAACTACCTGATCTCGCACAATGATGCGAAGGTGCTTGCCAATCCGCGCGTGGCCGCACTCGACAACCAGCAGGCCAGCCTGCTCGTTGGTCAGACGTATCCGCTGGTGTACTACGATCCGCGCTCGGGTCAATTCCAAGCGCAATATATCGACATTGGTGTCAAGATCATCATCACGCCCGTCGTGAATACGGATGGCTACATTACGACGACCATGCACGTCGAGCGCAGTTCGATTGTTGGTCTCGTGCAGCAGTTCCCAATTCTCGACAATCGGAAAGCCGACTCGATCCTCCGGGTGAAGGATGGCGACACGATCGTGCTTGGTGGTCTGCTCGACGACGAGTCCACGGTGAGCGTCAGTAAGGTGCCGCTCTTGGGTGACATCCCGATCCTTGGCGCGTTCTTCAAGAACGTCCAAAAGACTACGACCCATCAAGAAGTGGTGTTCTTGATTACCCCGCACATCATCGCCGGACAATAGCGCCGGCATCGCAACCGGAGGAGCCGCGGGCTTTAAAGAGCCCGCGGCTCTTTTCTTGCGCGGGCGCGCGGTCGCGTGTGCTCGACAAGGGCCAACTGCCCTTTGCGCGCAAGCCTCGCGCTCATGATTCGATACATAACTGCCGGAGAGTCCCATGGGCCGGCCCTTGTGGGCATCATCGATGGGTTGCCCGCCGGATTGCAGCTTGACCTGTCCAGTGTGAATGGTGCGCTTTCGGCCCGGCAAGGCGGGCACGGTCGCGGCGGACGGATGAAAATTGAAAAGGACGAAGTCGAGGTGCTCGCGGGCCTGCGCGGCGGCGTCACCCTGGGTTCGCCGCTAGCCCTGGTCATTCGGAACCGAGACTTTGATAACGTCCGAGAACTCATGGATCCGCTACGCGGGCACGGCGATCCGATCACCCGCCCGCGCCCTGGACACGCCGATTACGCTGGCGCGCTCAAATATCGCCACCGGGACTTGCGCAACGTGCTCGAGCGCGCGAGCGCCAGGGAAACGGCCATGCGCGTGGCGCTCGGCGAGGTGGCGCGTCAGTACCTCGGAGTGTTCGGCGTCACAGTGGGCGGGCATGTCATACAAATCGGAGACGTCGTCGCCAAGAACCCAAGAACGCTGCCCGATATTCAGTATATAGCAGCATCAGCGGTACGCTGCGCCGATCCGGAAGCGGAGGCGCGCATGGTGCGCCGTATTGATGAAGCGAAGGCTGCGGGCGATACGCTCGGCGGCGCATTCGAAGTTCGCGTGAGTGGTATGCCGGTGGGTATCGGAAGCAATCGGCAGCCGGGCGATCGTCTCGATGCGCTCCTAGCCGCAGCCTTGATGAGCATTCAGACGGTCAAGGCGGTTGAAGTGGGGGAAGGCATCAGTTCCAAAAGCTTCGTCGGGAGCCGATCGCACGATACATTCGAAGTGCAAGATGGCGCCGTTGGGCGTGGCAGTAATCGAGCCGGCGGCATCGAGGGCGGCCTGTCAAATGGTCAAGATATCGCTATTGCAGCAAGACTGAAGCCACTGGCAACCTTGATGAAACCCCTCGAATCGGTCGACCTGGCCCAACAAAAGCGGGCGCCCGCGGCGGTCGTGCGCAGTGACGTGTGCGCCATACCGGCAGCATCGATTATCGGAGAAGCGATGGTCTGTTTGACGTTAGCGCCACTTTTTGCGGAAAAATACGGCGGGGATTCGGTCGCGGAAGTCAGGGAACATTTCACCTCCTCACAACGCGGCGCAGCGACGCTGTTTGAGAAGCAGTAGAGACCATGGCGGCGGGTGGACGCAGCGGCGAAGGCAAGAGCGAAGGCGCAGTACAGCAACGCGTGAGCAGCGTGTTGGCCCAGGCCCGTCAGCATCTTATTCGCAACAACGCAAAAGCGGCTACCGCGTTGCTCAAAGACATTGCGGATATGCCCGACTGCCCTGTCGACCTCCGCCTGGACGCAGCGAAAATGCTCGGTACGGCGGGAGCGAATTCAGAAGCCGCGCTGTGCTATCTCAATGCTGGGCTTGCGCTCTTGTACGACCAGGGCGACATGACGCGCGCACGGCAAGCGTTCGCAAGCGCCCATAACCTCGATCCGCAAAATCTTGACGTTATCTTCCACCTCGGTCAAGCAGACGTGGTTGAGGGACGCACGCAAGATGGCCTTGCCAAGTTTATTGATGTGCTGCGCAAATCCAACCTCAAACACACGCCGGCACTCTTTGAGGCAGGCTGCATTTACCAGGCGAACGGGCAGTACGACCAAGCGATTCTTGCTTTTAAGAAAGTCCTGGATCGGGAGAAAACTCACATCCAAGCGATCGTGCATATGGGTCAGCTGCACCAGATTAAGGGCATGATCCCAGAAGCGATCGGCTACTATCTGCAAGCGGGGCAGATTACAAGAGACGCGCAACAATTTGGTACCACCCGACAGATCGTGAACATGGTCCTCGCCATCGACGGCAACAACGCACGCGCTCGCAGCATGCTTGCCGACTTGGACACCAAAGGCGAGGAAGAGGAAGGCGACTCCGAAACGTCCGCGCAGGCAGCCGTTCCAGAACCAATCCCTGTCGACGTCGTTCCAATAGAAGAGAAGCCCAGGCCGCAGAGCGCTGTCTTGACTCCAACGCCCGTCGTCCCCGTAGCGCCCGAGCCGGATGGTGAAGAGAGCATCGCGCGCGAGGAGCTCGAAAAGATCGCTCAGGCGCGGGAATCGGCAGCCGCTGAGCTTGCCAAACTGCGGGAAGAAATTGCAAAGGCCCAGCGCGAGCAGCAGTTGGTTGCAGCGCAAACGGATCAGGCGACTCGTGCCGCGCAGGAGGAGCGCGCGGCGCTGGAGCGTCAGGCGCAAGAGCAAATCGCCGCTGCGCGCGCCGCGGCGGAGCGGGATCTGGAAGAGGTTCGCACCCTTCTTGCGCAAGCACAGGCCGAGGCGCAAGAGGCTGCTCAGACTCGCGAGGCGATCGAACGAGCGACAGCCGAACTCGACGCGAAGCTTGCCCAACTGCAAAGCGAAGTGGAAACGGTTGAGCAGCGAAAGACTGCGGCGCAGAGCAAGAGCGTTGCATCGGTCAAAGAGCTCGAGCAAAAGGCGAAAGCGCTGCAAGCGGAGGTTGCGCAAGAAGAGAAACGCCTTGAGGAAGCGCGGTTACAGGCCGCTGAGATTCAAACGAATGCGGCGAAAGCGCAAACGGCGCACGATGCCGCAATGTTGGAGCTTGCGGCACGCCGCCAGCGGGCCCAAGCCGACCTCGACAAACTGCAAAATGCAGCTGTCGAAACGGCGCGGACAAAAGATGCCGAGCGAACCCGAGCGGAACTCTCAGTTGCCGAGCTCGATACGAAGGCCGCTCAGCTGCGCAAGGAACTCGCAGCCGCCGACGCGCGGCGCAAAGAAGCTGACACGAAGGCGAGCACCGCCGAGAAGACGCTTCAACAACTCGAAGCGCGCGTGGCCGAGGCGAAAGCCAAGGGCGAGACGGCGACGGCCGACCTGCGAGATATCGTCGAGCAAAGCCGCACGGCGCAAGCAACTTCAACCGACCTGTCTTCCCGGCTTGCAGATTTGCAGGCCGCGATCGACGCGGCGGAGAGCAAGAAACGAGTGCTCGAAGACTCGATCGGAAAAGTGAAGCCCTTGGCTGCAGCCGCGGAGAAGCGACGCTCTGAAGCGGAAGCTATCGCGAACGCGGCCGAGAAGGCCCGCGAGAAACGAGAAGCAGAGCTCGGAGCGCTCGAAGCGAAAAAGCGTGAGTTTGAAGAGTCGTTTGCGAAGACGAAATCACTCATAACGGCAGCGGAGCGCAAGCGCGTCGAAGCCGATGCGGCAGCAGAGCAAGCGGAAGCGTTGCGCGCAAAGCGCGAAGCAGATGCGGAAGCGTTGGCGAGCCGCATCGCGGTGCTTGAAGGATCGCTGCGCGACGCGGATGCACTGGCGAAAACGACTGCGGCCGAGGGTGCCGCGCTTGTGGAACTTTCCGCGAAGGTGAACGAGCAGCGCGCGACCGTCCTCGAGCTCGAAGGCAGAAAGGCACAAGGTGAGCGCGAGCTTGCGCAACTCGCCGGGGATCTCGAATCGACGCGGAAGGCAGTTGAAGATGCCCAGGGTGCGCTCGCGGCGCAGGTGCAGAACCACAAGGAGAGCCCGGAAATCGATGCAGAGGCAACTGCCGCAATCGTGCCAGCCGAGTCCTGCGTTGAGTCCCTGCGAACGATTGAAGCACTCGCGGCCGACGGAGCCTTGTCGATCGAAATAGCAACCGAGCTTGCGAGCCTCATTCACGAGGGTCGTGCCCCGCAGGCGCTTCGGGAAGCGCGCAAGCGAGCGAATTTAGAAGCTGCGCCTGGTCCGTATTTGCTCGTCGGCGGTGATTTAGCTCGCGATCTCGGGGATATCGCAGCTGCGCGCGATGCATATAAGACGCTGGCCGTTGCCGATCCGAGCAGCGCGCCCGTAGCTCAGTCTCGCATGGGCGATCTGTTCTTGGCGTTTGCGCAACTCAGTACTACAGCCGCCCTTGCTCGGGATGACGCACATTTTGCAGCCGTTGCCGACCCGCAGAAGGCGATCGAAACGTATGCGGAGCTCGTCGCGCGCTTCCCAGACGACCCGACGTTCCGCGAAGAACTCGGGGCGCTCCACGAACAACTTGGGAACCACACCGCTGCAGCGCTCGCCTACACACAGGCACTTGTGGACTACCTCGGCAGCGACGATGTCGCGCACGCTGCGGAACTCGCGCCAAAATTAATCGCCATCCAGCCAGATGACGGATCCGTGCACGAGCTTGCGTCGAAAGCCTATGAACGAGCTGGTCGGCGCACGGAAGCGAAGAGCGAGCTCGATGCTGCCTTGCGCTGTTACCACGCAGCGTCTGCTGCCTCAGAGGTGGAGCGCGTCTGTCGCAGGCTTGCTGAGATCGCCGAAGATCCCGTTCCCTACCGGCGCGAGCTTGCGACCTTACTGCATGATGCGGGCGACAGCTCGGGCGCGGCGGAGCAGCTCCTTGAAGGTGCGGAAACGCTCATCACGTGGTCCCGCGGCTCGGACGCTGCCGAGTTGCTGAAACAGGCAGAGCCCATGGCCTCGCACGACGAGATGCTTCGCGAGCGTTTAACATCGTTGCGGGCCAAAGCGGCCGACGTGCAGCGCTCGGTCGACGACGTCGCCCGCGGCGACTTGCTCGTCGGCAAGGGGGACTACCAGCGCGCAACCCAGGCGTATCGCCAAGCGTTGGAAGAGAATCCGCACGACGCACGCGCAGGGTACCAGTTGGCGTGCTTGCTGATGGACCACACGAAGGAATACGAGACCGCCGAACGGCTTTTGGAAAATGCCTCGGAGCTGAGGCCTCACCACGCTGCCACTCGCTATCGGCTCGCGCTCGTCAAGGCTGCGCGCGGGCAGGTTGCGCAAGCCGTGGAATTGCTCATTGCGATGGCACGCTTTGACGAATCCAATGCGGACTTCATCGAACAGTTTGCCGAACGCTTGGAAAAAGACGCCGAGGGCGGGGACGTCGCCGCCAAATACAGACTGGGTATCGCCTATCGCGAGCTCGGGCGAGTCGATGAAGCGCTTGTCATTTTGCAATCAATTCAACGCGAAAGCGATTATGTTGTGCTGTGCCATAACGCAATTGGCTTGTGTCTGCGCCGTCAAGGATTGGACACCGCAGCGGCCAAGCGCTTCAGCAAGGCGATCGAGACACCCGGCTATCCAGAGTTTCAATACCATGAGGCGCTGTACAACTTGGGCGAGCTCTACGAAGCAAAGGACACGCCCGAATCCTTGGCCCTAGCGCTCTCTTCCTTTGAAGAGCTGTACGCCAGCGACTGCACGTTCAAAGATGTCGGCGATCGCATCAAGTCCGTCAAGGCGCGGATGGGTGCGGCGGAGCGTCCGAAAGTTAAACGGCTCCCAACACGCACGCTCGAGCGCGGCTAGCATGGAGCAGCGTGAGAGTGTCCTGGCTAAGGGAACGCCTCTTTTTAGCCGATGATATCATCGGGGAGTCTCTTGCCGTCCCCGGCTTTGTTTTTTGTGAAATGTGGGGCGTTGACAGCGCTTGAGCTCATGGATGGCGTCGCGTAACAGCTTCGACCCCGGAGGACACGGCACACACGGCGTTCGAGCTCGTGGGGCCGCTGGCTACCACCGCCGCTCAAATCCACTGCAATTTGCGGTGACGATGGTCTTGCTGGCCTCTCTGTTGCTCCTTGCGATGGCCGCCATAACGCGCTTTACCGTTGGTGAACCAATTCTGCCGAAGTGGCTGGCGCAAGCCATCCACCGTCCCCAGCCTGCACTCCCGCCCGGCATGACGTACGATTTCGAAATCGTCAACCCCGATACGAAGCGCCCGATGGACGTACTGCCGGAAGTTGGGGTCATTGAAATGCGGCTCGCCGTGACTAACGACTCGGCGTTGCCAATGACGATGCGATTCAAGAGCGGCTCGCAGTGCGAGTTTGTGGTGCGCAAGGTTATCTATTACGTCGACGGGTTGTTTGCGCTTCCCATCGAAGTTTGGCGATCGAGCTACTTCCATAATGTCTCTCCTAAACCCAGTGCACTTGCGCTGCAGCCTGGTGAAACGAAAGTGTACAGCGCCACCTTTGACTTAAACGCCCTCAATGCCCGACAGGTGCCGGCCGGAACCTATCGAGTGATTGCCATATTCGATAAATGGGAAACCTCGATCGCGATCGATAAGCCACTGTAGCACGCAACCCTATTTTGGGCTCCTCGTCCCCGGAGCGGCATGAGCGTGCCAGACCGGGCAGAACATAGCCCTCATGAATGTGGTGCTCACGGGCTTCATGGGCGCAGGAAAGACAAGCACTGGCAAACGGCTGGCAAAGCTGCTCGGGGTTCCGTTTGTCGATACGGACGCGGAGATCGAACGCCGCAATGGCCCCATCGCGCAGATCTTTGCTTCAGAAGGTGAAGCCGCGTTTCGCCGCCTCGAGTCCGCGGTCATAGCGGAAACGAGTGGCGCTGGTCCCGCCGTGATCGCGGTGGGTGGAGGAGCGGTGGTCGACCCTCGCAACCGCGAGCTGCTGCGTCGCTCTTCCTATATAGTCTACTTATCCATATCAGCTCGAGCAGCTCACAGACGGGTGTCACGACGCCAGCATAGGCCGCTTTTGGGCGCGACCCCAGATATCGAAACCGTGAACGCCTTGCTTGCCGCGCGCGAGCAAGCCTACGCCGATTGCGACCTTGCCGTAAGGGTGGATCGTCGCAGCGCACGAGAAGCGGCCGAGATCATCGCTCGCTGGTACGGCGACAAGCAGGCAAGCGAGGCGACGAGCGGGTGAGAATCGTTGTCGACGGGTTGACCTACCCGATCATCGTTTCGACGAGTGGTGCGAGCGAGGCCGCAGAGATCGTCTCGCAGCGGAAAGGGCGCGCGCTCCTCGTGGCAGATAAAGCCGTGGCTGACCGCGCTCGGCTCGTTGCGCAGGCGCTGGCCGCGGTGGGGTGCGAGGTGTGCGGCGAACACGTTATGGCCGCCGGCGAGCGGCATAAGCGCTGGGCCTCGGTGGCCGCACTCCACGAGCGCATGCTCGAGGCGGGAGCGGAGCGCGATTGTGCTCTGGTTGCCGTTGGGGGCGGCACCCTGACGGACGTCGCAGGCTTCGCGGCCGCGACGTATCTGCGCGGTGTGCGCTGGGTTCCCGTGGCAACAACCCTACTGGGGATGGTCGACGCTGCGATCGGCGGCAAGACCGGTGTGAACTTGCCACAAGGGAAAAATCTCATCGGCGCGATGTGGCAACCAACAGCCGTCATTGCGGATCTTGGCGCGCTCGGCACAGTGCCAAACGCATCGCTGCGAGACGGGATCGCCGAGATCGTGAAGGCCGCGATTATTGGAGATCCGTCATTGCTCGAGCGGGTGGAGCGCAGCACCATCGACATGGACGATGCGGCATGGGCGCCGCTCGTTGCGTCCGCGGCATCGGTGAAGGTTCGCATCGTCGCCTCCGACACAAATGACCGAGCGCAAAGAGCAGCACTCAACTTGGGCCACACGTTTGCCCACGCGTTCGAGCGTGCGTCGCGGTATCGGCTTTCGCATGGGGCCGCCGTGGCTTTAGGCTTGCGCGCGGCAGGCATGCTCGCGCGCGGTCGAACTACGTGGAGTCAGCGGGAGCAGCGCCGGGTCACAGACGCACTGAGGCGCTTTGGAATCAAGGTGCGGCTCTTCGGCCTGTCTTCGGACGCGATCATCGCCGCCATGAAAATGGACAAAAAACGCAGCGGTGGGACTTCTCGGTTCGTTCTCCCCGTTCGCTTGGGTGAGGTAGCAACCGGCGTCGAAGTGTCAGACGATGAAGTCCGCAGCGTCCTTGACGAACTCTCCAAAGCTCCGCTCCGACGCGGCTGGTGATACCCCTATGACAGCATCGGCCCAGTTCGTCGACGTCGTGCTCGACGTGCCGACGTCTGCGCTCAACACACCGTTCACCTACGCGGTCGGTGCACAGACCCCCGCGCTTGGTGCGCGCGTTCGCGTGCCACTTGGGAAACGGTTTGTGGCCGGTTGGGTTGTGGGCGTGCGAACGGAGACTGGCGGTCTGCACGACGTTAAAGCGATCGACGAAATTCTGCAAGAGACGGCGATTCCCAGCGAAGCGATCGCGCTGGCGCAGTGGCTGAGCCGCCGCTATGCTTGCACGTTGCGCGAAGCTTTGGGGACGGTGGCGCCGCGAGGTCCACGCAACAACGAACGATTCCAGTTCCTTCGAGAGCCCCTCGAACGCGACGCACAGGCTGCCGAGCTTTACCGACGCTTGGGTGAGAAGCAATTCTCCGCACTCGTCGCTGCCCGGTTGCTTCGCAAGGCGAAGCTCGGATTGCCCCTCGGCGCCACCCGCCAGCGACTCATGCGTCTTGCCAACGAGGGGATCGTGGCACGCGTGCAGGTACGCCCTCCCGGGAAGCCCCGAGCGAGGCTCGGGAAGCTTGTCGCGGTGTTAGACGATGCCTCTAAAGCGAAGGGATCCGCAGCACGACGTCTCGCGGAGGTGCTTGCAGACGCCGGCGGCTCGTTGCCCCTTGGCGATGCGAGAAAGCGCGCGCAAGCGAGCATGGCAACTGCGCGAACGGCGGCCGCTGCTGGGGTGATTCGCCTTCACGAAACTGCGGCCAAGCAGCGTGGGGGCGCAGGCGCTCCAGTGACGATGGCGCTCACTCCGACGAGCGAACAGCAAGAAGCGATCGATCGAATCGATAGGGCGATTGTGGGTGAACCGGTGATCGCATTGCTAGAAGGCATAACCGGTTCGGGAAAAACGCTTGTCTATTCACGGCTCATCGACCGGGTGCGCGAGAGAGGGGGGAGGGCCATTGTGCTCGTCCCCGAGATCGCGCTGACGCCGCAGACCGCAGCTCGATTCGCAGAGGCATTCGGAGCGAGCGTTGGGGTGCTGCACAGCGGCCTGTCCGCGTCGGAACGCGTGAAGGTTTGGCGAGACGCCACCTCAGGCGCGATCGACGTCGTTGTTGGCGCGCGCTCCGCAGCGTTTGCGCCGCTCCCAAACCTTGCACTGATCGTTGTCGATGAGGAACACGAACCGTCCTACAAGCAAGACGTGGCACCCAGATATCACGCAGCCGCTGTCGCGATCGAGCGGATGAAAGGCGTTGGCGGAGCGGTCGTGCTGGGCAGCGCAACGCCGAGCCTCGAAACATATTGGAGCGCACTGCAGGGTCGCATCCTGCACGTGCGCCTCACAAGCCGCGCAACTGCGGCGCCGCTGCCGGAGGTCGAGATCGTCGACATGACCGGCCAGCGCGGGCTGCTCGGTAAACGCGCAATCGGCGCGACGCTTGCCAGCAAGCTCGAAAAGTGTCTGGCGCGCGGCGACAAAGCGCTGCTCTTCGTCAACCGAAGAGGTTACGCAGGGTTGCTCCTGTGCCGGAGCTGTGGATTCGCGCCGCATTGCCGACGCTGCGCCGTGTCGCTTGTGGTTCATGCCGCGGATCGTTCGATGCGCTGCCATGTGTGTGGCGACGCATTTCAAATTTCCGCGCATTGCCCAAAATGCAAAGCGGCGGATTTGCGGCCGTTCGGTTTTGGCACCCAGCGCATAGAAGAAGAGGTGAAGGAGCTTTTTCCGAGCGCGCGCGTTGTTCGCATGGACTCGGACAGCACCGGAGCGCTAGGAGCGCACGAGAGGCTGTTGAGCGACTTCGCAAGCCAAGGCGACATCTTGATCGGCACGCAAATGATCGCCAAGGGGCTCGATTATCCATCGGTCACGCTCGTCGGTGCAGTGGCGGCAGACCAAGATTTGCATCGTCCCGACTTCCGAGCTGCCGAGCGAACGTTCGCGCTGCTCACGCAAGTGGCAGGTCGGGCAGGACGAGCCGGCCCCGGTAGCTCCGTCGTCGTGCAGACCTATGCGCCCGAGCATTATGCTATCGCGCTGGCCGCAAAACACGACTATACCGCATTTGCAGAAAAGGAACTGGAGGTCCGGCGAGAGTTGGCCTATCCGCCGTTCGGACGAATCGCGTACCTTGTCGTCGCCGGTTTGGGCCAAGCAAACGTTGAGGAGGGAGCTCGCGAGCTCGCAACGCACGTGCGCGCCGCGGCGCGAGACGTGGAGGTGCTGGGACCCGCGCCCGACGTCTTGGCGAAAGCGCGAGGAGAGTTTCGCATGAGAATCGCCATCAAATCTCAGACCGAGGAGGCTATGCTCGAGGCATGTGCCGTTGCACAGCAGCGACGACTTCCTGCCGGTGTTCGCTTGACCGTTATTGTTGATCCGCGGTAACTCAACTTGCCTGTAGCAGCGGACCTTCAGGTCCGCTCCGTCGCGTACGCAAGCGCACCTAAAAGTGCGCTGCTACATTAACGCCGCTTAGAAGGAAGTGCCGAGACCGAGTACGGTGCCGAAGTCGGATTTCGGCGAGGTGGCCGATGGAAGGCAACAATGCGCCGAGATGCCGAGCCGAAGAAAAAGTCCGCCTCCTCGCCGTGGAAAAAACATGAGTCCTGCTTGGCCCGCGAAAAGGGAAGAGGTCGCGCCGTTCGCTTGTACGTGCGGATAGAAGAAACCCGACGAGTATGGCGTGAGTTGACCCTGCAAACTCGGTAGTAGGGAATAGCCAAAGCCGAAGGTATTGACGTTGGCATTTACTGTGGAGCGCTGCGCGGACAGAAGGCCGATCCCAAAAGCCCAGCGAGAATCGTGCGGTTGGTAGAGTGCGCGGAGCTGCGCGTACGAGATAAGCGGCCTGTCACCACCGGCGACCCTGTAGTTCTCGTATGTCAAGGACGCCAGATACGAAGGTGCAAGCCGACCAAGCATGTCTACCCAGAATCCCGATTCGGTTGCTGAGCTAGGAAACGCAACTGGCGTCGACGTGGTGCCGGGCGTTGGCTGGATCATTCCCCCGCCGCCGGAACCCCACAAGTAGCCGACAGCAACAAACCCGTTACCACCAACGCTCGTCGGCGTTGGTGACGGACTTGGAAAAGGATTAGATTGCACCGCTGCACTCGGGCCCAGACTTGGTATCGGACTTGGAAAGGGATTCGCTGTCGGAGCCGCGTCGATCGGCAGCCCTGAGGCGACGAGCGCGAGCGCGAGAACTGCGAAAAAAGGAACGAGCGCGAAGAAGGGGCGCACTTTAGCCCTTCTTTGCAGCCTGCTTCGCGAGACGCGATTTCTTTCGGTTTGCCTTGTTGCGGTGGATAATTCCGCGTGCGGCCGCCTTATCATAGGCGGATGCGACGCCGCGAACAAGTTCTGATGAGGCGCCTTGCACCGTCGCCTTCTTAAAGGACGACTTGAGCCTAGTTTTTACATCGAGGTTCCGTTTGCGCCGCTTCTCTGACGCACGAACCCATTTCTTTGCTGACTTGATATTGGGCAAATCGTTCCCCTCTACACACTGTCGTCAATGATGTTTGAGCGCTCGTACCTTCCTGCGCCCACGGCACTCCCCCTCCGGGGAAGTTCGAACCCAAATGCGGAAAGCCGCAGTGGGCATGGGTGTGCCCAAATGCAACAATAATGCTAATTGTGCGCTTTATCGTTAGCCCCAGTCTCTTACCAGGCACAGTCGACGTGCTGCGGCGCTTGCTTGCAGAGTCTTTGCTCGCATGCGTGAGTGATGCGGACGTCAACGCAACGCTGGTATCGCTGCGCACGAGTGAAGATCATGTGACGGCCGCAACGAGGGGCGTTGCCGAAGTCATCGGGGCCGCTCACACTGCCGGCCGTGCCTTTCGATTGGAGCTGCAGCACGACGACCCCGCGTTTTTTACTGACGACATGCTCCGTGCCATTGCGGTTGATGTGCACGGCGTTTTGCGCTGCTCGATTTATGTTGCCAAGCGTTCGGTGCCGGTATCTGGCTGGGCGAAAACGCGGCCGATGGGCTGGGGCGCCGCGGGACTTGCCCTGGGCAACGCCTCGCCGGCCCTTCCCTTTGGTGGATCTGACGCGGTGGGGTTGGCAATCGAAGCCGGTGGGCAAACGACGATCGTGAAGGTGAAGCTTACCGGCAGTCTGGACGCCTCCGCGCTTCAAGCGATCGCCTCGGCGGTGGGGGGGACGGAGAATGGCTTCAGCGAGGTCGCTGCGTATCCGCTCGGCAACCGCAAGGATGCATCAGCGATATTGGTTTTGGAGTTAGGGGATCTGCGGCGCTCACCGCTGCATCGCGCCCTTGCGGTCATCGAGATTGAAGCTAAGCGATTTGGGGCCAGTCTGGGACTCGGAGCGCTGCTCTCAAACGCACCGCTCGCCCTTTTTACCGATGCATTGAAGATGCACATGGGGTTGGTGGTCGATCGGGGCCAAGTCATCGAAACGCATCTACCGGGCGCGATGGCGCAAAAGTAGCGTCATGCACTGGCCTCATCTGACGCTTTCGATCTGGGACCTGCTCGACATTGGGCTGACCGCCTACTTTGTCTATCTCGTGTTGCTGATCATTCGGGGGACGCGCGGGATGCAAATCCTCCAGGGCATCGCGCTGCTGCTCTTGGCGCGCGCGGGAGCGCAATATTTTCATCTGTGGACCGTGTTCTCGCTCCTCAATGCGCTCCTGATTGTTTCCGGCGTTGCGCTTCCCATCGTGTTTCAACCAGAACTTCGCCGCGCACTCGCACAACTTGGACGGGCAGGCTTCCATGAAGGACGCCCGCAGCCGAGCGAACCTGGCGCGGTCCAAGAACTGTGCACTGTGCTCGGCACGGCGGCCACGGTTTTATCGCGCAGTGCGATTGGCGCCATCATCGTTATCGAGCGCAACGCCGCCCTTGACGAGTACCTCGAGACAGGCACAAAAGTCGATGCCCTCTTGAGCGCAGAGGTGCTGCTCTCGCTCTTTTCGCCGCGCTCGCCGCTGCACGACGGGGCGGTCATCATCCGGCGCGACCGCGTGAGCGCTGCTGGTTGCTTCTTGCCTCTGTCTGAGGTCGTCTTGCTCGATCGACGAATGGGAACAAGGCATCGCGCGGCGCTTGGCGTGACCGAACAGACGGACGCGCTCGCGCTTGTCGTGTCCGAAGAGACGGGAGCAATTGCGATCGCAAAGGATGGACGGCTAGAGGAGCAACCACAAAACGCCGAGGCCGTGTCGGCGGCGCTGCAGTCCTCTTTGTCGTGGACACGTAGTACGAAACCCGGGCGCCTCACTATCGTCGACTATGCGCGGACGCTATTCCAGAGAGTGCATGTAGCGAACAATGGACTGGATAAAACGAAACTTCGGTCTTAAGGTCGTCGCGGTGATCGCGGCGATCGTACTATGGTTCACGTTCAATTATCTCAGTTCTTCGCAGACGTTTACGAAGACACTGGAGGTGCCGCTTGCGCTGCACGGAGTGTCTAGCGGTCTGGTCGCGTCGACCGCCACGCAAGAAGTAACGGTGGAGCTCGCAGGTGCCAGGTCCGCCCTTGAAACCTTAGTACCAGAGGATTTCGTGGCGTATCTTGATTGCAGCGGCAAGCACGCCGGCACGTTTGCGCTGAGCGTTTCTGTTGTTGGTCCGGAAACCGATAAGCCGCTCTCGGTGACGCCGGCCACGGCGGTGGTTGTGCTTGACCAGTACGCGTACCGCCGCGTGCCAGTCATCGCCGATGACAGCAGCGGCTCGACCGTGGCTGCCCAAATCGATCCAAAAACCCTCGTGGTGGCTGGGGGTCAGGCAGCGGTTTCGCGGGTGTTTGCCGCGCAGGTGAGTATCGCAACGGCAAGCGTCTCAAAGCCAATCACGGTGACTGTGAAGCCGGTCCCCGTGGATGTCCACCTCGTTGCGGTCAGCGGCGTTACGGTTGCGCCCGCGAGCGTGCGCGTGGCGATCGCGCCCGGAAAGACTTGAGGACCGCGTGAACCAGTTGTTCGGAACTGACGGTGTGCGCGGCGTCGCAAACGAGTTTTTGACCCCTGAACTCGCCTTCGCGCTTGGTCGCGCCGGCGGTTACGTCTTGGCGACGCATGGCGATCGACGCCCGGTGGTCGTGGGGCGCGATACGCGGTGTTCCGGACCGATGCTCGAGGCCGCGTTGTGTGCTGGCATTTGCTCGATCGGTCTCGACGTGCTGCAGCTTGGCATTGTTCCCACGCCCGGCGTGGCCCGACTGACACGCTCGCTCGCTGGCGCAGCGGGCGTCATGATCTCAGCGTCGCACAATCCGATCCAGGACAATGGGATCAAGTTCTTCGCTTCAGATGGCTGCAAGTTGTCCGATGCGCTCGAGGACGAAATTGCCGCGCACGTCGCGGACGCGTCAGCGCTACCGCGACCACGTGGCGCCAAGGTTGGCACGATTTTGGACAAGCGCCGAGCCGTCCGCGATTACATGCTCCATTGCCAATCGCTCGGGAGAGATCTCAGCGGACGGACGGTCGTTATCGACGGCGCGCACGGAGCTGCCTACGAGATCGCTCCAAAAGTTTTCTCGCACCTTGGCGCGCGCGTCGTGAAGTTGCACTGCACGCCCAACGGCAAAAAAATAAACGTACGTTGCGGATCGACAGATCTTTCTCGCCTACGCCAAGTCGTCGCCCTTCACCCCGGAAGCATTGGGATCGCCTTCGACGGCGATGCCGATCGCGCGTTGTTCATTGATGAAGACGGGCAGGAAATCACGGGAGACCACGTGCTTGCAATGCGCGCGAAAGATTTGTTGGGGCGCGATGAGTTGCCTCATCGGACCATCGTTGCAACGGTCATGAGCAACATCGGACTCGAGACCGCCCTGCGCGAAATGAGTGTCTTGCTCGTTCGCACGCCCGTCGGCGACCGGTACGTCTTAGAGGAAATGCAGCGTGGCGGATTCCGTATGGGCGGAGAGCAATCGGGGCACATCATCGATCTTGCGGCGAACACGACGGGAGACGGGATTGCAACCGCCGTCTCGGTCGTGAGTCTCGCCGCAGCAAACGGCAGGTTGGCTGACATCGCGAGTATCATGCGAGCGCAGCCGCAAGTGCTCGTCAATGTCAGCGTCGCCGACAAAGCTTGCATGGAGCGCGATGCAGTGCAAGAGCTCATTGCGCACACGCAACAAAGGCTTGGCGCTCATGGGCGCATTTTGGTTCGCGCTTCGGGCACAGAGCCGCTCATTCGCGTGATGATCGAAGGGCAAGACGAACGAGAGATTCGCGAGCTCGCCCAAAAGGTAGCAGAAGGAATCCGACAAGCTGCGGTTGTTTCGTAAGAGGAATCTCGCGTCCCAAGTCCCAAGATGGCTGTCAGTGGACGTGATGGTCGGCACGGTAACTGCCGAGCCCGCGCCGGTATAATCATCGATAACCAAAGCCGGGAACTCCGGCAACTCTTCGCGTGAGACTGGCAGTTCAAGCCGGTTCCGCACAGCCAAGCCGAATCCACATCGAACGTTCTCGTTCGTGCGGAGCGGGGGAAACCCAGGTGACTCTGGGGTGAATCTGCAGGGTCGCAGAAGCGCTATCTTTCGGCGCTAACCCGTCAACTAACCCCGCAGGCGTTTGAGAGAGGAAATGTTGCGAAAAGCTATCGCTGTTGTTTGCTGTAGTCTTTCCCTCAGTTTTTGTCTTGTAACCCACGCCAAAGCGGCACCCGCGACGTATACCGTCGCGCCCGGTGACACATTGTCGGCCATTGCCGACCGATTCCATGTCAGCGTTGCGCAGATCGTTCGTCTGAATCATCTGCGGGATGCAAACGTTCTGGGCGAAGGCCAGATTCTGCACATTTCGGCACTCCCCAAGAAACGAAGCCCTGCGATGGCGATGCACAAGCATCGCCGTTTTGTTGCCTCGGCCAAGCACCGCAAGGTGCACGTCGCGGCGCAACCCGCGAATACGCCTGCGCAGGTCGCGGAGTTGCGGGGCTTGTGGGTAGCAACGCATACGGGGATGGCCCCGCCAAGCTTTGCGGCATCTTTTGCTGCGGCCCAGCGCGTCATCGCTTCGGAAGTACAACTTACCCGAACCGCGCTTCGCTATGTCGGCGTTCCATACGTCTGGGGTGGTGAATCGTTTGGCGGTGTTGACTGTTCGGGATTCGTGCAGGCGGTGTTTCGCCGAAACGGGATCGAGCTACCGCGCACAGCCGACGCGCAGTTTGAGGTGGGACGAAGAATCGCACAAGAAGGCCTGCAACCCGGCGACCTTGTTTTCTTTCAGACGTATGCCGAAGGCGCGTCACATGTTGGCATCTATCTGGGTGACGGCCGCTTCGTTCATGCCTCGGCATCCGACGGCGTGCGCGTCGACTCACTCTCTGACGACTACTATTCGAGCCGCTACCTTGGCGCTCGGAGAGAGGCGATTTAGGCCGATCATCCGCCCAGGCAGCGCGTAGGATTCTTGTTCTAGGCAAAGACAACGGTTTTGTTTCCATACACCAAGATGCGGTTTTCGAGATGCCAGCGAACCGCTCGGGTGAGTACGGCTCGTTCGGCGTCTCCTCCCTTGCGGATCATGTCCGCCAGTGAGTCGCGGTGCGTAATGCGAACGATGTCTTGCTCGATAATCGGACCCTCGTCGAGCACCTTCGTCACGTAATGGCTCGTTGCTCCGATCAGTTTGACGCCTCGCTCGTACGACCGATGATACGGCCGTGCCCCGATGAATGCGGGAAGAAACGAATGGTGCACGTTGATCATGCGATTCGGATAACTGGCAACAAAGTCATCAGACAACACCTGCATGTAGCGCGCAAGAACGACGAGGTCGATGCCCCGCTGCACAAGGAGTTCCCGTTGCGTTGCCTCAGCGGCATCCTTGCCTCCCGATGCAAGACGAACGTAGTGAAAGGGGATCCCATAAAACTCCGTCAGCCTGCGGAGATCATCGTGATTGCTTATGACGAGCCGAATTTCACACTGCAGTTCGCCGATCTGATGTCGAAAGAGCAAGTCCGCCAGACAATGCCCGGCCTTCGAAACCAAGATGGCGACATTCGGCCGATCCGATGAGCGCGCCACGCGCCACGTCATAGCGAACTCGCGCCCCAGACCAGCAAATTCTGTCGCGAATGCCTCCAACGGGATGCTGAAGTCAGTCAGGTCCCATTCCAGGCGTAGGAAGTACTCGTTGATCTCTGGATCTTGATGCTCGTCCGCGCGAACGATATTTCCACCACGCTCGTAAATGAACGTTGAGACCGCCGCTACGACTCCCTTGCGATCCACGCATTGCACGAGAAGAATGCCGGTTTCCACCATCGCGTCTCACTTGGCGCCGCAACAACCCATCGACCTGCGAGAGAGGTTGGGTCGCCAAAATCTGCGAACGCTCGTTCGCAACGAGGAGTCATAGTATGTTCAAAACTGTTTTGATCCTACTGATTGCAGCAAATACAAGTCAAAGCACAACGATCGTCACGGTGTATCAGCCGGGTCACATGCATGTGCTTGAGACGGTGAACGGCTCGTGCTGGACCGATTCGATCGCAGTGCAGCGCACCGATGCATTTCGCTGCATGAGCGGCAATACAATCCACGATCCGTGTTTCATCAGCGGCAAGAAATCAGTCGCCTGCCCCGAGGACCTGCTCCGCGATCGGGGCACCAGCATAAATCTCACGGCACCGTTGCCCGCTAGCGCCGGCCAGTCTGGGGGCGACAATGTGTGGGCCTTCCAGCTTGCCTCGGGGGCGCTCTGTCGCATCGGCACAGGCACGATAACGCCAGGCTACCCATATTACTGCAGCGTGCCTCCGGTTTGCAGCGAACCCAAGCGGTCATCGGATCCGTCCGTGTACGAAACGAATTGCGGTAAGACCGAGAATGGGATGACCGTGACCTCGCTGCGCGTTGAAAAAGTTAGCCGGATCTGGAAGTAGTAATGAGTGCCGCCGCGCTCGGAGTACACTTCGAGCGCGAGATTAGAGAACAGCCCGAAGTTTGGATGCGCCTCGCCCGATCGCAGACGGCGTATGAGCTGGCACGAGCGATCGGAGAAGAGGTCATCCTCGTTGGTAGCGGCAGCTCAACCCGTTGCGCTTGACATCGCCCGGCCACCGGGGATATGGGGGTAACGAGCAAGAACTTGGAGCCCAACAGGCGAACGAACGACAGTCGCGCTCGTCTCTCGCGTGCGAGCCTAGGGTTGTCGCACTCCGGGTCGAAGCCAATATTCAGGCGACATTTACCGACTGGTTGGGTTTTCAAGGGTGGGTAACGATTCGCAATGAGTTTGCAATGAAACACGTGGAATGAAGTCATGCAGAAAATGACCGATGAAAATACCCGAGAGGCGCTTCATACTCTCTCAAACGAGAGACCGAAGTACTCGAACAGCGAGTTGTTTGAGTTTGCTGCTACCTTGGGGTCCCTCGAATGTCCCCACGCCGATTTAGCCGTGGCGTTCGCGGCATATGCCGGGATGAACATCGAGACGATCTGTTCGGCGTGGGAGTATCGGTTTTACAATCTGAGCGCCCCCGAAGATAATCGGGGAAAGGCACTGGCAAAGTTCGAGGAGATCGTGGCGCTGATAAAGCGGAACATCGGCACATAACACATCGTCAGCGAACCGCACCGTCTGCGCTTAGCGTTCCAAGCGCTGGCGCAATAAAGTAATAGCTGCGTTCACGTTCCCGGTGAGATCGCTTCCGCATTTCGGGCATCGTAAGAGATCCCCAGATTGAAACGCATTGATGACGTTTCGCGCTTCCTCGTCGGAGAATTGCGTCGCAGTGAGGCCGCAGTGCGTACACTTAAAAGGTGCGGGCTCTTTCAAAAGAACATCCCTTGCTGGCGCGATGCGGTCGTGCCACATCATTAGTCATTGGTTGCCGGTCTTCCGTGGCGAAGACGCCATCTAAAAGAGCGGCATCGCCGGGACACGTTGGCCTTGGTTGGCAAGTCTCAGCGAATGGCCACTTGCCAGAGGAGCCACCATCCGATGATCAGGACGGAGAGCATTTCAACCGAGAATGGGTAAGGTCGCCTCGGCGCGCCTTGGCAAACGGTCGCAACGAGGGCATACGTGTCACACTCAGCGCAGTTTGGAAACACAAGCATAGGTCTGGCGCTCCGTCTTTAAGAGTAAGAGAAACCCAGCTTAGATTTGTTTCCCTGTTCCCGGCCTCGAGAAACCTAACCGAAATTCTTGAGACTTTCGGACTAGCCGTCCTCAAGGGGCACTGCGGGAGCCCGCCGCCCCAGCCGCAAACTTAAGAACTCAATCGCTCGGAAGGCCGAGCGAGGAAGCGATGAGGCGTTCGTTTTCCTAAAGTGATTGCCAGCAGGAGTACTTCATGTACAGCACCCCGAGAATCATCGCTTCGCTCGATGCCACAGTCATATTGTCCGAGGCCCTGGGCGAGTGCAGAAGTTGCCTTTCTCCTCCCCCCTCCTAAAGCTTAGGGATAAGAAGCAATAGACTGACGAAGGGGGCGAAGTCGGTAGACTGACACCCCCTTCCGCGTTTTGATAGGTCGTCAGTCAGAAAATGGCTTCAGGTTCAGTTTTTGCCGATGGTGCACTGCTTTGGTGCCGTCCGGGCTCGTGCCGAGCATATAGTGCTTCTGCCACGTTGCGGGCGGCCCATCCTGATCCGTCGAGCGCAACGGCTTCATAAACTCAGATCGACTCGTGCGCCAAGTGAAATAGGACTCTTTCAACCTCGAATTCTTCTCGAGGGGCTCGAGTCGCGGTTCAAACTGTTCGATGTCCGCCAATCTCGTTGGGATAATCATGGCAATCGGCTCATCGATCTCAAAACGAACTTTGTGCTTCGGCCTCGTGAATTGCCAGTTCATCGTAAAAGGGGCCACAGACCAAGACGTTTCAACAATCCCTTCGAGCGGCACGATGCCATCTTTTGGAAGGTTCGCCGGACCCCGCACCATCAAGTCGAAGGCTTGAGAAGTTCTAAAGAGATAAGGCAAGCTGAACGTGAGGATACCGTACCCAAAATGACTTGAGGCCCAGGTGGGACCTGTGCCGCGAAGATATCGGATCCGCAACGACGCTTGATCGCGGCCACCCTTCCATTCCGCTTCAAACGGGCGGTTGTTCAAGATGAACCAACCAGCTTGATTTGCGATCAAGAGAGGCAAGCAGCGGTTAGCAAAGCGCCCCGGCAACGATTCGATCCATTCACGCATTCGCGGCGCAGGCTCGATTTTGAGGGCATCGTTACCCTTGCGGTAGGCGATGAACTCGTGTTCGACACGTTTGTCTTCGCGAGTATCCATCTTCTAATGTAACAGCTGTTTTTTCTGGACTCTTACGCGCAGGCGGGGTGTCCGCACTCGCATTTATGCTGTTGCTGGTGCTCGGTGTGTTTGGCACAATGTCCACTGCAGAACCGGCCAGATGTCGCCATGCACTTGCAGTGCTCGTGTTCGCATTTTTTTGGCTCGGCCATTGAATTAATCTCCTTTGCAAGACGCCTGGGCGCAGGAAAAGGCTCAGCTATCGTTTGTTCCTTGGATTAGCTGGCCACCTGCTCGACGCGAGAAAACGCTGTCGATAGGAGCGCTAGCGACCTATGAGACGGCATTTTCCTCTAAGCGAGCCCAGAATTGAGCATTCCGGAATGATGCACGCTCTTACAGACGAAGAAGATCAGGTGATCAACCAAGAGCTTTTCGAGGCCACTCGCGAGGAACTAGCGACGCGCCGCTATGCCGTTCTACGTCCCGACGTGATCATCTCAGCCATCGACCGCCTCAAGCTGTGTGCCGCCGTCTTTCAAGACGCGCGCCTCGAAGCAGACCAGCCGGACATGCATCCCAATCGGAGTCGCGCCGATGCCGTGCTGAAGTTTGCGTGGAGAGGAAGCGACCTAGACCTTCGTCTTGGTCCGAACCCGTCTGCTGTTCCGGAAACTCGTCAGGTTGTACGGTACACGGCGAATCACGAAGGCGATCGGGAATACCTAAGGCTAAGGGCGCTCGACATCCCCGAATTGAGAAAGCTCCTTGTTGGCCTCCTCAACCTCATCCCGCGGGAGTCGCGACGGGAAAAGGGATTACTGGGCGTGCATGCCTTGCGGACGTTCGGAGACATTGTTTTCGTTCGACATCGTGACGGGAGTGTTGACGCTCCGGTTGATTGGGTCGCATCCTATGTGGCATCAAAGAGCGGGGACGGCGCAGAGACGCAGTTGACGTTAGATCAGGATGGCAAACTGCTTATTGCTAAGGCTGTTCTTGCCCAAGGCCAGCTGGCCGTGCATCATGACGCCACATTCTTTCATTACGTCACGCCTCTCGTAAGCGGAGGCCCAGACGGCAAGCAGCGTGACGCTGTGGTCATTACTATTAGACCAGACTTCGAGTGAGGGCAAAGAACGCTTTAGTGCTTTTGGACTAACGCAGGCAATGGCGATGGCATGTTACAATGATCGGAGTCGCCCTTCATAAGGAGAACCATCCTCATGTACACCGCCCCAAGAATCCTCGCATCCCTCGACGTCACGGCTGTCATGTCTGAAACTCTCGGCGATTGCCACTCATCCGCAGGAACGTTATAGCTTCCTGCACTTAGTTACGTACGTGCACATCATGGAGCCGGCGATACGCCGGCTCTTTCATTTTGATGTGGAACTTTGAATCCAGTTTGCAATCGAGATGCTGTTGCACGCGCCAGTTGGCAAAGGAGCGGCCTGGTCGGAAGATCAGGCGGTCGAAGAAGCGCTCAAAGTGTGACCCGACGATAAGAGACTGTCCCCTCTCCGTCAAAGTACTGCAACAGCGCAACACTTTCAAGGGGTGGCGCTTTTGCGTTTTCTGAAAGCCTGCGACTGGGGGATCTGGCTCCCCGGAGGGAGGCTATGGCTTCACCCTCATCTCACCGAGCGCCCGTGCGCGTAACGGTTGTCACCGCTTTGGCGGCGGCCGCCGCAATGGCGGCCGTTTTGTCCGGCTCAGCCTGCACGAAGGTCTCGACCGGAGGGCCGTTATCTAGCCGGGCGGTGCCGGGTGTCGTGCGCATCGTCGGCATCGGCTCGATGGACAATATGGTGCCGGAGCTCTCCGCCACAATTGCCGCGGTCGACGTGGGGATGTTCTGGGCCGGTTGGTTCTTTATCGTCAACGACCAAGGACAACTCGAGCCGGATTTAGCTACAGAAGTGCCGACGCTCTCAAACGGTGGCATCAGCAAGGATGGACTCACCATTCGCTATCATTTGCGTCGTGGTGTTACGTGGCATGACGGCGTTGCGTTCACGGCACGCGACGCGATCTTTACGTGGCGGCTCATCATGAACCCCAACAACAACGTGCTGAGCCGCACAGGATACGATCAAGTTGCATCTATGGACGCGCCGGACCCCTATACGCTCGTGGTGCATCTCAAAAGACCTTACAGTCCGGTTATCGCGGCATTGTTCAGCATGAGCGGAACGCCAATGTGCGTGTTACCGGAACACCTGCTGCGAGGCTTACCCGATATCAATCATGTCGCATTCAATAACAAGCCTGTCGGCACAGGTCCCTTTATGGTCGAACATTACGATCCACAGTCGGGGGTTGACCTCATCGCAAATCCACACTATTGGCGAGGGCCTCCGAAACTCCATGAAGTTCACATCATCTTCGCGCAAGATGACAGCACGCGCATCGTGATGATGAGGACCGGCGAGGCTGACCTCTTCTACGATCCAGCAAGTCGTGTGGTGCCGGAACTTGCAGGCATACCCGACACACGAGGACTGCATACGCCTTTCGAGGAGTTTTGGTATCTCGATTTCAACCTAAAGCGCCCGCCCCTTGACGATCTCCGCTTGCGCCGAGCGATCGTGATGGCGGTCGATAGGCAGTCGATCATTCGCGACCTCTTGCACGGTTACGCGACGATAGCCAACGGCGATCAGCCCCCGTTCTCGTGGGCCCACGATCCATCCACGGAAGCTCCGTCGTACGATCCCGTGGGTGCAGCGCGCCTGCTTGATCAGGCGGGATGGGAGCTTGGCGCAGATGGGGTGCGACGCCGCAACGGGAGACCGCTCACGCTTGTGTACGCCTACAGCGTAAATTCCGGTGATGGCGTACGATATGGCCCGATTTTCCAAAATGTTATGCGTCAGCTAGGTATTATCGTCAGTGTGAAGGGTTACCCGGACAGCCTCTTCTACGCCGCGAAGCAATCCGGAGGGATCCTGCAAAACGGTAAGTTCGATGTTTCCTATCAAGGCTGGATCGGTGGCATCGATCCCGATGACCGGGCTTTGTGGGCGTGCGATCAACAGCCCCCAAACGGATACAACACGTCATTCCTTTGTGATCGGCGCGTCGACGAACAAGAGCGCATCGCAATGACATCGTACGACCTCAAGACGCGTAAGGCGGCATACGCTCGCATTCAAGAATTGCTCAACGCGGATCTTCCGGTCGATTTTCTGTATTGGTCGATGCGCAACGACAGCGTGCGCAGCGAGCTCCGCAACTACCTGCCCGCTCCGGTGGTGACTGAATTTTGGAATAGCTGGAAGTGGTCCATCTGAGATCGATCCTGAGTCGCCTCTCGCGCCGACTCTCTTACTCCAGACAGATGGTGCAATGCGCTGGGGATCCAGGCGCGAGACGAGGTGTGGCGCAAGCTGGTCGAGGTAGACGTCGCAAGCGAAGTGGCGACAAAGTAGTCGAATCAGCAATTGGACAACACGGTGGAAAAGCGCAAATCGTTACAGAACAAAGGCTACACGCAATTGATGGGGCGTCGCCAAGTTGGTAAGGCACCAGACTTTGGATCTGGCATGCGTAGGTTCGAGTCCTACCGCCCCAGCGTGACGCGAGCTGCCGAAGGTCCGCTGCTTTAGTGAACCGAGGCCGCTAATAAAACGTATCATCGTCATTGGGTAGAGGGGAGCCCCTTTGACCGCAGTACGTACCGACGAGCAAGTTCTCACTGCTTTGGCGCAGCGCGACCTTTCGGCGCTTGAAGAGCTCTACGACCGCTACAGCAAGGTCGCGTATTCTCTCGCGTACAGGATCGTGGGCGACCGTGGCACCGCCGAAGACGTGGTGCAGGATGCCTTCCTCTCTGTTTGGCGGCAAGCGGCGAGCTACCGGCGCGAACGTGGTGCTCCGCGAACGTGGCTTTTGTCCATTGTCCACCACCGTTCTATCGACCGACTGCGCAGCAGCGCTGCGCCGTCGATGACGATTCCTTATGACGACCTTCCCGAAGATCGGGAGGAGGCTGAAACTCCCAGTATCTGGCAGCAGGCTTGGAATAACGTGCGCGGCGATATTGTACGACACGCGCTAGCGCGGCTACCCGTGGAACAAAAAAAGAGTATCGAGCTTGCATATTTTTCGGGCTACACGCAGTCGGAGATTGCGGAGCTTATGGGCGTGCCGCTGGGGACAGTGAAAGGTCGGATGCGCATCGGTTTGCAGAAACTGCGTGCGATGCTCTCTTCGCAAGAGATTGGAGCTTCAAGTTCATGAGTGACGACGTGCACGTTAGCGAAAGTGCGGGTGCGTACGTTCTTGGCGCACTGGCAACTGAAGAGGCGCAGCAAGTGGAGGCGCATGCCGCCGCATGTTCGCAATGCCGTAAGGAGATCGCGGAACTCAAGCAGGTCGTCTCTGTGCTTCCGCTTGCTGCTTCGTCGGTGGAGCCCTCAACCGATCTCAAAGCACGCATCCTCGCCGCGAGCAAAGGAGAAGACCAAGCGGACGCAATTCTTCGTCGAGCGGTGGTGACGTCGGAACAGCATGAGCCAAAGAGAGATTTCTGGCACCGGCCGATTCCTTCATGGGCCGGTGTCGCAGGCTGGTTGGGACTGGCGGCCGCGTGCGTGATAGCGGGTATCTTCATTGGAGTGACGGGCGAACATAATCGGATGCTCGCTTTTGTCGCGCGCTCATCATCGTCCGTTTACCCCGCCGCGGATAGCGCCAGCCGATCGATCGCTACCTCCTATGCGGTGTACCCCGTTAGCACCGAAGAACTGTCGCAGGCCGTCGAAATCATCAACGAATCAAAAGTGTGGGATTTCAGTTTGACCAAGACGGGCAAGCGGATGCCCTACAAAGTCATTCAACCACCGCACGTCTCTCACGCCATGATCGTCACGGACATGCCACCGCTAAAAGCGGGCATGGTGTATCAGGTCTGGCTCGTTCGCAGGGGCAAGATGCATAGGGGTGGTATCGTTATGCCCGGCCACGGCGTGCAAACGATCATACCCATGCGCGTTCAAAGCGGTGACGTGATCGCCTTTAGCATGGAACCAAGTGGTGGAAGCGCGCTGCCGTCCGGGCCGCTCATGATGCAGCAAACGTTGTAGAAAGGGGCGACTTGCCAGTTGCCCCCTACACGCGCGAATAAATTCGCGCGACTACATCCCAATGCGCGATAAATTCTCGTGACTACACGAGGATATCGGTGGTGCGGTCGCCGATCGGCACGTACTTCACGTTACGCGGACCGACGTAATTCTCGCCCGGACGGATAAGCTTATTGTTTGCGTACTGCTCGATGAGGTGGGCGCACCAGCCTGCAATCCGGCTCATGGCAAACACAGGGGTAAAGTACGGGGGCGGGATTCCCAGCGTGTAGTAGACCGAAGCGCTGTACAGATCGACGTTGGCGTATAGCTTCTTTTGGTCCCAAACCGTGCGCTCCATGAGCTCGGTCATGTCGACCCACCTGGTCGCGCCGGCGCGTTCGCCGGCTTCTTTGGCGATTTTCTTGAGATCGATTGCGCGCGGGTCGTTCGTCTTGTAGACCGCGTGACCGAAGCCCATGATCTTCTCGTGTTTGGCGAGCTTTTGCGCGACCCAAGAATCCATTTTCGAGGGGTCGCCAATCTCGATGAGATTGGTGATCACGCCTTCGTTGGCGCCGCCATGGAGCGGGCCTTTGAGGGTGGCGACCGCGGACGTCACTGCGGCGTACATATCAGCCAGCGTCGCAGCGGTGACGATCGCGGCGAAGGTCGACGCATTCATGCCATGGTCGGCGTGAAGCACAAGAGCCGCGTCGAGCAAGCGGGCCGCTTGGGGGTCTGGCTCCGAGCCATGGAACATGTAGAGGAAATTTGATGCCGTGCTGAGTTCTGATCGGGGTGCAAGTGGCTCTTTGCCTTGGCTTAAGCGGTAGAAGGAGGCCAAAATGGTTGGAAAGACCGCCGTCAGTCTTTTGGCCTTTTCGAGGTTTGCCTCGGGCGTCGTCTCTTTTGCGTGCGGATCGAAGAGAGCGATTGCCGAGACGGCCGTGCGGAGGACGTCCATGGGCGTCGCAGTCTTGGGTACCTCTCCAAGAATGTGCACAACTGGATCCGGGAGGGCGCGGCGCCGGGCAAGGTCTGCGCGGAATGCTTCGAGGCTCTCGCGGCTGGGAAGCGCCTCAAACCAGAGCAGGTACGCAACCTCTTCAAACGTGGAAGCCCGCGCGAGGTCATGGATGTCGATACCGCGGTAAATGAGCTGCCCGCGCTCGCCATCGACGTACGAGATCCGCGTGTCTCCGACCACGACTCCGCGGAGCCCGGCGGCGGCTGGCGGCGGTGTGGCTGCTGTCGTCATTTTGGCGCACCCTCTCTTACTTTGTGACCATTCGCGCATGGGGTAAAGGTCCACTCCAAACAAGCTCAAAAAGGCCTGCGGGAAAAGTCCTAAGGGTGTTTGCCGAAGGAGCAATCCATGCGGAAGAAAGTTACCATTGTGGGCGCTGGCAACGTCGGAGCCACGACAGCCCATTGGCTGGCAGCCAAGGAGCTTGCCGATATCGTCTTGGTCGACGTGGTCGACGGAGTGCCGCAAGGCAAGGCGCTGGATTTGCTTGAGGCCATGCCAATAGAGCGCAGCGACGTTTCGATAACGGGTGCCAATGACTACGCCAAAACGGCCAACTCCGACATCGTCGTCATCACTGCCGGGTTCCCTCGCAAGCCGGGTATGAGCCGAGACGATCTCTTGCGGGCAAATGCCGAGATCGTGGGCGCCGCGACCGAGCAGGTTGTCAAGCTGTCGCCCAACTGCATTCTCATCATCGTGACCAACCCTCTCGACGCGATGTGCGAGGTCGCTCGACGCAAGAGTGGCTTCCCGCGAGAGCGCGTCATCGGCATGGCGGGCGTGCTGGACTCGGCCCGCTTTTCAACCTTCATTGCTGCGGAGCTCGGCGTCAGCGTCGAGAACGTGCACTCGTTTGTCTTGGGCGGCCATGGAGACCAGATGGTTCCGCTGCCCCGCTTTTCCACGGTAGCCGGGGTCCCGATCACCGACCTGATGGATGAGGCCACCATAGACCGCTTGGTCAAGCGAACGGCCGGCGGGGGTGGCGAGATCGTGGCATTTTTGAAGACAGGAAGCGCCTACTATGCGCCTTCAAGGGCAATCGCGGAGATGGTTGATGCCATCCTCAAAGACAAGCACAAGATTTTGCCCTGCGCGGCCTATCTGCAGGGCGAATTTGGCATCCGTGACCTCTTTGTCGGTGTACCGTGTAAACTGGGCGCCAAGGGCCTGGAAGGCATTTTTGAGGTCAAGCTAACGGCGGAAGAAGAGCGGGCTTTGCGCAAGAGCGCCGAAGCAGTGCGGGAATTGATGGGGGCGCTCGGCTAACCCTATCTGCGGGACAGCGAATGCGGACGGTAGACCTGGAAAGCACCTCAATAATGCTCTGTCACATGCCGTCGTCCGATGCTGTCATATAGCTACGCGAGCGTTGTGGCATCGTCGGTCTGCGAATGTTGACCGTGTCGGGAATTTGAAGCCCTACTCTTGAGACTTTGCTCACCGCTTGGAGGACCGTCACTTTTTGAAACGCGCGGCTCGAGAACAAGAACGCGTCCGGCGCCGGTATCAACGGCGCCGCATTAAACTCCCCGTCAGCGTACGAACTGACGATGGCACGACTGCTGAAGGACTGGCGTCGGATATGAGCGCCGGCGGCATGCGTTTGTCGACGAGCGCGGATTTCTCCATTGGGACGCACGGTGTTGCGCAAGTCGCAACCCCAAGCGGCGAGCAAGTTCGCGCACCGATAGAAATTGTCTGGCGAGAACCGGGCCCAGAGGGCGCCACCATCTACGGCGTCCATTTCCAGAACCTCGGTTCCAGCGAGCGCTTTTCGCTGTTTGAGGCAATCTACTCGCCATCGAACGGCGAGCAAGTTTTTGCCAAGCCCCTCGACGGCGACATCCGCGCTCAAGGGAGCGAACCGCTCACCCCCACGCATCACGCGTATTACATGCGGATCATTCGTCGCATCGAGCAAGCGCACAAGTTATCACCTCTTGACACCGACAAGCTGCTGTATGCTCGTCTGCACGAGGGCCGGCCGCTCAAGGAGGCGATCGTTGAGTTCGGCCTCGCCACGGAAGATGGGCTGGATGATTTTCTTAGTTCCATTTTTGGCGTGCCCTATATCGATCTAGCGCGCAACCGACCCGATCCGAACTGCTCCGATACGATTCCAGTCAGCGTCGCCACGACTGGTTATATCGTCCCCGTCAACCTGCTCGATGATAAGTTGACGGTCGCCATGGCCGACCCGCTCGATTTGCCAACCCTGGACCTGATCTTGTTGCGCGCGAAGCATCAGGTTGAGATTCGCTTTTCGCTCATCGAGGACGTTGAGAAAGCAATCGATGAGGTCTATCACGGGACCACCTTGCATTCCGTGGACCGTCTGCTGCAAGGGTTGCCCACGATAGCGGCCGAGGGGCTCGGGCAAGAGGGTCAAGACGTCGAGGACCTCGAGACGCTTCGCAAGATGTCGGACGCGACGCCGATCGTGTCGCTGGTGGAATCCCTCTTGCGCACCGCGACCGAGTATCGAGCGAGCGACATCCACTTAGAGCCCTATCACGATACCATACGCGTCCGTTTCCGCATGGATGGCGTCTTGCAAGAAATTCGCAAGCTGCCGCGGCCGATTTATCCGGCTGTGGTATCGCGCATCAAGATCATGGCGCGCATGGACATCACCATTCGGCACATTCCGCAAGACGGTCGCGCATCGATGCGCTACCTCAAGCGAGAGACCGACCTCCGCATCGCTTCGATGCCAACGGTCAATGGCGAGAAGATCGTCATCCGGCTGCTTGAGAAAAACCCAGCCTTCAAAGACCTGACCGCCATCGGGTTTTCGGAAGGAAACTACCAGATTTTCTCGCCACTGGTGAAGCGGCCATACGGTATGATACTGTGTTGCGGTCCAACCGGCAGCGGCAAGTCAACCACGTTGTTCGCGTGCCTTCAAGAAATTAATGATGGGCTTACGAACATCACGACGATCGAAGATCCAGTCGAATACCGCGTGGGCGGCGTCAACCAAGTGGAAATCAACGTCAAGCGTGGCCTCACGTTTGCCTCGGTGTTGCGCTCGCTGCTGCGGCAAGACCCAGACGTCATCTACGTAGGTGAAATTCGCGATCGCGAAACCGCCGACTTGGCGGTGCGCGCGGCTTTGACAGGCCACTTGTTGCTCTCGACGCTGCACACGAACAGCGCCGTCCAAGCGATCACGCGTCTGGTTGACATCGGTGTTGATCCTGCACTCATCGGATCGTCGTTGATTGGCGTCGTCGGCCAGCGGCTGATGCGTCAGATTTGTCCGCGCTGCGTCTATGAGTACGAAGTAGGAGAAGACGAAGCGCTGTTGCTGCAGGAGCTCCTGCCCTTGGTTGCGCCCTCCACCCTACGCCGCGGCAAGGGCTGCCGTCACTGCCATGACACTGGCTACTATGGCCGGTTGGGCGTGCACGAGGTCATTGGGGTTGATGACGGGCTGCGACGGCTGATCGCGAGAGGCGCCGATTCAAATCAACTGCTCGACTATGTGTCGGCGAAGGGTTTCAACGATCTGCGCGACGATGCACTTCGCCGGTTGACAAACGGCGACACCACGTTGCAAGAGGTCGTGCGCGTCACGATCTAGCGCCTTCCCACCGCTCTGTTTCAGCCGTAGCGGGCGACTGTAAAGTCGCCCATCCGTTTTTCTTGAAGCGCATGATTTCGGTTGGGGCTTCCAAAACTGAGCGCTCATGACTCCGGACAGGAAATTTGGCTTTCGCACGCGCGCCCTGCACGCCGGCACGCCGCCGAACGCTGCCACCGGCGCAAGCTCGTTGCCCGTTGAGATGTCCACTGGCTTTGTTTTTGACTCCATCGCACACGCGAAGGAGCTGTTTTCGCTGCGTACCTATGGCAATATCTATAGCCGTATCTCAAACCCGACCGTTGCGGCGTTCGAGGAGAAGATCGCAAGCTTGGAAGGTGGACTGGGCGCTCTTGCGACCTCATCGGGACAGGCGGCGCAGCTGGTCGCAATTCTGTCGTTGGCGCAAAACGGCGACCATTTGGTTGCGTCCTCGAATATCTACGGTGGAACGGTAACGCAGTTCAGTGTATCGCTGCGCCGTTTGGGTATCGAGACGACGTTTGTACCCGGCTCCGATCCCAAGGCCATGGCAGCCGCAATTCAGGAGAACTCGAAGGCGCTTTTTGTCGAGACCATCGGTAACCCGTCGGGCAACGTGGCCGACCTCGAGGCGCTTGCGAGCGCTGCTCACGCGGCTGGCCTGCCGCTGATCGTTGACAATACGTTTGCGACCCCATACTTGTGCCGTCCGATCGAGCACGGTGCTGATATCGTGCTTCACTCGGCCACGAAGTATATTTGCGGTCATGGGACGGTGATCGGGGGCGTCCTGGTTGAATCCGGGAAGTTCAACTGGGTAGGTGGCAAGCATCCCCTCTTAAGCGAGCCGAGCCCAAGCTATCATCACGTTCGCTTCACAGAGACCTTTAACGAGTATGCCTTCCTCACTCGAGCGCGAGCAGAAGTGATGCGCGACGTTGGGGCGTGTCTTTCCCCGATGAATGGATGGCTCTTAGTTCAAGGTTTGGAGACTCTGGCGTTGCGTATGGAGGCACATGTAAGAAACGCTCTGCATGTTGCACGCTTTTTGGAGCGACACGCCGGCGTGAAATGGGCGAGCTATCCTGGGCTACCATCGTGTTCTCAATACCCGCTCGCGCAACGGTATCTACCGCTTGGGGCGGGAGGTATCGTCACGTTCGGCGTTGTTGGTGGGCGCGAGGGCGCCGAACGATGCATCGAAGCACTCGAATTGTGGAGTCACTTGGCCAACATGGGAGACGCCAAAAGCCTGGTCCTCCATCCCGCTTCGACGACTCACTCGCAGCTTAGCGAGAAGGAACTGGCCGCAGCGGGCATCACCCCCGACATGATCCGCCTCTCGGTAGGATTGGAAGACGTTGACGACCTCACATGGGATCTGGAACAAGGGTTGGCCGCGGCGACTCGAGCAGCCAGTGGTCGTCCGTCATGATTCTCACGAGCCCGGTGCAACGCCAGCAGTTGCTGCGGCGAGCGAAGACTGTCGCCGTTGTTGGTGCGAGCGACAATCCCGCACGTCCAAGTTATTTTGTAGTCCGCTACCTCAAGACTCATGGATATGTGGTGTGGCCGGTCAATCCGTCCTACAGCACAGTTGATGGTACGCAGTGCTATCCGTCGCTGGGCGCGTTGGTCAGCGCACACGGCGTGCCTGATATTGTGGATGTCTTTCGCCGCCCAGACGCCTTGCCGGCGTTAGTAGAAGAAGTGATAGCCGCTGGCGTCAAGGCAGTATGGTTTCAATATGGGGTCGTCAATGCGAAGGCGATCGAGCGGGCTGACCAGGCAAACCTGGACGTCGTGGTCGACCGTTGTATGAAAGTCGAGCACGCCCGGTTCAATCGGGGCTTGAGCATGCAGGGTTTCGATTCCGGGATCATCACCGCAAAGAGACTCGTGTAGTCGCGCGAATTTATTCGCGCGTGGGTTTGTGCTGCGCAAGCTCTTCAAAGATGGCATCTTCCACTTCGCCTCGGTGCTCTTTGCCATCCGCAAAGAGATACGTCGGAGCGGTGAACACGACTCCATCGACTCCGTGATCTCGAATTTCGGCGATCTCCACGGAGACGAGGGCACACGGAAATGGTACGGTCCGCAGCTGCTCCTTGAGGATACGTGCTTCGCCGCGGACGGCCAGAATAAGATCGTCAGCGAGAATTTCAAGCGCCACTTTGGCAGTGCCGGCCCCGATGTTGCGGTGCGCCGTGCTGCGGGAATCCAAGGCAAGGGCCAACCGATCGGGGCCTGCGGAAACGATCCAGCTGCAGAAGGCGGTGGATGGCATCCCTTCTGCTGACACTGTTGCCAAAATGGCCCCTGTTCGGCGCTTGAGGGCCGCCTGGAGCGCATGGCGCAAGTTTTCCGGTGCGGGGTGTTGCATAGCGTCCTCAAAAAATTCGCTTCTTGGGCTGTCATACGCTCCCACGGTCTGTTTCCTTTGTTTGTGCCGTTCCTGAAGCAGAAGGGCTGGGGGTCAATCGGTGAGTACCCGATAGCGCTAGTGGGAGTCAAACCTGCTCCTATATCCCCAAACATTGATTGGTTGAGGGTTGGGAGCTCCACAAATAGAGGTTTGCGCGACGTCCGCGGCCTCGCTCTCGAGCGATGTGCCGAGATTTTCTCAAGCGCTTAATGGTTCGCGTCACAGTCGACGTAGAAACCCCACATTCGCGCGCCAATGCGCGCATATCGCATTTTAGAACCCGGTGGCGGCTTAGATAACGCGCGACCCTTTCGCTCGCTCTGCGCGGTCGCCCTATGCGCACGATCTTATTGGTCATCGCGGTCCCGCCGATCCGATAACGTAGATCGACCACGTTGCCAAAATGACGAAGATAGCGAGGCCGGCCCAACGCTTACGGTCTGCCATATCTGCGAGCAGCCACGCTATGCCGGCGGAAAGCGTCAGCACGACGAGCACGAGCACAACTAAATAATGTGCGGAAGCCGCGTTAACTAAGGCGTCCAAGAAGGAACTTTCGCGGCTCGGATACTAGTAGAGGTCAAGGCTGGGGGGCCTTTTCTAGCTGGATCGCACTACGCGGTCCAGCTTTTATTTTAGTGAGCCGGGTCTAGTCCGTCCCGGCGGATCCGCTTGGGAGACGAGCGATCGCCAGCCGGACTAGAGGCCGCTTTCGCATGTGCCTCATGCGGCGGATCTCTGCACAGCTCCTTGTGTAAGAGGTGCAAAACTTTTTTGGCGGAACCTCCGCGGCCTAAATGCTCACCGATTTGCGCGGTCTTGCGGCGGCGACACGAACGCCACTCGGCAAGAAGATCCTTGCAGCTTTTTTAACGGGCGATACAGACGCTCTGGGTGCCGCGATTTTCGAGCAAGTCGGCGATGCGGTCACACCATTTTTTGAACGGATCCGATCGACGCTGTTGCGTTCGATCATGGAAGATCCACCTGCGCAATTCTTTATCTCGCTTAGAAGCCGTGGACTAGAGGTTTCCTCTCAGGATGCTGCGCTCATTTGGGCCGCGGTCATCGAGTCCACGGCCGATGTACGCAGACCCATTTAATCCCAAGATAAAACACCAAGAGGCGCCGCACGACGTGCCAGTCGTGTGCGGTTGCTGCTCGCCGCGTCAGCGGCTCATTATCGTCCCTGACGAGCTCGGCGAAACATATCGCTGCCCGAAAACGCGCAACGCTTTGCGGATCTCGCGGGCCTTGCCTCGTCTTATTATTCCGGGCGTGTGGCTAGGAGAGCTTGGAGCATGAAACGCGATGCCAAAGCAGACGATCGAAATAGAGATCCCGGAAGCGAACCCGCCGGCGGATCCGGCGATCACAGCGCAGGTCTTGGAACTGACAACGCAGATCGAGCAACTCAAAGCGGAGCTGGAGAAGGTCAAGTCGATTCCGCCGCCGGCGCCGGTGCCGGATCTGAGCCCGGCGATCGCAGCGCTCGAGGCGCAGATCGAGCAGCTGCAAGAAAACGTCCTAGCGCTCGAAGCGCAGCTCGACGACGAAGCACAGGATCCCGAGCTCGAGGAGATAGTGCTCGAGAGACCCCCACAGGAGGCCCCGCCGAAATCGGAGCGACCCCAAAGCGAACGTCGCGGTCTTCTCGGGTGGCTGTAGAAGAAGACGAACAGCCGATCACTGAAGCCTTCCTCGCGGATCTCATCGCCACCGGTTTTTGGATCTACTCACTTGCGAAGGGACCGCAGTGGGAGCTCTCGAGCTCCGAGGCGACGCTGTACGCAAAGCCGATTCGGCGCGTCATCCGCCGCGTCAGCAGACGCTTTCCAGTTATCGAGCGCATTATTAAAGTCGCGGCAGATCCCGCGGTGCTCGCCGCACATCATAGAGGCGTCATCGATCGCAGGCGCAACCCGCAACTTGGCAACCGGCACACGCACGCGCCCGCGAGCGGTCCGCCGCCCGGCCCTGCGACAGATCCGATCGGGGCAACTCCCGGCGCTCGTCGGCGCGTCGTCGACGTCGCGCAGACAAACGGCCACTTCGATACACAGGTGCCGGTGTCGCCCAACGGTTTTGAAATGCGCGCAGAGCAGGCGCCCGACGTTACCTTGCGCCGGATCTCACGTCTCAAAGATATAGCGAGCGCGAGTGAATGACAAACGCGCGGAGCTGCTTCCCAACCGGGACCAACACATCGCGATCTTCGCGCCGACCGGCTACGGCAAGAGCGAACTGGCTCGGCAAATGGTATCGAATTTTTCAGACGTCATCGTCATCGACAACAAACGCGAATGGTCGTGGGGAGAGCTGGCTAAAGCGGATCCTCGCCACTATCGCTTTCAGTTTTCCGACAAAGACAAGTTGCGGCGCGAGCTCGATCGCATCGCGCGCGATCGCACGGGCGAGCCTGTCATGTATTCTCCGCCTGCCAAGCTTAACTCCGCCGGGCAGCTGTGGGCGTGGCGCGACACGATCGACGACATTTGCTTTTACGCTTTGCGACGCGGGAATACAATCGTACTGTTCGACGAGCTCGAGAGCTGCTTCCGATCGGGCGATTGGGAGTATAACGCGCCGGCCTTTTGCGCACTTGTCTATCAAGGGCGCTCGAAGCGCTCGGTGGGCTGGTTTTTATGCAAGCGCCCGCAGCGCGTGCCTTTCATTATTCTCACTGAGTGTCGCAAAAAGTACGTGTTCGATCTTGGATCTCGCGAGGCGCGCGCGCGCGCTGAAGATATTTGCCGGCATCGCATCCCTTGGGAGAAGATCCTTGAGCCTTACCGATGGATGTACGCTGACGAGTACGGTATGTTAGGACCCTTCACACTAAAAACGGGAGAGAACAAATGGCAGTAACTGCTTCGCAAGCCTCACAAACGATGCCAGTTGGCCTCATCGGATCGCAGCAGCAAGCTGCCGCGCAAGCAGGCGGGCAGACGATCTACACATTCCGACAAGCCGCTGCACGCCGGCGACAATCAAGCGTCTACATTTTGAATCTCACATCGGGCCAACCATACCAACAGGAGCTGCGCCACGTCGGCTACCTCAACAATCTGTATCTCAAGGTGACGGGCACGATCACGGTCGGCACGACGGGCACCGTACAAGAAACGCAGGATTCGGAAAACTACCTGCCGCTGTTGCAGATCCTCACGCCGGCGTCGAACTCGCCGCACACGATGAGCTTCCGATCGCTCATGGGCCTCAACTACAAACTTTTCAAGAGCACAAATCCGCGCACAGCGCCAGGTTATGCGATTTGGGCGCCGGGCACATCGGGCGCGCAGAACATCCAAGTCGTCTGCCGGCTGCCGCTTGCGCTCAATAACGGGCGCAACTTTGCGACGTGCCTTGTGCCGCGCAACAGTCAGCAAGCATGGTACCTGTCAGGTCGCGCGGCTGCACCGGGAGATCTCGTTGGTTCAGGATCGGCGGTCGTGACGGTCACGTCGCTGACCCTTGAGATCGGCGAGGAGTGGTATGACGCAATCGGCATGGCAAACGTCATCATGCCCGATTTTCTCATCGCCTCGCGCATCCGTGAAGCCGTCCCGAAGACGTCGCTTGCGACCACGGACAATACCTTCCCCTATCCGACGCCTGGGCCGACGTTGCTCGAGCTGTTCCACCAAGTTTATCTTGGGCCAAACGGCACGCTCAACCACGCGAGCGTCGATCGCGTGCAGCTCTTTGCAGACGGCGAGTACTATTTCGACGATCGCAACGCTCCGCAGGTCCGTGACGACGACATGCAAGCCTACGGGCAAGCATTGCCGACCGGCTGGCTAGGTGAGAGCTTCTTTGAGGACACACTCGTTCAAAACGAATCGCTCGGTCGCGATCAGATCGACGCCACCCTGTACAGCCAGCTGCTGCATAACGTGCGGCTGCTCACGAACGCGAACATCGCCAACAGCAAGGTCGTCACGCTCTATCGCGAGCTCGTCGATCTGCAACTTCCCGCCGGCACCGCGGGTTAGGGGGGAATATGCCAAACAGAGCAGCTTCTGCGGCGTTTTACGGCGGCAGCGCCGTCGTCACCGCACGCACGCCCGCGGCGCAGGCGCCGAGCACGCCCACGGGCGCGGCGCAGAGTGGATCGCTTGTTAATCGCGCGAAGGCACTGTGGCCGTATGTCGCCGGCGGCTTCGTCGTGCTCGCGGTTGGAAAACTACTCTACGAAAAGTACGTCATCAAAGACGCAGCTGAACTCAAAGGCGTGCGCATCGGCTGGTACAACTTTATCACGGTCGGCGTCATGGCGATGGTCTTCGCGCTTGGGGTGCAAGTCGTCGCCGGCGCCGTGCAACACGGACAAAACACGATGGCCGCAAATGGATCCAAAGCGTCCACCGGTTAGCGATGGCGTCACAACAATTCTTCGGGGCGCTCTTGGCCGCACTCGCGGTTCTCGTGGGGTATCTCGCGTTCAAGCAGCGCCTGGGGAATGTGTGGAGCGCGATCACGGGCGGCGCAGCGACGCCGGCGAACGCGCTGAATCCAAGCGTCACGGTGCCGTCGATTCCAACCGACATCATTGGCGGCCCCGGCGTCACAACTCCCTTCGGCACACAGATTCCGGCGCCAGCGTCGACGAGCTCGTCGTCGACGACGACCGGTTCGACAGCCAACACCAACCTTGCGGGCAGCTCGACGATAACGCGGCTGCGCCGAATCACAAACATCACGTTTGCAGGATCCAACGGCAAGCGCGCGATGCTCGCGAGCACCAATCAAGCGCCGGCGAGCGCGGGCAGCGGCGCCGGTGGCACACGGCCACAGTTCCACCGCGGATGAGAGAGGGCTTGTAAATGAAAAAGCACACAGTGACGATCTTGCTTGTGGTTGGCGCGCTCACCGCGGGCTGGTATTTTTTCCTACGCAAGTAAGTGTCGATCTATGTTGCGCTCGCGTGGGCTGTTGGGACGATCGTCGTCTTGGGAGCCTTCGGACAGAGCAAGTGGGCGTGGCTCATCGCCGGCATCATCTTGTTTGTGTGGTGGATCCGGTGGGCGCAAAACCCAAACGCTCAAAAGACGATCTCTAAAATTGGCGCGTTCACGCGCGGAGGATCACAGTGAAAGAACTAATCGGAGCTCTCATTTTCGGGGTGATCGGCCTCGCCTGGGGCTCGCTTGTGTTTCGCCGAGCGCAGGGCGTCGTCGCGGTGGAGCAACAGACGGGCACGACCTTTGCCACAGCGACGCAGGCGCTCTTTAGCGCATGAGGGGGTCGCTGAAGGCGCTGTTCACTTTGGGGCTTATCGCCGGCGGCGCGCTCGTGTTCGGCGTTGTGTACTACGTGCGCACGTGCATCGAGGTCGACGAGATCCTCGACGCGGCGCCGGGCGCGCCGTTACCGGATGAAATCAAAGACCGCATCCGCCAGCTGCGCGAACGGGAGAAGGGCGCACGTGCGGCTAGTTAATACGCGCAACTTTTGCGATCGCATGTGGGCTGACCGGTTCCAAGATATTCCGGTCGCCGCGGACACGATCGCTATGTGGGCTTACGGCTGGCGCTCGCAGCTGTATCCGCCACGCGCTGCGCTGGGGCCGGCACCGCAAGTCGAATTTTTGGAAACGCAAGCAAACATTAAGCCGCGCGTCCAGTCGCCCTACTACGGCGGATTGACAAACGAGATACCCGGACACATTCGCCAACCGGGAGAGAGGCTACGCATCAATGGCGCTGACTGAAAAGCAACAGCACCTCGCGATCGGCGGAGCCGCGCTTGTGGTTATCATCGCGCTCATCGCCTATTTCGGGCGTAGCAAGTCGCAAAGTCAAACGCCGACCGGCGTCGATCCGGGAATCTTACAGGCCGTGCTCAACGCATCGGTTGCGGAGAACACAAACGCGACGCAGTTGCAGGAAACGCAGGTGAGCGCCGCGGCGGGCACACTCGCGACGTTGCGAGGATACGAAGCTGCCGTCGCACAGGGCCAGCTCACGCTCGAGCAAGCACAAGCTGGCTACGCGGCCGCTGTGCAGGAAGCACAAATTAACGCCGGCGTGCAAAACACAGCGATCGCCGCGAATCTGCGCTCGACGACACACGGCCAAGCCGTGCAGCTCGCACTCGGTGAGCAGGCGACGAGCGCCGCGCAATCTGAAGCGGGCATCGCTGCCAAAACTAGCTTTTGGAACTCACTCTTTGCATCGCTCTCGAGCAGCGCGAGCGCGCTCTTGTCGTTGTTCACCGGTGCCGGGTCAACTGCCGGCGTGACGAGCGCTGTGGCTGCAAGCACGGGGCTTTAGGCTATGACCACTGCGCAGTTGACACAGTTGCTCACAAGGGTCACTGGCGGCACAGTGAGCTGCATCCCACGCCATCAGGTTAACGGCGTGTGGGTGGGCGCGCATTGCACGACCACGCCGACGCCTGTCATAACGCCGGAACCGACGCCGACGACTATGCCGCCCTCGTCACCTACTAATGCCAACACAACCAATGGTGACACGAACGGCACGGGGATCGACAGCTACCTTGCCGGGCTCATTAACGCCGGCACCGGCAGCGGCACCGGTACGGGCGCCGGCAGCGGCATCTACGTGCCGCCCACGAGCGCCGGCACGAGCAGCTCGACTGGCAATCCCACGCTCATCATTGCGGTCATCGCGCTTGTCGCGCTTGCCGGTTATTGGATCTATTCGCGCAGCAAGCACAAAGCGCCGGAGCACAAAGCGTGACCTTTATCGCGGATCTCCACAGCCAGTGGTGGTACAACCAGGTCAAAGCGATCTTCGACGCTGCCGGCGTGCCCGAGTATTTGTGGGCCGCCACGATCGCAGACGAAGATTCGTCGCTGAACCCGTCGATCGTCACGCCGGATCCGACGTCGGCGACGCCGGCGGTAGGCCTTTTCCAGCTGCGACAACCGGGCTTAGGATCCGGCTACACACTGACGGATCTCGAAGACCCTATCCAAAACGCGAAGATCGCTGCGGCGCAAATGGCTGCAGCGCTCAAAGCGAATCCGACCGTTGTGGATCCGGTTGCACGCTTGCGTCTCGTCGAAGAAGCCGGCTGGCCGGGCAACGATGTGTCACTTGGTCCTCAGTCAGTGCTTTTGCAAGAGGAGCCCAAGCGCGTCGGCTTGCTGTATTCTGTGTTGCAGGATCTCGGGCTGCACGCGCTCGCGGGCGACGTGCTGGCAGAAGAAGGGAGCTCCGCTGCCAACGCGCAGGCACAAAGCGAAATGGCGACCGGACAGACCGATCCGTGCAATGGGCCGGCGTTGTGGCCGTGCCTTCCGGTTTTTGTCAACGGCGTGCTCAAAGAGATCTCGTGGCTCACAGTTGCGCTGGCGCTTTTCGCCGGCGGCATTGCGCTCATGGCCGGGCGAGGCGGTAAATAAATGGCGCGTCTAGGCGGCGGCGGCGGCGGGCAAAATGCGCCAGTTGGCTCGGGACCAGCTTCTCCGCGGCTCACACTTGTTCCAGGATCTCCCCTTGCGCAGACGGGTACGCAGCCGTTTCGCGTGCGCGCGATCGGCGGGGCCAAGCTCTGTGCTGGCGCCGGCGTCATTCGCATGATAGTCCACACGGCGAATGACGGCAACGCAGCAGACGGCAATGGGATTGGACCGTCCACGCTCATCCTGCAAGAGCTAGATTCGCAAGAGGTCATTTTTTACCAGACCCTAGCGCCCTCGCAGCTGCTCACGCTTTACATTCCGTTTCACTCAGGGTTGCTGTGCTATCAAGCCGGCGCCGGCATCATCATTGGCGGACAGTTTGGAGTGTCACCACTGCTGTGATTGAGGGCATCGACGTTTCTGAATTTCAGGGTGAGATCGACTTTGCGGCTGTCAAGGCGGCGAAGGCGTTTGTGTTCGCACGCGCGAGCGACGGCTTGTACGCCGATGCGCGCTTTGCGGGCAATCACGACGAGTGCCGGGCTCAGGATCTGCCCTTTGGCGTTTACCACTTTTTCCGAGCGCGCCACGGTAGACAGCAGATCGCGTTTTTCGCCGAGCTCACGAAGGATCGCCTTGGCACGCTGCTGCCGATGCTCGACGTTGAGGAAGCAAGCTTCGACGGCGACAGCTCGAGCGTGAACGATCGGCTCACGACGATCCGGCTTTGCACCCAAGCGATCGAGGAGCTGCTCGCGCCGGGTGAGCTCTGTCTCATCTACACGAATCAAGACACTTGGAACAACTATCTCGGCGGCAGCGACGCTTTTGCCGGTCATCCACTCTGGCTTGCCGGCGTGCCTATGCCGGGCGGCTTCACTCGGGAACCTGTTATCAAGCAGTACGCTCTCGGCGTTGTTCCCGGCATCACGGGTCAAGTGGATCTCGATCAGTCGCCTTCGCTAAGTCCTCTCGAGCGAGCACAATGAATGGCGACGCACAACGCGAGCCGTACAGCAAACAAAAATGGGATGAAGCACGCAACGGTTACAACGTCCCGCGCTGGGGCCACAGGCTTGCAGAAACGCTGTGGGGAGGCCCCGGTGTCATTGGGCTCTTGGAGATCGTGCGCAGCAACGAAAAGGAGCGCCGCTGGATCTGGCGCGCTATCTTGGCTCTACTCGTCCTTAATAATCCGATCGTCGGTCACTTCGTCTTGAAAGTGTGGTTTGGGCAATGAACTTTTTACACTCACTTTGGAAGGGCGGCCTGGGCGCGCTCGCCGGCGGCGTCATTAACTCTATCGCGCCCCCACAATTTGACCCTCACAACGTGCTTGGATCTCTGGCGCTCATCATCGTCTGGGGATCTCTCTACGGAGTAGGGGTTAAGCAACAGCAGCCAACGCAAGGAGCAACATCCAATGGGAACACCAGCACCGGCCCCCACGCCGGTATCTAAAGGCGGTACCTCAGTCATCACGATCGCGATTGGCGATCTCGTGCAGCTCATGGCGGGGCAACCCGTCGTCATCGACAAGGTTGGCCCGATTCCCGGCCTTGGCGAAACGCTCGTGTTTACGGCGCAGCTCGTCAAAGCGCAGTAACACTTTTGTGTCGTCAACTTGCGGCGCTCGCGCTCGCGCTGGCATTGTTCGCATTGCCGGCGCCGGCGCTCGCCTATTCGACGTACACACTCATCAACAACGGCACGACGACCTTCCAAAACCAGCAGCTCACGGGCGCGGTCGGGACGGGCGTCTATCAGTGGTGTGCGATCGTATGGACCTACTCAGGGAGCGCGATCGTCAGTTTCGCCGGGCAAAAGGTTTTTCAAAACTCCTCGCCGCTGTTTTTTATTCAGCTCAACGCGACCATGCCGGGCAACCAGGGCGAGCTCGACCTGGGCAACGGCGAGCCGGGCGGGTTAATGGGCGTGACGTTTTTTGTGACGGCGACGCAGACGAGCTCGACCGGAACGGCAACCGGGATCTACGTGGTGGCGCAATGCGGACCTTAATCCTTACATGTATCGTTTTTACATGTATAGTTTTTGGCTCCGTCGCGAACGCCGGCGAGCTCAAAGGGCACACTCCGACACGGATCCCGGTTGCTGCCGGCACGCTCGTGCGCCAGCTAGATGCTTTCGGCGGCGCCTCGCAAGAAGTCATCGCGGCCGCTGGCGACTACTACTCGAACGGGTTTTTATTTAATAGCGCAAACGAAGTCGTCATGGAGTGCCGCTTGGGATGCTCAGGCGGAGGCAGCAGCTTGGCGCCACTCACCGGAGGGTCGAACGCAAACGCCTTTGCAGCGAATCAAATGGTTCTCATCGGAGCGTCGAACGGCACAACGAGCGATTCGCTGAGAGAAACTGGCGGCGCATTGTGGACCGCTGGCAGCGCCGGCGGCGCATACGATACACCACAAAATTCATCGGCGCCAGCGAACGTGCTCGCGGATGCATGCGCTTATAATTCGACGACACCCTCAATTGCAGCCGGCAATCTCGACAATCTGCAGTGCGATCCGCAGGGCCATCTAACAATCAATCCCCATTTTGGGTACGTCAGCTATCAGATTAACGACAGCGCCACAACCGGGTATCAGATCGGCCCCAACGGCGCAGCGAGCAAACTTATGTATGTGGACGGGACGCTCATCGCAAACGGTGCGACCAACGTCAGCCTTGGGTACGGCTCGGGAAATTGCACCGCGCAGACCACAACCTTCGGGCCAACCGCTCTTGTGCCGCAAGTAGGCTACACTTTCAGCCTCATCATTCCGGCCGGCGACTATTTATGCATGGCGCTTTCCGCTGCGGTGCAGGTCGGCGGCGGAGCAAATATCCTACAGGAATGACAACAAAGTCGGCGCTCTTGGCGTTTCTCGCCTGCTCGCTTATTGCAGCGAGCGTTTTTACCTGTGGCGGCACGCCGGCGCCGCAAGTCTATCTGACGCCTGCGACCTCGGGCACAGGCACAGCGGTCCCCTCCCTTAATATCACTATTCCGGCAAACGGCCTGCCCGGTGACGAGGCCATTCTCTTTGTCGCCGACCAGCTTGCTACGGGCGCGCACGGCGTCGCTACCCCCGGCGGCTGGACGGCCTGCACGAACAATCCGGGCACGAACACAAGTGGGAATAATTTCTATGTGTTTTATAAGTTCTTGGCAAGCGCTGACCCCGGCGCGACGCTGACGATTAGCACCTCGTCGAGCAACGATCACCTAACCCTTGGGATGTACGTGCTGCGCTCGGCGACTGTGCCCGATAATGTATCGTGCAATTATAAAGCGAACAGCGCGACGGCGTCGTTTACAACGAACAGTGTCACGCCGCAAGCGGCAAACGAACTCGCCATCGCTGGCTTTATGCAGCCGAATAATTCGGTTTTTACGCCGCAATCAGGCTGGACACAAGACCTCGCGGGTACCCGCCAGGTCAATTTAGAAACGCAGCACATGAACGCTCTAACGACGTCGAGCGCTGTGCAAGGCACGTTAGGGCTCGGTGCAGGTGCGACCGGGATCGGCGTTCTGTTATTTGTACCCGGCGAGCTTGCTGGCCCCTCGATTATTGCCGAAATAGGCGTCGGCGGGAATCCTGTCGGCGCAACGTCCTTGCCAACGGTAACGCCGACGCCGACGCCTTCGCCGACGCCGACGCCTTCGCCAACGCCGACCCCCACTGCCGACGCCGATCAGATCGCGACTCTCGAATACGCTTCCGGGCACACAGGTGGCTCGGTCAGCGGGAATCCTCCTACATCGTCAATGGCCTATATGTCGTGGGTTGAAATGCCCGCGGGGTATAATTCAACGGCGGCCGCGCAGTACAACACGCAGGGCGTTTTGACTTATCAATACACGGATGCCGGGTACTGCGTTTCAAGTGGAGACGGCCCAACACAAGTTTCCTATTGCAGCGCCCTGGGCGCTGCTCCCCCGCCTACTAATAATAATTATTACATTGCGTGTTCCAACGGGGGCTATCTACAACCATTTGCCTCCGTCCAACCTCTTGTCAACCCACTTTTTGCTTTCAACGGATCGTCGGCTCCCTTTGAAGCTGTTTGGCAAGCCTACAACACGACGAACAGCATCCACACCGATGCGTGGTATATTGATTCGCTTTTCACAATCGGCCTGAAAGATTCAACGAGCAGCCCAGCGGACCCGTGCTACAACGGGCATGATTACACGTACAACGGCGCGACGTACAACACGCTGACCGGGCTGGTTGGTCCTGGACTTGCGGACATACCGAACCACCTCACTCAACTCTTTTGCGATTGTTGGGGTGGCGGCAATTCGGGTGCCCCTTATCGCTCCGGCTCGTTTTGGGGCATACCCGCCAGCTATACCGGCTCTGTCGTGCCTCAGTCTGTCTTAGAATCGTTTACAGCGGGCGGACGGGCCGAAGGCGCATTCATTTCTCTCAACGGATACAACACCCTGGCGCTCTGGCAAGGCACCGAAAACTCGATCATCGTAGCGGGCAATTCAAGCCTTTACAGTTTTCTCAAAGTGCTCTACTATCACTTTCCGGAGGACCCAGCCAGTACGCAAGGACGTTCGGACCGCTTGTGGGTCATCGCCTCGATTGATTTGGTGGATAACTGCGGGGTTATCGGTCATGGAATATGCCAAGGCTACACAGTTTACCAGCCCGTCTTTCATGATCCAACACCGTGCTTTTACAGTGACATGACGAACTGCACGACGACGCTTCCCGAAGATACATTCCGGGGGCTGAATCCCTACGTCGCGATGCCCGCAAACACCATCAGCGGATGCAGCTCAAACTGCAACGGCATCCAGACATTTAAGAGCGCCACCGGCAATTATTTCAGGGAGTACAAAGACGGGTTCCTAGCTGATACCCGTATCGGCCGCTGTCTCGTTGTTTCCAATCCCAATGCGGCAACCGAAAACTTCCCAACACCGGCAACCGATCCGGCCATCACGGAAAACTATCTCACGGTCACAGGCATTCAGACTATGGTGCTCACCGGGGCCACCATTGACGGCGGTGGCACCGCTACCTTCACCGGCGGGCATCCAGCAACGACAATCGCCGCACACAATGCCGTCATTGCTTGCGACCCGAACAACTAGACGACCAAAAAGTCGGCTGAGCTTTCCCCAGGTCGCGCGTGCAAATACATTCCGGTTGTGCGCAGCGAGCGATGCCCGAGCGTTTGCTGCACGACGTGTAGCTTGGCGCCGTTTTTGAGCGCGTGCGTCGCGTGCGCGTGGCGCAGCCAGTGCGGAGAGATCTCCTCGGACAGGCCGGCCGCGGCAGCTGCACGGCGCACAATGTTGCGCACCTGCCAGCGGCAAATAGGGCGATCTTCTTGGCGGCCGCACGCGAACATCGGTCTGTTAGGATCTCGTCGTCCGATCGCAAACTCCATCAGCTCGCGCCAGGTCGCCGGCGACACCGGTACGCTGCGCGTGCGTCTGCCTTTACCCGTCACGACGAGCATCCCACGATCGTCTTGCGGCGTCGCGTCAGCCCAATGCAAGCTGCACAGCTCCGAGACGCGCAAGCCGCCGGCGTAGAGCACGCGAATGATCAGCCGGTTCCGGCCTGGCTTCGCGTGCTCGAGCAGCGCCAGCACCTCGCCTTCGGACAGGATCCGGCGCGCGACATTTGAGCTCGTGCGCTCGGGCAGAAGAAGGGCAGAAGGGTTGCGATCGAGCTCTCCCGAGCGGCACAGATAATCATATGCGCTTTTGACCGCGGCGACGTGGCGGTTCACTGACGCCGGCGCGAGCTCGCGTGCGAGATCCTCTTGCCAACGCAGCAGCTGCTTTGCGCCGACGTCGCGCAAATGGTGCTCGCCTGTGAACGAGAGCAGCCGCGCGATGCTTTCGACGTAGGCGTCGCCCGTCGCGGAGCTGCGCCGGTACGCACGTTGCAGCCACAGTGCGAGCTCGCTTGCGCGGACGTCGGTCTTAGTTGTCGCTAAAGGCGTTGCGCCCACTGCTCACTCGCGTGTGAGCTCGATCACCGGTTTAATCTCTTGCGAGAGAGCGCGCTTGGCAACGTAGCCGCCCATCTTGTTAAGCAGGATCCTGCGCTCTTGGTCGATTAGATGCGCGTGCTGGTCGCACACCTCGAACGACTTTTTGCGCGTGACGTGTTGGTCACTATCGAGCTCCTCTAAGGTCACGACCTCTGTCGCCGCGATCGAGGTGCAGTGCTTGTCGGCGAACTGACACTTTGCATGGTGGCCCGTGCGGATCTCTGCAAACCAAACGCGCAGCTGGTTAGCCATTGAACCCCTTTGCGCGCGCCGCGCTGTACGCCGCGGCCTCTACGATCAACATAAAGTGCTTGTCCGTCATGCCCGATTTGCGCTTGAGCTTGTAGAAGCGAGAGCTCGGGTTCTCATCGGCGTTGCGCAGGATCTCTTTCATGTTCGCCTGCGGATCCCTACCGAGCGGCAAGTCGATCACCCCCCACGGATCCCAATGCGATGTACGCAAACGCTCCGGCAGCGAGAAATACCAGCACCAAAAGGCGCGCTCTCCGGCAGGGCTCGCACCCGTTCCACTTCTCAAGGAACGCGCTCACAAGCGTCCGGTTAGACGCCGCGGCGGATCCGCAAGCCTTGCAACTATCCATGTGCCGATCCAGCTCGGCATACACACCGAGCACATTCTAACGGTCTGTGCATCGCCGCTGGGAACGAAGCACTGCCGTCCCTCCAAGCCGGCGTGCGACATGACTTGATTGAGCGTCTGCGCGGTAAGACGTAAGACGCCTTTGGGCTGGCTGCAGCCGTCACAGATCCCAGGGTCCGGCCCCTCTAGTTGTACGTTCAACATAACGACACTTATGTGAACACTTTTAAGAGGCTAGCTTGACTGACGCAAGCACCCTACCGGCGAGTACGTCCAGCTTCCAATTCAGCCACTCGAGCACTTTGTTGCGCCGCTCTCGATCGGGCACACTCGGCGGCACGCTGTCGTTGTACGCGGCTACCTCGTCGACCAAGGCGCTATTGAGCGCTTTGCCTCCGTTGTCAGCAAAGAACGCTCCGATCGCACAGACGTGACCTTCTCGATCTTCGAGGCGGCCCCAAATGAGTGTGTGCCGGCGCGCGACGGAATCACGAATCATGTAAAGCGCATCGTCGTCCGGAACCGCCATGTCGCGGGTGTTCCCCAGCGTTGGGCGTAGGTTTCTCATGCTAGTCCTCACTTTCAAGCAACTAAGTTTTTGGATCCCCGTCGCCGGCGCCGGCCTCTGCCGCTGGCGGATCGGATGCGGCCGGTTTACCATCGCCGGCGGCGGGTTTCTCTGCCGGCTTCGGTGTCGGTGACGGAGCCGGCGGATCGGATGCGGCCGGTTTACCATCGCCGGCGGCGGGTTTCTCTGCCGGCTTCGGTGTCGGTGACGGAGCCGGCGGAGAGCTGTCAGCTAGGATCAGCGCGCCGATGCACGCGACGACTATTATGACGACGGTGGCAAGCGTCACGCGATCCATATCAGTTTAGAGCCTTTCGGATCTGGAAACCATCGCCTCGACCTCGAGACGTCCCTGCGCGCCGAGTGCAGCTTCGCGACGTCGTGCGGCGAGCTCGGCTGCTGTGGGCGGATTTGCTGCTTGCTCTGCGATCGAGGGTTGCGGCGGCGTGGGCGGGCGCGCGGGCGCGTCTCCGCGCACGCTACGCGGGAACCCGTGCTCGTCGAACTTGCGCAGCGGAACTTGCGCTGCGAACTCGGGATCTTCACGCAGTGGATCGTCGTCAGCTGGCAGCGCGAGGTCTTTTTGGTGCGCCGCAAGCGACGCCCGGCCCTCGAGCGCGCGCAGGCGGTCCTCGAGATCCAAGACGACCTTTTGTGTGGCGGTTGGCGATTCGTGGGTTTGGATTGTCGTGAGCGCTTTGTGCGCTTCGCTGCGGTCGTCGCGAGCGACACCGCGAGCCGTCATCGGCCCCTGGCCGCGGCGTCGCTGCTGCACGTAGTCTAAGACTGGATCGTACCCTTGTGGCTCACCCATGTGAATCTGCTCCTTTCGAGCGGTTTGGCAGAAGAAGACCAAGTGATGTCAGCTCACCTCGAGCCGATCGCATGGCCTGTCGTCGTCCAGGATCCGGAAACCATCGCCTCGACCTCGAGACGTCCCGCTGCACAGCGCTATTGGTGCCGTGGGTTCTTCGCGCCGTGGCGGATGAGCCGGTTCGGGACCGGCTCGACCACTTTTTGCTTTCGGGACCGTGTTGTGCGCACCAATGCGGCCAGTGGCGCAGACAAAAAAACATAGCAGCCCTACTTGTGACCTTTACCGGGTCACGTAGGGCTATACGGGGTGTGGGGGCCGTAGTGTGCTCAAAAGTACGACAAAAAAGCAGCTTCCCGCAGCGGTTGCGGCGGAAGCGCCGCGCGGAGCGAGGCGCTTGGAATAAGGGTTTGTTCTGCGGCTGCATCCCCAAACATTGATTAGAGGACAGAGATCCCAGAGCCCGCGAAACGCGGTTTCATGGCTGACTTGAAGCGATCTGGGCGGACTTCACGGGATCCACGGCAAGAAAAGCGCCTGCTCACGTTAGACCAATTTGGGACGTATCTTCAGTACGAGCGTGGCCTGGCGGCGCGGACCGCCTTGGAGTATCCGGCCGACATGCGCGATTTTGCGAGGTTCTTAGGCAAGGATACGACGGATCGGCAATTGTTACGGGCAGGACGCGAGGACGTCAGTCGTTACGTTCAGACAATGATGGGGAAGCGAAGGTATAGCCGGGCGGCGGTGAAACGCCGGCTGGCTTCGATTCGCGCTTTCTATAGGTTCGCGCGGCGAAAAAACCTCATCCAAGAAAACCCATTTGACAAATTTCAAGGCCCAAAGGGCGGGCGGCCGCTGCCGAAAGTGCTCTCGGAACGAGAGGTTGGGAAACTGCTGGCGGCGCGGGTCCACGTGGATGACGAGGTTCTGTACTCGCGAGATCACGCCATGTTCGAGCTCATGTATGCCGCAGGCCTCCGCATCGGGGAGCTCGTGGGCTTAAACATCCGCGACGTCGACCGCGAGCGACGTCTTATGAGGGTTACCGGAAAAGGCAATAAACAGCGACCCGTGCTGTTTAACCAGACTGCGCTCCACGCCCTGAACCGATACCTTGCCGTACGTCCGAATGCTGCGACAGACGCGCTTTTTCTTAGCCGGCGCGACAAGCGGTTGACCGTGCGGGGCGTGAGATTTGCCTTCGATGCGATGAAGCGTGCTGCTGGGATCGAAGGTGCGGCAACCCCGCATACGTTGAGGCACTCGTTCGCAACACATCTCCTCGAGCACGGTGCCAATCTTATGGTCATAAAGGAGCTGCTCGGACACGAAAGCCTGAGCACGACGCAGATCTACACGAACATCTCCCTTGAACATATACGTCAGACGTATGACGACTCACACCCGCGCGACAACGATATCAAGCCGAAACCGTGACTAGAAGCGTGGATCGTCGAGAACGTAGCGCGGGATTCCGATATCCAGCGTGTCAGTTACGGGTTCACCACGGCGAAGTTTTAATGGCACGACACCGGCCCACATTGGGAGGTCTAAGTCTTCTGCATTGTCTTTTGGCGGGCCGGTCCGAACCTTTGCCGAGGCTTCTTCTATCGGCATCTGCAGCACGAATGTGGCGGTAAGCTCGATGTCTTTCGGCGGCCGGATCTCTTCCCAGCGCCCCGGCATGATGTGCTCGCTGAAGAGTCGTAGCGCGCGGGTCTTGTCAGCCGGATCCTTGATCGCAGTCGCTCTGCCAAAAATAACAACAGAGCGGTAGTTCATCGAAGAGTTAAAGGCAGAACGAGCGAGGACGAGCCCGTCGACAAGCGTGACGTTGAGGCACGCGTCAAGGCCTGTGGACAGCGCTTGCGTGAGCCGGCTTGCCGACGATCCGTGCATAATGATACGATCGGCGTCTCGCGCATAGAGCATGGGAATCACAACGGGCAAGCCATCTTCGACGAAACCGACGTGACAAATAAGCCCGGCATCCAAGATCGCATCAATCGTCGTGCGGTCGTAGCGACCCTGGTCAGGCAGGCGACGCAATTTCGTGCGCGCCGAGTTAGGCATTTCTGGCATGCTAGAGGTTGAACTGAACCCCCAGTGCGGGTGCGCGCAGGTTCGCCGGGCCCAGAAGCGAGCGTTCGCCGTAAAAAAGTTGCAAGCGTTGTGCTAGCCGCAGATCTCCATAAAGATCGAGCTTTGGCCGCTTCGGATCGTAGAGGCGGGCGTCAATGCCAAATGGGCCGGCTGACTGGTAGAGCGCTTGCGCTCCCAAGTTTGAGTACAAGACCCCAAACGAATACTGCAAGCGCGGCGAATCTTGCAGGTTGATCAGAAAATTGTAGGTTGTCTTATAGCCAAGGTCATTCGCGCCGACAGTGACATGCACCGGAAAGCGTGGCAAGAGTTCAAGGTTGAGATCGCTCGCTGGTCCGGGTGAAGCATTAAACCAAGTCATCCGCACGTGGGCTGTCGCTAGTGCGAAGCCAGATCCAGATGAGGAGCTCATGCGGAAGCCCGCCCCGGATCGCGGGCCAGGCGACGCACCGCCGCTCTGCGGCTGAGCTGGGCCAGGTGTTTCGTTTCCCTGTGCAGTTGAAAAGGTACCAAGAATCGCGTTCGCCTTGGCGATCGCGCCGCTCAAATTGTGCACCGCGCCACGCAACTCGCCCTGCACTTGCTGGTCGCCCGTAATGCTCTGAATATCGGTTGCGACGGCCTTAAGCTTCTCACTTGAATCCTTGAGATTCGCCGTCGCACTGAGCAGGTTTGCCTTCATGGTGGGATCGGTTGCAATTGAAGTGACCGCGGCCATGGTCTTGTTGAGGTTGTCCGCCGTGGCCGAGAGATCGTCGATGAGCGAGGCAAACTTCGCCCCGTTGCCAACTACCAGCCTGCGCAAGGTTGTCGTCATGGCGGTGACGTTTTGTCCGTTCTGTGCGAGGACGGTCTGGAATCCGGTGATAAGCGCGTTGACGCTCGCGACGGTCGTGTTGAGTTGCTCGCCGAGCAAGTTGAAGTTTCGATCGGCGTGCACGACGAGTGCATCCGTGTGCTTCGCCACGTTGTTGAAATGGTGCACCATGCCGGGGAGCTCTGCGTTCACGATGGCCAGCGTCTTGTCCAGATCCCTCATGCGCTTTTGGCCCTCGGCCACGAGGTCGGCGATCGTCGGCGGAACGACGCCCTCGGGTTGCTCACCCTCGGGAAGCACCCTGCGTGGCAGGGGGACCGCTGACGACAAATCGGCGGGAGGGAATATGGTGAGCGTCGACTGTCCAGTCAACGTGGTTGCCACGGTAAAGGTTGAACCTCGATAGACGGTATTGTCGCCGTTGATAGAGCAGATGACGCTCGCGGTCTGATCGGGCAAAAGTCTGATCTTATCGACCGTGCCGATGTCGACCCCAGCGAGTTGCACCGAGCTGCCCTCTTGCAAGCCAACGACGTCGCGGAAATGCACGCCAATTTGGTAGGAATTGCGCATGAGCGAGAAGTTGCTTAGCATCGCCCACACAACAAAAATCCCGATGATAGTTAAAACGGCGAAAACACCGACTCGAAAGGCGACGGTCATGGGATCAAACCGTACTTGAGGGTCGCGAATAAATTCGCGACACTACATGGGCGACTTGACAGTCGCCCGCTACAGGGGTATCGGACCAACTTCGCTTCCCTCCAAGAATTGCTGGACGATGGGGTTTTGCGAGCGCCGGAACTCCTTCGCCGATGCGACCTCGATGATCGTGCCTTCAAAGAGCATTGCGATGTTGTCCGAGATCGCGTAGACAGAGGGCATGTCGTGCATGACCACGATGCTCGTTGCATGCAAGCGCGATTGAATGGCCTTGATGGAGTCGGTGATGACATTGGTCATGATCGGATCAAGTCCCGTTGTCGGTTCGTCGAAGAGGACGATTTCCGGGTCATTCACGATTGCACGGGCGAATCCCACTCGCTTCTGCATTCCGCCTGAGAGCTCCGCGGGAAGCCGGTCTGCGACGTCACCCAAGCCGAGCGCATCCAACGTGTCGGTCACTCGCTGATCGATCTCCTTGCGCGTGAGCGTTGTGTGCTCGTACAGCGGAAAGCTCACGTTTTGCGCAACGGTGAGCGAGTCAAAAAGCGCGGCCGCCTGAAAAGCGAATCCCATCTTCCTACGGATTTCATTGAGCTCTCGCTCTTGCAAGCCAACAATGTTCTCCCCGTTGACGAAGATGTACCCAGCATTCGGCATTCGCAGGCCATCGATGAGGCGCAAGATCGTCGACTTCCCCGCTCCGGATAGCCCAATCACCGACGTGACTTGCCCGCGTTTGAAATCAAGCGAGAGGTCCGACAGAACGATTTTCGGTCCGAAGGACAGATCGATATGTTGGAGGCTCACCGCGACGCTTTCGGATGGCGTCACTGCGTCGGGCATCTCGCGAGCGCCCGCGTGCTCTATCATCGGAACAGCACGAACGAGAGCGCGAAGTTGAAGGCGAAGATCAAAATGATCGAGGTAACCACGGCCTGGGTAGTCACCCGGCCGACTCCTTCTGCTCCGCCTTCTGTGCGCAGCCCTTCGTAGCAGGCAATGATAGAAATAATGATGCCGAAGACGGCGGCCTTCAGCAAACCCTTTTCAAAATCGGTAAAGTCGATGAACTGCTGCACGGAAACCCAGTACGTGCTCGGTGCCAGGTGAATGCGCAGCCAGGCCATATAGTATCCGCCCCAAACTGAGATCATATCCGCGAAAACCGTCAGCATAGGGAGGCCGATGATGCAGGCAAGCAGCCTGGGCACAACGAGTACGCGCGTCGGGCTTGTGCCCATTGATTGATACGCTTCGATCTGCTCGGTGACGACCATCGAGGCGAGTTGAGCTGTGATAGCGGCACCGGCGCGCCCAGCGACGACGATGGCTGTGAGAAGCGGGCCGAGCTCGCGTACCACGCCGTAGGCGACGCTCCCCCCGATGATATTGACGAGTCCATACTGCTGTGCCGAAGCCGCTGTTTCTAGCGCGATGACAAACCCCGTGAAGCCAGACGTAAGCAAGATGATGGGCAGCGATGAGACGATCAAGAAACTCGCCTGACGCACCACCTCGCTCGGCCGGAAACGTAGCGCCAAAATATACCGAACCGAGTCGATGAGCAGCAACGTCACCCCGCCCGCGTACTCGAAGAAACGGCGCGTCAGCGGAAATGATTTTGGCAACGTCCGAAGGTAGAACGAAGCTCGAAACATGCTAGGTTTTTGTCTCTTTTAGCGCTTGCGCAATCGTACGGGCACCTTCAAGGCGGCGCTGGGCTACAGCTCGTTCCGCATGCAGATTGTACTGCCGTTGATACACGTCATCAAGCTTGCGGTCGACCTCGGCCACATGGGCCTGCGCCTCGTTCGCGACAGCTCCGAAATAGCGAAGCGCCTGCTCACGAAACTCACGTTCGGTCTTCTCGCTTGGCAGTGCGGCCAGTTGCGTGCGGGCACGCAGCAAACGTTTGTCGGTGATGTGAAAAGCGTCGACAAGCGCGAGCAGCTCGGACACGTTCATTTAAACGCTGCTGCCGGCCTTCGTCGCAAGCGGCTTGCGCCCGAACGGCGGTAGACCAAAGGAAGCCAGCGACTCCTTCTGGTGGGCAATGATCTGCTCGATGCCAGCCTTGGCAAGCGCCAGGAGCCGATCGAGGTCGGCGCGCGAGAAGGGCATTTGTTCGGCCGTGCCCTGCAGTTCGACGAAGCGCCCGTCGCCGGTCATCACGACGTTCATGTCCACCTGCGCCTTCGAATCTTCTTCGTAGCACAAGTCGAGTGCGACCCGGCCACCGATGATGCCAACCGAAGTTGCGGCGAGCCAGTCGACGACCGGCCAGCCACGCAGCGTTCCCTTCTCTCGGAGTTTCGCAAGCGCGAGGCACATCGCGACAAAGGCGCCACACAACGCCGTCGTCCGCGTGCCGCCGTCCGCTTGGACGACGTCGCAATCGAGCCAGATCGTGCGCTCCCCCAAGGCTGTCAGGTCGACGACCGAGCGCAGGCTGCGCCCGATAAGCCTTTGGATTTCGTGGGTGCGGCCCCCAATTTTGCCAGTGGCTGCTTCGCGCGGCGTGCGCTCGAAGGTCGACCGTGGCAGCAGTGAGTACTCGGCGGTCACCCAGCCGCCGCCCTTGCCTTTCAGAAATGGAGGGACCTTTTCATCAACGGTCGCCGCACAGATAACTTTGGTGTGGCCGGCCTCAATCATCACCGAACCTTCCGCGTAGCGCAGATAATCCGTGCGGATCGACAACGGGCGCAGTTGATCGTCAGCTCGTCCATCAGCCCGAAGATCTGCGGCCACGCTCACTCCACCGTGACGGTTTTGGCGAGGTTGCGCGGTTGATCGACGTCGCAGCCCTTGCGATCGGCGATGTGATAGGCAAGGAGATAGAGCGGCACGACGTTGATGATCGGTTGAATGAGATGATGGGTCTGGGGTACTGTGAACACGATGTCCGCGTTTTCGATCGCTGCGTCGTCGTGCGGATTGGCGACGGCGATAATGCGGCTGTCTCTGGCCTTGGCTTCAGCCATGTTGGACAGGATTTTCTCTTGTACAGGGCCGCGCGTGGCAAGAACCACGACCGGTACGTTCTCATCGAGCAAGGCAATCGGTCCGTGTTTCATTTCTCCCGCAGCGTACCCCTCAGCATGAATGTACGATATTTCCTTAAGCTTGAGCGCCCCTTCGAGGGCGATGGGGAAATTCACGTGCCGGCCCAAGTAGAGCATGGTCTTGGCCTTTGCGATCCGGCGGGCAACAGGCGCGACCTCCTCGTCGGCATTCAGCGCCTGATCGACGAGCGATGGTAATTCGCGCAATGCAAGGCCGAGCTCGCGAAGGGTGGCTTTGTCCACCGTACCGCGCACCGCTGCCAGGTGCATAGCAAAAAGGACCATGTCCACGCATTGTGCGGTAAACGTCTTGGTCGCGGCGACCCCGATTTCGGGGCCGGCCTGCATGTACAGCGTCGCATCTGCCGCCCGCGCGAGGGCCGAACCAACGACGTTGGTAACGGCGAGCAGCATCGCGCCACTTGCCTTGGCAACTCGCACGGCTTCAAGCGTGTCGGCGGTCTCACCGCTTTGCGAAACGGCCATGGCCAGAGTATCGCCGTCGACCACGGGGTGAGAGTAACGAAACTCAGAGCTAAGTTCGAGTTCGACTGGTAAGCGCGCCAACTGCCGAATGAGATACATGCCATATGCGGCCGCATAGAATGCCGAACCGCATGCGAACATTGAGACTTTTTCTATGCTTCTTAGGCGCTCGTCCGAAATCCGCAACTCCACGAGATTGACGCTGCCATCCTCACCCAACCTCCCCACAAGCGTGTCCTTGACGACCTTTGGCTGCTCGTAGATCTCCTTGAGCATGAAGTGTTTGAAGCCGCCTTTTTCGGCTGCGCCAACATCCCAGTTGATTTGAGTAACTTCGCGGTTGATTTCTTGTCCGGCGAAGGTAGAAATCGTCGCACCTTCGCGGGTCACCACCACGATTTCACCTTCTTGCACGATCAGCTCGCGCCGCGTGTAGTTTAAGAGCGCAGGAATATCGGAGGCGACGAATGTTTCACCATCGCCCAACCCGACGATGAGTGGCGAAGCACCATTGCGCGCAAACACGAGCTGCTCGGGTGCATCGGCGCAGAGCACGCCGAGCGCGTAGGCGCCGGAAACAGCTTTGAGCGTTTGGCGGACTGCTGCAACAATGTCGCCTTGATAGTACTCTTCGAGCAAGTGGGCGACGACCTCGGTATCGGTCTCGCTTGTGAACGTGTGACCCTTCGCGATGAGATCGGCGCGAAGTCCTAGGTGATTTTCGATGATGCCGTTGTGAATGACCGCGATGCGCGCTTTGCAGTCGAGGTGAGGATGAGCGTTCGTGTCTGAAGGACGTCCGTGAGTCGCCCACCGGGTGTGGCCGATTCCGGCGGATCCGTGCAGAGGGTTCGTCACGAGGAGTTGCTCGAGATTTGCCAGTTTGCCGACCCGCTTCGAACCAAGCACGCGTCCGCCGTCGACGACTGCAACTCCGGCCGAATCGTAGCCTCGATACTCCAAGCGGCGCAGTCCATCGAGAAGAACCGCGACAACGTCCCGGGGGCCAATATAGCCGACGATTCCGCACATGCTTTAAGAGTTCGCTCCTAGCTGTCGAGGGCGGCTCCAGTGGCCGCTCATCAAGAGCCGGTTCGCCCCGGCAAACGGACGACCTTGAGACGTTCCGCCGTCAATATCGAACGAAGGTCGAAGACTGCGCCTTCTATATCTTTGTTGACCACCCTATAGTCGAACTCGGCCAAGGCCTGCACTTCTTCTTCTGCAATATTGAGCCGAGCATCGATCTCTTTTTGGCTATCCGAGTGTCGCTGCTCGAGCCGCTGGAGCAGGTCTCGTTCCGTCGGCGCGGTTAGGAAAACTAAGACTGCTTGCGGGTAGAGCCGCTTGATAGCGCGTGCCCCGTTCACTTCAGGCTTGAGGATTAAGTCGCGGCTGTTGGCAAGCGCCTCGTCTACAGCTGCGCGAGGCGTACCATACAGATTGCCGGCATATTCGCGGGTCTCAAGGAAGTAACCGGTGGAGGCCAATTTGCCAAATTCGTCCCGAGTTATGAAACGATAGTGTACACCTTCGACTTCGTAGGGACGGGGCTCCCGCGTGGTGGCTGAAACGCAGTAGGCAACCCCTGGTTCGAGCTGGCGCAGGCGCTCGATGATCGTATCCTTCCCGGCCCCGGAGGGTCCGGAAAGGACGAGCAGCACACCCTTGCTCATTGTGGTCGCGATTTTTTGCTCTCCTTGTCGAAGGGTTCGCGCATGACGCTTGACTCCTGGCTCGTTGCCCGCCTCGCGCGCGAACTCGACGTCATGCTGCGCGGTGCAAGAATTCAGTCCGTCCAGACTCTGCGCCACGGGGTCATCTTCTTGTGTTATCGGCGCGGCGTCCACGTTGCCTTGCACGCCAGGCTGGATTCGTCAGATCCGATGGTCGGCGCATACGAATGCGCGCCGCCAGAAAAGGAATCCGGCCCAGCTGGATGGCTTGGCGACGTCGCGGCGCTCCTGCGCGGCGCAAGCATTGAGTCGGTCAGCGTGGTGCCGCACGATCGTGTGATGATTTTCGATGTAGGTTCCCGTTCAGCTTTTGGCCTGCCTTCACGGAGCCGGCTTGTCTTCGAAATCCAGCCGCGCAAAGCAAATGCTCTGGTTCTGCGGGCAGCCCATGACACAAAAAGCTGGGTCATCGTTGCTGCTCAAAAGCAATTTGCACAGAGCGGCGCGCGGCGCGTTGCGGTCGGGTCGCCATACGAACCGCCGCCAGCTAGACGCCCAACGTTGGATCGCGCCCAATTCATCGTCGCTGCTCGTGAGTTGACCAGTGCAGACGCAAAAGGTTGGGAGCGACTGCTTGCGGCTCACGATCCGCGCTGCACGCCTGCCCTTGCCAAAGAGGTCGTGCATCGCTTCACCGCACAACGCGAACTGCAGCGCGCGCATGCGGCATTGCAAGCGTGGACGGCCGTTTGCCAGGAAGTGGAAGGCGCCCTCGAACGCATGGGTTCCGTCTACTTTTGGTCTGAGGACGCCACAGTCGCACTGTGTCACCTTATCCCGTTGAGCTGGCCATCACGGCACATGGCCACTGCGGTGTCACTGAACGAATTATGCGCGCAGGCTCTTCGCGAGCAGCCAGCTAGCTCCGCCGGTTCTCCTCGAGAAACAATCAAAAAGCGGCTTCAAACCATGCTCGCGCGATGCGAACAAGAAGTGCAGTCATTAGAGCGATCGCTCGATCTGGCGCAGCAAGCCGACCGCTGGCGCGCAGCGGGCGAGGCGATTTACGCGAATCTCTCCGACATCCCGCCAAACAGCCAAGAGCTTGTCGCCTCCGACGGCACTCGCACGACGCTCGACCCACTGCTTACGCCGAAGCAAAACGCGGCTGAATACTTCCGAAAGTACAAGAAAGCTCGCAGCAGTATGGCGCCCGTGCGCGCTCGCTTGCAAACGTTGCAGAGCAATAGAGAGTACTGGGAGCATCTCCTTTGGGAAGCGGAGCGCGACGATCTCGACGCTGCGCACCATGGCGTCCTGATGGCAGAGCTTGCTGCCGCCATCGGGATGAAGAGGCAGGAGAAAAAGACGAAGCGGACTGCCGCGCCATATCCCCGGGTCGAGCTCTCCGACGGCGCCGTCGCCTACGTTGGACGTTCCCCCAAAGAAAACGAGCGGCTAACCTTTTCCGTCGCTGGCCCGAACGACTACTGGTTTCACGCTCGCGGCGTTCCTGGCGCGCACGTGATCGTGAAAACAAATGGCATCCCGCTTGCGCAAAACCAGATTCAAGAGGCTGCGGCGTTGGCGGCCGCGCATAGCAGAGCCGCCGGTGCCAAGAGCGTCGATGTCGACTACACGCGCCGCAAGCACGTTCGCCGGCGTGGGGCCGGGCGGGCGGGATTGGTTTGGTACACGGACTTTGCAACGATTCGCGTCAACCCTTGATCGGCTCCCAAAACGTCGCATCCCCGAACGAATAGAAACGGTACTCATTGCTCACCGCTTCGCGATACGCATCCAAAACGTGGGCTGTTCCAGCAAATGCGCACACGAGCATCAAGAGCGTCGATCGCGGGAGATGAAAGTTTGTCACGAGCGCGTCGACGGACGCAATTTCGTCGGGCGGATGAATGAACAGCGACGTCCACCGCCCGCCCGCCTCGACCTGGCCATTGGGTGACACACGCAACGCATCTTCGAGCGCTCGCAGCGTCGTGGTGCCAATCGCGATGACCCGGTTGCCGCTCGCCCGCGCCCGCGCGATGGCTTGCGCTGTGCCAGCATCGATTTCATAACGCTCCGCATGCATGAGATGCTGGCGGATGTCTGCCGACTTCACTGGCCGAAAGGTGCCTGGACCGACGTCGAGGGTAATCGTACTCCATCCGACGTCGCGCTCGCGGAGCTGCGCGAGCAGCGATTCCGTAAAATGCAAGCCGGCGGTGGGGGCGGCGACCGATCCAGGTTGCGTCGCGTAGACGGTCTGATAACGCTCGCGCGCATTCGCAGGAGCACTTCGGATGTACGGTGGCAGAGGCACAACCCCAAAGCGTTCCATTGCTGCCTGCGCATCGATGCCGTAAAAGCGAACAAGGCGATTGCCGCCTGGCGCCCAGTCGAGGATCTCGATACCCGAGTCAGGATCGAAGTGAAGGCGATCTCCTGGTCTCACCCGCTTGCCCGGCCGGGCCATGGCGAGCCACGTGCCCGGCGTATCGGCCGGGTGTAAGAGCAACACCTGGGCTGCGCCACCACCGCGGCGCTTTGGGAAGAATCGCGCTGGAAGCACGCGAGTATTATTGGCAACGAGCAGATCGCCAGCGCGCAGCAGCGACGGCAGATCGGAAAAAGAGAGATGATGGCGCTCACCGCTCGGCCCAACCGCGAGCAGTCTCGATTGATCTCGTCGATCGGTGGGTCGCTGGGCAATGAGCTGTGGAGGTAACTCGTACTCGTACGTCGCCGTTGCGTACGGGTCGAGTTCTACAAGCGGCTTGGCCATTGTAGCAGCGGACCTCTTGAGTCCGCTAAGGTAGTCTCGCGAATTTATTCGCGAGCATTCGTCGTGAGCGATTGGAAACTCGCCGGGTCGTGGCCCGCGCGACTTGAAGCCGCTGATACGATGCGAGTTGCGTGAGCAACGCCCCGGGATAGTAAAAATTGATAATCGAGTAGACGCCGAGGCCCGCCTGCGCCATCCCGCGTGCGCCGAGCTGACACATACCGACGCCGTGACCGTAGCCAGAGCCGCTCACTCGAACGATGCCCGAGGCATACGAGAGCGAGCGAATGCGAGTGCTCTTCACGAGGCGCGTTCCTGCGGCGGATCGGAACACTGTCGCTGGAATGGAAAAAGTGTGTCCGCCAATGATGAGATCGACCGACAAGAGTCTGCCTGATTCATCGTAGGGTCCCGGGCGGATGTCTTGCAGCGAATCAAAATCGACGCTGCCCGCAAGTGCGCCCGTATCCGCGAGCGAGCTCAGCAACGCTGGCGCTTGAACGTCGGCGCTCCAGTCCATGTAGGGCGAAAATGGGCAATACGGGTCGCGGACCGCCTGAAGGTAGGGTTGCGGGTCGTTGAGAGCATGGCCGTCTGAGGTAAACCCTCCATCGCACGACGAGTAATATGCGTTCGCAAGATGATTCCCGTACACCATGACGACCCCGCGGGTTGCATCGACGGCATTGACGACGGACTCGGATTCCGCATCGACGCCGTTGTACGCTTGATCCGCGTCGCCCGCCCGCAAGTCAAACCCCAGATCCTCGTGCGCACCAAGATGCGCAACTGCATAGGTGCGGGCGACGATCGCCTGCGCTTGCAACGCTGAGGACGGGTTGCTCGCGCCCACCTCACTGCCGACGACGCTATACAGATACTGTTCCAACTCAACCACGTCGACGACTCGCAGTGAGTTATCGGTGTCACGAATGATCAGCATGCTGCCTCGGTACTCTTGTCCATCGAGGGTCAGGCCAATGTCGGTCAAAGGGGTAATGAGAATCTGCGACTGCGCGGCAATGCTGCCGGCCAACACGAGACCGTCGGCTTGGGGGCGGACGTCGATGACCGTTGTGACGTCTGGCGTGAGCAAAGGCGCCGAACCAGCCAGATAGGGCCGAATGATGAGGCCACCCGCGGATGCAACGATGGCTTGCAGTTGGTGTTTTAAGAGCAAGACCCGCATTTGCGTCTGAGCGTCGCTTGGCAAGACGCAGCTCAGCACCCACCCAAGCGCCGCAAGGCAACCAACGACGAGCCTCACAGAAGCCGGGGATGCTCCTGTGGAGAGGGCTTTCCCAAGTACTCCGTTGCCTTGGGCGTCGCCCGCCTTCCAGCGGCAGTGCGATTGACAAAACCAATTTGAATCAAAAATGGCTCAACGACGTCGACGAGTGTTCCCTCATCCTCATTTAAACTTGCGGCCAAAGCCGCGATCCCGACTGGTCCACCGGAATACTGCTCGATCAAGACACGCAGGAATGCGCGATCGAGTGGGTCCAGCCCCAGCAAATCAATACGCTCGAGTTCGAGCGCTGCTTTGGCAACTTCCTGATCGACATTGCCCGCGGAACGCACCTCAGCGAAATCGCGCACGCGGCGCAGGAGGCGATTTGCTATGCGCGGCGTTCCTCTGGCGCGCGACGCAATTTCTCGCGCTCCTTCCGCGTCGATGTGGACGCCGAGCACCGAGGCTGAGTGGGTGACGATCGCGCAGAGGTCGTCGACGCCATAGTAATCGAGACGGTGAACGATCCCAAAACGCTCCCGCAGCGGCGCCGTGAGCATGCCGGGCCGCGTCGTTGCTCCGATGAGGGTAAAGTGTTTGAGATTGATCTTGATCGTCTTCGCATAGGCGCCCTTATCGACCATAAAATCAATCGCAAAATCCTCCATGGCGGGATAGAGGAACTCTTCCACGACCCGGCTGAGGCGGTGCACCTCGTCGATGAAAAGCACGTCGCCACGCTCGAGGTTGGTGAGGATTCCCACGAGATCGCCCGGCCGGTCAAGCGTCGGGCCTGATGCCTGACGAAACGTGGCTTCCATCTCCCGAGAGATGATGTTCGCAAGGGTGGTCTTGCCAAGACCCGGGGGGCCGTGGAGCAAGATATGGTCGAGCGGTTCGCCGCGGCGCTTGGCGGCCTCGATGGAGATTTTTAGATTCTCGACAACATCGCGCTGCCCGACGTAGCGATCAAAGCGCGTCGGCCGCAACGTGACCGTAATGATTTCATCTTCGATGCTTTCGCCGGCTCCGACAATGGGATGTCGGGCGTGCTCGGGCTTTGGCTGCTCCCCGGGCGCATCAGCGCCATCTCCGCGCACCGTTGGTTTCTTTGGCACCTACTGCGCACTCCCGTTGTCGCGAGCGACCTTCTTGGTCGCTGGCTGCTGGCGCCGGTAGATCTCGCCCAAGAGCTCCTCTGCGGTCGTGATGCCGCTGTTATGCGCGAGCGCTTCGCGCGCCATGTGGTCGGCTTCTGCCCGCCGATATTGCAACTGGAGTAGCACCTCAATGGCTTCGGCGACAAAATCAGGCGTCGGTTCGCTCTTCTTCCCGTCTGTCTCGCCTTGAATCAAGCCGAAGCGAGCGACCTTGCCTTGAAGTTTTGCGATGATATCTTTGGCCTTTTGACCGCCGATACCCGGCAAACGCCGCAAACTTGCTTGGTCGCCCGCGTCGATAAATCGAGCGATCTGCGCCATTGGAAGCGAGAAGGCCTTCGCTGCGGTCTTCGGCCCAATGCTCGCTACAGTTAACAGCGCTTCAAAAAATTCTCGTTCGATGGCGTTGGTGAAACCAACGAACATGGACTCACCGCGGTTGCCATCGATTTGCAAGTAAGGAAAGATTTCGAGTTTGATCGGATCTCCGGGTCCGAGTTTGGCTAGTTTGTCAATCACGCAGCGGGGCAGCATGATGTCGTACGAAAGCCCCCCAACTTCGACAAGGGCCGAGCTTTGAGTCTTCTCCCGAAGGATGCCCTCGATCCGCGAGAACATCAGCGCTTCCGCCGGCCATTCGATGCCCGCGAAGGAATTCGCCGTGGCGAATTTCCTCGCGAATGAATTCGCGAGACTACATTAGCCTCGGAGGCGGCGCGGCGGCCATGTGCGATGGCCAGCGCAAGCGCGTCCGACTCGTCGTCGTGCTCGAACCTGTGACTCAGCCTGAGCGTCTGGACTACCATGGAAGCGACTTGTTGTTTGCTGGCTGCCCCGGTGCCTACCAAGGCTCGTTTGACGGCCGTCGCCGAGTAGTGGTAAATGGGCATATCCGCGAGCGCCGCCGCGCAAATGAGCGCGCCGCGGGCGTGACCCATTAGGATCGCCGTGCGCGGACGAATCGCTTGAGAAAAAACGTCTTCCACGACCATGACGTCCGGGTGCAAGCTTCCGATGATCTCTGCGAGAGTGCGCTGGAGATCCGCAAGACGAAGGCCGAGATTTTTCGAGCGAGGTGGTGTGATGATGCCGCCTTCGACGAGACGCACGGATCCAGCGGAAAAGTCTACCACGCCGTAGCCCGTCTTGTTCAGGCTCGGGTCGATCCCGAGGATTCTCACTTCGAGGTGCCCAGGAAAATCGTAATCGCCGATCCAGCCGGCACCGATGCTCCAGCGGCCGGGTCCGTGCGCACGACCCGAGCATTTGGCGGGCTGCCCGGTGCGACCGTTACGCGGATGACGTCTAATGGTGCCTTTGCAAGCGCGCTCTCCGCGTCAGCGAGGCTCATGCCAAGCACGTTCGGCACGGTAATGGGTGCCGCAGGCGTCGCGGGTTGAGCGCTTGCACTTGCTTGCGGCTGCGGCGAAGGAGGCGCTTGTGCGATGACGATGTCAATGCCCGATCCCTGTGGCGCTTGCGAGTTGGCCGCGGGATGTTGGCCGATGACCGTGCCCGGAGTTGTGTCGGTGACTGCCGCGTACGCCACGCTGCCAACAGCCAGCCCAGACTGTTCGATTGCCGTGCGGGCGTCATCGAAGCTTGTACCGACGACGTTAGGTACGGTCGCCGCGTTGGGTCCGGCGCTCACGTCGACCGTCACGGTCGACCCGGGCATCGCGTTGCTGCCCCCTAGCGGATCCTGATCGACAATCGTGCGCGCAGGAATGTCCACGCTTGGCACGATGTTGATCGCAAGTTTGAGGCCGAGCTTTGAAAGCTGCGTTTGCGCGACGTCAACGATGGAAGAGACGACGTTTGGGACCTGTATGAGCTGTGGTCCGGAGCTTATCGATACCGTGACGGTTCCGCCGCGATCCACTGGACTATTCGTGGATGGGTTTGTATGCGCCACCAAACCCTGCTTCACCGGAGAATGCACGGAGGAACCCAACTTGGCCACAAAGCCAAGCGCGGTCAAGGCAGTCATGGCGCTCTTTTGGTCCCTGCCAACGAGATCTGGGACCAGGACGCGCTGCGGGCCCGCACTCAAGTACAAGACGATGTGGTCGCCGGGCCGCACGGGCGAGTTGGGCGCCGGATCCGAGCCGTCGATGAGACCCGCGGAGATCGTCGGATCTTGCCGCTCCGAAAAGCTCACGGCGTCGATGCCCATGTCGTGCAGCTCCGCAAGCGCTTCGACCTGCGATTTGCCTGACAGGTCTGGGACGAGCACACCGCGCGATGCACCTTCGCGAGACGCAACCAGAATCGAAACGATGACGATCGCTGCGACAGCAGCGGCAGCCAATGCAATCGTGCGGCGCGCACTCCACGCGGGAGCGACCTCGACCACCTCGCTGCGCTGAGCGCTACCCAACCCAAGCGAGCGCCGCCGCAAGATCGCGGTGGACGAATCGCTCCCCGTCTCTTCATCGAGTTCGGCTCCACCAAGGCGACCGCACTGCCGCAAAGCGGCCAAGGTTTCGCCGGCGCTCTGATAGCGGTCAGCGGGGCTTTTCTGCAACAGTTTCGTGATGACGTCGCGAAGTGGAGTGCCGATCTGCGCTCCACAATCCAGCGGGTCTGGGATGCTCGAATTCACATGCGCCATTGCCACGCCGAGCGCAGTCTCAGCCGTGTATGGCTGCCGGCCAGTAACCATTTCAAAGAGCACGACGCCCAAACTGTAGAGATCGGCCGAAGGCGCCAGGGCTGTCCCTGAGAGCTGCTCGGGCGAGCAGTATGGGATAGATCCCATAATCGCTTCAACGCCTGTGAGGGTCGCCGCATTTGCTGCGCGGGCGATGCCGAAATCTGTCACTCGTACCGTGTCATCCGGCGTAATCAAGACGTTCGAAGGCTTGATATCGCGATGGAGGAGATCGGCGCGATGAGCAGCGCCAAGCGCGAGGCAGATTTGGCGAGCGTATCGCACGGCGGCCGCCTCAGGCAGTTTCCCCTCCCTCGAGATAAGGGTCGCGAGGGTTTCGCCAGCAACGAACTCTTCAACGATGTAGTGCGAGCCGTCCACTTCGCCCACGTCGTACGTGTTGACGATATTCGGATGCGAGAGCTTGGCAGCTGCTCGTGCCTCCTCGTAGAAATGCTGCACGAAGGTTTGATCGGCGGCCTGTTGAGGCCGCAAAACTTTGACTGCGACCTGGCGGCGCAGCAACAGGTCGTAGCCGCGGTACACGATGGCCATGCCACCTTGACCGATGACGGCGTCGAGCCGGTAGCGATTGTTGAGAATCGTGTCAATCATTGATACAAGGGGAGCGCACTGGCCAAAATCGCGCGGGCGATCGGTGCAGCGACAGCGCCTCCATAACCCGAATCCTCCACCACGACCGCGACGACCAGGCGCGGCGATTCCGCGGGAGCAAAGCAAACAAACCAGGCGTCGGGGGCACCTCCCGGATGCGTTGCCGTTCCCGTTTTCCCAGCGACCGTCACGTTCGGCATCTTCGCCGCGGTCCCGGTCCCATACCTTACCACAGCGATCATCAGGTCACGCATCTCGGCTGCTGTTTGCGCAGAGATGGGTTGTGCCCAGACAACGGGCACGGTGTGAATTGGGAGCTGTCCGCTGGCGCGAATCTCCTTGACGAGCGATGGGCGCATCAACACGCCGCCGTTGGCGATCGTCGCACCGATGAGCGCCATGCGCAGCGGGGTCACCGCGAGGCTGCCCTGCCCAAAGGCCATCTGAGCCAGCTCCGAATCCGAGACCGTGCTTGCTGCCGGAACGTTGTCTTTGGTCACGGGAACCGCGAGCCCCATATTCTCACCGACGCGAAAGCGGATCAGATATTCGTAAAAGGTATCGACCCCCATGGCGACGCCGATCTGCGCGAAGTCCACGTTGCTCGAGAAGGCAAAGGCGCCGGTGAGGGTCTGGGTGCCGGTTGCCTCGCGCTCCGCATTATGGAGCGTGAAGCCACCGATGTTGAAATAGCCCGGATCGTTCAGCGTACTGTCCAGCGTGAACGTGCCGCTGTCAAGAGCCGCGCTCGCGGTGAGCATTTTGAACGTCGAACCAGGAGGATACAGGCCGTCCAGCGAGCGGTCCAGCAGCGGTGCGTCCGCGCGGGATCGCAGTTTGCTCCATTGCGCCACGAGTGTATTTGGATCGAAGGTCGGACGATTGACTGCGGCGAGCACCGCACCGGTTCGAGGGTCTAAGACCACCGCTGCGCCGCGAATACCGGCCGGCATAGCTTGATCCACGGCTTGGGCGATATCGCGGCGCAACGTCAAAACGACTTGGCCGCCTGTCGAACGCGGCGCCTTCGTGCGGCGGCTAAAGAGGGATGCCACAGTCGTCGCGTCATCGGCAGCGCGGGGGGCCAGGATGGCGTCTAAAGCGGCTTCAAGGCCGGACTCGCCGTAAAGAGATGAAGAATAACCTACGATCTGCGCCAGCGCTGGTCCCGCCGAATAGACGCGGTGCGCTCCCAAGCTTCGCGCGACCGCGACGCCTGACGCGTCAAGCAGCTCGCCCCGCCCCTGAATGCTCTGAGCGCGCCGTGGATCTCCAGGCCGATCCAAGATGGCGTTGCGCTCGATGATTTGGACCCGTGCCTGTTGCGCAGCGAGAATAAGAAAAATAACAACGAACGCGATCGTAACGTTGAGGATGCGGCGACGCATGCTGCTACCTCACGGCCAGGCGCGGTCGCACGTACTCTTGCAGCGAGCACACGTCCAGCGGGCTTTCACCTTGGGCGGCGAGCGCAAGCAGGAGTGCTCGCACCGTATCAAGCGATGTGAGGCACGCCAAACCGCTCTCGAGTGCAGCATGCCGGATCCGGAAACCGTCTGATTGCGCAAGCGATGTCGCTGCGACGTTGTTGATCACCAAGTCCACGCCGCCCTCACTGATGAGATCGACGACGTGAGGCGAGCCTTCGGAAATCTTGTTGATCCGATTGGCCGGAATGCCGCGCTCTGCGAGGTACGCCCACGTTCCCGGGGTTGCAAAGAGCGCGAAATCCATTTCCGCGAGCGAGCGGGCGATGGGAAGCGCTGCCTCCTTTTCGTCATCCGCGATGGAGAGCAAAATCCGCCCGCCTGGTGGAGGCAAGGCGATGCCCGTTCCAATGAGCCCGCGCAGGAGCGCTGCGGCGTACGTTCGAGCGATGCCAAGGACTTCACCGGTCGATTTCATTTCTGGGCCGAGCATGGTTTCTATACGACGCAGCTTCGAGAATGAGAAGACCGGAACTTTGACCGCAACGAAGTCCGGGGGCGGCAACAGCCCGGTTTCTATTCCAAGGTCCGCCAACTTCTTGCCAAGCGCAATCGAAGTTGCTGCCGCAACTAAAGGAACTCCCGTCAACTTCGCAATGATCGGAACGGTCCGGCTCGCGCGCGGATTCGCCTCGATGACAAATAAGTCGTCGTCTTTGACGATGTATTGGACGTTAATGAGGCCACGGATGCCGAGCTCGGAAGCGAGACGCAAGGTCACGTCAACGATGCGCTGCTGCATGCCGGCCGAGATGGTCTGCGGCGGATACACCGCCATCGAATCACCCGAGTGAATGCCAGCGCGCTCGATGTGTTCGAAGATCCCAGGGATGCATATGTCGACCCCGTCGAAAACGGCGTCTACCTCGACTTCCGTTCCCGCGATGTATTTGTCGACGAGCAGCGGTGCCTCGGGTTGGATTGGCGGCGCGCTTTCCGCATATGCCGCAAGTTGCGCCTCGTTGTATACGATCTCCATTCCCCGGCCACCCAGGACGTATGAGGGGCGCACGAGGACGGGGAACCCGATCGAGCGCGCGATCTCACGCGCTTTGCGAAAGGAGAGCGCCGTCTGCCCTGTGGGCCGCGCGACTCCAAGGCGCTGCAACAGCGCGTCAAATTTGCGGCGGTCTTCGGCGAGATCCAGCGCTGTTTGGCTCGTTCCCAAAAGCGGTACGCCACGCGCCCCAAGCTCGCGGGCTAAGTTGATGGGCGTCTGCCCGCCAAAGATCAAGAGCGTTCCTATGGCGTTGGTCGCGCGAACGGCGTGTTCGACTTCATCGGCGCAAGGGGGTTCGAAAATCAACACGTCCGAGACGTCGAAATCCGTGCTGACAGTTTCTGGATTATTGTTGATCATGACGGAGGCGACGCCCGCATCATGCAAAGCCCAGGCTGCATGGACGCATGAGTAGTCGAACTCGATGCCTTGACCGATTCGAATCGGACCGCTGCCGACGACCACGACGGAGTCGCGAAGTGGCCGGCGCAGTTCGTCTTCTTCTCCAACGGTTGCGTAATAATAGGGCGATTGGGCCGGAAACTCTGCGGCAGCCGTGTCCACCATCTTATAGGCCGTGGCCGAGGCCGGTGTCAGATCTCGCCGGATCGTCTCAAGCTTTCTCCCCGTTAATCGTGCAATGGTCGACTCCGCAAAACCGGCAGCCTTCGCTTCATTGATCAGGTCGGCGGAAGGCGTGGCGCGCAGACAGGTCTCGACCTCGACCAGCTCCCGCAATTCCCACAGCCAGAAGGGGTCGATGCTCGTGAGCGATGCGAGTTCTTCCACGCTACGACCGCGGCGCAGACACTCAGCGACGACGAAGAGGCGATCGTGCGTTGGCGTGCGGGCAACATCAGCGAGCTCGTCATCACTCCAGTGCAGAAATGGCGCTCCGGACAGGGTGTCGCGCCCAATGTCAAGACCACGCACCGCCTTGAGCAGAGCCGCTCCAAACGTTCGGCCGATAGCCATGACCTCTCCGGTGGACTTCATCTGCGTGCCCAGGCGAGTATCGGCAAGCGGAAACTTATCGAATGGCCAGCGCGGAATCTTCACGACGCAGTAATCAAGCGTTGGCTCGAAGGCCGCCTTGGTCACACCAGTGACGGGATTGGAGAGCTCGGGCAGCTTGTAACCTAACGCGATTTTGGCCGCGACTTTGGCAATAGGGTAGCCGGTCGCCTTGCTGGCGAGTGCGGACGAGCGGGAGACTCGCGGGTTGACCTCTATGACTTGATAGGCATCGCTGTGCGGATCGAGGGCGAATTGAATGTTGCACCCGCCTTCAACTTTGAGATGGCGGATAATGTTGAGCGCTGCGCTGCGCAACCGCTGGTAATCTCGATCTGAAAGGGTTTGGGAGGGAGCGACGACGATCGAATCGCCGGTGTGGATGCCGACTGGATCGACGTTCTCCATGTTGCAGATCGTGATGCAATTGTCGTCGGAGTCGCGGAGAACTTCGTATTCGATTTCTTTCCAACCCAGCAGAGATGATTCGAGCAGGACTTGATGGATGATGCTAGCGGCGAGTCCCGTTTTGACGGTGTATCGTAGTTCGGCTTCATCGTGCACCGCGCCGCCGCCCGTGCCGCCGAGGGTGTAAGCCGGACGTACGATGAGCGGATAGCCAGCTTCTCGAGCGAAGACGAGCGCCTGCGAAACGTCCGTGACGATCGCCGAGCGCGGTACGGGCTCGCCGATGTGATTCATTGCTTCTTTAAAGAGCTTACGATCCTCAGCTAGTCGGATAGTGCGCAGCGGGGTACCCAGCAGTCGGACCCCGTAACGCTCGAGGGTGCCCCGCTCGGCGAGAGCGACCGCCAGGTTGAGTCCGGTCTGCCCACCGAGGGTCGCGAGCATCGCGTCGGGGCGTTCTCGTTCGATGATCGCTTCAACGTACGTTGGGACGAGCGGTTCAAGATAGACCGCATCCGCCATCTCGGGATCGGTCATGATCGTCGCTGGGTTGGAGTTCACCAAGACGACGCGCACGTTCTCCTCGCGAAGCGCGCGGCACGCTTGGACGCCGGCATAGTCGAACTCTGCAGCTTGACCGATAACGATTGGGCCAGATCCAACCACGAGCACGCAACGAATGGCAAGATCGCTCATGCTTCCGCCGATCTTCGCTTGCGAAGCAAGTTGACGAAGTCTGCAAAGAAGTGGTGCGCATCGGCTGGGCCAGGCGATGCTTCCGGATGAAACTGCACCGACATGATGGGCATCGTTGTGTGACGCAGCCCTTCGTTCGTACCATCGTTGAGATTGATCATCGTCTGCTCGACGTCCGCTGGCAGCGACTTCGGGTCGACCGCGTAGCCGTGGTTTTGCGCCGTGATGATCACGTCGCCCGTGCGGCAGTCAAGCACGGGCTGATTCCCTCCTCGATGGCCATACTTGAGCTTGTAGGTTTTTGCACCGAGCGCTTCGGCAAGCAGCTGGTGTCCAAGGCAAATGCCGAACATGGGCAGGGTTCCGCGTGTTATCGTCTGGCGCAATGTGTGAACCACGCGTTCCAGCTCGGCAGGATCGCCCGGGCCGTTGCTGATGACGAGGCCTTCGAGCCCGAGTTCCAGTAAATGCTCGCTCGTCGAGTCGAACGGTACCTCGACAACCTGCACGCCTTGCTCTGCGAGAGAGCGCGCAATGTTCTCCTTGGTTCCGCAGTCGAGCAACCCGACGCGAATCGGCCCGTCACCGTGGACTTCCTGCGTGCGTACGGAAACCGACCTGACCAATGCGGGCGTGTCCAAAGGCTGGCGCAGGTAACTTGCGAGTTCGGCAGGCGCTCGGGCGATCGCAGTCTCGCCTACCGCGAGCACCGAGGGCATGGTGCCGGCTTCGCGCAGTCGCGTCACGAGCGCGCGCGTGTCGATGCCTTCTATGGCTCGCACCTTGCTCTCGTCAAGCCACTCCGGCAGCGTTCCGCAGCTGCGATGGTGGCTCGGATGGCGGCTGACCCGTTTGAACGCCGCGCCGGCCGCACAAATGGTTTTGTGTTGGCGGACGCTTCGGTCGAGCCCGTAGTTGCCGATAAGCGGATACGTAAACACAAGAATTTGGCCGGCGTAAGACGGATCCGTCAGCGCTTCTTCATATCCCGTCATGCAGGTATTGAAAACGGCTTCTCCCCGAGAGATGCCGTCTGGGCCAATGCCGATACCTTTGTAGGTGGTTCCATCTTTGAGCAGCAATGCTGCCGGTCGCGAATGAATTCGCGTCGCTATATCTTCGCTCACCTAGGCACGCTTTTCTGTAGCAGCGGACCTCTAGGCGCATTCACTCCCTCGCGCATGATGACATGACCGCTCACCACAGTGAGCGCCGGCTTCACAGCAAAGGTCATGCCGGCGAAGGGCGTCACACGCCCTCTCGAACGGAAACGGTCAGGTTCGACCTTCCAGGGACGTTGCAAATACAGTCCCGTCATATCGGCTGGTGATCCCGGCGCGAGCGTTCCGCCGCGCACGCCCAACAACGCAGCAGGATTGGTCGAGAAGTTTGCGACCATCGTGACGAGCGATAGGTCGGCAAGCGCGTGGAAGGTAGCGCCAACCGCAACCTCGAGTCCGGTGAATCCAGCGCAGGCATGGGCAAGCGGAGTATCTTTGTCGGAGTTGGTGTGAGGCGCATGATCGCTTGCAAAGATTGTAATGACGCCTTGCGCCACCGCTTTACGAACTGTTGCTGCATCGGCTGCCGATCGAAGTGGGGGATTCACGCGATTCCGACCTTCAAACCCGTCGAGGAGTTCCTCCGTGAGCTGCAAGTGGTGAGGCGTCACTTCCGCCGTCACATTGATGTTAGATGCGCGCGCCCACCGGAGCACTTCAACTGTTTGGGCGGCACTGACGTGGCAGAGGTGCCACGCTTTTCCCGTCGCCTGGGCTACGAGGATGTCGCGTGCGGCGATGGCAGCCTCCGCAACGGCTGGCGTGCCGGGAAGGCCAAGCTTGTCGCTTACGGTGCCATCATGCATGACGGCGTCGGAAAAAGTAGCATCTTCACAATGGGAGAGAAACGGTTGGCGCAAGTCTGCAGCGTAGCGAGCTGCGTTGTAGAGCGTTTTGAGCGAACGCGTCGCTGCACCATCATCGGAGAAGGCAACCGCTCCCGCAGTAGCCATGCCGCGCAGTGGGGCGATCTTCTGTCCTTCGCGACCGACCGAGATCGCGCCAATCGCATAACAGTGCGGACCTCCCAAGGCCGCCGCGCCTTGCAGCAAGCGCGAGAGCTCCTCCGGCGAGTCGATGGGCGGACGCGTGTTGGGCATCACCGCAACGGCCGTAAAGCCTCCCGCCGCCGCTGCGGCGAGGCCTGTGGCGATGGTCTCCTTCTGGTTGTCTCCTGGCTCTCGAAAGTGGACGTGCGGATCGATGAAGCCTGGACACAAAACCATGCCCGCACAGTCGATGCGTTCGCAATCGGCATCGGCCGACGCGGGTGCGCCCTCGAGCAGTGCTGCGACGATCCCCCGCCTGACCACAACCGTACGAATCGCATCGAGTCCCGTCGCCGGATCGATAACGCGCGCACCGACGAAATCGCGGTTGCCGCTGCGATCGTCGTTGCTTGCAATCATGCCACTCTCTCCCGCGTGGACGAACTCATGCTGCGCTCGAGCGATGCCATGCGAACGTAGACGCCATTTTCCACTTGGCGCTCGATGCGGCTGCGCTCGTTGCGCACAAGCGAGGCGTCGAGCTCGAGTCCGCGGTTCACGGGCCCTGGGTGCATGACGATGGCGTGCGTTGGCAACAGCTGTGCTCTGGCAGCGGTGAGACCGTACGATCGCGCCAAGTCTTCGGACGGCGGCATATCCTCGCCCGACGCTCGCTCCCTTTGGATGCGCAGCAGCATGACCGCGTCCGCGCTGGGTAGGGCGCTATCGAAGTCGCTCGTGAGTTCAGCAATCCCCCACCCGGGCGAAGCGTGCGGCAACAGTGCGGGAGGTCCGCACAAGATGACCGAGGCGCCCAACAGCGCTACCGCTTTGGCGGTTGAACGCGCGACACGGCTGTGTTTGATATCACCGCTGATGACGAGTCGCCGCCCTGCGAGGTCACCGAACTCTTCCACCAAGGTCATCGCGTCGAGCAAGCCTTGGGTTGGATGAGCGTGCGCGCCATCGCCTGCGTTGTGCACCGATCCCTCAAAGTAACGCGCGAGAGCATGAGGGAATCCGGCCTCGGGGTGGCGGACCACGATCGCGTCTGCGCCGATAGCGCGGACCGTTCGCATCGTGTCCTCAAGGGACTCGCCTTTTATCAGCGACGAAGCATCAGTGCGAAAATCAATCCACGTTGCGCCCAGCCGTTGCGCGGCGACGTTGAAGCTGGTCGTGGTGCGCGTGCTCGGTTCGAAGAACATCCCCATGACGATCTTGCCGCGCAGTCGAATCCCCTCGTTGGGCACTCCCGCTTTGAACTGCCGGGCACGCGCGATCAATGCCTCGATGAACGGCCGATCTGCGTCATCGAGGTCGAGGAGATGTCTTGTCTTGGTCACGTTTGCTCGTACAGCGTCACGCGGTCGGTGTCGCTCGGTTCTCGAGCGAGCTCGACCTCAACATGCTCCGCCCTCGAGGTCGGAACAACGCGTCCGGCATAGTCAGCCTGTATCGGCAGCTCGCGCAGTCCACGGTCGACCAGGACGCACAGCCGGGCGATCCGCGGGCGCCCTAGGTCTGTGATCGCATCCAGAGCGCTGCGGATGGTACGGCCGGTAAAAAGCACGTCGTCCACGATGACCACTTCTTTGCCGAGGACGTCGACCGAGATTTCGCTATCTGGCATGTCGCGCGCTGCATCGTCATCGCGGTACATCGTGATGTTGAGGAAACCGATGGGCACGGCAACTCCGGTCCGCTGCTTAATCTGGGCGTGGATGCGGCGTGTGAGGTTCTCGCCGCCTTTTCGAATGCCGATGAGCACTAAATCCGAGCTTGCGCCGTTTGGTTCTATGATTTGTTGCGCGAGCCGCTCCACCGTGCGCTGCAGCTCAGCAGACGAAAGCACGACCCTTTTCTCTCGCAGGGTCGTCGCAGGCGCTCTTGCCAAGTGAGGTCCAGCCCTTTCCCGCTCATCTGTGTCGCAGGGGACCGCTAGGTCCTCCCGTGTAGCAGCGGACCTTCAGGCCCGCTCATAGTGAGCCAAGGCGTTCGGAACTTTTCGCGAGGGTTACCCGCAGTTCTTCGAGCCGGGCTTGTTCTTTCTCGACGACCGTTCGGGGTGCCTTCTCAAGGAAGCCCCGCGAGGACAGTTTGCGTTCCAAAGTTTCGATTTCGTCGCGACTTTTTTCGATTTCCTTTTGGAGCGCTGCCCGTTCCTTTTCGACGAACGAGGCATCGACGGGAAGCAGCACTTCGACCGCGCCCATGCGGCGAGACAACGCGTGCTTCGGACGCCCGTCAAGTGGCGCAATGGCATTCACGGCGCTCGCGCGGGCGAGCGTGCGGAGAATGGCTTCTTCTCTGCGAAAAAGCGAAAGCAGCTCGTCGTCTGCACCAACGACGGCAACGTCGCGCAGCTCGCGATAGGGGAGCTTGGGCACGGCTCGCAACGAAAGCACTGTCTCAACGAACTCAAGCAGCGTGCGCATGTCGTCGCGCGCTTGCACATCGATGCGACCGGCCTCGGTCGGCCAAGGTGCCGCCTCGATGCGAGGAGCGTCATGCGGCAGGCGCTGCCAGAGTTCTTCGGTGAGAAAAGGCATGATGGGATGGAGCAGTTGCAGGGAGACCGAGAGCGTGCGCGCGAGGATCGGAGGGCGCGTTTTCACGCGGTCCTTGGCAATCTCGATGTACACGTCGCAGAGCTGGTTCCAGAAAAACGTATAGATCGCTTGCGACCATTGGGAAAAATCATAGGCCTGCGCGGCTCGCTCGACCCGTTCCACGGTTTGCGCGAGCGCGTCAAGGATCCAGCGGTCCGCAAGGGTCAGCTCCCGCTCGATCTGAGCCATGTAGTCGCGCGAATTTATTCGCGCGTCAAACTCTGGAAAAGTATTCAGGGCAAACCGCGTGGCTTGCCAGATCTTGTTGCCGAACTTGCGGGCCTCGTCGCAGCGGTCCTCGGAGAAACGCACGTCTTGGCCTTCGTGCATTTGACTGACGATGGCAAAGCGGGTTGCGTCCGCTCCGTATTCGGCGACCAATTCCATGGGGTCGAGTGAGTTGCCGAGGGATTTGCTCATCTTGCGTCCCAGCTCGTCCATGATGAGCGGCGTGATGAGCACGTCTGCGAACGGCTCCTTGCCCAAGAAATGAATCCCCATCATCACCATGCGGGCCACCCACAAAAAGATGATCTCGCGCGCGGTGACGAGCAGTTGCGTCGGATACCAAACTTGCAGCTCCCGTGTCTTATCCGGCCAGCCGAGAATTGAAAATGGCCATAAGGCGCTCGAAAACCAGGTGTCGAGCGTGTCGGGAGCCTGGATAAGTTGGGTGTTACCGCACGTGCTGCATGTGGCGGGCGCCGTCGCGGCGACGTTGACATGGTCGTTAGCACAATACCAGACAGGTAGTCTATGGCCAAGCCAGATTTGCCGTGAGATGCACCAATCGCGAATGTGTTCGAGCCAATTCTCATAGGTGCGGGCGTAGCGCTCGGGCACAAAACGCAATCTGCCGGAGAGCGACGCTTGAAGGGCCGGCTCGGCCAGCGTCTTTATCTTCACGAACCACTGGAGCGACAGCAAGGGTTCCACGACCGTGTCGCAGCGATAGCAGGTGCCCTGCGAAATGCCGTGCACTTCTTCCTTGACCAACAAACCTCGCTCTCGCAGCGTAGCAATCGCGAGCTCGCGCGCTTTGAAGCGGTCGAGGCCGACGAACGCAGGCTCGACGTCGCCGGTCATTTTTGCGTCGAAACCGATTACAGATTTTGCTTCCAGGTGATGACGCTCGCCGATTTCCGCGTCGGTTTGATCGTGGCCCGGTGTGATCTTCAGCGCTCCCGTGCCGAAATCGCGCTCCACTGCGCGGTCGGCGATAACCGGAATCGGAGAGGGCGAGAGCGGACGGGTGACGCTTTGACCGACGAGTGCGGCGTAGCGAGGGTCCTCGGGGTGCACGGCGACGGCCACGTCGGCGAAGATCGTCTCCGGCCGCGTGGTCGCGACGACGATACCCTCGCCTTTCTCCAGAGGGTAGCGGACGTAGTAGAGCGTGCCCTCGACGTCTTCGCGTTCCACCTCGCTGTCGGATAACGTCGACTGGCAATGCGGGCACCAATTGACCAGGCGGAGGCCGCGATAGATCAGCCCTTCATTATAGAGATCGATGAAGACCTTAATAACCGCCCGGCTGAGGCCCTCGTCCATGGTGTACCGATCGCGCTGCCAGTCAGGGCCGAAACCGAGGGCGCGAAATTGTTCGTAGATGATGTGCCCGTATTTTGCGCGCCACTTGGCGGCACGCTCGCGGAACTTGTCGGGTCCAAGATCGTACCGAGTGAGGCCCTCCCGGGCGAGCTCCTTTTCGATAACGTTTTGCGTCGCAATGGCCGCGTGATCTTGACCAGGCAGCCAAACCGCATTGTAGCCCCGCATGCGGTGGTATCGGGTAAGGACGTCCATGGGGGTGTAGGTCGACCCGTGCCCCATATGAGCTCGGCCGGTAATATTTGGTGGTGGCATCGCAATGACGAAGGGGGGTTTTGAGGGATCGGGCTCCGCATGGAAGGCGCCCTCGGCTTCCCAGGTTCGGTACCAAGGCGTCTCGATCGCAGCGGGGTCGTACTTCTCGAGTAACGGCCCGGTTGGCTCTGCCATACTCGTTTTGTTCGGGCGAGGCTGGGATGACCCTGCGAGATGGGCCCTCGGCTGGTTCATGGACTTCTCACCCACGTCTCACGGCTTTCCAACAACAAAAGAGCCCTATGTTCGGTTTTATAACAAAGGGAGTATACACATGATTGCGATGCGTAAGTCAACCTCAACCCAAGGGATCGAGAAATGTCACGCGGCGGAATTGCCGCCTGAGTTTTACATCCTCACCAACCGTTGGAGCGGCAGCGTGAACGGCCACCTCACGACCATTTACGCCGGCGCGCTGCGCCACAATCCTTCAAAGGGCGTGCTCATCATGCGGACGCTCCCATCGGACTCTCGCCGCATTGCTGGTAAGCACTGCACGGTGCCAACCAATCGTGGCGCGCTCACGATCTTAGAGAGCCGGGGCAGCCGCTTGCGCATTGGGATGGCCGATGGAGGCCATTTCTGGTTCGAGGTTCCAGGCGCACTTCGCCACGCGGCCTAGGGAAATGTAGTCGCGCGAATTTATTCGCGCGGCCCTGTAGCTGGCGAAATGTAGCGGGCGACTGGAAAGTCGCCCGTTCTTGTTTTTAGGCGGAGACGTCCTTGGTTTGACCGGTGGGTATGAGCACCGGCGTTTGCGCCAAGTCGATGACTTCCTTATTGATGATGCACTTTTTGATATTGGTCAGCGATGGCAGATCGTACATGACGTCGAGCATGACCTCTTCCAAAATGGAGCGCAAACCGCGGGCACCCGTCTTGCGGGCCTGCGCGCGATGCGCAATGGCGACGAGGGCTTCCTTCGTAAAGGACAGCTCGACACCGTCCATGGCAAAAATCTTCTGATACTGACGAACGAGCGCGTTGCGCGGCTCGGTGAGAATGCGGCGCAGGGCAAGCTCGTCAAGAGAATCCAGCGTGACGACAATCGGGAGACGCCCGATAAACTCGGGGATGAGGCCAAAGCGCAGGAGATCTTCGGGCAGGAGCGCTTGGAGCAGGCGGCTTGTCTTCTTCTCACCCTTGGCCTCGGGCATAGCCCGGAACCCTAGGCTCTGGCTGGAAACCCGGTTTTCGATGAAGCGTTCGAGTCCGTCAAAAGCACCGCCGCAGATGAAGAGCACATTGGTCGTGTCAATTTGAATGAACTCTTGGTGTGGATGCTTGCGTCCGCCTTGAGGTGGAACGTTGGCGGTCGTGCCTTCGAGAATCTTGAGCAGTGCTTGCTGAACGCCTTCACCGGAAACGTCGCGCGTGATCGAGGGGTTTTCGCTCTTACGAGCGATTTTGTCGATCTCGTCAATGTAGACAATGCCCTTTTCAGCGCGTTTGACATCGTAGTCTGCCGCCTGAATGAGCTTGAGCAAAATGTTCTCGACGTCTTCGCCGACGTATCCCGCTTCGGTGAGCGAGGTGGCATCGGCCATGGCGAGTGGCACATCGAGAATTTTCGCCAGCGTTTGCGCGAGGTACGTCTTGCCCGAGCCGGTTGGACCGATGAGCAGAATGTTGCTCTTGTGAAGCTCGACCTCGTCGTTGCCCCCACTCTGAATCGAGTTGATCCGTTTATAGTGGTTGTAGACGGCGACCGCTAAGCTCTTCTTCGCCCGATCCTGCCCAATGACGTACTGATTGAGGATGTGGTTGATTTCTTTCGGCTTGGGAATATTGCGCAGGCGGAGATTCTCATCGACGTTCTTGTACAGCTCTTCTTCGATGATTTCGTTGCACAGCTCGATGCATTCGTCGCAAATGTAGACGCCGGGGCCAGCGATCAACTTGCGCACCTGCTCCTGCGACTTGCCGCAGAAGCTGCACTTGAGTTGACCCTTTTCATCCCCGAATCTAAACACGCCGTTTTATCCGCCTGAGGGTTTCGGTGCGCTTGCTTCGCGCGACTGACGGTTGATCACTGAATCAACCAGTCCGTATTCGACAGCTTCCTCCGCTGACAGGTGATAGTCTCTATCGATATCCCGTTCGATTCGTTCGATCGCCTGACCCGTGCATTGGACGTAGATACTTGCCAAAATCTTGCGAGTATTAAGAAGATCTTTCGCGTAGATTTCAAGATCTGTTGCTTGCCCACCAACCTGCGATACCCAGGGTTGGTGAATGAGTATCTTCGAGTACGGGAGGGCAAAACGCTTCCCCTTTGCACCGCCCGTGAGCAAAATTGAAGCCGCGCTCGCGGCGAGTCCCGCGCAGAACGTCGCGACATCGGGTTTCACCAACTGCATCGTATCGTATATGGCTAGGCCCGCCGTCACGCTGCCGCCGGGACTATTGATATACATCTCTATGTCTTTATCGGCATCTTCCTTTTCTAGGAATAGAAGCTGCGCGATGACGAGATTCGCGAGATTGTCGTCAATTGCGCCCCCCACAAAGATTATCCGCTCCTTGAGAAGGCGGGAAAAGATGTCGAACGCGCGCTCTCCGCGGGCGGTTTGCTCGACGACCATTGGTACCAAATGTCCCATTGTGATCCTCTACTTACGTGGTTGCCTGGACTGCAACCGGCGCATCAGTGATGCTCGCGTGCTCGACGAGAAAGTCCAAGGCCTTGCCGCGCCGCACCGTGTCAATAATCATGCCGAAGCCCGTGCTCCGGCGCAGAGCTTCTATAACGGCTTCTCTGCTTTGGCCATAGGAACGCGCCATCGCGTCCAACTCTTTTTCAATATCGGCTGTCGTGACCTCAAGTTTTTCTTGTTTGGCAACTTCTTCGAGCAGCAACGAACTCTTGACGCGCCGCTCTGCTTCCGGGCGGTACTCGGCACGCAGGCCCGCATCGTCTGTATTTTTGGCTGCTAAATACTCTTCCCACGAGCGCTCGATACGTTGCATGTAGGACTTGGCGTCTGCCACAAGGTTATCAATCTCGCGCTCGACGAGCACCTCGGGCAGCGGTACCTCATTGGCCGCAAGCATCGCGTCGAGTACTTGGCGCTGCATGTCTTCCCGCGCTCGGGCTAGGCTCACGGCTTCGAGTCTTTGGCGTACGTCGACGCGTAACGCGTCGAGGGTTGTATGATCGGACACTTGGCGCACGAAATCGTCGTCGAGTTCGGGAAGTTTTGCTCGCTTGATCTCGTGAACCGTCACTTCGAAATGCGCCTCTTTCCCGGCCAGATCGGCAACCCGATAGTTTGAAGGGAAGGTGACGCGAAGCTGTCTTAGTTCTCCAGCTTTTTGTCCGTGCAACTGCTCGACGAAGCCCGGGACAAAACGCTCGGCGCTCACCTCGGTCGTATGATTTGTTGCCGTGCCGCCTTCAAATGGTTGGCCATCAATGAGCCCATGGTAGTCGAGGGTGACGACGTCGCCATCTTCGATACCGCGGTCCTCGACCGGCTCGAGCGATGCGGCGCGCTTGCGTAGCGCTTCGATGCTGTGCTCGACGTCCGCATCGGTCACGGTGGCTGGATTGCGCGTCACGGGGATGCCTCGGTAATCTGCGAGCGTAATCTCGGGCCGAACCGATACCTTAGCTTTTATGTGCACGCCCTGTTCCTCGCCCGAGCGATCGAGGTCGATGTGCGGACGGTCAACGGGTTCGAGTTGATGCTCGCGAAGCGCGCTTGCATAGACTTCGGGCACGAGATCTTCGAGCGCCTGACTTTCTATGCTCGATTTGCCGACATGCTGTTCAAAAATCTTTCGCGGCACGCGACCTGCACGAAATCCTGGCAACTTATAACGGTTCACGAGCTTTCGAAATGCGCGATCTTGCGCCTGTGCAAACTCTTCGGGGGAAACTTGTATTTCGAGCTCGACTTCAGTGGGTGCGAGCTTGCGGACGGAGGTACTCAACGTGTGTGATTGCGGGCGCAGTGCATAGGGTTTTTCCGCTTTCGCCCGGCTGTGTGCCTCTCCTTTGGTAGAGGAGTCTCCTCTTAGGAGTTGTCGCAGTGGACGTTGAGGTGCGCTCAAAAGTGTGATGGAGCGGAAGACGAGATTCGAACTCGCGACCCTCGCCTTGGCAAGGCGATGCTCTACCGCTGAGCTACTTCCGCAGTTACGCGCCCGCGGCCGACCGTTCTTACGCGCGTCGCGAGATTCTCCCTTGCGGGGAAATGATGTTGCGCGAGACGAAATTCGCTCTATGAGTGACGGCTCGCTGATCCTTGTGATCCTCTTGCTTGGCGGCGCTTTTTACGTGGTGCTAATGCTGTGGACGACCGTCGCAAGCGTCCGCGAATCCGACGCGAATAAACCACCTCCCAAAACCCACTAGGAGGTCGATCATCAATGATTCTCGCCGACGATCTGTGGGCGGCTCTTATCATCGTGCTGCTTGTCTTGATTCTCCTCGCGGTCACCGGGCACTTGAAACTCTAGCGCGCTCGAATTCAAAGAGTTGATTCCCTACTCCGCGTGCCGTCTGTGACGAGCACTTTTTTCACCTGGCCTTGGGCAAGAGAGGACTCGAACCTCCACGGGTTTCCCCACCGGATTCTAAGTCCGGCGCGTCTGCCAATTCCGCCACATGCCCACGCTTGTGCTGTAAGGGTTCTCGAAGTGATAGCGACGTTCATGGTCTTCTCGTCGCCACTTTCGTCGCCAGTTACGACAAGAGCCGTTCTTGTGCGCGACGTAGGGTATTACCGAGCAGATCCGCGGCTTCCTGACGTTGCGCATCCGCAAGGTGAGCGTATATTCGGTCGGTGATCGCCGTACTGCTGTGCCCGAGTCGGTCACTGACAACTTTCAGATGAGCACCAGCCGCAATCAGTAAGCTCGCCGCTGTATGTCTAAGCTGGTGAAAGTGTAATGTAAATCCCGCGCGCTTCGCCGCACGTTGAAATTGCCCAGACATAACCGATGGTTTCCACGGCGAACCAGCTCGTATAATTTTCGTCCCGTCCTTGGTGCGTACGACACGATCTTCCGGCGTGGGGAAAACGAGAGCGTTCATGCCGATGGTTCTGGTCTGGTCTTTGCGATGCGCCTCAAGTGCTGAGCAAGCCATTGCGTCGAGTTGAATAAGGCGAACCTTTCCCGATTTAGGCTTTTTCGTATGCAACGATCCATCTGCGCGTTCGTCCAATGACTCCGCGACCGTTATTAGTTGTTTGCTAAGGTCGACTCTAGACCACCTAAGCGCTAGTAGCTCACCCCGACGCATGCCAGTGAGTGCCGCGATAAGGACCGGCGCATAAAGAGGCCGCCCTTGCAACGAGCCGAGGAGTCTCGCCAGCTCGTCCGCGTCAAGTACGGTGACTGGATGAAGCTCAACCTTTGGTTTGCGGTGTTTCGGTACTGCTGCGGCAATGTTGTGCGCTAGAATCCCATCTTCAGCAACCGCAAATTGTAGCGTCAGATGGATCAGGGCGTGAACTTGTCTTATTGTCGACTTAGAAAGTCCAGCTTTTTTCTTGTTGTCAGCACGAGCGGATTCAAGTGCCCGGTAAAGGTCGGTAAGGTGCCTTACGCGCAGATTCTTGAGTTTAACGTCGCCTATATAAGGCTCAATCTGAAGACGCAAGATAGAGCGCCAGCGTTCGACGGTACGTGCTCCAGCTCGCGCGTGGTTATTGAGGTAATTGTCAATATAGTGTTTCAATGACGCATTACTACTCTCGACTAAGCGACCATTTCTCTTATCCGTTAGCAACTTATGCAGTTCATTTTCCGCGGCGTCTTTGTCCCCGAATGACTTGTAGATCCGGCGCCGCCTGCCATTCTCGCGCGTGCCGTTACTGACCACGACCTGCCAGCGACCATTGCCGCGTTGATAAAGGCCACCCTCGACCTGACGCGATCGGCGCCTCTTGGAGTGTTTGTTCATTTGTTCTCCTTTCAATGGTAGTAAAGTGGGGATACAAGTCTGCAGTTATCGCCTCCGTTTCTTTCGCCGAGTTGTTCGGTGTTTTGGTAATTGCTTCATGAGCTCTTCGACAAAAAAATCAGTCATTGTTGAGAATTTTGCGGACCTTCTGCGTTCCAACTCGGCATCGACTTCAAATTGCTGCAGATAACGCTTTAGGTCAGCGACAATCATACGCTTCTTAACCTCGCCTAATCCAGAAAAAAGACCAGGCCTGGAATTGAGGCGCTCTCTATATCCTCTCGCGATCACCTCCGCCTGGCCAGAGAAAAGTGTTTGAACATCTTCGAACGTCTCTAGTAAGTTCCAAACAATTAGATCGTCGAGCGCGCCGCCTACCAGCAATAGCCGTGCAGCCAGTTCGCGCGCGGAATTCCTGGGCATTTCCTTGACGCTAGGGCTCAGCGCGCGCTCAACCCATCGCGAGCTTGTCTCTGGCAACCACGGTGCCTTGCGAATCTCCTCTCTTAGTTTACGCGACCGACGCATCTCAGCTTCAAACGCGTCACGGAATTGCGTTGTCTCTCGCTCGGACAATCTTATAGCCGCTGGTCGTGCCATGTGCCCCCGTCGATAACCGACAATAATTTTGGATTTGCATCGGCGGGGTCCTTTGACTACCTACGAACGTCGAAGTCGCCCAAGGAGGACGCAGGATGGAAAAGGTGTTCGTTTCAGTGCCAGAGGCTGCACACGCTATGGGTCTTAGCGTCGACTATATCTACGACCTTATCAACGACGGCAAGATTCCAGCCCAGAAATTTGGACGGAGGAAGCTCATCCCTATCGGGTGGCTACACCAGCAGTCACACTACATCGAGCCTCACACAGCGCATAAAAATCAATCAGGGCATCGTGCCAAGCGCAGCTTCTCTCGTGCGGCAGAGCGAGCCAACACATGAAAGATGACGCCTCTAAGACACCTTTGCCGTGGTTTAAGCTGTATGTAACGCATTTTTTAACCACAGAAGCTCTGCGTTTAATGAGCAATGCCGCACTCGGCTTATATCTGCGTTTAATATGCTACTGTTGGCGGGAGGGCAGTGTTCCTGCGGATGAGGCGGCACTTGCGCGGTTGACAACCACTGACCCACGTGAGATGCAAAAGCATTGGCCTGAGGTGAGCAAGCAGTTCACGAATTGTACTCAAGTGCCAGCTCGTCTTCGGCTCCAGTGGCTTGATGATCAGCGTGAACAGAGCCTCGCCTATCGGGAGCGCCAGGTTCGAGCAGGGCAGTCACGTTGGATCAAGGATCAAAGAGCCACGGCTCAGCCTCCGCTTCAGCTAAAGGGCAGCGGCGGCTTAGCCTCAGCTCAGCGGTGGCCCAGCGATAAAGACACAGATAAGAAACGAGATAAAGAAAAATACGACGTGGACCCTGAAACTCAGAACGCCTTTGCTGGGCGGTTAAGACTGATCGGCTTTGCTCAGTCGCAAATAGCTGTCGCTTTGCAGCGATCCCCAAACCTCGTTGAAGCATGGTTAGACTTTATCGCGGAACCTCCAGATGGCATATCCAACCCAATCGCATTCGCGTCCATTGGGATACGCGAAAATCGACTGCCACCCGGCATCAAGTTGCATTTGTCGCCGCTGACCAATGAACAGCTTGAGTATTACCGCGACCAACATCGCGACCGAATCTTAAAAGGTATCCGAGACATCAACCCAGCGTTAAAGCCCGGAGACACCAAATATGGCGAGGCGGAGGCACGTGTCATCCGAAGAATCGCTAACGAGGAGCCGCTGCACAATGACTCAATCTTCCGTGCCGTGCGGTAACCGATGACGCAACCTAAACTCAATTGGTCGAAAGCTCGCAATGAGTATGTTTGGGGCAACGAAAGCTTTCAGCAGCTTGCCGCTCGATACGGAATTAAGAAAAAGTCCGTTGAACGTCACGCGCTTAATCGGAGAGCAAACGCCGGGTGCACTTGGGGCCAGCTTCGGACGAAATACCGCGCCCGGATTTCCAAAGAGAGGCTGCGCAAGGCGGCACGTACCGAGATCAAAAATGCTAGGTTGCGTCTGCTGAATACGAAGCGATTCTATTAGCGATGTCCGGTCAGTAACGGCACAAACCTTTGCGATCTGACCTCGTTCTGAGTGGCAGATACAAGAAAATCGGACAGGGGGCGAACCTGGGGCGAATGGGGGGCGAACGTGGGGCGAATGGGGGCCAAACGTGGGCTAAACAGGGGTTAAACCTAGAGCAATTTCCTTGACGCGATGACCTGGCTTTTTAGGCGCAGCGTTGCAATTTGATGAACGGACTGAATTCAGACGTCTGCGATCTTAACGAACGTAGAGGCAGTTGATACACTTATCAGTGACGAGCGAAGCCTCGCCCCATCTGGCGACGACATTGGCGGCAGCGATCCCCATTACAAGCGTCGCCTCCCGCTAGAGCCGCATGAATTAACACGCTGAGCCAAGACACTAGTACGCGCCGCAGCGGATTTGTAATCCGGTGCGCGATGTGTTAAGCCGTTTAGGCTCAGTCTGAGATGATGTTCTTCGAGCAGCTGTCACATGGGGTAGTAGGGGCAAAACCAGTGTCTGACGACTACCAGTGCATTTTCGCAGGGATACTCCATAAGAGCCCTAAACTTCCGCCTCTGCCTCGAATGACTGGCTGAGGTTTCTACCCTGTGTCGATTTGAATTGGAATCCGCACGATATTGGCGATTGGTGTATAAATGTCTATCTCAACCGGCGTGTAAATAGTGATAATCAGTGCGTACCTAACCGATCGGCTCCAACGCTGAAAGCCTGGATTCTGTTTCCACCAACCACCGATAGGAAAAACAATGAGAGCATCGCGCTGTGCCAATTCAGCGGCCGTCCCTTGCCATCTATCAGAGTGAACTGAACCCTTATTGCGCAATTGTGGCCCAAGAAGCCATTCTTCTCCAGTCCCGCCACCGCCCGAACCTGGGTCGCCCTCTTCACGAGCAGCGGCGTTGACACGACGATGGAAAGCCTCGAGTGTCTCGGTTGATCGCTTGAGCTCAAAGCGCAACCCAAACGACGGATAGGTGTGCCGATCCGTTAAGGCTCTTTCGCCGGGATTTGGTTCGATGAAATATGACAGCGTTACTCGCAACTCTACCTGCGCGTCGCTCAGGCCCTCAAGCAGCTCCGTTGGCCACGGTAGGTTGTGCAATCTTAACTCATTGTTTCTGACTGCATAAGCAACCCTGTTAAATGGTGTAAGACTATCTTGCATGATCATTGTCACGTCGTTAGCGGCGCTCCAGATCGCACGCCTCGGATTCCCAGCTCCGTAACCGTATCGCCTCAATATAGTTCTCTTATCAAGCTGCGATAGAGGTTCTGGAAAGTGCCTTCTCATCGCGTCGGTCCAGTCTGCCGAATGCACCAACAGTCCACGTACGGTTTCTGGCCAGAAGTCTGACCGTGCTGCCATAAGCTGTGCTGACAGCCTCGAAGCTAAAGCCGTGGCGGCGCTTGTGTCACCGAAGGCAGCAAAGAGCCGATTCTGAAAGTCATGATAAGTGGTTAACAATGAGAGTTCTTCGGGGGAGTCTGCAGATTGGGTGCCAGGTTGAGCAGCATAATTGCCTCCCTCCATCACCAGGTCAGGCTTTATGGGCCAGGGCCCTTTCCTTGTCCATGAGACTGATGTGCGGCTGACCGGAGACAAATCACCCGCCCCGGCAACGGGAGTGTATCCGGCAAAGTCTCCATCATCTGGAATCACACACATCTCGGTGAAGGCGCCTACCGTCAATGCGTTCCAGGCCTGCCCGGGGTCAAGAATTCGCTCTAGATCATTTCTAACAAGGTAATCGTTAGGGGAAATTGGTCGATCCAGATTCCCTGCCGCTAAGACCATGAGTCTAGGTGTCTCGCCTTCACCATAACAAATTTGATCGATTGCAGATGACCAGGAGGATGGTCGACCAGTTGCTGCCGCGCTTCCGCTCCCCGCTAGGCAGACTACCCGCCTACGATGGGGCTCTTGAATCTCTGAAAGTGATACCCCATCCCGTGTAAGCGCACCCCAAAGGTGACTTGGGTTTACAGCTGGGTTTGGGGGATAGAGTTTTACAGACTCGAGGCGGTGACTAATTGCTAATCGTGTGCCAGTTGCAAGCGCGGGCGCGAGGTCACCGTAGGCCGCAAGACCAGCCATCTGAGTGCCGTGCCCCTCAGTATCATTTGTACCCCAATTTGGATTACATGTCTGAACGTCTGCCGAATCAATAATTGGTGCAAGAAGCGGATGACCTTCGTTGACTCCGGTATCCATGACACAAACCGCAGGCGCGCCGTCACCCGGAAAATCAACTCTTTGTAACAATTCTCGCACCCATTCCATTTGATCTTGGGGAGCCATCTCCAAAAAGAATTGGGTGACGCCTCGCGGCTTGCGAAGTTCAGCGATGGCGTCGCTATCGATCAGCATTCTCTCAATAGCCGCTGGTGATGCGTAGGCGAGCCTTACCACTCTTTCCGGAAATTCCAGCTTAGGGCCGTATAATTCAGCGCCAAACTGAGCCTGTCGTTCCACTAGCTCATATTGATTCCGCCGAAACCATATCTCCCACCAAGTAGGCTGATCTGATTCCGGAAACGGTGCCTCGTCGGTCCATAACGACCGTATGGTCGAGAGCCTGATGTGATTAACACGAGCCAATAGGTTTTGATAGCGAGGCTTTCCCGTCTTCGTCTCCCTGCTTGCGTATGCATCGATCTTTTTTTCAAATACATCAACAGCAGCCTCGGGGACATAAACGGTTGCCCTAACGGTCCTTTCGTCCCCAGCTATCGGCGTTGCCGCAACAAGTTCAATGCCTTTGGCTTTGCTTTCAAGATTTTCTACTATGAACTGGTGCTCAGCGGGGACATCAAAATCAAGATAGACTCCTGGCTCCCCCACTGCGGCGGTATCATCTCTGGCTTCTAAGATGGGTCGCGCTCGCTCCACGGCAACGCTTAGTTCCGTTGCTAAGGCTGATGCATGCGCGGCGCGATTTCTTGACGGGGGAGGCGGTCTACGACCCTGGCGCGGTGATGTAAACCCCTTTAACCGTCCATGTTGGAGAACGAGGATGTGGGGTAAGCGTGTATCACCGTTTGGCAAGAGTCTTGTATCACCAGTCGCCCAAAACGGTCACGACCGCGAATTCTTCTTTTCGCTGATGGCCGCGAGGAGCATATTTGTAGTAATAGAGTCTGAATCATCAAGAATACTCATCTTTGCCGCTTCGTCGCTAACGCGAGTGATGTCAGCGTAGCTAAGTCCCTCTGCCTCCTGGCTGATCTTCTCCCAGTTGACCCCCTTTGTATTAAAGGTTGCCAATCTTGACTTGAAGAGTTTCTCCTGCAGAGTAGGGGAGGGCAGATTATATTCCAAGACGTCATCGAAGCGCCTGAATAAGGCAGTGTCTAAAATTTCTGGGTGATTTGTAGCCGCTACGATCAGACTTCGCGAATTGTCATTCTCCAAGAATTGTAAGAATGAATTAAGAACGCGCCTGATTTCACCTACGTCATTTAGGCTGGAGCGCCGAGCCCCTAAAGCATCGAATTCATCAAACAGGTAAACTCCGCGCATCTTAGCAATCGCGTCGAACACCAGACGTAATTTTGCGGCGGTTTCACCCATGAACTTGGTTATCAGGCCCTCGAGAAGAATCGTGAACAGAGGCAGCTGAAGTTCACCAGCTAGGGCCGATGCTGTCATGGTCTTGCCGCTACCCGGAGGGCCAAGTAGAAGTAGCTTACGCCGAGGCGAAAGATTGCGTGCGGCGAGCTTATGAGTCTGGCGCTGTTCCGTTAGGATTCGCTTTAGACGAGAACCTAGCTCGGGCGTTAGCACCATGCCGCTTAGCTTCGTATCTGGATAGTGGACTGATAAGAGTGCCGCAAGCTCGCCGCGGGGCTGGGCAAGCGGTACCGGCCCCTTTGTCCTCTCGAGGAGCGACGATCGCGACTTGGCTTCGTCGACCAGTTCCTTAAGTTCATTCGCGAAGCGCCCATGACCCACACGTGCTTCATGCGCAGCAAGTTGCAGAGCGATAGATAGGAACTGCTGATCGTCCCCCTCTATGTGGCTTCTAAGGAGAGCGACCAGGTGTCGTGCTGAAGGCACGTTTCAAACCCCTCGTTCAGAAGCGCGGGCCAACACTATGATTCTCAGGCTTCGCCAACCCTCGTTTTCTTCTTCCCTCTTAACCGACGCGTTTCTCCGTACCGCCGCCTATTGCTCTCCGCGATTTTCGCGCCCCGCCTTAAAGCAGCCTCGCCTCCATGACCCGGCTAAGTCCTTGAGCTCGCATCTGGGCGAGCCTTGCATGAGCCAATTTGATAGGCTGCCGAATTTCGACTGAATGACGCAAGTAGCAGTGGCGGCCGCAAAATTTGAGCCCCTTCTTGTGGAGTGTTTGACGGCAATACCCGCACACCGCCTCACCAGAAGACTCTTGGTTGACCTGCACCCTCGTTCTCAGCACGTCGAACCTTACCAATCGGTAGTGAACCTTCACTCTTCCATGTGGCGACGCCCTTGGCGACAATGGCCCAGCTGTTTTCACGAAACACTAATGGCTGAAGGCCGAGTTAAGGCGAACTCAACGGTTGTTCAATCCGGTGCGTGATGTTTTGGGCGCTATTTAGCCTCAGCCTAAGGAACGTTCTTGGAACGCTCTCACCTAAGGGTAATAGATCGCCAGGAAACGCAGGCAAAATCTCAGTGTCTCATGGCAACCATTACATTTCGCTGGGGATACTACACAGTGCCCTTGCAACGTCCGGTGCCTTGGCGCGAGGCAGCCTCCGTCTGCTCGAACATTCGCAAACGTCCGGTGCCGATTCGGGAACGTCCGGTGGCCTCGCAATGCGTCTGACTACAATCGCTTCGATACGCTCGAATTCAAACGTCCGGCCAAGGCGATTCTCGCAGACAGGGCAATTGGAATTATAGATGCGCCTCTAGATGGTGATGGGGAACTCGGGTCCGTTAAGAAGAAACCTAATCGGTTCCATTTCACCCCGGCGAGAAAACGATCCACGTTGGGCATCTTGAAAAAACGCTTGGAGCCGCCCCTCGCCGCTGAATCGCCCGATGCCAAAAATGAATTGCTCTTTGGGAGCCAACGAGCCAACCGCTAGAACGAAGGGTATCCAAGGCTCAGAACCTTCGATCCGTATTTTTACGGTGAAGCGTACGTTGAATGCTGGACTTCGACCAACATTGGCAACTTCGATTGACTTGCATGCCCGAACTTGATTTGTTTGGGTTGGCTCTATCAGTGCTCGTGTTAAATGTTTTTCAGTCGAAAAGTACCACGTATTCATGAACTCGGCTTTTGCTTCGGTCAGTCGAGCCGTAACTACCGGTTCAGCTTCTAACCGCAATGTTTCAACCGCTGCGTTTGCCGCTCGAATCGCAAAAAGAAGGGCAAAAAAGCTAACTACTACCAAGGCCCAAGTCCCTAACGCTGTCCAGTCGATATTGCATACGAAAGAGCTCAACGTTGTGAGATTCCGGTCATCTCTGCAGCAATTTTTAGAAACACGTGAGTAGGTCTAGCACTTTCATGTTCACCTCAGCTTCGGAGATGCAATAAAAATCAGTGATATGGATATCTCTTCGGGGACCGCCCCAACCTTAGAAATTGCGACCGCATCGAGCGAGTTCGAGCGAAAGAGTTGAGCAAGCGCGATGCCGTCATGAGCACGATTGTAGTTGTAAAAAACGATTATTCCATGTTCGCTCTGACCACTAAAAAAGGATGCGCCCCTCGTTTCATTAACCTCCCAACGCGCGTTCCTAAATGCTAGAGTCAATTGATCACATGCTTCTTCGAAGTTTGGGGAGCATGAAATGCCAGCGGTCCCGGGTGAACTGGACCCTACAATACTGGCTATTTGCTCCAAAGCTTCGGATGAAAAGCTGAACACCCCGGCTTTAGAGGCCGCGCGCGATGCCGTTTGTTCTGCCTCACGCAACTTCTTGTTAGTGGAGATTGCAAATATATTAGCCTGATTCTGGACTCTGGTGGCCAACCGCATCGCTTCTCCCTCATCACTTATGGCCCTAACTACTTGCTCAGAGAGCATCGATTCAGCCTTATCCAGTGAGGTGATTTTTTGGTTCGCATTTTTTACTCGTTTTTGAGCATTACGAAGTGCGGCCTCATCAACAAGCTGCTGGTGATTGTAAAGTCGTAATAGTTTCTCCTGAGCGCTCGTATGGTTCGTAAGTGACGCTATTGTTTGATCCGACAGGAAAGCAGCGTATCTTGAAAAGCCCACCGCCAAAACAAATGCAATGACGAGGAGAATTTCAAAAGTGCGGTGTTGCGGTTGGAGCTCTCGCCATCGCGCTACTGAAGTGACCCACCTAGAGTTGGACACCTTGGCTGCTTAGATGGGCCTCATTTTGGGCACGCCAGGCCGAAGGCGAGATGTATCCCAGCCGTGAGTGCGGCCGGGTGTGGTTGTAGTGGCTGACGTA